>ERZ773130.1253-NODE-1253-length-24901-cov-7.179264_pt1 | contig 24901 bp, 17 predicted proteins | sample MGYA00511919_ERZ773130 | MGnify/ENA primary metagenome ERZ773130 (study PRJEB29015, sample SAMEA2737851) | human gut metagenome | biome: human gut; feature: human-associated habitat; material: faeces | place: China | collected 2012 ...
TCGGAGACGATGAAATAGTCGATTCTCCACCCCACGTTCCGTGCGCGCGACTGGGCGCGGTAGCTCCACCACGAGTAAGCGTCGGTCTTGTCGGGGTAGAGCGTGCGGAAGGAATCCAGAAAGCCGGAGGAGAGAAGCTGCGTCATCTTGCCGCGCTCCTCGTCGGAAAAGCCGGGATTAAAGTGGTTCGTCTTGGGATTTTTGAGGTCGATCTCCTCGTGCGCCACGTTTAAGTCGCCGCAGTAGACAACAGGCTTGATGTTGTCAAGCTCGCAAAGGTACTGCCGCAGCGCGTCCTCCCACTCCATGCGGTACGAAAGGCGGCGCAGCTCGTCCTGGGAGTTCGGCGTGTAGCAGCAGACAAGGTAGAAGTCCTCGTATTCACAGGTGATGACGCGCCCCTCGTGGCGGTGGATATCCTCGCCGAAGTCATACGTGACGCAGAGCGGCTCGCGCTTGGTAAAGACCGCCGTGCCGGAATAGCCCTTCTTGTCCGCGCTGTTCCAGTAGATGTGGTACTGCGGCAGGTCGAGCTCGATCTGGTGCGGCTGCAATTTTGTCTCCTGCAAGCAGATCACGTCCGCGTCGATGAGATCCACAAAATCCAGAAAGCCCTTGCCGATGCACGCGCGCAGGCCGTTGACATTCCAAGAAATGAGTTTCATTGGGGAAAAGTCCTCCCGTTTCGTTGAGTATCCCCATTGTACTATCTGCCCGCGGCAAAAGCAATATAAAAGACGCAGCGCCGCGGAAAGAAGAACAACAAGGCGGGACGCTCCCTTTTTGAAGGGAACGCCCCGCCTTTCCGCTCCTGCCTGAGGCAGGGATCTTTTACTTTGTCAGGATATTTCTCGTCACCGGGCCGATCACGCCGCCCACGGCGTTGCCGAGCGTCATCACAAGAAGATAAAGGATCGCGCGGCCGCTCCATGCGCCGCCCATCGTGAAGTAATACATGTTGGCCACGCAGTGCTCAAAGCCGCAGAGAATGAACACGCACACGCCGAAGAAGAGCGCGAGGTATTTGCCCAGCTCGTGCGGGTTGGAGCGGTAACCCTCCACGCCGATGTAGATCATCACGTTGCAGAAGATGGCGAGGATGAACGCGCCGAACAGCGGCTCGGAGAGCTTGAGCGCGCAGATGGCCTGTGCGCGGGCGTCGAGCGAGGCAAGGCGCGTGAACTGCTCGAGCGCGGCAATGATCGCCGTGCCGACCAGATTGCCGAGCCAGATGACCGGCAGCGTTTTTGCATAGGCCGCGTCATTGTCGAAAAGATAGCAGACCTTGCCCGTAAACAGGTGCAGTCCACGCGTGCAGACGACAAAAAGGCCGATGGTGAAGAAAAGAGAGCCGATGACCGTATTTTCCACCGACAGAAATACCGTTCCGCCAAAGCCGATGACCATACCGGCCAGAATCGCGGAGAGAAAGATCTTTTTCATGAAGTACGTTCCTCCAAACCGAGTGATGGCTTCTATTCTACCGTAAAGCGGCGGGCGTTGTAAACGGTTCTTTTCCGCAGGAGGGGAAAGTCCGCAGAAAATGCGGTTTTTTTTCGCTTTGACTTAACAGAAGGAACCACCGCGGCGCGTTCCGCTTTGCGGGAAGAAAGGGCAAAAAACACTTGTACGATTTTTCTCTCCGTGATAAAATAACCTATTAAGACAAAAATAGGAGAAGCAGGCCGCGTTTTGCGGCAAAAATGCCACGGAAGGGGGAACCGCCATGCCGGTTCACGAAGGACATCGCTCACGCAAAAAAGAGCAGTTTCGCGCCCACGGACTCGATGCGTTCGCCGACCATGAGGTGCTCGAGCTTCTCCTCTATTACGCCGTGCCGCGGCAGGACACCAATCCCATCGCGCACCGCCTGATGCAAAAATTCGGCTCGCTCGACGCCGTCTTTGCCGCCGACCGTGCAGCGCTTGAGGAGGTCGAGGGCGTGGGCGAGAACGCCTCGACGCTGCTCACGCTCATCTTTCCGCTGATGCGCCGCATCCGCGCCTCCGCCGGCGCGCACGAAACGATCCTCAGCGATACCGAGCAGGCGGGCGCATACTTTTTGGACCTCTTTTTCGGCGAGCGGGAGGAAAAGCTCTACGAGGCCTGCCTCGACGCGAAGGGCCGTCTCCTCGCCTGCCACTTGGTCGCCGAGGGCGACACGGACAGCGTTCAGCTCAATATGCGAAAAATTGTGGAAAACGCGCTCAAGTGCGGCGCGAGCAGCGTGCTTCTTTCCCACAACCACCCCAGCGGCGTGGCGCTCCCCTCCCCTGCGGACAATGCGACCACGCTGTCGGTTTTCGACGCGCTGCGCACCGTGGGCGTCGAGCTTGCCGACCACATCATCGTCGCGGACGACGACTTTGTCTCCCTGCGGCACAACGGGCTTCTGCCGGAAAGAGAGGGAAACGGATATGGAATTTAAGCTGCACGCGCCCTTCAAGCCCACGGGCGACCAGCCGCAGGCCATCGAAAAGCTCGCGCAGGGAGTGAAGATGGGCCTCGATGAGCAGGTGCTGCTCGGCGTGACCGGCTCGGGCAAGACCTTCACGATGGCAAGCGTCATCGAAAAAGTCCAGCGCCCCACGCTCGTGCTGGCGCACAACAAGACCCTCGCCGCGCAGCTTTGCGCGGAGTTCAAGGAGTTTTTCCCCGAAAACGCGGTGGAATACTTCGTCTCGTACTACGACTATTACCAGCCCGAGGCCTATATCCCCCACACGGATACCTACATCGCAAAGGACGCTTCCACGAACGAAGAGATCGACCGCCTGCGGCTTTCGGCCACCTGCGCGCTGCTTGAGCGGCGCGATGTGATCGTCGTCTCCTCCGTTTCCTGCATCTACGGTCTCGGCGAGCCGGAGGATTTTGAAAAGCTGATGATCTCGCTGCGCCCCGGTATGACCATGGAGCGCGACGAGCTATTGAAGCGCCTCATCGAGATCCGCTACGAGCGCAACGACGTTGCCTTTGAGCGCAACCGCTTCCGCGTGCGCGGCGACACGGTGGAGCTCTACCCCGCCTACTACCGCGACAAGGCCGTGCGCGTCGAGTTCTTCGGCGACGAAATCGACCGGATCAGCGAATTCAACCCCGTCAACGGTCAGGTGACGCGCACGCTCCAACACATCGCCATCTACCCCGCGTCGCACTATGTCACAACGAAGGACAAGCTCGAGCGCGCCATCGTCGAGATCGACAAGGAGCTCGACGAGCGCGAGGCGCAGTTTCTCTCCGAGGGCAAGGCGGTGGAGGCGCAGCGCATCCGCCAGCGCACGCGCTACGATATTGAGATGCTGCGCGAGCTTGGCTACTGCACGGGCATCGAGAACTATTCCCGCGTCATCAGCGGCCGCCCCGTCGGTTCCCCGCCGCTGACGCTCATCGACTATTTCCCCAAGGATTTTCTCCTCTTTGTGGATGAATCTCACGTCACGCTGCCGCAGGTGCGCGCGATGTACAACGGCGATCGCGCCAGAAAAGAGAGTCTGGTCGAATACGGCTTCCGCCTGCCCTGCGCGTTCGACAACCGCCCGCTCAAATTCGACGAATTCGAGCAGCGCGTCCACCAGCGCATCTACGTTTCCGCCACGCCCGGTGACTATGAAAAGGACCGCGCGGGCCAGATCGTCGAGCAGGTCATTCGCCCGACGGGTCTTCTCGATCCCAAGGTCGAGGTGCGGCCGGTGGAAAACCAGATCGACGACCTCATCGGCGAGATCAACGCGCGCGCGGCGCGCAACGAGCGCGTGCTCGTCACCACGCTGACAAAGAAAATGGCCGAGGACCTGACGCAGTATCTGACCGGCGTCGGCATCCGCGTGCGCTATATGCACGCGGACGTGGAGACCATCGAGCGCATGGAGCTCATCCGCGGCCTGCGCCTTGGCGAGTTCGACGTGCTCGTCGGCATCAACTTGCTGCGCGAAGGTCTCGACATTCCCGAGGTCTCGATGGTCGCAATTTTGGACGCGGATAAAGAGGGCTTCCTTCGCAGCGAGACGAGCCTTATCCAGACCATCGGCCGCGCCGCGCGAAACGCCGACGGCCTTGTCGTGCTCTATGCCGATACCATCACGCCATCGATGCGCCGCGCCATGGACGAGACGGAGCGAAGAAGAGAGATCCAGGACGCATACAACAAGGAAAACGGCATCGTCCCGCAGACCATCCGTAAGGACGTGCGCGAGATCATCGAAATTTCGAAGAAGGACGGAGCCTCCGCCCGCCGCCGCGGCAAGCGCAAGCTCTCCGAGCGCGAACGGGACGAGGAGATCAGAAAGCTCGAAAAGCAGATGCAGGAGGCAAGCAAAATGCTCGAATTCGAGTACGCCGCCATCCTGCGCGACCGCATCATCGAGCTGCGAAAGGAAAGCGAAACATAATGGCAAAAAACAAAGAAGAGAAAACCAACGTCATGCGCGTTTTGGAGCAGAAGAAGATCGCCTACAGCGCGCACACCTATCCGCACGAGAAGGGCGTTGCCGTCGACGGCGTCACGGTGGCGCAGTCCATGGGCTTTGACCCCGCGGCCGTTTTCAAAACGCTCGTCGCGCGCGGCGCGAAGGGACAGTTTTACGTTTTCGATGTGCCGGTCGCGGAAAATCTTGACCTCAAAAAGGCCGCGAAGGCCGTGGGCGAAAAATCCATCGAAATGATCCACCAGAAAGAGCTCCTGCCGCTCACGGGCTATGTCCACGGCGGCTGCTCGCCCGTGGGAATGAAAAAATTGTTCCCCACGGTGATCGACGCCTCGGCGGAAAACCTTGAAACAATGATCGTCTCCGCGGGCAAGATCGGCTATCAGGTGGAGCTTTCGCCGCGCGACCTCGCCGCGCTCGTGCGCGCAAAATTTGCGGATCTCATCGCCGAATAAGGTTGACATAAAAAATTCAGAAGAGTACGCTCATTTCGCAGCTGCAAAATGAGCAACAGGAGTTATCGATTCATGCCAAGTAAGATTTTTGTCAAAGGCGCAAGAGAGAATAACCTCAAGAACATCGACGTGGAAATCCCCCGCGACGCGCTGACCGTCATCACGGGACTTTCGGGCAGCGGCAAGTCGTCGCTCGCGTTCGACACCATCTATGCCGAGGGCCAGCGCCGGTATGTGGAGAGTTTATCTTCCTACGCGCGCATGTTCCTCGGACAGAAGGAAAAGCCCGACGTCGACTATATCGAGGGCCTCTCCCCCGCCATCTCCATCGACCAGAAGACCACCTCGCAGAATCCCCGCTCCACCGTCGGCACGGTGACGGAGGTGTACGACTATCTGCGCCTTCTGTGGGCGCGCGTCGGCACGCCGCACTGTCCCAACTGCGGCAAGGAAATTCGCCAGCAGTCCATCGACCAGATCATCGACCAGCTCATGGCGCTGGGCGAGGGCACGCGCGTGCAGATCATGGCGCCGGTCATTCGCGGGAAAAAGGGTGAGCATGTGAAAATTTTCGAGGACGCGCGCCGCTCGGGCTATGTCCGCGTCCGCGCCGACGGGAACATGTACGACCTCAGTGAGGAAATTTCCCTCGAGAAGAACAAAAAGCACAACATCGAGGTCGTCATCGACCGCCTCATCCTCCGTCCCGACGTCGTTCACCGCCTGACGGACTCCTGCGAGACGGCCGCGGCGCTCTCGGGCGGCATCATTCTTGCGAATATCCTGCCCGATGACCGCGACATCCTCTTCTCGCAGAACTACGCCTGCGAGGACTGCGGCGTTTCCATCGAGGAGCTGACGCCGCGCATGTTCTCGTTCAACAATCCCTTCGGCGCGTGCCCGGAGTGCACGGGTCTCGGCACGCAGCTCAAGGTAGACCCCGAGCTCGTCATCCCGAATAAGAGCGTTTCCCTGCTCGACGGCGCGATCTGCGCCTCGGGCTGGAACAACGTGCGCGGCGACGGCATCTCGCGCATGTATTTTGAAGCGCTGTCGAAAAAGTACCACTTCTCGCTCCGTGATCCTGTGGAAAAACTCTCCAAAGAGGTCATGGACGTCATCTTGTATGGCACGAAGGGGGAAAAGCTGGAGCTCCAGTACGACCAGCCGCGCGGCAAGGGCGTTTTGTATCAGGCGTTCGAGGGCGTGATCCCCAACCTGGAGCGCCGCTATAAGGAAACGCAGAGCGACGGCGTGCGTGAAGAACTCGAGGGCTGCATGAGCGAGTGCCCCTGTCCCGCCTGCGGCGGCAAGCGGCTGCGGCGCGAATCCCTCGCCGTCACGGTCGGCGGACTTAGCATCAGTGACTATTGCGAAAAATCCGTGGTCGACGCGCTCGACTTTGTGGATCAGCTGACGCTGACCGAGCAGCAGATGCGCATCGGCGAGCGCATCTTGAAGGAGATCAAAGCGCGCCTCGGCTTCCTGCGCTCGGTAGGACTCGAATACCTGACGCTTTCGCGCGCAAGCGCGTCGCTCTCCGGCGGCGAAGCCCAGCGCATCCGTCTGGCGACGCAGATCGGCTCGAGCCTGATGGGCGTTCTCTATATCCTCGATGAGCCGTCCATCGGACTGCACCAGCGCGACAATGACAAACTCCTTGCAACGCTCAAGAGCCTGCGCGACCTCGGCAACACGCTCATCGTCGTCGAGCACGACGAGGACACGATGCGCGCGGCGGACTACCTCATCGACATCGGCCCCGGCGCGGGCGCGCACGGCGGGCAGGTCGTCGCGGCGGGCACGCCGCGCGAGGTCATGGATAATCCCGCCTCCCTGACCGGCCAGTATCTGAGCGGCAAAAAGAAGATCGAAGTGCCGAAGGCGCGCAGAACAGGAAACGGCAATTTCCTCACCGTGCGCGGCGCGCAGGAAAATAACCTCAAAAACCTCGACGTCTCGATCCCGCTCGGCACGTTCACGTGCGTCACGGGCGTTTCCGGCAGCGGCAAATCGTCGCTCGTCAACGAGATCATCTACAAAAAGCTCGGCGCGGACTTAAACCGCATGAAGGTGCACCCGGGCAGATGCCGCGCCATCGAGGGCGAGGAATTCCTCGACAAGGTCATCTGCATCGACCAGAGTCCCATCGGGCGCACGCCGCGCTCCAACCCCGCGACCTACACGAATCTCTTCAACGACATCCGCGACCTCTTCGCCTCCACGCCGGACGCGAAGGCGCGCGGCTACGGCCCGGGACGCTTCAGCTTCAATGTGCGCGGCGGCCGCTGCGAGGCCTGCTCGGGCGACGGTCAGCTCAAGATCGAGATGCACTTCCTGCCCGATATTTACGTGCCCTGCGAGGTCTGCAAGGGCAAGCGCTACAACCGCGAAACGCTCGAGGTGCACTACAAGGGCAAGAGCATCGCGGACGTGCTTGAAATGACCGTGGAGGAAGCACTCGAATTCTTCCGCGACCTTCCAAAGCTCGAAGCGAAGCTTCGCACGCTCAGCGAGGTCGGCCTCGGCTATATCCGCCTCGGCCAGTCGTCTACGACGCTCTCCGGCGGCGAAGCCCAGCGCGTTAAGCTTGCGACCGAGCTTTCTAAGCGCTCCACGGGCCGCACCATCTATATTCTGGACGAGCCGACCACGGGTCTCCATACGGACGATGTGAAAAAGCTCCTTGAGGTCTTGCAGCGCCTTGTCGACGCGGGCAACACCGTGCTCGTCATCGAGCACAACTTAGATGTCATCAAGTGCGCGGACTTCCTCCTCGACCTCGGCCCCGAGGGCGGCAGCGGCGGCGGTACGCTCGTCATTTCCGGCACGCCCGAGGAGGTCGCCGCATGCGAGCAGTCCTACACGGGGCAGTATCTTAGGAAAATGCTCTGATCCTTTGCACCCTTTGCCCGTCCGCGCCGTAGAATGGCGCGAGGTGATCGAGAAATGCGGCTTTTGCAGGACGGCGTTGTGGCGGCGCTCGCCGCCATAGGACTGACGACGCTCATCTTCCTTTTTCTCTCGGCCATCGTGCATCCGAGGCGGCGCGATACGCTGCCCGCCACGGCGGTCGTCGAGGCCTGCGGGGACGGGCGGGCGCTGGAATACACGGTGCGCTCGCTTTTGCGCTCGCGCTACGAAGAGGGCGGCTTTTCGCGCGTTGTGATCGTGGACTGCGGCCTTTCGGAAGAGCCGAGAAACGTGGCGGAGCTTTTGTGCCGCAGCGAATACGAGGTCTACCTCTGCAAAAAAGAGGACTTGACCGATTTTTTCACTTGAGGAGGCAGACATGGGAGAAGAAACGACGATCATCGGCACGGTCCTGTCCGTCGTTTTCCAGAATGAGGAAAACGGCTATGCCGTGCTGCGCCTTGTGACGGACGACGGCGAGCTTTTGACGCTCGTCGGCTGCGTCCCCTGCGCCGCGCCCGGCGAAAACCTGACGGCGACGGGCACGTTTTCCTCCCACCCGCAGTACGGCGAGCAGTTTTCCGCGCTCGAGGTCGAGCGGTATCTGCCCTCGAACGAGACGGAGATCTTAAACTACCTTGCCTCGGGCGTGGTGCGCGGCGTCGGCCCCGCCACGGCGGAAAAGCTCGTCGCGCGCTTTGGCGAAGAGACGCTGCGCGTGCTCGAATCCGAGCCGGAGAAGCTGACCGCCATCAAGGGCATGACGAGCAAGCGCGCGCAGGAAATTTCAAATGCCTTCAACGAGCAGATGGGGCTGCGGCGCGTGATGGAGTTTCTTGCCCATTACGACCTGAGCGCCGCGCTCAGCGTGCCGCTCTACCGGCGCTTCGGCGCAAACGCGATGGCCGCGCTCGAGCGCAACCCCTATCTCCTCTCCGACAGCGCGTTCGGCGTGGACTTTTCCGTCTGCGACGAGATCGCGCTCTCGATGGGCTTCGGCGGCGACGATGCGCTGCGCACCGAGGCAGGGCTTATCTTCGAGCTTTCCCACAACCGCGAGGCGGGCGGGCACGTTTTTCTTCCGCGCGAGAAGCTCCTTGCCGCGACCGTCCAGCTTTTGGACTGCGATGTCGACGCGGCGGAAAAGAGCCTCGATGATCTCATCGAGCGAAAGCGCATCGTGCAGGAGCCGGTGGCGAACGTAACGGCCTGTTATCTTCGTGCGTCTTGGGAGGACGAAAGCTATGTCGTCACGCGCATTTCGGCGATGCTTGCGGACAAGCCTGACGCGCTGCGCGGCGTGGAGCGCGTCATCGCCGAGATCGAGCGCGAGCAGGGCGTGCAGTACGCGCCGCTCCAGCGTCAGGCCGTCGAGCTTGCGGCAAAGGAAGAGCTGCTGCTGCTCACCGGCGGCCCCGGCACGGGCAAGACGACGAGCGTGCGCGCCATCGTCGCGCTCTTTGAGCGCATGGGACTTTCCGTCCTTCTTGCCGCGCCCACGGGCCGCGCCGCCAAGCGCATGGGCGAGCTGTGCTCGCGCGAGGCGCAGACCATTCACCGTATGCTCGGCATGACATGGAACGACCAGACCGGCGAGGTCACCTTCACCAAGGGGGAAAAGGAACCCCTCGAGGCGGACGCGCTCATCGTGGACGAGACGTCCATGGTCGACCTCGCCCTCATGCGCGCGCTGCTTGCGGCGCTGCGCCCGGGCTGCCGCCTTGTTCTCGTCGGCGACCCCGACCAGCTGCCGAGCGTGGGCGCGGGCAACGTCTTTTCCGACCTCATTCGCAGCGGCCGCGTTGCGACCGTCGCCCTGCGCGATATTTTCCGCCAGGCCGGGCAGTCGATGATCGTGCGCAACGCGCACCTTGTCAACACCGGCATGCCGCCGCAGCTCAAAAACGCTGCCGCAAACGACTTTTTCTTCCTCCCCCGGCGCGACAGCGTGCGGCTCGTCGAAACGGTGGTGGAGCTGTGCAAAACGCGGCTGCCCGACAAGATGGGCATTCCCGCGGAGGAATTGCAGGTCTTAACGCCCACCCGCCGCGGCGACGCGGGCACAAGGTCGCTGAACTTTGCCTTGCAGGCGGCGCTGAACCCGCCGAAACCCGGCAAACAGGAGCGCCGCTTCGGCGAGCTCACCTTCCGCGAGGGCGACCGCGTCATGCAGACGCGCAACGACTATGACGTTGTCTGGCAGAAGGCGGATGGCACGGCGGGCACGGGCATCTTCAACGGCGACGTGGGACACATCGCAAAGATCGACCCGAGCGGCGAGCTGCTGGAGATCGTCTTTGACGACCGCACCGCCGTCTACACCGCCGATATGCTCGCAGAGCTTGACATGGCCTACGCCATGACCGTACATAAAGCGCAGGGCAGCGAATACCGCGGCGTTATCTTCGTCGGCGCGCCATGCGCGCCGTCGCTGATGGTGCGCGGCGTCTTATATACCGCCATCACCCGCGCGCGCGAGCTGCTCGTCATCGTCGGCGACGATTCCGCCATCAACAAAATGGCGGAGAACGACCGCCGCAGCCGCCGCTACAGCGGCCTGAAATGGAAGATGAAGAAAGGGGGAGAGTAAATGCGGCTTTTGGATTCGCTGGCCGCCCTGCTCTTCCCGCCGCACTGCGCCTTCTGTGGAAAAGTCGGCGTGCGCGGCGTGTGTTCCGATTGTGAAAAAACGCTTCCCTACTGCAAAACGCCGTTTCACGAGCGCGCGGAGATCGGCGCGTGCCTCGCCCCGCTCCGGTACGAGGGCGCCGTGCGCGAGGCGCTGCTTGCCTACAAGTTCCATGAAAGCCAGAGCCGCTGCACGGGCTTTGGCGACATTCTTGCGCAGAGCGTGGCCGAGCATTTTGGCGGGCAGTTCGACCTTGTGACGTTTGTTCCCGTGTCGAAAAAGCGCAGACGGGAGCGCGGCTACGACCAGTCGTACCTTCTTGCGCGCGAGACCTGCCGCCACTGGGACACCGCGCCCGCGGAGCTTTTGCAAAAGACGAGGGACAACCCCGCGCAGTCGTCGCTTTCCTCGCGCGAGGAGCGGCAGAAGAACGTCGCCAGCGTTTATGCCGCCGTGAACGAGGAGAAGATCAAGGGCGCGCGCATTCTGCTCATCGACGATATTCTCACCACGGGCGCTACGCTGCGCGAAGCCGCGCGCGTTTTACGCGCAGCAGGTGCGGAGAGCGTCATCTGCGCGACCCTTGCTTCCGCGGACGAAGACTGACGTTTCGCGTCTGCGGACGCGAAAGTCTGCGGCGCTGAACTCCCTTTTTCCTTATTTTTCCCTGATACCGTGCGGAAAATCGTACACAATGCTATTGCAAACTCTATTTCGAGCCGCTATAATGAAACCATTATGGGAAAGTATGAGCTTTGCTCGTTTAGTTTTCAGAAAATAAGAGGTAACAGGCTATGTTTTCTTTCACCAAGGATATCGGCATGGATCTTGGCACCGCGTCGGTGCTGATCTACATTAAGGATAAAGGCATCGTGCTCAACGAGCCCTCGGTCGTGGCGCTCGACAAGAACACCGGCAAGCTCTTAAAGGTCGGCGCGGATGCGCAGGCCATGCTGGGCCGCACGCCGGGCAACATCATCGCCATCCGTCCCCTGCGCGAGGGCGTGATCTCCGACTACGAGGTCACTGAGCGCATGATCAAGGAGTTTTTGCACAAGGTCATCGGCTTCCAGCTCTTCAAGCCGCGCATCATCATCTGCGTTCCCTCCGGCATCACCGAGGTCGAGGAGCGCGCGGTCATCGACGCGGGCATTCAGGCCGGCGCGCGCCGCGTCTACCTCATTGAAGAGCCTGTCGCCGCCGCCATCGGCGCGGGCATCGACATCACCCAGCCCGAGGGCCACATGATCATCGACATCGGCGGCGGTACGTCCGACATCGCGGTCATCTCCCTCTCCGGCGTTGTCGAGTCGTCCTCCATCAAGATCGCGGGCGACCAGTTCAACGAGGCCGTCATCAAGTATATGCGCCGCAAGCACAACCTGCTCGTCGGCGAGCGCACGGCCGAGCAGATGAAGATGCAGATCGGCTGCGTTTTCCCGCCCGAGGAGGAAATGACCATGGAGGTCAAGGGCAGAAGCCTCATTACGGGGCTGCCGGAGCTGATCACCGTTTCCTCCGCCGAAATGCTCGAGGCCTTTGAAGAGCCCGTCGAGCGCATCATGGAGGAAGTCCACCTGGTGCTCGAAAAGACCCCGCCCGAGCTGGTCGCCGATATTTCCAACAACGGCATCGTCATGACCGGCGGCGGCAGTCTGGTGCGCGGCTTTGACCAGCTTATCACGGCGCGCACCGGTATCCATGCAACGGTCGCGGAGAACGCCATCCAGTGCGTGGCAGAGGGCACGGGCAAGAGCCTCGACAGCATTCAGGACATGCAGGACGGCACGATGAACTTGAGCCGCCGCAAGCAGATCAACTAATCGCTATGGGAGGGTATCATGGCTGCACTATCCGGTATCAAACCTGAAAAGGTATTCTACTATTTCGAACAGCTCTGCTCCGTTCCCCACGGCAGCGGAAATACGAAGAGAATCAGCGACCTGTGCGTCGGCTTTGCCAAGGAGCTTGGCCTCAAGTACCGCCAGGAAGCGTGCAACAACCTTATCATCTGGAAGGACGGCTCGAAGGGCTACGAGAACGCCGCGCCCGTCATTTTGCAGGGCCATATCGACATGGTCTGCGCCAAGACCGAGGACTGCACCAAGGACATGGCGCGCGACGGGCTCGATGTCCGCACTGACGGCGAATGGGTCTGGGCGGACAAGACGTCGCTTGGCGGCGACAACGGCATCGCCGTTGCGATGATCCTTGCCATTTTGTCCGATGAAACGCTCGCCCACCCCCCCATCGAGGCGGTCTTTACCGTCGATGAGGAAGTCGGCATGGACGGCGCGTTCGCGCTCGACTGTTCCGACTTAAAGGGCAAGAAGCTTTTGAACCTCGACTCTGAGGAAGAGGGCGTGTTTACCGTGTCCTGCGCGGGCGGCGTGCGCCTTGACTGCACGCTCGAGCTCAAGCAGGAGAGCGCGGCGGATATGACCGGCTACCGTGTGACGATCTCGGGTCTCAAGGGCGGCCACTCCGGCATGAACATCAAAGACGGCCGCGGCAACGCCAACTGCCTGATGGCGCGCACGCTCTACAGCGCGATGGAGCGCTGCCCGTCGCTGCGCGTGAGTGATCTCACGGGCGGACAGTTCGACAACGTCATCTGCCTGAGAAACGACGCGCTCGTCGCGCTCTCCGCGGCCGACGCGCCCGCGTTCGAGGCGTTCATCAAGGAATTCGACGCAACGCTCAAAAATGAGTACGCCGTCACCGACGGCGGCATTTCCCTCGTGTGCGAAAAGGCTGACGTTCCGGCCGCGTTCTCCGCAGCGGACACGTCGAGACTGCTGCACGTGCTCCTTGCTCTGCCGCAGGGCGTGCAGGAGATGAGCGCCGACTTCCCCGGCCTTGTGCAGACCTCTCTCAACCTCGGCGTGATGCGCACGGGCGAGCACGGCGTGAAGTGCTCCTTCTCCGTCCGCTCCTGCATCGCCTCGCAGAAGGATATGCTCATTCAGCGCGTGAAGGCCATCGTCGAATTCGGCGGCGGCACCGTGGGCGAGCGCAGCAACTATCCTGGCTGGCAGTACGACCGCGATTCCGCCCTCCGCAAGGAGATCGAAGCGGTCTACCGTGACCTCACCGGCCACGACGGGAAGATCGAAGCCACCCACGGCGGTCTTGAGTGCGGACTCTTCATCGAAAAGATCCCCGGCCTCGACGCGGTCTCCATGGGCCCGGAGCTGCACGATGTTCACTCCGTGAACGAGCGGCTGAACGTCGCCTCCACCGCGCGCGTCTATGAGCTCGTGTGCGAGGTGCTCAAGCGCAGCAAATAAAACCGCGAACAAAGAATAAAAAAGGCGGAACCTCTTTTAGAGGTTCCGCCTTTTTGCTGCTTCGCGGCGCTCAGCCGCCGTAGCCGAAGAAATTATTGAAGAAATCCCAGGGATTGGAGTAGTAGCCGTTGCCGCCATTGCCATAACCGCCATTGCCATAACCGCCGTTGCCGTTGTAGCTGTTGTCGGTGCTCTGGTCGGAATTGTTCGTTTCTGCCGTTTCGGGAACGGCGTCGAAGGTGAGCGGGACTTCGATCGTCTTACCCTCGCGGTAGACGGTCAGCGTCACGGTGTCGCCCGCACTGTAGCTCTTTTTAGCGGCGACGAGGTCTTCATAGGAGGAGATCGTTTTGTCGTCCATCTTCGTGATGACATCGCCCAGCTTGAGCCCCGCCTTGGCGGCGGCGCTGTCCGGGTCAACGGAGCAGACGAACACGCCCTCTGTCACGTCGTAGCGATACTGCTGCGCCATCTGCGCGGTCATCGTCTGCGGGGTGATACCCATGTAGGCCTTGTTGGTCACATAGCCGTTGGTCATGATGTCCTTGACGAGAGAGACCACGTCGTTGATGGGAATGGCAAAGCCGATGCCCTCCACGGTGGTGTTGGAGTAGCTCGAATACTTGGCCGACACGATGCCGATGACCTCGCCGTAGCTATTGAAGAGCGGGCCGCCGGAGTTGCCGGGGTTGATGGAGCAGTCGACCTGGATCATGTTGAACGGCGTGCCGTCAACATTGATGGCGCGGTTGACGCAGGAAACGATGCCCTCGCTCATCGAGAACGTCAGCTCGCCGAGGGGATTGCCCACGGCGGCAACGGATTCGCCGATGGCGACCTTGCTCGAATCGCCCAGCACCACGGGCGTTGCGCCCGTCACGTCGATCTTGAGAACGGCAATGTCGTAGTCCTCATCGCTGCCGATGACCTTGGCGTCGTAGGTCTCGCCGTTGTAAAGCGTTACCTTCACGCTGCTTGCGTCAGAGATGACGTGGTGGTTCGTCAGGATGTAGCCGTCCTCCGTGATGAAAAAGCCCGTGCCGCTCGCGGCGGTCTGCACGGTCTGGCCGAAGTAGTTGGTCGTGGCGGAAACGTTGATGGACACCACACTGTTGACGTTCGAGGCGTAGACCTCCGGCATCGTCATCTGTGTCTTGCCGTCCACCTTGACGGTCTGCACCTGCGCGACCTCGCGGTCGCTGACCTGAACGCTCGTCTTGTTGACCTTGGTCGTCGCGCCGCTCACGCCTGCGCCGATGAAGCCGCCGACGAGCGCGCACACCAGCGCAAGTGCGACGATCTTGGCGGCGCCCTTCTTCTTTCCACTGCCGCTGCCGCGGTTCTGATCCGACGGCTCGTCAGCATAGTTCTTTGTGTCGATGGGGACGTTGGGATCGTGCTCGTTCCCCTTGCGATAGCTGTAATGATACAGGTTGTTTTCGTCTTCGTACATGGTTCTGACCTCCTGTGAAACGGTTTCCGCGTCAGCGGTCCTTTGCCTTTCGATGCTGCTATCATAGGGGATATTTATGTATAATTCTTGAACGTTATTTGGCAATTTCTTAAATTCCGGCGCGCAAATTTTAAGTTTCTGTGATATTCACACGATTTCCCTTGCGATTTGCACCCCGCCATACTAAAATGAGAGCCATCTGAGAAAAAGGAGGCGGCGCAAGATGCTTCGCATCGACAATTTGAAGCTCCCTGTGGGTGCAGACGAGAAGGCTCTGCGCGCAGCCTGCGAGCGCACGCTGCACGTGAGCGCGGCGGAAATTTCCTCCGTGCAGCTCCTGCGCCGCTCGATCGACGCGCGCGAGGGCGTGAAGCTCGTCTGCTCCTGCGCGGTCGAGGTCAAAAACGAAACGGCGGCCTTGAAGCGCTGCAAGAATAAAAATGTGCAGTCCTACGCGCCCAGGCGCTATGCCCCGCCCGCGCCCATTGGCGCGCCGGCGGTCTCCCCCGTCGTTGTCGGCGCGGGGCCTGCGGGACTTTTCTGCGCGCTGCTGCTTGCCCGCTGCGGCGCAAGACCCATTTTATTGGAGCGCGGGCGCGCCGTCGAGCAGCGAAAGCAGGACGTCGAGCGCTTCTGGCGCACGGGCGAGCTTGATCTGACCTCGAACGTGCAATTTGGCGAAGGCGGCGCGGGCGCATTTTCCGACGGCAAGCTCAACACCGGCACAAAAGATCTGCGCCACGGATTTATTTTAGAAGAATTTGTCCGCTTCGGCGCGAGCGGGGATATTTTGCTCGATGCCAAGCCTCATGTCGGCACCGACAAATTATATGTGGTGCTGCAAAATCTCCGCCGCGAGATCATCGACCGCGGCGGCGAGGTGCGCTTTTCCCACACGCTCACGGATATTGAGCTTGACGGCGGCAGCGTCCGCGCGCTGCGCGTTTCCTCCCCAGAGGGGGACTATGTTCTCCCTGTGTGCCATGTTGTCCTTGCCCCCGGTCACAGCGCGCGCGATACGTTCGAGATGCTGCGCGAGCGGGGCGTACCGATGGAGCCGAAACCCTTCGCTGTCGGCGTGCGCATCGAGCACCGCCAGCGCGACATGGACGCGGCGCAGTATAAGGCGGCGGCGGGCACGCCCGGCCTTCCGCCCACATCGTATAAGCTCTCCTGCCACACGGAAAAAGGGCGCGGCGTGTTCTCCTTCTGCGTCTGTCCCGGCGGCGAGGTCGTCGCCGCGGCGTCGGAGGAAAACCGCGTCGTGACGAACGGCATGAGCGAGTTCGCGCGCGACGGCGTGAACATCAACGGCGGTCTTCTCGTCTCCGTCACGCCCGAGGATTTCCCCTCGGACGATACCCTTGCGGGCGTTTCCTTCCAGCGCGCGCTGGAGGACGCAGCCTACCGCCTCGGCGGAGGCGGCTATCGCGCGCCCGCGCAGCGGGTGGAGGATTTTCTTGCCCACCGTCCGTCCACGGGCGCGGGAAACGTTGCGCCGACCTACCGGCCCGATGTTCGCTGGTGCGACCTGCACGACTGTCTCCCGCCCTTTGTCTGCGAGGCGCTTGAGGAGGGGATCCCCCTGCTGGGGAAAAAGCTCCGGGGCTTTGATGCGCCCGACGCCGTGCTGACGGCGGTGGAGACGCGCTCTTCGTCCCCTGTGCGCATCGTGCGCGAAAGCGAAAGCTATCAGTCCGCTCTGCGCGGGCTCTATCCCTGCGGCGAGGGCGCGGGCTACGCCGGCGGCATCATGAGCGCCGCGGCCGACGGCCTGCGCGTTGCGGAACGAATTTTGGAGGAATTGCAGCATGAGTGAAAAAATCGGCGTCATCATCGACTTTCTGACCCCCGCATACGAAAAGACCCTGCGCGACACTGCCGCGCGCTGCGGCTATGACATCGTCTTCTTCCCCTCGTCCAAGGCGGCGGCGGGCAACGTGGACGACTGCACCATTCTCTACGGCCACCCTTCGCAGAAGGTCATCGCGGGGGCAAAGAATCTCAAGTGGTACGCAAGCTGCTGGGCGGGCATCGACCGCTTCTGCCGCGATGAGCTCTATCAGAATCCCGAGTGTCTACTCACCAACGCCTCTGGCGCTTACGGTACGACCATCGCCGAGCATTCGGTCATGGTCTCGCTGATGCTGCTGCGCCGCGAGCTTGAATACACCGAGGTGATCCGCGAGGGTGACTGGCGCGTGCTGCCCGGCGGTATCCGCTCGCTCCACGGCGCGCGCGTCACCTGCCTCGGCGCGGGCGACATCGGCACGGAATTTGCCCGCCGTGTGCGTGCGTTCCACCCGGCAAGCCTCATCGGCGTGAGCCGCAGCGGCCGCGCAAACGAGGACTTTGACAAGGTCTATCCCGTCACGGAGCTTGATAAGCTCCTGCCGGAGACCGACCTTCTCTTCATGTCGCTGCCCTCGGTGAGCGACACGGTGAATATCCTGGACGCAGCGCGCATGGCGCTGCTGCCCGAGGGCGCGTACGTCGTCAATGTCGGGCGCGGCACGGCGATCGATCAGGACGCGCTCATCGCAGCCCTCGATTCCGGCCACCTTGCCGGCGCGGCGCTTGATGTGGTCGTGCCCGAGCCGCTGCCCGCCGATCACCCGCTGCGAAAGGCAAAAAATCTCCTGCTCACGCCGCACGTCGCGGGCAATATGACGCTTGGCTACACCTGCGAGCGCAATGTCGCGCTCTTCTGCGAGAACCTCGAGAATTACGCCGCGGGCCGTCCGCTGCACCACCTTGTCGACCGCAAAAAGGGCTACTGAGCCGCGCTGCATTTTTCCAAATGCTCCCTTGAGCGCAGAAACGAAACAGACGATCTTATGAAAAATACCCAGACAAAAAACTGCATTCTCCGCGTGCTGCAAGGCGTCATCATCGGCGCGGGCGCGATCCTGCCGGGCATTTCCGGCGGGGTGCTGGCGGTCATCTTCGGCATCTACCGCCCCGCGATGGAGCTTCTCACGCACCCGAAGCGCGCTTTTCCGCGCTACTGGCGCATGCTCCTCGCCGTCGGCATCGGTTGGGTGCTCGGTTTCTTAGGCGGCGGGGGCGCGATCCTCGCGCTGTTCCACCAGTCGGAAACCGTCGCAACCTGCCTGTTCATCGGTCTCATTCTCGGCACGCTGCCCGAGCTTTGGCGAGAGGCGGGCGCGCAGGGACGGCGCAGGGGGGCGTATCTGTCGCTCTCGGTCAGCTTTCTCGCGCTCTTTGCCGTGCTGATGGCCGTCCGCTTCGGCTCCTTTTCCGAGCTGCCGGCGAATTTCGGCGGCTTCCTCTTCTGCGGCGTGCTGTGGGGCTTCAGCTTCATTATCCCCGGCATGACCTCGTCCTCTATTTTAATGGCCGTGGGACTGCTCACGCCGATGGTCGACGGCATCACGCACCTTGATCTTTCCGTTCTCCTTCCGTGGACGATCGGCATGTGCGGCGTGGTCGCGCTGTTTGCGCGCCTTGTGAGCAAGCTCTTCGATGCGCACTATCCCCTCGCCTATCACGCCGTCATCGGCGTTGTGCTTGCCTCCACGCTTGCCATTATTCCGACGGGCTTTGCCTCTTCGGGGGAGATGATCTGGAGCGCGGTGTGCGCCGTCTTAGGCGCGGTGCTTGCCGCTCTCGGCGGTAAGATCCGCCCGCAGGAGGAGACATCAGAGTCGTAAACATGATAAAAAGGGTTCAGGTTTTTACCTGAACCCTCTTTTTATTCGCTTGCATCGCCGGTGGCCTGCACCGTGTCCTTGAGCTTTCGCTTGTAGTGATACATCATCTGGTCGGCGCGTGCGATCACATCTTCGATGCTGTCGCGCTCGGGGTGATAGCAGGCATAGCCCACCGACACCTGCGGCAGGCGCGGGCTTTGCTCGCGCTGCGCCGCCAGTTCGCGCAGGAATTCGGAGAGCTGGGCTTCTGCGGCCATGTCGGAAATGCGCGCAATGACGCAGAATTCGTCGCCGCCGATGCGGTAGCAGTGTCCCACGTGGGAAAACGACGCATAGATCACGCCGCCCACCTCGGAGAGCATGCTGTCGCCCTCACCGTGGCCGTAGGTGTCGTTGATGCTCTTGAATTCGTCCACATCAAAGTAGTAGATCACAGCGTGCTCGCGCAGCGCGGCGAGCCTGCTTTCATAGCTGCTGCGGTTCAGAAGATGCGTCAGCGCGTCGGTCTTTTGCCTCAGCTCGGAATAGAGAATGTAGACCATCAAGATCGCCACCGACGCGCACAGCCATGTGATGCGCACCGTCACGGTCTGATACTCGATGAGAAGTCCGCAGAAGAAAAACAGCGGCAGAATGGCGACAAGTGTGCGGTGTGTGCCGTAGTGGCGCGTGCTCTCGCTCAGGAGCAGCGCTGTAAAAAACAGCATGCCGCCGATATACGCCAGCGCATAGGCCCAATAAAACGCCCCGCGGTGATAGCAGCTCTGCTCGTCCACCCAGAAGATGTAATCCAGACCCCGGAATGCGAACAGGATCTCAAGCAGCACGTGGATCGAGAGCAGGCCGAAAATGGCTTTTTTGCAGCGTATGGGGCGGATAAGGGAGCTGCACAGCACGGGAATGACAGGCGCTGTGGATAACTCGATGGTCTTGAGGATCACATGCAGGAGCCGCAGCGACGGGTCTGCCCCGTCCATCCACACGCCGAGCCATTCTGATACCGCGCCGGCGATCACCAGCACAGAAATGGTGTAAATGGTCTGCTTTTCGCTGTACTCCACCAGATCGTTGCTCCGCACCAGCAGAACCATGATGATCATAATAAAAGCGGAAAGAAAGACGATTGCTGAGTAAAAATCTGACATTGCACAGTCCCTCCCTTTCCGATGATCGTTCTTCTATCATACCATAGCTCGGAAAAACTGCAACTGAGAAATGTCGAATTTTGCTGGTTTTACCCCCTTTTTACGCCATCTGCGCAAAAAATTCGCCGTAATGCAGAATCGCCTGATCGGCTTCCTTCTGCATGGCGTCCCAGTCGGCGGCGCCGGTGCTGCCATATACCGCCACCGTGCGGAAGCCTGCCGCCTTGGCCTGTTCAATGCCCGCAAGCGTGCCGGAAAAGACGACCGTGTCCTCCTTCCGTGCGTGCAGACGCTTCATCGCGCGCTCAAACATCGTGCCGCTGTAAACGCCGCACAGGGCGACAGATTCCGTCAGCACAAAGCGGAAATAGGACGAAAGTCCCGCTTGTTCGAGCGCCCTTTGCGCGTCCTCGGCGCGCATGGCCGTCACCGCGCCGAGCCACACACCCTCCATCTTGAAAAGAGAGAGCGCCTTGTCCAGCCCCTCGCGCGCCGCGCCGCCCGGCGCGAAGAGCGTATCCTCCAAAGTAAAAACAGCGCTTTGCAGCCGCATGCCCTACCCCTCCTGACGATTGATCGTAGTTTTTTTATTATAGCGCGCGGCCGTTTGTTTTTCAATCTTTCTCCGATGTCCACAAAACGCATAAACTCTCTTTCTGACGAACGAAAATGAGAGAAAATACAAGATTTCTTGGCCGTCAAAATGCTACACTGCACAAAATAAATGGAACAATATTCGATTTTATAAAAACATTTGAGGATTATGCGCAAAATAAACGATTGACTTGATATTTTTATTGAGATACACTATGTACAATCTCTCTCCGCCGAGGCTGTATGCGGCGGAAAAACAATACAGGAGGAAGAATTATGACGAAGCATTCCTATGCCGCAAAAGCGTTTTCGCTTTTACTGGCGCTGGTGCTGACACTTTCGCTCGCGGTCAATTCCGCGGCGGCAGTCAGCTTCCAGGACATGAACCCCAAGGACGATGCGCTCCTTGGCACCAAGTTCAATGTGGACGCGACCATCACGCTCGTCACGGGCAAGGATGGGAAGGACGTTTCCCTTTCCATTCCCGTTTCCGGCATGAGCAAAGAAGCGCTTGCCGCGGCGATCACTGCCGGGACGGTCACGCTCGCGCTGGAGCGTGACGATTCCCGCCCCTATGTCAACGAAGAGCTGTTCCCCTACGCCTATGCGGGCGGAGATCTTAACAGCTGGATGATCGAGGGCAAGGACGAACACCAGTTCACAGACATCAAGCTGACGGCGAACGAGAAAAACGGCAAGGCCGTGCTCGATGTCTCCTTCCATGTGAACAACTACTTCTATTCCACCAACCGCAGAACCGGCGAGACGACACCCGACTACAGCGTGCCCCATGTGAACGGCAGCTACTACATCGACCTTTGCGGCTACTTTGACCTGACGGCCAAAAATAGCGGCAAGGCGATCGGCTCCGCACCTGTCAAGGTCGCGCCGTATGAGAACTTCAACACTATGTGGGAGATCTACAAGGAGCTCGATACGATCGCGGCGAACGGTACGAAGAACGGCCTCTATGTGGAAAGATTCTCCATGGGCCAGTCCACCGCGGGGCGCGATATGCCCTATCTGATCGTGGCTGACAGCAAGGCGAGCGTGAGCAAGTGGCTCGCGCTGACCGAGCAGGCCGAAACAGACCCGGACGCCGTGCTCGCGCAGATCAAGTCCGGCAAGCTCGACGAGATCCGCGTGCCCGTGATGTACTCCAACATCCACCCCGACGAGGTCGCCGCGACCGACGGCGTGCTCGATTTCGCCAAGATGATCACGAGCGAGAAGACCATCGACTATAAGACGCTCACCGGCTTCACCGCCGCGGGCGAAAAAGAACTCAAGGAGGAAATGGGTCCTGTCGGCGCGGAGGGCAGCGTTGCCGTTCCCGACCTCGTCAAGGATACGGCCAGCTACCTCGGCTACCTGTCCGCTGACAACAACGGCAAGTCCGGCAAGGTCGACCTTGAAAAGTATTACACCGTGAAGAGCAACACTGTAAACGTCAAGGACGAGCTCCTGTCCGACGTGTTCTTTATCCTTGTTCCCGAGGAAAATGTCGACGGACGTACCTATCTGACGAGACACTCCACCAACGGCTACGACCTCAACCGCGACAACTCCTTCCAGACCACGAGTGAGACGGCCAACATGCAGCAGCTCATCGGCACGTTCAACCCCATATCGCTCGCCGAGTTCCACGGCCGCGTGCAGTCCTTCCAGTGCGAGCCCTGCGATCCCCCGCACGAGCCGAACTTCGAGTATGACCTGCTCGCCAACCACCTCATCACCGGCGGCGAGGCGCTCGGCATCGCGGCGGTCGCCAACAACGATGGCTACAACAGCTATGTGATTCCCCAGCGCGATTACCTCACCTATACCGGCAGCGGCACGGAGACCTACTGGGAAGACCCGTGGGACGATATGTCCACGAGCTACACCCCCCAGTTCGCCATGCTGCAGGGCACCGTTGCCTATACCGTTGAGCTGCCCGCCTACAACGACGATACCGCTCAGGCGGCGCAGTACGGTATCCTCGGCAACGCCGCTTACGTTGCCGCGGAGAAGCTTTCCTATCTCGAATCCCAGGTCACCATCTTCCAGCGCGGCGTGAAGAACTTTAACTCCGATGCCTTTGAGCTGGTCGGCCAGTGGCTGTGCGACCAGAACGATGTCGAGGGCGCGGAGATGGATCTCTTCCGTCCCGAGTACACCGGCAAGGGTCAGAACGGCAACTTCTATCCCGAGTGCTACATCATTCCGCTCGACGGCGAGAACCAGACCAACCTTCAGGCCGCGGCCGACATGATGGAGTGGCTCACGAGAAACGACGTCAAGGTCAATGTGACCGAGAAGGACTTCACCTATGACGGCGTCACCTATCCCGCCGGTACGATGATCGTCTCGATGTATCAGGCCAAGCGCTCTGTCGCCAACGGCGCGCTCTATGACGGCACGCTCATCAACAGCTGGACGATCCTCTACTCCGAGGGTATCACCTCCTTCAATGAAACGCGCGGCTTCGACATGGTCACCGTGGCCGAGCCTGCCGCCTACAAGACCATCTCTGCCGTTTGCGGCAGTCCCATGGATCACGATGACGCCCTCGCCTACATGAAGGGCCTGACCTCTTACTTCGCGGGCGAGAAGGATAAGGACGTCATCATCTCCAACGCCTCCGAGGATTCCACCGCCGCCGTCAACGAGCTTCTGAAGGCCGGCAAGACCGTCGGCATGGTCACCTCCGGCGACTGCATGGGCGACTTCATCTGCTCCTACACCGATTATCAGACCGTCGCGGGCAAGTATCTGCTCTCTGCCACGGGCGTCGACAAGACGAGCGTGAAGGCGAAGATCATCACCAAGTCCCCGACCGTTTACGTCCCCGGCACGCCTGCTGAAAGCGAGAAGGGATTTGTCTACACGCCGCAGATCAGCCAGAGCGCAAGCTGGAACTACGACACCGCCGCGATGAACCTCATGGGCTTTACCACGACATCCGACGTGGCCAAGGCGGATGCCGCTGCGGGCGCTTCGAAGCTGGATTCTGCCGCAAAGACCGCCGTGAAGAACGGCCTTTCCTACATCGGTTACAGCTATTCCGCGGCGTCCTCCGCCTCCGACCTCATCGCCGGTGTGGAATACACCGAGCTGGACGGCGCGATGGACTGCCTGACGCCTGTTGTCTATCCCAACAAGACCCTTGTGAACGCGAGCTACATTCTCGACGGCGACGGCATTCTCTATGCCTACGGCCTCGGCTACTTCTCCCAGATCCCCGCTGGCGCAGCGGTGCTCGTCAAGAGCGACAAGACCAGAACGCCGACCGAGGGCTTCGTTCCCACGAATACGGCCGAGCGCGCCGCGGGCTTCAAGGCCTACTTAAACGGTGGCGTGCAGGGCTTTGCCTACAAGGAAAACGGCATGAACGTTGTCCTCTTTGCCAACTCCCTCACCCACAAGGTGCACCAGAGAGATGAGTATGCCTATATCAGCAACTTCCTCTTCTCCTCCGTCCTGAGCGACAAGAACTACGACGGCTCCGAATCCGTTGCGCTTCCGTTCACCGACGTTGCAGAGGGTGCTTACTACGCCGACGCCGTCGCTTGGGCAATCCAGAACAAGGTCACCTCCGGCGTGAGCGCAACGACCTTTGCCCCGAACGCAAGCTGCACGCGCGGCCAGATGGTCACCTTCCTGTGGAAGGCTGCCGGCAGCCCCGAGCCGAAGTCCCTGACCACGGCCTTTACCGATGTGAAGAGCGGCGCCTATTATGAAAAGGCGGTTGCCTGGGCAGTGGAAAACAAGGTGACCACCGGCACGAGCGCGACGACGTTCTCCCCTGACGCGACCGTCACGCGCGGCCAGAGCGTTACCTTCCTCTGGAAGGCGAACAACAGTCCTGCAGCGGAAGGCACGAGTGCCTTCACCGATGTTGCCGCGAGCGCCTACTATGCCTCCGCCGTCAACTGGGCGGTGGAAAAGGGTGTGACCTCCGGCATGAGCGCGACGACCTTTGCCCCCAACAGCAACTGCACGAGAGCGCAGATCGTCACCTTCCTCTACCGCGCAGCGAGCGCCAAGTAAGCAGCCACTATCTGATGAAAAAAGAGGGAACGGTTTTTCCGTTCCCTCTTTTTGTTTTTTCCCGAGAAAGACACGATGTCTTTCTTTTGCCGAAAACAAGAAAAAACCCTTGAAATCATACGATTTCAAGGGTTTTGGTGGAGACTGCTGGACTCGAACCAGTGACCTCCTGCGTGTGAAGCAGGCGCTCTAACCAGCTGAGCTAAGCCTCCGAATGTGGTGACCCGTACGGGATTCGAACCCATGTTACAGCCGTGAAAGGGCCGTGTCTTAACCACTTGACCAACGGGCC
>ERZ773130.1255-NODE-1255-length-24880-cov-3.952508_pt1 | contig 24880 bp, 23 predicted proteins | sample MGYA00511919_ERZ773130 | MGnify/ENA primary metagenome ERZ773130 (study PRJEB29015, sample SAMEA2737851) | human gut metagenome | biome: human gut; feature: human-associated habitat; material: faeces | place: China | collected 2012 ...
CCCATGGGGAGCCGCTTTTCGGTTTGCTCTTATGTAATGCGTCCGCCGCGATCAGCCGACTTCGATCTGCGTCAGGTAGAGCGCAATCTCAGAATCGGACTTGGGCGAGATGATGATCACCGCCGTACCTTCGACATCGGTCATGACGGCATAGTAAGCGGAATTGAGATCGCTGAAAACGATGTCGAGCGCGTAGCCGTCCAGCAGGGGGGCGTAGGTCCCGGCATAGGTTCCGTCGGCGCGATCGAGATCGACTTCGCCGTTCTCATAGAACGAGAATTCCAGCGTGCCGCCGACGGTTGCCAGCAGCTTTTCCAGATCCGCTTCCTCCATCTCCTTGCCGTCTGCCATGCCGCCCGAAAGCGTCCAGGTGGTGTAGGTCAGGTCGGGGATGGGATATGCAGCCGCGCTCGAAAGGGCAGCCGGGAAGACCGAGCCGTCTTCCAGCGTTTCCGCAGTACCTGCGGGGGTCTTGTCTTCTGCTGCGGACGTGCTCCCGGCGTTCGCCGTACCGGGTGTATCCTCCGCATCACCGCAGGCGGTGAAAGCAAATACGGCGGTCAGCACAAGGGCTGCCGCGAGCAGTACGGTCATCAGTTTCTTCATGATTCTGTCTCCTTGGAAAAAATAGTTTGCGGTTCCGCCGCACGGCAGTGAAATTCCCACTTGCAGCCGCAGCCGGAATCTGCTATACTGTATCATATACCGTACATCAATGTACGATGCAAGGGGTTTTGTGAAAAAATGAACATGGATTTTCCGAAAGCACAGCTGTTATCCATCGGGGAGGTCGCCGGGGCACTCGGGCTGACCCGCCGCATGATCTTAAACTATGAGGATCGCGGGCTGATCGTGCCGGATGTCAAGGAAGGCACTGCGGGCAACCGCTATTACACCACCGATACGCTGACCCGCATCCGCTCAATCCGCATCTTTCAGAAGCTCGGGCTGTCGCTTGACGAGATCCGCGCGTATTTTGCGGACGAGACCGACCTTGTGCCGCTGATCGCGCGGCTGGAAGCCATGCGCGACGAGCTGAACCTCAGCATTGAGAAGCTGCGCGTCCGCCTTGTCGACACGGACGACGCCCCGAGGCGCGTCATCCTGCCCGACGTGACGGTCTATGCGCGCACCCTGCGCGCGGGCACGGTCGAGGCGCGCAAGGCACAGCTGCGCGATGTGATCCCCGCCGCCATGCGGCAGTACGGCTCGGACACGGGCAGGCGCATGTTTTTCACCGAGTTCCCGCTGCATGACCCCTCCCTCTCCACCTACTGTATCGCCGTCCCGTCCGGCAGCACAGGCGAGCATGTGCGCTTCCTGCCGGCGCAGCCGGCGCTGCTCTGCACGCTGCACGGCGACTATGCGGGGCTGCCTGCCATGCACGCGCGGCTGCGCGATGCCGCCGCAAAAATGCAGCTGCCGACACTCGACATCTGCCGGCACATCTACATCGAGGGACCGGCGCAGCACCGTGACCCGGACAAGTTCATCACGCAGGTTGCCCTGCTGCTCGACGAAGACAGTGCAACGACGCTCTGATTTTTCGCGAAGGCGTTGCCGCGCCGGAAAAACTATGCTATAATGTAAACACTGTACCCGGACTTTTCGGAGGTTGTGACATGGAAAAAAAGTTATTGATGATCGTCAATCCCGTGGCGGGAACCAAGCGGCTGCGCCCGCTTCTGCTCGACGTGATCTCCATCTTCTCGGCGGGCGGCTTTGCCACCACCGTCATGGTGACCGGCAGACGCGGCGACGCGGCGGAATTTGCTGCCCGCGGCGGCGACTTTGACCGCATTGTCTGCTGCGGCGGCGACGGCACGCTCAATGAGACCATCAGCGGCATGCTGGATGCGGGCGTGACCATCCCGCTCGGCTATATTCCCTGCGGCAGCACCAACGATTTTGCCTCCAGCATGGGCATTCCCGCCGACATCAAAAAGGCGGCGCACGCCATTGCAGACAGCATGCCGCTGCCGCTGGATGTCGGTAAATTTGATGACAGCTATTTTACTTATGTCGCTTCCTTCGGCGCGTTTACCGCGGCGTCCTACAACGCGCCCCAGGATGTGAAGAATGTGTTCGGTCACGCTGCCTATGTCTTTGAAGGCATCAAGGACCTCGGCAGCATCAAGCCCTATTATGTGAAGCTCGTTGCAGATGGTCGGGAGCTTTCGGGCGAATATGTGTTCGGCGCCATTGCCAATTCCACCTCGTTCGGCGGCATCGTTAAACTGAAGGATGAGCTGGTCTCCTTAAACGACGGCATGTTTGAAGTGCTGCTGATCAAGATGCCGAAGATGATCGGCGATCTCAGCGTGATTATCAATTCGCTCATAAGCAGTCTCTTTGACAACGATCGCTTTGAATTTTTCAAGGCGTCCGAGCTTGTGGTGACCCCTGCCGAGCCGACCGCATGGTCGCTGGACGGCGAATACAAGCGCACAGAGGGCGCGGTACGCATCCGCAACCTGCACGGCGCCATCAATTTTATTAAGTAAGCGGTAGGACAATGGCAAAAACGATCCTGGAGATTTTCGAGAAATACACGCCCTCGGCGCGGGAACGCGCCCTGCTCGACACGGCGGCAAACATTTCGCTGCGCGCCGACAAAGCACTGCGCATGGCGGAGATCCGCGCCGATTTTCCCGCGCTTATCGACAAGAAAGAGCTGTACGCCATAGAGGGCGGCATCGCCGCAGCCTACCGGCTGAATTCGATGCGCATTCTGCCGCATTATCCGGCAGAACTGTTTGACAAAGCATACATTCCCGCAGTCCTTCTCGAGACCGAGCGCGTCGGCACGGTCTCCAAGGGCTTTTTCGGCTATGCGGATGTCCGCGTCGGCGACAGAAAGATCGAGATCGGCATTCCGTTCGGCATGGGCGGCATCGGCATTCTCGACGCGGCGCACACGGCGGATGTCATCGCCGGGATCATCAGGAGCGAGTTCGGACTGGACTACAAAGTCGAGATCAAAGAGGGCGATACCGCCGATGTGCAGAGCATGCGGCGGCAGATCTTTGACGACGAGCTGCGCCGCATGGACGATGATGTCCGCCGCGCCCTCGCCGCCGAGCGCACCATGCCGCACAAGGCGTCCGCCGCCGAGGAAAAAGCGCCGCGCGGTCCGGTCGTTGCCACCATTTCAAAAGAAGAGCACGGTGCATCCCAGCTGGGTGACAGTCTGTTCACCAGCGGCTGCATGACCTTTGACACAAGCGAGCCGAAGCAGATTCTCGGCGATGAGTTCACCTTCAACACGCCGACGGCGATCCGCGAATTGCAGTCCCGCACCGGCAGCTTCATCGTCATGGGCAAGGTCTACTCCATCGAGACCAAGGATACCCGCCGCGGCGACAAGACCAATGTCACCATCGGCATCACGGACGGCGATTCCTCGATTTATCTGCGCGCCGCCTTTCCGAAGGAGGAGGCGGGCTTTGTCGGCGACATGAAGACCGGCAAGTGCTACGCCGTCTACGGGCGTGTGCGCGGCGACGACTTCCTCGGCGAGAACATCATGCGCCCGCAGCACATCATGGAGATCAAACCCGTGCTGCGCGCCGACAAAGCCGAGAAAAAGCGCGTGGAGCTGCACATGCACAGCGTCATGTCGCAGATGGACGCCATCATCGACCCCGCCGACGCCATTGCCACGGCAAAGCGCTGGGGGCATCCCGCCATCGCCATCACCGATCACGGTAACGTGCAGTCCTTCCCCGAGATGATGCTCGCAGCCGAAAAGCAAGGCGGCGTGAAGGTCATCTACGGCATGGAAGCCTATTTTGTGGACGACACCGCCCGCGCGCTCTACGGCAAATGCGACAAGCGGCTGGACAGCGAGTTTATCGTCTTCGATATTGAGACCACCGGTCTCTCGGTGTCGAACTGCGGCATCACCGAGATCGGCGCGGTGCGCATCCGTGAGGGCAAGGTGCTGGACCGCTTCAACACCTTTGTCAACCCCGAGATGCCCATCCCCGAAAAGATCACGGAGCTGACCGGCATCACCGACGAGATGGTGGCGGACGCGCCGAAGATCGACACGGCGATCCCTGCCTTTCTCGAATTTGCAGGCGACCGCATGCTGATCGCGCACAACGCAAACTTCGATACGAGCTTCATCCGTGCCGCCGCCGAAAAGCTGAAGATTCCCTTCACCAATCCCTATCTCGACACGGTGGCACTTTCCCGCTTTGCCAACCCCACGCTGAAGAAGCACAAGCTGGACATTCTTGCCGAGCATTACGGACTCGGCGACTTCAACCATCACCGCGCCTGCGACGACGCGGAGATGCTGGCAATGATCTACTTCAAGATGTCCGAGCAGCTGATGAACGAGGGCATTTCCGACCTCGGGCGTATCAACGAGGTCATGAAGTCGAATGCCGACCCGCTGAATCTGCGCACCTACCATCAGATTATTCTGGTCAAAAACCTCGTCGGGCTGAAAAACCTGTACCGCCTCATCTCGATGAGCTATCTGCAATACTACCGCCGCAATCCCCGCATCCCGAAGACCGTGTTGGAGCAATACCGCGACGGGCTGATCATCGGCTCCGCCTGCGAGGCGGGCGAGCTGTTCCGCGCCGTGCTGGACGGGCAGTCGCAGGACGAGATCGAGCGCATCGCCTCGTTTTATGACTACCTCGAGATCCAGCCGATCTGCAACAACCGCTTTCTGATCGCGGAGGGCAAGGTCGCGGACGACGAGGGCCTGCGCGACCTCAACCGCAAGATCGTCTCGCTGGGCAAAAAGCTCGGCAAGCCGGTCGTTGCCACCTGCGACGCGCACTTCATGAACAAAGAGGATGAGATCTACCGCAAGATTCTGCTCTCCGGCATGAAGTTTTCGGACGCAGACAAGGACGTCGGGCTTTACCTGCGCACCACCGACGAGATGCTTGAGGAATTCGCTTACCTCGGCGAAGAGACCGCCTACGAGGTGGTCGTTGAAAACACAAACCGGATCAATGACATGATCGAGGACATCCGCCCGATCCCGAAGGGAACCTACACGCCGAACATGGATGGCGCGGAGGAAGACCTGCAGCGGATGTGCTGGGAGCACGCCCGCGCGCTCTACGGCGACGATCTGCCCGAGATCGTATCCGCGCGTCTGGAAAAGGAGCTGGACTCCATTATCAAGCACGGCTTTGCCGTGCTCTACATCATCGCGCAGAAGCTGGTTGCCTACAGCGAGAGCCAGGGCTACCTCGTCGGCTCACGCGGCTCGGTCGGCTCGTCTTTTGTCGCGTCGATGGCGGGCATCTCCGAGGTCAACCCGCTGCCGCCGCACTACGTCTGCCCGAAATGCAAATACAGTGAGTTCTTCACCGACGGCTCGGTCGGCTCGGGCTTTGACCTGCCGGACAAGACCTGCCCGGTCTGCGGCGGTCCGCTGCGCGGCGACGGGCACGACATTCCGTTTGAGACCTTCCTCGGCTTCTTCGGCGACAAGTCGCCGGATATCGACCTCAACTTCTCGGGCGACGTGCAGGGTAAGGTGCATAAATATACCGAGGAACTGTTCGGCAGCGAAAACGTCTTCCGTGCGGGTACGATCGGCACGCTGGCGTCCAAGACGGCGTTCGGCTTCGTCTCGAAGTACCTCGAGGAAAAAGGCATCTCACTTTGCCGTGCGGACATCGACCGTCTGATCGCAGGCTGCGTCGGCGTCAAGCGCACCACGGGACAGCACCCCGGCGGCATCATCGTTGTGCCGAAGGAATACAGCATCTACGACTTCTCGCCGGTACAGCATCCGGCAGACGACCCCAACTCCAACATCGTCACCACGCACTTCCAGTTCTCGTATCTGCACGACACCATTCTGAAGCTGGACGAGCTGGGGCACGATATGCCGACCAAGTACAAGATGCTCGAGCGCTATACGCACACGAGTGTCATGGACGTGAAGATGAACGACCGCGCCGCCTACGAGCTGTTTGAAAGCTGTGCGCCGCTCGGCGTCACGCCGGACGACATCGGCTGCAACCTCGGCACGCTCGGGCTGCCCGAGATGGGCACGCGCTTCATCCAGGGCGTTCTCGAGGACGCAAAGCCGAAGACCTTTGCCGACCTTTTGCAGATCTCGGGGCTGACGCACGGCACCGACGTGTGGCTCGGCAACGCACAGGACCTCATCAAGGCGGGAACCTGCACGATCTCCGAGGTCGTGGGTACACGCGACGGCATCATGCTCTATCTCATCCGCCACGGGCTGGAAAATAAACTCTCGTTTGACATCATGGAAGCCGTCCGCAAAGGCAAGGGTGTCAAGCCCGAGTGGGAGGAAGAGATGCTGAAGCACGATGTGCCCGAGTGGTACATCGCCTCCTGCAAAAAGATCAAATACATGTTCCCGAAGGCGCACGCTGCGGCATATGTCATGAGTGCGATCCGCCTTGCGTGGTACAAGATCTACTATCCGATGGAATTCTACGCGGCGTACTTCACGGTCGCGCCCGGCGGCTTTGACGGCGATATTGTGATGCGCGGCAGAGGCGCGGTCAGCGCCACGATCGAGGAGCTGACCAAGAAGCCGGACGCCACGCAGAAGGAGGCAGAAACCGTCACGGCGCTGTCGCTTGCGCGGGAAGCGCTTGCGCGCGGCGTGGTCTTCCTGCCCGTCGATCTCTACAAGTCGGACGCCACGGCGTTCCTGCCCGAGAACGGAAAGATCCGCCTGCCCTTCGCGGCGCTCGGCGGACTCGGCGAGGGCGCGGCGCAGAAGATTGTCGAGGCGCGCGCCGACGGCGAGTTTTTCTCGATCGAGGAGCTGCGCGAGCGCGCCAAGCTGAACAAGAGCGTCATCGAAATTCTTTCCCAGAGCGGCGCACTGAAAAACCTCAGCGAGACGAACCAGTATACGTTCTTTTGATTGTCATTAAGTCTCCCTTGTGTAACGCAAAGCCTTCCCTCTTGGGGGAAGCCTGAGAAACGCACCCACTTTGTAGGGCGGCGGCTTGCTCCCGTCGCTCCCGCGCTGTTCTCCCGCAAGGTTTTTCTTCATATCTGCAAAAAAAGGTTTACAAATCGCCGCATATCGTATAAAATAGATATGATAAAAATGTTGATCCATCGGAAAGGATATCGGTCATGGCAGAAATCAAATATAAGCGCGTTCTGCTCAAGCTCTCAGGCGAGGCACTGGCGCGCGACGCAGAGGGAATTTACAACCATGCGTTCATTGACGAAATTGCAAAAGTCATCAAAAAATGCGTCGAGGCAGGCGTCGAGGTCGGCGTCATCGTCGGCGCGGGCAACATCTGGCGCGGCAGACAGGGCGTGAACATGGATCGCGTGCGCGCCGACCACATGGGCATGCTTGCCACCGCGATCAACGCGCTGGCGCTGCAGGACGCCTTCGAGCGCGCCGGCATCACCACCCGCGTGATGACTGCCATCGAAATGCGCGCCATGGCAGAGCCGTACATCCGTGCGCGTGCCGTCCGCCATCTGGAAAAGGGTCGCGTCGTGATCTTCGGCTGTGGGCTCGGTTCGCCGTATTTCTCGACCGACACCGCCGCCGTGCTGCGTGCGGCTGAAATCAATGCGGACGTCGTGCTGCTCGCCAAGAACATCGACGGCGTGTACACCGCGGACCCGCGCGTGGACAAAACGGCAACCAAGATCGACGCGATTACATACCAGGAGATCCTGTCCCGCGGACTTGCCGCCATGGACTCCACGGCGACCTCCTTCTGCATGGACAACCACATTCCGATTCTGGTCTTCGGTCTGGACAACCCCGAGAACATCTATCGTGCCGTCACGGGCGAAGAGATCGGTACGATCGTAAAATAAATTCAGAAAGGATTTACCGCAATGAAACTTGATACCAAAGAATTTGAACACAAGATGAAAAAGTCGATCGAATCGCTGCACCAGAACCTCAACACGGTTCGTGCCGGCAAGGCAAACCCCGAGGTGCTCGCACGCGTCACGGTTGACTATTACGGCACGCCCACGCCGATCACGCAGATGGCTGCCATTCAGGTGCCCGATCCCCGCACGCTGGTGATCTCCCCCTGGGATGCATCGACGCTGAAGAACATCGAGAAGGCGATCCTCGCCTCCGACATCGGGCTGACGCCGCAAAACGACGGTAAGGTCATCCGCCTTGCCTTCCCGCAGCCGACCGAGGAGCGCAGAAAAGAGCTGACCAAGCAGGTTGCAAAGCTCTGCGAGGAAGCGAAGGTTGCCATCCGCAACGTCCGCCGCGAGGCAAACGACAAGACCAAGGCGATAAAGAAGGACGGCGACATGACCGAGGATGAGGTCAAGGCAAGCGACAAGCTGGTGCAGGATCTCACCGACAAGTTTATCAAAGAGGTTGACGTAATTTCCGCAGAAAAAGACAAAGAGATTATGGCAATTTAAGCCGGACTGCCCTATTCAGCGCAGAGCGAAATCGAAAAGGGGGAACAGGAGTGACTGCATCGCGCAGCTTGCCTGTTTTCGGTGAAACCGCTGCGCGGTTTTCCATTCTGTTTATTTTTCGATTTCTTTCGCCGAAATCCGTCCTCGACGTATGTATATACGCCTCACGGACGGATGTTCGGCGAATCTGTATCTGAATCCGGCAGCCCTTTTTGTAGTTTATGGCATTTTTGATAAAGCGAGGACAGACGATGCTTTTATTCGGCAAAGACAAGCCCGCCAAAGCGCACACGAAAGTGGACGAGCGGCTCACGCATATCGCGTTCATCATGGACGGCAACGGCAGATGGGCGAAAAAGCGCTCCATGCCGCGCGAGTACGGGCATGTGAACGGCGCGAAGACCTTCAAGAAGATCATCCGCTACTGTGGCGACATCGGCGTGAAAATGATCACGGTCTATGCGTTCTCCACCGAGAACTGGAAGCGCCCCAAGCATGAGGTGGATGCCATCCTCGGTCTGCTGTCGGACTATATTGACGACGCGGTCGCCTCGATGGACGAGAACAACATCCATCTTGTTTTTCTCGGCGACATGTCCATCTTCCCGCCGGAGTTGCAGGCGAAGATCGAAAACGTCGAGCGCATCTCGCGCGACAAGGATCTGCTGCTCAACATTGCGCTGAACTACGGCGGACGCGCCGAGATCGCGCATGCCGCAAACACGCTGATCGCGGCGGGAAAGACGCATGTGACCGAGGACGACATCTCGGGTGCGATCTACACGGCGCACTGCCCCGACCCGGATCTGATCGTGCGCACGGGCGGCGACATCCGCCTGTCAAACTTTCTCCTCTGGCAGGCGGCGTATGCCGAGCTGTACTTCACGGACACGCTCTGGCCGGATCTGACGCCGCATGAGATCGACCGCATTGTCGCGGATTTTTACAAGCGGAAACGCCGCTACGGAGGGGTATGATATGAAGACAAGAATCATCACCGGCGCCTGCATGGTCGCCGTTGCCATTCCGCTGCTCATCTGGTCGGACACGCCTGTGCTCTCGGCGGCGATCGTGCTGCTGGCGCTGATCGGCGTGTTTGAATACCTGCGCTGCATCGGCATCGAGAAAGCCTTGGGCTTTGCAATCCCGAGCTACCTCATGGCTGCCGCCGCGCCGCTGATGGCGCGGTATCTGAACGGGCACTGGATGTTCTTCTTCGGCGTTGCCTATGTATACACGTTCTACATGCTGGCGCACGCGATGCTCACGAGTGAAAAGTCCGATTTTTCAAAGGTTGCCAAGGCAGTGGTCGGCACGCTGTACATTTCGAGCGGCTTTGCCTGCCTGCTCGCCGCGCGCGACCTTGAACACGGGCTGTTCCTGCTCATCATGATCGTCGTCACGGCGTTCGGCACGGACATCTTTGCCTATTTCTCCGGCTACTTTTTCGGCAAGCACAAGCTGATCCCCGCCGTCAGTCCCAAAAAGACGGTCGAGGGCGCGATCGGCGGCACCCTGCTTGCAGCGGCGCTCTTTGTCGGCTGCGGCGTGCTGTACGCCAACCTCTACAAGGTCGCGCGTCCGCATGTGCTGTCGCTCTTTGTCTGCGGCGCGCTCCTCTCGGTTATTTCGCAGCTCGGCGACCTGATTGCCTCCTACTTCAAGCGGAACAGCGGCATCAAGGACTACGGCAAGCTGTTTCCCGGGCACGGCGGCGTACTCGACCGTTTTGACAGCGTGATCGCGATTGCCCCCATCATGTACATCCTGCTGTCCGATCCGCAGATCTTTGCAATTTTCCGTTAAGCAAACGAGGCATTTCATGAACGAAGAATACACGATTCCGCCGGTCGCGGTGCTCGGCTCCACCGGCTCGGTCGGCAGGCAGACGCTCGACGTCTGCCATCGCTTCGGCGTGCGCGTGGACGCGCTCACCGGCGGCAAAAACACAGCGGAGCTGGAAAAGCAGATCCGCCGCTTCAATCCGCGCGTCTGCGCCATGGCGGATGCCGACGCGGCGCGTGATCTTGCCGCGCGCGTGCGCGATATGCGCACGAAGGTCTACGCGGGGGCAGACGGCATCCTCCGCGTGATCGACGAAACCGATGCGAAAACGGCAGTCAACTCGATCCTCGGGCTTGCCGGGCTTGCGCCGACGCTTGCCGCCGCATCGCGCGGCATGCGCATCGCCACGGCAAACAAGGAGTCGATCGTCGCTGCGGGCAATCTCGTGGACGCGGCGGTGAAAGCGGGCGGCGCCGAGCTGATCCCCGTGGACAGCGAGCACAGCGCGATCTTCCAGTGCCTGCACTGCGGCACGCACGGCGAGGTCAAGCGTCTGCTGCTCACCGCGTCGGGCGGTCCGTTCTTCGGCTATACAAAAGAACAGCTTGCCGATGTGACGCTTGCCGACGCGCTGAAGCACCCGACCTGGAAGATGGGCGCGAAGATCACGGTGGACAGTGCGTCCCTGATGAACAAGGGACTTGAAGTCATCGAGGCGGTACGCCTTTTCGGCGTCAGCCCTGCGCAGGTCACGGTCGTCGTACACCGCGAGAGTATAATCCACAGCGCTGTGGAATATATTGATAACGCCGTCATCGCCGAGCTGAGCCATCCCGACATGCGGGAGTGCGTGCAGTATGCGCTGACTTACCCTGCGCGTCTGCCTGCAGTCATTGAACCGCTCGACCTCTTCTCGGTCGGCACGCTCACCTTTAGACATCCCGACACCGAGACCTTCCCGCTGCTGGCGCTTGCCTATCACGCGATCGGCGAGGGCGGACTGATGCCCGCCGTGCTCAGCGCCGCCAATGAGGCGGCAGTCTCGCTGTTCCTCGACGGAAAGATTCGATTCTGTGAGATTGCAGAGCGGGTCGCCGCCGCGATGGACGGCTTTACAAACAAACCCGGTTTTACGGTTGAAGATGTATTTTCCGCGGACAGAGACGCGCGGGCGCGCGTTCTCGCCGCAAAAGGAGTTCAATGACCACCATTCTGTATATTCTGATCGCGGTTTTCGCGTTCGGACTGATGATCCTGCTCCATGAGCTGGGGCATTTCCTCACGGCGCGCGCCTGCGGCGTCAAGATTGAGGAGTTTTCCATCGGCATGGGTCCGCGCCTGTGCGGCGTCACCGATAAGCGCGGCACGGCGTTCAATCTGCGCGCCCTGCCTTTCGGCGGCTTTGTCAGCATGAAGGGCGAGGACGAGGAGGCGGACGGCGCGGATTCCTTTGCCGAGAAACGCCCGTGGCAGAAGTTCCTCATCGTGGCGGCAGGCGGGCTTATGAACGTCCTGCTTGCCTTTGTGCTGATGTTCGGGATCGTGCTGTCGCAGGAAGCGCTGGCATCCAACGTCGTGGCGCAGTTCCGCGACGGCGCGACAAGCGCGGCAGAGCTTGCGGTCGGCGACCGCATCGTCCGTGTGGACGGCACGCGCACGCGCGTCTACTACGATGTCGCCTACGAGATCATGCACGCGGGGTATGAGCCCATCGACGTGGAGGTCATCCGCGATGGGCAGAAGCTCGTGCTGCACGACGTGACCTTCCCCACGCAGACCTCGTCCGGCATGCTGTTCGGCGCGGTGGATTTTGTGCCGTATGCCGAGGCGAAAAATGTCGGCAACCTCTTAAAGCACACCTTTGTCCGCAGCTTTTCCACGGTCAAGATGATCTGGGATTCGCTGATCGACATGATCTTCGGCAGAGTCAGCATGGACGCGGTCTCGGGACCCGTCGGCGTGACCGTGGCGCTCGGCGACGCCGCCAAGAGCGGCGGCGGCTCGTTTGCCTATCTGCTCTGCGTACTCTCGATGAACCTCGGCGTGGTCAATCTCCTGCCCCTGCCGGCGCTGGACGGCGGCAGACTGGTGTTCATCCTCTTTGAAATGATCTTCCGGAAAAAAGTGCCCGCCAAGTACGAGGCGGCGGTGCACTTCGTCGGCATCGTGCTTCTGCTCGGGCTGATGGTGCTGGTGACCTTCAAGGATATTGCAAAATTGTTCGGAGGCGGCTTCTGATGCTGGAAAAATACAATGCAATCCGCCGCGCGGCGCGCGAGATCCGCATCGGCGGCGTGGCGATCGGGCAAAATCCGATCGCCGTGCAGTCGATGACCAATACCGACACGCTCGACATCGCGTCGACGACCGCGCAGGTGCGCGCGCTCGCCGACGCGGGCTGTGACATCGTGCGCATCACCGCACCCACCGTCGAGGCGGCGAAGACCTTTGCCGCCGTCAAGGAGGCGGGCATCACTGTGCCGCTCGTCGCAGACATTCACTTTGACTATCGCGTGGCGCTTGCCTGCGTGGACGCGGGCGTTGACAAGATCCGCATCAACCCCGGCAACATCGGCGATGAAAACCGCGTGAAAGCGGTTGCCGATGCCTGCCGCACACATCATGTGCCGATCCGCATCGGCGTCAACGGCGGCTCGCTGGAGAAAGAAATTCTCGCAAAATACGGCGCGCCGACTGCGGAAGCGCTCGCCGAGAGCGCGCTCTACCACGCCTCGCTGCTCGAACGCTTTGATTTTGACGACATTGTGCTCTCGGTCAAGTCCTCGGACGTCGCCGCCATGGCGGCGGCAAACGCCATCCTTGCCGAAAAGACCGATTATCCGCTGCACATCGGCGTGACCGAGGCGGGCGGCGGCAGAATGGGGCTGATCAAGGGCGCGGTCGGTATCGGCGGCACCCTGCTCCGCGGCATCGGCGACACGGTGCGCGTTTCGCTCACCGAAAACCCGGTGGAGGAAGTCGCCGCCGCGCACGACATCCTGTTTGCCCTCGGCTTTGATACGAAAAAGCGGCTGAACATCGTTTCCTGCCCCACCTGCGGCAGAACAAAAATCGACCTGATCGCGCTTTCGCACGCCTTTGAGGAGGCGGCAGCCGCGGCGGGCATCCTGGATAAGCCGATCACGGTTGCCCTGATGGGCTGCGTGGTCAACGGTCCTGGCGAGGCGCGCGAGGCGGACATCGGCATTGCGGGCGGCAAAGGCGAGGCGGTGCTCATCCGCCGCGGCGAGATCGTCGGCAAGCTCGGCGAGGACGAGATCATCCCCCGCCTGATCGAAGAAATCCAAAAGCTCTGACACATAAAAAAGCGACTTCCCGACGGGAAGTCGCTTTTTGTTATACAAAATTACTGTTCCTTTTCGGCAGCGGCGACCTGTGTATTGATCGCGCGGATTACCTCGGGCGGGAACTTGGGATGGCGGTCGTAGGTGTAAAGCCCGTTGACCTCCTGCTCCACGTCGGTCAGCTGCGTATAGCAGAACGCGCTGATGGCGCGGTTCTCGAGCAGCGCCGTGACCAGACCGCGGTAGCGTGCAATGAACTCTTCCTCGCTCTGCGGGCGGTTGCCGTAGCCCCAGCCGCCCTCGGGATGCGCGGGATTCCACCAGATACCGCCGAACTCGCTGACAAACGGGGGTCTTCCGACATGCTTGCCGAGGTTGAAGACCGTGATCGTCTCGCCCTGCTCCAGCGGCAGATAACGGGCGCGGAAGGTCTCGGGATTCTGATCGTAGTCATGCACATCGAAGATGTCGGACACGGCATCCTGATGCGTCCAGCCGGAGGCGTCGATGTAGATGCGGTCGGGGTCAAAGGAGCGGGTCATGTCCGCAAGCTCGCGGATGAGATCGCGGTCCTGATCCTTCTGCGTCTCATTGAGCGGGCACCAGCCGATGATGGCAGGGTGATTGTAATCGCGCTCCAGCACCTCGCGCCACTCGGGCAGGAAGCCGCGCCATGCCTCGGGGCGCGCGATGTTCAGCCCCCAGTTGGCATGCTCGCCCCACACGATGTAGCCGAGGCGGTCGCAGTGGTAGAGAAACAGCGGCTCGAAAACCTTCTGATGCAGACGCGCACCGTTGAAGCCCATGTCCATCGAGCGTTTGATGTCCGCGATCAGTTCGTCCTCGGTGGGCGCGGTGTAAATGCCGTCCGGATAGAAGCCCTGATCGAGGATCAGACGCTGATAGACCACCTTGCCGTTGATATAGGTGCGGTTGTTCTTCCACTCGACCTTGCGCATGCCGAAATAGGAATGCACAAAATCGCCGCCCTCAAGCTCAAAGTCGAGATCATAGAGCTTGCCGTCGCCGACGTTCCAGAGATGCAGCTCGTCGAGCTTCACCTCGAGCGTCGCGCTCTTGCCGCTGACGCGCGTTTCGGCAGTGCCGACGACCTTGCCGCCGAATTTTGCCGCAGCGCGCAGGATCCTGCCATCCGCGTTCTCACAAACCGCCTCGACAAAGACGCTTCGGTTCTCCACGGAGGGGCGGCACTTGATGCGGCGGATGTAGGCGTCCGGCATGTTCTCCAGCCATACAGTCTGCCAGATGCCGGTGGTGCGGGTGTAGGAGCAGCCGATCGAATGGAACTTGCGGCACTGCTTGCCGCCCGGCTGGTTCTGACTGCGCAAAAGGTCGGTGGCACAGATGACGATCTTGTTTGCCCCCGCCGTCAGCGCAGACGTGATGTCCATCGCGAAGGACACATAGCCGCCGATGTGGCGGTCGATATATTTGCCGTTGACGAAGACCTCGGTCTCGTAGTCGCAGGCGCCGATGTTGAGGATCGTGCGGCGCCCGGCAGCCGTCCAGTCGGCGGGCAGCTCCACGGTGCGCATATACCACACGCACTCCATGAAGTCGGTATGCGAAAGCCCGGAAAGGCGGCTCTCGGGGCAGAACGGGACGTTGATGACATCGGAGAGCTTCTCGGCTTCATAGAGCTTGCGCTCCTTGCCGCTTCTTCCGGCATCGATCTCAAACTGCCACTCGCCGTTCAGGTTGATCCAATCCTTGCGCGCAAACTGCGGGCGCGGGTATTCGGGGCGTGGAATCATGTTTCATATTCTCCTTTGAAGGTCAAAAATACAAAGTCGGTTTATGCCTATTATACAGGAATATCCCGGACCCGTAAATACAAAATTGCGACCTGTTTGTGTAAAATATGCATCTATTTTTTGCACGAAGCAGTCAATCCGCATCCGCGCGCACAAGCCGCACGCGGAAGGCGATGGCGCGCGGCGTCTCCATGCCGTCAAAGCGAATGGTGTAGCACTTCTCATCGCTGTCCGCCGCCAGCACCGTACCGTCGCCGAACACCGCGTGCCGCACCCGGTCACCGACGGCAAATGCCGCAGCCTGCTCCTGCGGCGAAAGCCGTGCAAGGCTTGCGGCAACGGCGCGTTCGGTCTCGCGGATCAGTCCCGCGCGCGGTTCCTTGGTGTAGGTCAGCACATCGCTGCCGATGTCAAGCAAAAAGCGCGAGGGATAGCGCGTGCTGCCGTCAAAGTTCCACCCGTCCGCCTCCGAAAGGTACAGCCCGCGCTCGGCGCGGGTGAGCGCGACAAAGGCAAGGCGGCGCTCCTCCTCCATACCGGGCAGTGTGCGTACCTTGCGCGAGGGAAAGACGCCCTCGTTCATGCCGCAGAGGAACACATAGGGGAACTCCAGCCCCTTTGCGGCGTGCACCGTCATCAGCTTGACACGGTCGCCGCGCTCGGCGGTGTCGGTGTTGGTCATGAGCGCCACGCGGGCAAGATAGGCTTCCAGCGTGCTTTCCTCGCCGCAGGTGGTCTCGTACTCATAGATCGACTGTTTCAGCTCGGCAAGGTTGTCCAGCCGCTCCTGGCTGCCTTCGGTGCGCAGCATGGTCTCATAGCCGCTGCGATCGAGCAGCTCGGAGAGCACCTCGGAGATCGGGCGCTCCGCCTGCCCCGCGGCAAAGGACTCGACCAGGGCAATAAACTGCCGTCCTTTCGTCGTCTTGAACTCGGGCGTATCGATGTTGTCGCAGAGCGCCGTGTAAAGTGAGCATTGCTTCTCCGCCGCATAGGCTTCAAGCCGCGCCATGCGGCTCTTGCCGAGGTTGCGCCGCGGTGTGTTGGCGATGCGGCGGAAGGAGAGATCATCGCGGTAGACGACCATGCGCAGATAGGACAGCGCGTCCTTGATCTCGGCGCGGTCGAAAAACTGCACGCCGCTGTAGATCGTGTACGGAATCTTCGCAGCGAGCAGCACCTCCTCAACCGCGCGGCTGACATAGTGCGCGCGGTAGAGCACGGTCATGTCCCGATAGGGGACGCCCGCCTCGCAGAGCTTCCGCATCTCGCCCGCGATCCACTCCGCCTCCGCCGTCTGCGACACGGCAAAGTGACAGAGCACGGGCGCACCGCAGGGCAGCATGGGCACGAGCGTCTTCTCGATGCGGAAGTGATTCTTCGCGATCAGCGCGTTCGCCGCCGCGAGGATCTCGGGCGTGGAACGATAGTTCTGCATCATCATGACCGTGTGCACCTGCGGAAATACGCGGTCAAACTCGGTGAGGTACTTCACATTCGCGCCGCGCCAGGTGTAAATGGTCTGGTCGGGGTCGCCGACGATGAAAAGGTTCTTGTGATAGCCGCACAGCACCTCCATCAGCTCGTATTGCAGGGCGTCAATGTCCTGGAACTCATCGATCATGATGTATTCCAGCCGCTCCTGCCACTTGCGGCAGATATCGGCATGCGTGCGGAACAGGTACAGCGAAAACTTGATGAGGTCGTTGTAGTCCACGCCGAAGCATTTGCGCGCCTGATAAAGATAGCCGTAGAAAATGATGTCCGATGCGGTCGCCGCCGCCTCATAACGCGCGCGCAGCTCGTCCGGCGTCTTTTCGATCACGTCGAGGTAATAGTCGGGGTCCTTGAACAGCTTGCGGATCTCGATCATGTCCCGCGCGTCGCCGAAGGTCATATCCCGCAGGGTCAGCCCGCGCTCCTCGTAGATGATGCCGAGCATCGCATCAATGTCCGAATTGTCCAGCACGAGAAAGCTCTTCGGATAGCCGACCGCATGGCTGTCCTCCTGCAAAACCGACACGCAGAAGCCGTGGAACGTGTTGATATACCCGGTGTCGCTGTCCCCGATCAGCGCGCGGATGCGCTGCCGCATCTCGCCCGCCGACTTATTGGTGAAGGTGACGCAGAGAATGTGTCCGGGCAGAATGCCGAGCTCATTTACAAGATAGGCAAAGCGGCGGGTGAGCGCGCGGGTCTTGCCCGAGCCGGCGCCCGCAATCACGCGGACAAAGCCCTCGGTCGTCGTGACCGCCTCGCGCTGCGCCGCGTTCAGTCCGTCCAGCAGATCCTCCATGAGATGCACCTCCCTTTTGTACCAGTATAACAGAATTCCGCAAAAAGCGCAAGGTAAAACGGCTTGGCATGTCACGCAAAAATCCGTACAATAGCATCCGATACATATCGCTTGTTTTATCATAAGCCGCCGGACAAAATCGGGCAAAAAAAGTCAAGACCGACGCAGACGGATGCGGTAGAATAGAGACACAGCAAGCAAAGGAGGACAGACCATGGAGTGGATGCGGATCATCGGCGACGCAGTGCAGTACATTGAGGCGCACATCACGGAGGAGCTGACAACAGACGACATTGCAAACGCCGTCTGCGTATCCCCGTTTTATTTTCAGCGCGGCTTTGCCATGCTCTGCGGCACGACGATCGGCGAATACATACGCTGCCGCAGGCTTGCCCTTGCGGGCAATGCACTGGCAACCACAGACGCACGCGTCATCGACATCGCGCTGCGATACGGCTATGACTCGCCGGACAGCTTCACCAAGGCGTTCACGCGTTTTCACGGCGTGACGCCGACTGCCGTACGGCAAGGCGCATTGCTCAAATCCTTTGCTCCGCTGAAAATCAAGTTTTCACTTGAAGGAGGCTATCTGATGGACTACAAGATCGAAAAAAAGCGGCGTTTACCGTGCTGGCAAATGCCGGTCAATTCAGCTACGAGGACGCAAAGGCGCAGGTGCCGCAGTTCTGGCAGGCGCATTTCGCCGCAGGCAAGAGCGCCGTGGTGATGGGCACATACGGCATCAACATCGACGCGGAGATGGGCAAAGAAACCTTTGAATACCTGATTGCCGCCCCCTGCGATCCGACGCGGGAAGCACCCGCCGGCTTCGTCAAGCGGACGATTCCCGCATTCACCTGGGTGGTGTTCCCCTGTGTCGGTCCGATGCCGACTGCCCTGCAGGACGTCAACACCTTGCGCATATACCCCTGCCCCTGGTACGGCTCCCGCACGCAGACCATGCCGACATAGATATACGGCTTTCCCGCCTTGTCAAGCCTTTGGTTCAGACTGCTGCCGCCCTTTGCTATAATAGCCGAAGGCATGCCCGATGTCCCGGATGCTATCTTCCTGCAATGTTGTCACTTTCATACCGTTCCACGCTTTCCGAGCACCGCCACCGCGCAGGGAATCCTGCCGTCGCAAAAGATGTAGTCGGCATCTGTATACCCCGCGTCCGCAAAAAAGCGGCGGTACGTGTCAAGGGTAAACTCCCGCTTGAAATCTGCGCCCGCCTTGCCGATCATGTCCGAGACGCCGTTGGTTCTGCCCTTGTCCGTCCGATTCATGTAGGTAGGGATAATCAGACGACCGCCGGGTCTGCACACGCGATCCAGTTCGTGCAGCGCCTGCATCGGCTCGTCCAGCAGATGAATCACGTTTGCCGCGACGACCAAGTCAAAGTGCGCGTCCGGATAGGCAAGCTGTAGGATGTCAGCCGGGGCAAAGCGCACATTGCCGTATTTTCTGCATTTCCGCGCCGCCCGCTCCAGCATCTTCGCGGAGAAATCCGTAGCGACGAGGCTTTTGCACCGGGGCGCGATCACGGAGGTGAGCAGCCCCGTGCCGCAGGCACATTCCAGCACCTCGTCATCGGGGGCGATCAGTTTCTCCACCGCCGCGCAAAGCGCACGGTTTGCCTTTTTGTTGATGCCGTTTGCGAAAATATCATACACAAACGCAACGCGATCCCAAAACAAGCTGCCACCTCCTGCTCATTACGGTTTCAGACCGGGTATTTTGGGCAACGCGCCCCGCTCCGCCACGGATCGAAGCAGCGCAGCAAGCGCCGCTGCACGCACATTGTTGCCGACAAAGACGATGTTCTTCGCAGGCTTGCACGCAGGGTGTCCAGAATCGCGTCGATCTGCGTATAGCGGACGACAACAAAAATCACATCATACGGATCCTCCGGCAGAAGCGCGGTCACCACCGGCACGCGGCTGACCGTCAGGCAGGGCGAAAACTTGTTCTTGATCCGCAGCCCGTTTGTCCGAATCTCCTCCGCCCAGCTTCCCCGCGCAAGCAGGGTCACATCTTTCCCGGCGCGAAACAGGTTGTTTGCAAGATTGCAGCCGAGCATGCCTGCGCCGAATACCAAAATTCTCATCGTCAAGTCCCCCTTTTGAAAAAATATCAGCGATCACACCGGACACCCGCATGCGGGCATCTTCAGGCTTGCCTTTCCAGAACAACGATCCTGTTGGAAATGTTGCGGACAAACGGAATCTTGCCGAGCAGCCTGTAGATCGGCACAAACACCGCCATGCCCTCGGTCAGGCAGTGCTCGCCGACCAACCGGAAGCCGGGCAGACATGCGGCAAGTGCCTTGCCGTCCCGGATTCCCCATGTGAATCCGGCATGACTGCCCGCAATGGACTTTTCCCGAAAGTGCTTCACAACCGCAGGGTTCATCGTCTCAACAAACACCGTCGCCCCGGTAAAGCGCGCCGCGATCACCGCGAATATGCGCTTGACATCCGCCTCGTGCAGGTACATGGTCAAGCCCTCGATGATAATCAGGATGGGCAGATCGCGCTCCCGGATCGCACTGCCCCAGTCCTCCATCGCGGACATCGCAATCTGCGAGACCGCACCGTCCTCCGGCAGCAAACATGCCCGCACGGCGATGGTCTCGGGCAGATCGAGATTGTACCAGTGCGCATATCCCGCCATGCGATAACACCGGGTGTCCAACCCGCAGGCAATGTTGACAACCACCGCACCGGGGTGCGCCGCGAGCCATGCGCCCGCCAGCCGATCCAGCACAATCGTGCGGGCGATCACTCCGCTGCGCATGGCAGTGTCCTTGTCTGCAAGGGAAAAGTCGTAATCCAGCCCGGCGATGATCTCCTCCGCCTTCCGGTCGCGGATCGCACCGCGCCCGCTGCTCTCCTTCGCACGGGCATAGAGCGTTTGCAGCATGGTTTCCGGCACGCCGGAAAGCGCAATTTTTTCAGCCAAGTCGTCAACCTCCGTTCATTCGAGTTAGCATATGCTAACCCATCCGTATTTGAAAAGCTGCTTTGCAGCAGCTTTTTGTTTATCCGACCACATTATAGCACGCAGAAATCGGTTTTTCAAGAGAAAATTTGCAGGTCGCGCTCTCCGCTCCCGAACCGTTGTATTTGCGGCGGAAGTGCGGCGCAGGCGTATTTCCATATGGCAAAGAAAATCCGCGCGCAAGAAAAACAAAAACGCAAGGCAAGCCTTGCGTTTTTTGTTTTTCGTTCTGCGCAAAATACGACGGTTCTAATCTCAGTTGTTGACCATCTTGGAGATTTCATCCGCGAAATTCTCCTCGCGCTTCTGGATGCCTTCGCCCTTCTCATAGCGGACGAAGCCGACAACGGCGATGTGACCGCCGAATTCCTTCGCGGTGGTGTCGACATACTTCTGCACGCTCATGGAGTCGTCCTTGACGTATGCCTGTTCGAGGAGGCAGTTTGCCTCGTAGAACTTGCCGATCTTGCCGTCGACCATCTTCTCCTTGATCTGCTCGGGCTTCTTTGCGTTCTTCTCATCGTTGTCGATCTGCGACTTGATGATCTCACGCTCCTCGGCAATTCTCGATGCGGGAACAGCCTCGCGGTTGAGGTACTCAACCGGATATGCAGCGGTCTGGAGCGCGATGTTCTTTGCAAATTCTGCAAAGCCTGCGTTGTTCTTCGCAGCATCGTCCGCCTCAAACTTGATGATGACGCCGATTGCGCCGCCGCCGTGGATATAGGTGCTGGTCGTGCCGTCTACGATGACGAAGCGGCGGAGATCCAGCTTCTCGCCGATGGTGAAGATCATTTCCTTCATCTTATCTTCAACCGTCAGGTCGGTGTCCTTGTACTTGCAAGCCTTGAGTGCGTCCACATCTGCAGGCTTGTGTGCGATGATGGTCTCGAGCAGACCGCGGACAAACTCGCGGAAGTTCTCGTTCTTCGCAACGAAGTCGGTCTCGGTGTTGACCTCGATCATCGCGGTGGTATCGCCGGCGGTCAGAATATCGATCAGACCGTCCGCTGCGATTCTGTCAGCCTTCTTTGCGGCGACGGCAAGTCCTCTCTCGCGGAGAACCTTGATCGCCTCATCCATGTTGCCTTCTGCTTCGACAAGCGCCTTCTTGCACTCCATCATGCCGCAGCCGGTCTTTTTTCTCAGCTCGGCAACGTCCTTTGCGGTAATGTTAGCCATCTTTTCTGCTTCCTTTCCTATTCTGTAAAATGGGTTAAAGCCTTATGCCTCGACGGTCTCTGCGGTCTCTGCGGTCTCTGCGGTCTTTGCTTCCTCGCCCTCGGCTTCGGGAGCAAAAGCCTCGCCCTGTCTGCCCTCGATAACGGCGTCTGCCAGGGTGGAGGAGATCAGTTTGATTGCGCGGATCGCGTCGTCGTTACCGGGGATGATGTAATCTGCATCATCGGGGTCGCAGTTCGTATCCACGATTGCGACAACCGGAATGCCGAGCTTCTTTGCCTCGAGAACAGCGATCTTTTCCTTTCTGGGGTCAACGATGAAGATCGCATCGGGCAGCTTTTCCATGGTCTTGATACCGCCGTAGTTCTTCTCCAGGTCGAAGATTTCCTTCTGGAGTGCGGCGACTTCCTTCTTGGGGAGCAGGTCAAACGTACCGTCGGCAGCCATCTTCTCGAGGCTGTTGAGGCGGTTGATGCTCTTGCGGATGGTCTTGAAGTTGGTCAGCATGCCGCCGGGCCAACGCACGTTGACGTAGTACATGCCGGCTCTCTCTGCCTCTTCCTTGATGGTGTCGGCAGCCTGCTTCTTGGTACCGACGAAGAGGATGTTGCCGCCGTTTGCGGACAGGTCACGCACAAACATGTACGCTTCCTCAAACTTCTTCACGGTCTTCTGCAGGTCAATGATGTAGATGCCGTTTCTCTCGGTGAAGATGTATTCCGCCATCTTGGGGTTCCATCTTCTGGTGTGGTGTCCGAAATGAACACCGGCTTCAAGCAGTTGTTTGATCGAAATAACAGACATAATGTCCCTCCGGTTTTTCCACCATACAGGCTCCGCCGCCAACCTTTCGGCACCGAACGGCGCTCCGCTCTGTATGTGTGTGTTAATTTATCTGCATACTTTTGCAGACTAAAATAGTATAGCACGCTTTTTCCGTCATTGCAAGCATTTTTGCAAATTTTTTCGCTATTTATATAAAAAAGAAGACAGGCGTCTGCCTGTCCTCTTTGCGATTGTATTTCAACCCCAGACGTTGACCTTACCGTCCTTGCGGAAGACCAGTGCGCTGCCGCCGCTCAGAGCAATTTCACTCTCTTCGACAAGACCGTCTTCGCTGGTGAGCAGAATCTCTGCCGTTTGCAGCGCGACGACCGCGAGCTGCGGCGCTTCATACAGTTTCTTTTTCATCTTCGTTCACTCTCCTTTGGCGAAAAGCGTGGTGCCATTGTCGGCACAGACATCGCCGTCAAGCTCAATCGTTCTGCCGCGATATTCGGTCCCGTCCATGCCGATCGCATAAGGCGTGATGCGGATCACGGTGTTTTCTTCGGTGTAATCGGCAGCATCGAGCAGCAGACGCGCGGTATACAGATAAGATGTATTGAGATCGGCAGGCTTGCAATCCGACTCCTTACCGCCGATCGTCAGATGCAGCATTTTGTAAACCGTGCGGCTCTCCTTCTTATTGTCTTTGGTATCCAACGGGGATGCTCCGGTGCGGATCACGCGATATTCAATGCCGACCGCCGTGTAGTTCAGTGCGTCGATGCCGCAGACCACGTCGATCGGATAGTATTGCGTGCCGCCTTCGGTGACAGCAGCCTGACCGACCACGGTGAGCGTCTCGCCGAAACGGTCGTCATAAGCAGACGGAGTGGCACTGTATCGGTTGCCTTCGGCAAGCGTCTGCGGCTTGTAGCCTGCCGCACAGTATTCGCCAAGCACTTCTTCGGTGAAGATACCGCCCGAGACCGCGATGCGCGCGCCAGCGCCGTTTGCAAAGTTGCCCGCGCCGTTTGTGTCAAAATTGCCGCCCTTGACGGCGATACGCGCGGTCTCGCCGCTGTTGGAAATCAGCGCTGCAGTGGATGATGCAGTGGAGACGTTCGCTGTCTCAATCGTGAGCCTGCCGTGGTTCTCGATGGCGGAAACGGCGGCACTGCCGGTATAGGCGATCTTACCGGTCTTGTTCTCGCTCGTATCGGTAATCGTCAGCGCACCGCCCTCGGCGACCGTCAAAGGTGCGGTGCCGTCCGCCGCGCTGAGCGTAAAGCCGTTCAGGTTCAGTGTGGTGGTTGTGTTTGCCGGGATGGTCAGTGCCGTCGGCACATCGGCAAACAGGCGAATCTCTGTGCGTGCAGCGTTAAACAGGGGCGCATGGGTGTGAATGTCGTCGATCACCTGTTGTGCAAGGGTCAGACTGCCGCCGAAGTATTCCGGAAGTTCACCCAAATACTGGTTCGTTTTGATGGAATTGCCGTCGGCATCGTAGTAATACACACCGATGACGAACGTGTCATCCGCCGCAGAAGCCGGCAGCGCGAACGAAAGCGTCAGCGCGACCATCGCAAGCAGGGCACAGAAAAGCACACCGATTCTCTTTTTCATTGCAAATTCTCCTTACTCGTCAATTCCTGTTGTCTATTTGTCCTTGCATGTGAAAAATTCGGAATCATTCTCGATATTATTTATAACATGCTTTCTCCGGGCTGTCAAGCGAAAAAAAAGCATTTTCGGCGGCGTGTACAAAACGCGAAAGTTCGCGATTTCATCAAAAAACTGCACAAAAAGAAATTAAGAATTATTTTCCTTATTTTTCTTGTTGATTCAGCAGAAAAAACCGCGTTTTTTCTTCTTGTTCTCCTTGTCTTTCTCCTTGCACGCGCAGCGGCACTCCTCGACGGCGATGTCCACGAGGATCACATCGTCGCCGATGCGCACGATCTTGCACCACGGGATGACCACCTCCTCGGTCTTGGAAAAGCCGAGCGCGGCGCAGTCGCCGACGACCAGCGCGACGATTTTTCCCTCGCAGGTCTCAAACTCGATGTCGGTGACAAACCCGATATTCGTTCCGTCCCGCACATTGATGACATCCTTCTGACCGAGATTTGTTGTTGAGCAGCGTTCCGTAAAATCACCTCCGATGTGGATTGCTATTGCTAAATCTATGTTTTTTTGCTATAATCAATGCAGGAAAGAGGTGACCGTCCATGACCGTGTGTCCGAAAACTACCGATCTTGCCGCCGTCCGCGCGGCACTCCCGAAGCGACCGAAGGATGCCAACAAAGCCACCTTCGGGCGCGTTCTGCTCATCTGCGGCAGCGACAACATGCGCGGCTGCGCCGCGCTTGCCGCC
>ERZ773130.1258-NODE-1258-length-24801-cov-21.125192_pt1 | contig 24801 bp, 17 predicted proteins | sample MGYA00511919_ERZ773130 | MGnify/ENA primary metagenome ERZ773130 (study PRJEB29015, sample SAMEA2737851) | human gut metagenome | biome: human gut; feature: human-associated habitat; material: faeces | place: China | collected 2012 ...
AGACCCTGACCGACAACCGCAACCGTACCGCTGCCGACCTGCGCCACTACTTCGATAAGAACGGCGGCAATCTGGGCGCTATGGGCTGCGTGGCCTTCCTGTTCAACCAGAAGGGTGTCATCGACATCTCTCTGGAGGATAAGGACGCCGACGAGGCCATGATGGACGCTCTGGATGCCGGTGCTGAGGACTTTGATGCCAGCGAGGACGCAGCCGAGGTCACCACCGACCCCGAGAACTACTCCGCTGTGGTCAAGGCTCTGGAAGAGAAGGGCTACGAGATCCTGTCCGATGATCTGGCCATGGTGCCCATGACCACCACCCGCCTGACCGATCCCGATCAGCTGAAGCAGATGGGCAAGCTGCTGGATTCTCTGGAAGATAACGATGACGTCCAGAACGTCTGGCACTCTCTCGAGAACGAAGAGGACCTGCCGGAATAAGCTTCCATAAGTCTCTTTGCTCCTGAAATAAGACGATAAAAAGCCGCTTTTTGTGCTCGTTGGCACGAAAGGCGGCTTTTGCTTGTTATTTTTGTATGTCGTGCGGATAAGGGTTCCTTCTGGCATCAGAAAAATCGTACTCTGCACGCATATCCTCATCGTATGATGGATTTTCCGAAGAAGTGCTATTAGATTTATCGTTCATAGTGCGTCCACAGACTGAGGATCTTAACGGTCTGCTCTTTTTCATAGACCTGATAAACAAGGCGGTGCTGGATGTTGATGCGGCGGCTGTATGCACCGTTCAGATCACCCACCAGCTTTTCGTACGGGGGCGGATTTTGGAAAGGATCAACACGGATGATTTCAATGAGTGCCTTTGCCTTTTCGTCCAGATGGGCAGACCTCAGTTTTGGCACGTCCTTTGCGGCGGTTTTGGTGTAAACGACCTTGTACATTTACCACTCCACCGCCGTTTCGTCCACACAGTCCTCAAGCGGCGTGGCGATTCCGTCCATAATCTTTTCGCGCATACCCGGTGCAGAGACCAGATACAGCGTTTCCATGATGCCGCTGTAATCTTCTTCAGACAGCAGCACGGCATTGCCGTCCTTGGTGGTGATGTTGATGGGCTGGTTGTATTTAATGGTCTGCTCTACATAGTCGAAGGCATTCTTACGGAAATTCGTGATATTTGTAGTGGTCATCGTAGAATCACTCCTTTTGTGTACAGTATAGCGTACGCTTGTAAAAATGTCAATATGCGACCGGCAATCGAAACATGACACACGGTCACCCCTGTGCCAGCGCCTTGCCTTTTGCGTAGTAGCGCTGCATTTCTTCCCGGGGAACCATATTTCCGCCGGTGGCCCAGACCAGATGGGTGGCGTTTGCCAGCGCACCGGCGGGCAGGGCGGTTTCGGTGTAAGCGCCAAGCAGCTGCCCGGGCTGGGTGAGCACCGGGCCGTACATTCCCGCCAGAGCGCTGGGCTCAAGGTAAAGATTTTCGGAGTCTGCCAGCTGCGCCAGAAGGGTATACATCCGCTCGTCCTGCAGGGTGTAGCAGCCGCTCATAAAGGGACGCATCAGTCCGCCCACAAAGCCGGAGGCGCGCCCTACGGCAAGGCCATCGGCGGCGGTGCAGTTGTCGATGCCAAAGTCCTGCACACAAACGCTGCTGTTTTCGCCGGTAGCCATGCCCAGCATCATGCAGGGGGAGTGGGTGGGCTCGGCGAAGAAGCAGTGTGCGGCATCGCCGAACAGCATCTTCAGGCCAAAGGCCACACCGCCGGGGCCGCCGCCCACGCCGCAGGGCAGATAGGCGAAGAGAGGATGCTCCGCATCCACGGTGACGCCCTGCGCGTCCAGCTGCTTTTTCAGCCGCAGTGCAGCCACAGCATAGCCCAGAAAGAGGGTCTTGGAGTTTTCGTCATCCACAAAGTGGCAGTGGGGGTCACCCGCCGCCAGCTTACGACCCTCAGTCACGGCGATGCTGTAATCAGAGGCGTACTCCACCACCTTGACGCCCCGGCTGCGGAGCAGGTCTTTTTTCCATTGCCGCGCGTCAGCGGACATATGCACAGTGACCTGAAAGCCCAGCTTCGCGCTCATGATGCCGATGGAAAGCCCCAGATTGCCGGTGGAGCCCACCGCGATGGAATACTGCGAGAACAGCTTGCGGAAGCGCTCTTCTGCCAGAACGGCGTAGTTGTCGGCCAGATGCAGCATTCCGCTGTGCAGGGCAATGTCCTCGGCGGTTTTCAGCACCTCGTAAATGCCGCCCCGCGCCTTGATGGAGCCGGAAATGGGCAGATGACTGTCCAACTTGACCCATACCTGCCCGGCGATGGGGGTGCCGCTGCGCTCCTTCAGCACCTTCTGCATCCGGGGGATGGGCTGAACAGGGGACTCGATGATGCCGCCGGTCGCAGCAGTCTCGGGAAAGACGGCGGCAAGATAGGGCGCAAACCGCTCCAGCCGTGAGGCGGCGTCCTCAATATCGGCCAAAGTCAGCGGGCAGGCGGCCGCAGCCTGTGCAAAGGGCAGTTTGTCCGGGTTTGTCCATGCAGTCTCCTTCAGGGCGCAGAGGTCAGAGACCACGGGATATGCCGCGATCCAATCGGCAACAGAACGCCCGGCGATGCACTTGGCAGGTGAAACCATAGCGGATCCTCCTTTATATATAAAAGTAAAAGCAGATGGCGCGCCCGGCGGTTTTTGCGGAGCGCTGCATGTCTTGAATATAAAGGTTTTTACAGGAATTGTCAACCGGCTGCGCTTTGCGCCGGGCGGGTCAGAGCGCCACGATCTCGGTGGTCACCAGCTGCTGCTCTGCGCCGTAGTTCAGCTTCATGGCATAGTCGGTCAGGGCGCAGAATTCCTCTGCCTCCTTCCGGGTGGCAAAATAGTTTTCGGTAAGTACCTCGGAGTTGCCGCGGGCGTGGAAGATGGTCTTTACCACAAAGTTGCTTTCGTCCATAGTATGCCTCTTTTTTCCAGTAGATGAGGGAGACGCTGCCGTCCCTCGGTGTAATTGCAGTATAACAGGGCAAATGTACCACAGAACGGACTTTTAACGGAAGCAGGACATATTTTTGCGCAAACCGGTCGAAAAGCTGTGCTAACCGCAAAAGCAGGAGAAACTTGGAAGGAGAGCAGCACACTGCCCAAAAACCTTGTTAAAAAACTGGCATTTTGCCATTTTTATGTAAAGTATACAAGAATAAACACAAAAAAATGGCATTGTGCGTATTGCTATTTTATAACTGATATATTAGAATATAAGCAAGAAGAGCGTGCAGGCGTACTGCGCGTGCCATAAGATAAATAACGACAGGAGGAACTTCTCTATGCCTATGAAAATGGGTTGGCGCTGGTATGGCGAGGGCAACGACCCCGTCACTCTGAGCGACATCAAGCAGATCCCCGGCGTGACCAGCATCGTCTGGGCACTGCACAACAAGATGCCCGGCGAGATCTGGGAAATCGACGAGATCCAGAAGGTTGCAGACCAGATCCACGCCTACGGCTTTGATATGGATGTTGTCGAGTCCGTCAACGTCCACGACGATATCAAGATCGGTCTGCCCACCCGCGACCAGTATATCGAGAATTACAAGCAGTGCATCCGCAACCTGTCCAAGTTCGGCGTCAAGGTCATCTGCTACAACTTCATGCCCATCTTCGACTGGACCCGTACCGACCTGTTCCACCCGGTAGGCGATGGCTCCACCGCACTGTTCTACGAGAAGGACAAGATCAAGGGCGATTACAAGGCGATGGCTGAGTATATCATGTCCTTCACCGAGAAGTATAATATGACCTTCCCCGGCTGGGAGCCGGAGCGCATGGCAAAGCTGGACGAGCTGTTCAAGGCTTACGCCCCTGTCACCAAGGAGAAGCTGTGGGAGAACCTGAAGTACTTCCTGGAAGCTCTGATGCCCACCTGCCACGAGTGCGACATCAAGATGGCCATCCACATGGACGATCCCCCTTGGGATATCTTCGGCCTGCCCCGTCTGCTGGTGGACGAGCCCAACATCGACCGCTTCCTGAAGATGGTGGACGATCCGTACAACTGCCTGACCCTGTGCACCGGCAGCCTGAACGCAAACCCCAACAATAACTGTGCCGAGATCATCCGCAAGCACTGCGACCGCATTGCCTTCGGCCACGTCCGCAATATCCACCACTTCCCCAACGGCGACTTCTCTGAGGCTGCGCACCGCGACTGCTGCGGCGAGACCGGCATCATTGAGGTGATGCGCGCTTACCATGACTGCGGCTTTGAGGGCTATATCCGCCCCGACCACGGCCGTCAGCTGTGGGAGGAAGGCCCCGGCGTCTGCCGCCCCGGCTATGGCAAGTATGACCGTGCTCTGGGCATCCAGTATATGCTGGGTATCTGGGATCTGCTGGACCGTCTGGATGAAGAAAAGAAGGGCTGATGATTATGAAGCTGTCTGATATCAAAAACGGCAATCTGTCCGCCGAGTGGGCAGAAAAGGGCTACGAGCTGCCCAAATTCGACATTGAGGCTGTCAAGGCCAAGACCCACGCCGAGCCCACTTGGGTGCACTTCGGTGCCGGCAACATCTTCCGCGCTTTCCCCGCTGCCGTGCTGAACGACGCACTGAACAGCGGCAAGTACGACCGCGGCGTCATCGTGGCCGAGAGCTTCGACTACGAGATCATCGACAAGGCTTATCAGCCCTACGACAACCTGAGCCTGCTGGTCTGCCTGAAGTCCACCGGCGACATCGAGAAGAAGGTCATCGCCTCCGTCACCGAGAGCCTGAAGGCTGACTACTCCTTCGGTGCTGACTGGGCACGTCTGGTGGAGATCTTCCAGAACCCCAGCCTGCAGATGATCTCCTTCACCATCACCGAGAAGGGCTACGGCGTTGCTCCCGCTGATCTGGAGCGCGGCCTGACCCCCGTGCTGGCCATGGGCAAGGTCACCGCTCTGCTGTACGAGCGCTTCAAGGCCGGCAAGCTGCCCCTGACCGTGCAGAGCATGGATAACTGCTCTCACAACGGCGATAAGGTCAAGACCGCTGTCCACGCCTACGCATCCAAGTGGGTGGAGCAGGGTCTGGTGCCCGCCGAGTTCCTGGCCTATGTGCAGGACGAGACCAAGATCACCTTCCCCTGGAGCATGATCGATAAGATTACCCCGCGCCCGGACGCAAAGGTGCAGGAGATGCTGGCAAAGGACGGCTTTGAGGATAACTATACCATCGTGACCGAGAAGCACACCTTCACCGCTCCCTTCGTCAACGCTGAGGAGACCCAGTACCTGTGCATCGAGGATCACTACACCAACGGCCGTCCTCCGCTGGAGCTGGGCGGTGTGCTGTACTGCGACCGCGAGACCGTGGACAAGATCGAGAAGATGAAGGTCTGCACCTGCCTGAACCCCCTGCACACTGCCATGTCCATCTATGGCTGCATGCTGGGCTACAACCTCATCTCTGCCGAGATGGCAGACGAGGATCTGCGCTCCTTCATCCAGAAGATCGGCTATATCGAGGCTATGCCCGTTGTGGTTGATCCCGGCGTTCTGAACCCCTACGAGTTCATCGGCGCTGTCATCAACCGCCGTCTGCCCAACCCCTTTATGCCCGATGCTCCCCAGCGTATCGCTACCGATACCTCTCAGAAGCTGGCTATCCGCTTCGGCGAGACCATCAAGGCTTACGAGGAGCGCGGTCTGGACAAGTCCAACCTTGTGCTGATCCCGCTGGTGCTGGCAGGCTATGCCCGCTACCTGAAGGGCATCGACGACAACGGCCAGCCCTTCGAGATCTCTCCCGATCCGCTGCTGGCTGAGCTGCAGGCCATCGTCAACCCCTTGGAGGTCAAGGAAGGCGAGCAGGACTTCAGCTGCCTGAAGGCTCTGTACAGCCGTGCCGATGTGTTCGGCGTGGACCTGTACGCTGTCGGTCTTGGCGAAAAGATCGAGGGCATGGTCAAGGAGCTGTACGCTGGTAACGGCGCAGTGCGCAAGACCCTGCACAAGTACACTCTGGCCCGCTAAAACTTTATAACGCTATTTCCGTGACCCACGCTGCGCTTTTGCTTTGCCGCAGCGTGGGTTTTTGTTTTGTGAAAATTGTTATGTAAAAATAGACTCCCGGAGCGTCCGCAGACGCTCCGGGATTTCAAAAGAACCATAATTTTCCGCTATTCATGCGCAGAGCAAAGCGGAGCGCATGAAAAATCGTCACGCTGCCCTTATTTCCGGCAGTCGTGCAGGCTGGCGGCGGGCAGGACGCTGCTCAGCAGGCTCCATGCGGCATCCATGCTCTCGTTCAGCAGATAGGCCTGATTCTTCTGGACGTAGATGTACACAGCCTCTTTGGTGCGGTAGGCGCAGTACACGGTGTTCCAGGTGTAGCGGTTGGTGGGCTCGGTCTTGTTCTGCTCACCGGCCATCCAGACCGAAAGCCCGGCGGCGTCCAGTTCCAGCCGGTAGAAGGGACGGGGCAGACCCAGCTTTTTGATCTGCTTGGAGAGGTTGGCAAAGAAGGTACCGAAGTATACGGCGGGCAGACCGATGGCTACGATGGCCAGCACGGCGGTCAGCAGCCCGGCACCCTCCCGCTTGCCGATCTGGCTCAGGCAGATGCCGGCACACACCAGCAGAATGGCGGTGAACACCGCCGGACGCTGCCAGCCCTTGTTGTGGCGCAGCAGGTCAAAAGATGCAAAATCGTGAAAGCTTTTTTCATCCATCTGAACGGAAACGCAAACATTCTGGGTCATAAAGTTACCCTCCTTTTTGGGCATAGTACCACATTTACCGGCAAGAAGCAAGCAAAAGATGCATCGGCGGCGGTGCATCCGGCTTGCAAACCGCCCGCAAGGCGTGGTAAAATAAGATATTATCTGGGGTGTATCTGAAAAGTCGAAAATTTAGTCTATTTCTACAAGCACAGCTGGCTTTTGCGTTAAACAGCCTTGAAATCCACAAAGGATTCCTGCGGCTATTTGCCTTAAATCCCGCTTGTGCTTGCGAAATATTCGTCATTTTCTTTGTTTTCAGATACACCTTACGAAAAAGGGGGAAGCCTTGCATGGAAAAGCGCAACTGGAAGCACAGCGTTACGCTCAAGCAGCGCATGGTGCTGTGTCTGGCAGCATTTTTTGCGGCCTTTGCATTGCAGCTTGCCCTGAACGGCTATCAGGCACGGGCGGTGCAGCAGGTGCAGGACGACCAGATGGGCAACTTTAACGCCATCAGCCGCTTTCAGGGCGGTGTGGAAAGCTCCATCAGCATTCTGGAAGCGTACCGCTGGGAGAACGGCGAGACTGAGGAAATGCTGGAAAAGCTTCAGGCAGCCTGCTCCACCAGCAACGCATGGCTGTGGCGCATCCGATCCAATATGGACGGCTTGCAGAACGTCAGCGATGAGCAGTGGGTGCTGTACGGCGCGGTGGAGACCACCTACGGCAGCTACAACACCCTGCTGGAAGAGCTGGAAGGCTACCTTTCCAGTGGGCAGGAAGCAAAGGCTTCCCAGCTGTACTACAACAAGGTCTCGGTCTGCGGCGGGTATCTGAGCCAGTACACCATGCAGCTGCTGAAAGCCTCGATCCTGGATGCCCAGACTACTTACACCGAGATCTCGGAGCTGGGCGAGCGGATCGCCCTGATGCAGATCGTGGTGGTGGCACTGTGCGTGGCGCTGGGCTGCGCCTCCGGTCTGATGGTCATGCAGCTGCTGACTCCGGTGTCTCAGATGATCGAGGCCTCCCGCGCTATCAGCCGCAGCCAGTTCGATACCCCGGACATCCCGCTGCCCAAGCAGCCGGAGATCGGCCAGCTGGCGGAGTCCTTCAACCGCATGAAGCACTCTATGGCGCAGCAGGTGAGCACCTTACAGGAGAAAAACGAGATCGAGCGGGAGCTGCACCGCCAAAAGACCGAGGCATTGGAACTGCAGAACCGCATGGAGCGCAGCCGGTTGCAGCAGCTGCGCAGCCAGATCGACCCGCATTTTCTGTTCAATACCCTGAACGTCATCCAGCAGATGGCTGGTACAGAGTCTGCCTACCGCACACAGGCGCTCATCATGGCGCTTTCCCATCTGCTGCGTTACAGCCTGATGAGCAATGATGAACAGGTGCCCCTCTCCCGGGAGGTGCGCGTTGTAGACGAGTACTACTCCATCTACCATGTGCGCTTTGGCGACCGGGTGCAGATGGAGTGGGCGTTCTCGGACTCGCTGGATCTGACCGAGACTATGGTGCCGTCCTTTATCTTGCAGCCTATCGTGGAAAACGCTTTCAAGCACGGCATCTGCCCCAAGGAAGAGGGCGGCGTGGTGCGCATCCGCATGGTGCCCCTGCGGGAAAAAGGTCTGCTGTGCATCCGGGTACTGGACAACGGCGTGGGCATTGAGCCGGAGCAGTTACAGCAGCTGCGCATGGCATTGGAGCAGCCCGCACCCCGCTGGGAACATATCGGTATTTATAACGTGGCCGCCCGCCTGCGGCTGCTGGATGCCCGCTGCCGGGTGGTGGTGCGCTCCCGGCCGGGGCGGGGAACTGCGGTGATCCTGTATCTGCCGCTGGTGGAGAATGAGGAGGAATTTGAGGAATGATTCGTCTGTTGATCGCGGATGATGAGAGGATGGAGCGGGAGGCGCTGGCGGATATCGTCATGCGCCGGTTCGAGCATGAGGTGACGGTGGAGATGGCGGAAAATGGCCGCAAAGCCGCCGACACCGCTGTGCTCTGGGAAGCAGACCTGATTTTGATGGACATTGAGATGCCGGGCATGAACGGCCTGGATGCCGCCCGCGCGGTGCTGGAGCAGCGGCCGGAGTGCAAGGTGATCTTTATCACGGCATACAGCCTGTTCCAGTACGCCCACGAGGCGGTGCATCTGGGTGCCTGCGACTATCTGCTGAAGCCGGTGGACCCGGACGAGACCGAGGCCGCCATCCGCCGCGCCATCCGGCAGATCGAGGCCGGGCGCCGTCTGGCCGAGCTGGCTGCGGAAGCCCCGGAGCCGGAAACCGCCCCGGAGCAGGAGGCCGAGCCCGCCGGGGAAGGGGAGAGCGACCGCAACGCACTGGTGATGGACCATGTGCGCAAGTATATGGAAGATAACTATATGGCAGACCTCTCGCTGGACAGCGTGAGCGAAATTTTGCACATCAGCCCGGCGTACCTTTCGGCGCAGTTCAAAAAATACCAGAAGATGAATTTTCTGGACTGCCTGACCGAGCTGCGCATCAACGCCGCCAAGGAGCTGCTGGCCGACCCCTTCCGCTCCGCAGCGGAGGTGGCCTCCATGGTGGGCTACGAGGACGCCAGTTACTTTGCCCGCGCCTTTAAAAAGCGCACCGGCATGACCCCCACCCAGTACCGGAAGGAAGCGGCAAAGGCAGCCCGGGAGGCGCGGCTGTGACCCGCCGTCAGCTGCTGCGTCTGCTTGCGGCAGCCCCGGCACTGGCAGTTACAGGCTGCACGGCGCAGTCTGCTTCTTCGCAGCAGGAGAAGCCGCTCATCCTGCGCTATGCGGAGAACCAGCCGGAGGACTACCCCACCAGCAAGGCGGCAAAGGCCTTTGCCGAGCTTGTGGCGCAGCGCACGGGCGGCCGGGTGAAGGTGCTGGTTTACAGCGGGGCAGAGCTGGGCGCAGAGCAGAGCGTCATCCAGCAGATGCAGTTCGGCGGGGTGGATTTTTCCCGCGTGTCCCTGAGCCAGCTGGCAGAGTGCGAGCCGGAGCTCAGCGTGTTGCAGCTGCCTTACCTGTACAGCGATGCCCAGCAGATGTGGCGGGTGCTGGACGGCAGCATCGGGGATGAGTTTCTGGCCATGCTGGATGGGATGGACTTAGTAGGGCTTTCGTGGTTTGACGCCGGTGTGCGCAGCTTCTACACCCGGGAAAAGGTGACCGGGCTGGATGATTTGCAGGGGCTGACCATCCGGGTGCAGGAGTCGGACATGATGAGCGACATGATCACCGCACTGGGCGCAAAGCCGGCGCAGGTGGTGTACAGCAAGGTGTATGCCGCCCTGCATAATGCCGAGATCGACGGGGCAGAGAACAACTGGCCCAGCTACGAGGTGATGGGACACTACGAGGTAGCGCCTTTTTTCCTGAAGGACGAGCACACCCGGGTGCCGGAGGTGCAGCTGGCCAGCCCGGCGGTGATGGAAAAGCTTGCCGCATTGGACGAAAGCTTCCCGGAGGTGATCCGCGCCTGCGCCCGGGAGAGCGCACAGACAGAGCGGGAGCTCTGGGCACGGCGGGAGGCGAACGCAGAGCAGAATATGCGCAAGCGGGGCATCTGCGTCACCGAACTGGACGAGGCCGAAAAAGCCCGCTTCCGCGCAGCGGTGCAGCCCATGTATGATGCGTTCTCCACCCAGCAGGAACTGATCGACCGGATACAGAAAAGCTGAAAAAGACACCCCGATGGATGCCCGGACGGACATTTTTCGGAGTGTTGTTTTTTGCTATGAATGCAGGAATGTATCCAACTGGTCGGCAGTGTTGCACAAACAAGACAGAAAACGGTTGTGCAATATGGCAAAATCTATCTTGACATTCTTTCGAAAAACAGGACATTTTTCGAAAGCCCTTGTTTCATTTCGGAAAATTTGCTAAAGTGTGTACAGTCAATGAACGAAAGCTCCGGCACCTGTGCGCCCGGAGAATTTCACAATTATTTAAGGAGGACGATTCCTATGAAAATGATCTCTCGTCGTAGCTTTATGGCCGTTGCCGGTGCAGCTACCGCTGCTGTTGCTCTGACCGCCTGCGGTGGTTCCAAGAGCGGCTCCACTTCTACCGCTGCTTCCACCTCTACCGCAGCTTCTGCTTCTGCTGCTGCCGGTGATGCAGCTGCTGCTGCCAGCGATCCCAAGGTGACTCTGGTCTACGCCGAGGTCAACCCGCTGGATACCATCGTTGGCCAGACCGGTTCTCACTTCAAGGAGAAGGTCGAGGAGCTGAGCGGCGGTTCTGTGGTCGTTGACGTGCAGGCTTCCGGTGTTCTGGGCTCTGAGAACGACGTTCTGGACGCTATTCTGGGCGGCTCTACCTCCATCGATATCAGCCGTATCTCTGCTTTCGCTCTGACCAGCTACGGCTGCAACAAGTCTAAGCTCCTGTCCATCCCCTTCACCTTCAACAACCGCGCTCACTTCTGGAACTTTGCCAACAGCGATTTGGCTCCTGAGTTCCTGAACGAGCCCCAGGAGCTGGGCTTGCCCGTTCGCGGCCTGTTCTACGGCGAGGAGGGCTTCCGTCACTTCTTCACCGTCAAGCCCGTTGCAACCATCGATGATCTGAAGGGCATGAAGCTGCGTGTGTCCAACGACCCCGTTATGAACGGCATGGTCGAGGGTCTGGGCGCTAACCCCACCGTCGTTGCATTCGGCGAGCTGTACAGCGCACTGCAGACCGGCGTTGTGGATGGCGCTGAGCAGCCCATCGCAAACTACAAGTCCAACGCCTTCCCCGAGGTTGCTAACAACCTGATCCTGGACGGCCACACTCTGGGCGCTGTGCAGGCTGTTATCACCGACAACGCATGGGGCAAGCTGACCGCTAACCAGCAGGCTGCTGTTATGGCTGCTGCTGCCGATACCCAGAAGTTCAACGCTGATCTGTCTGAGACCGCTGAGAACAAGGTTCTGGAAGAGCTGCGCTCCTCCGGCTGCAACGTTGTGGATGTGGACGACAAGACTCCCTGGCAGGAAGCTTGCGCTAAGGTCATCAAGGACAACACCTCTGATCAGGCTGAGCTGTACCAGAAGCTGCTGGACATGAAGGCATAAGCTGGCTTTCCATCCAATCTAGGTAGTACATTGCCCGGCGGGGGCCCACGGGAATACGCCCGCAGGCTTCGCCGGGCTTTTATATGGAGGAATTTCTATGCCGAAAATCTTTACCACTCTGGATAAGATCAGACCGGCGTACGACATTACCTACAAGGTGGTTCTGTTCATCTGCAAGATCCTGCTGATCGCAGATATCCTCATTACCACGATGTCGGTCATTGGCCGTTACGTCCCCTTTATCCCGGACCCCTCCTGGTCTGAGGAGGTCGTTTTGACCTGCATGAGCTACATGGCTGTGCTGAGCGCTGCGCTGGCCATCCGCCGCGGCGCACACATCCGCATGACTGCCTTTGATATGTACCTGCCCAAGAAAGTGGTCAAGGCGCTGGACATCCTGTCTGACGTGGCCGTGATGATCCTTGGTGTGGTGATGATGGCGGTCGGCTGGAACTACGCCACCACGCTGGGCGGCCGTGGCTTCTATGTTTCCATGCCTTGGCTGAGCCGCTTCTGGATGTACTTCCCGGTGCCGCTGGCCGGTGTTGCCATGATCATCTTCGAGATCGAGTCGCTGTATAACCATATCAAGAGCTTTTTTGTAAAGGAGGAAATGTAATATGACAGTTCAGACACTGGCAATCATTGTCCTTCTTGTCAGCTTCTTTGTTATGATCTTCCTGCGCTTCCCCATTGCATACGCCGTTGGTCTGTCCAGCGTGCTGTGCATGCTGGTGCAGGGTCAGGCACTGACCGACGTCTGCCGCCTGATGGTCAAGGGCATTTCTTCCTTCAGCCTGATGGCTGTGCCGTTCTTTATCACCATGGGTGTGCTCATGGGCTCCGGCGGCATCTCTGAAAAGCTGATCGCACTGGCTGACGCCTGCGTGGGCTGGATGCGCGGCGGCATGGCCATGGTCAACATCGTGGCTTCCTACTTCTTCGGCGGCATTTCCGGTTCCGCTTCCGCCGATACCGCTTCCATCGGTTCTATCATGATCCCCATGATGGTGGATCAGGGCTACGGTGCAGACTTCTCCACCGCTGTTACCATCACCTCCTCCTGCGAGGGTCTGCTGGTTCCCCCCAGCCATAACATGGTCATCTACGCTACCACCGCCGGTGGTATCTCCGTGGGCAGCCTGTTCTTGGCCGGTTACCTGCCCGGCGCTCTGCTGGCTATCGTGCTGATGATCGGCTCCTACATCATCTCGGTCAAGCGCAACTACCCCAAGGGTGATCCCTTCAGCATCAAGGCTTTTGTCAAGCAGCTGGGCACTTCCATCTGGGCACTGGCCGCTGTCATCATCGTGGTGTTCGGCGTTGTCGGCGGTGTGTTTACCGCTACCGAGTCCGCTGCTATCGCCGTTATCTACTCTCTGCTCGTTTCTGTGTTCGTCTATAAGGGTCTGGACTGGAAGGGCGTGTGGCACGCTCTGGACGAGTGCGTCAACACCCTGTCCATCGTGCTGATCCTGATCGCTACCTCTGCAGTGTTCGGCAACTGCCTGACCATGCTGCATGTGCCTGATCTGGCAGCAACCGCCATCACCGACCTCACCGATAACCCCTACATCATTGCACTGCTCATCGACCTGATCCTGCTGGTGCTGGGCATGATCATGGATATGGCTCCCATCATCCTGATCGCTACCCCCATCCTGCTGCCCATCGCCACCTCCATCGGCATCGATCCCATCCAGTTCGGTATCATCGTGGTTCTGAACTGCGGCATCGGTCTGCTGACTCCTCCCGTTGGCTCCGTTCTGTTCATCGGCTCTGCCGTTGCAAAGCGTCCCATGGAGAAGGTAGTCAAGGCGACCCTGCCGTTCTACCTGTGCATGTTCATTGCACTGCTGCTGCTGACCTACATCCCCGACATCAGCCTTGCTATCCCCAAGCTGCTGGGCGGCTATGTAAGTCCCATTGCAAACCCGCTGGGCCCTGTGTTCATCCACTAAGCGCAGCATAAGGGAAACCCCTTGCATCTTTAAGACCGGAGCCTGTCAGCCCTTTGGGCTGCGGGCCCCGGTCTTTTTTGCGTGTGCACCAAAATGCGGACAGCTTGCACGGCGGGGAACACTATGATACAATAAAATGTATAGAAGTTTGGAAGGGGAGAGAACACTATGGAGCAAAAACGCCTGTGTCCGTTCTGCATGGGGGAACTGCCGCCTGCGGCGACCGTCTGCCCCCATTGTGGGAAGATCTTAGAGGGATGCAACCCGGCGGGCTGCCTGCCGGTGGGCACGGTGCTGGCCGGGCGCTACACCGTGGGCGAGATGCGCAGTCTGGACGGCGAGGGCGTGCTGTACAGCGGCGTGGAGAATCTGGGTGCTTTCCGGGTGACTATCAAAGAGTACCTGCCCGTCACCCTTTCTGCGGAGCGGGGTGCGGACTGCGTCCTACGCCCCAAGCAGGGCAGCGAAGTACTGTTCAAGACCACCCGCATGGACTTTGCAGACCTGTACCGCGCCGTCCAGCGCATTACCCCCGCCAGCGGTCTGGAGGCCGTGCTGGACGTGGTGGAGGCCAACAACACCGTGTATGCGGTGCTGGAAAACTTAGGCGGCACCCCGCTGGAGCAATGGCTGGAAAATCGTCCCGCTCCGGTGCAGGCAGAGGAGGCCTGCGCCATGCTGCGCCCGGTGTTTGAGGGCGTGGCGGCCATGCACAAGGCAGGGCTGGTGCACCGCGGCATCTGCCCGGAGAATATCCGGGTAATGTCGGATGGCCGCTGTCGTCTGGCCGGGTACGCCACCGTGGGTCTGCGCACCGCAGGCAGCGGTCTGCACGAGCAGCTGTACGAGGGTTACTCCGCGCCGGAGCAGTATACTACCGCCGAGTTTGAGGGGCGCTACACCGACGAATACAGCCTTGCCGCCGTCTTTTACCGCATGGTGTGCGGGCAGGCACCCATGCCCGCTGCCCAGCGTGTGGTGTCGGACTCTAACCCCCGGGCACGCACCGTAGAGCCTGCCGTACCGGCCTATGTTTCCGATGTATTGCAGCTGGGGCTGCGGCTCAAGGTCATGGAGCGCATCCAGACCGTGCCGCAGCTGTATCAGGCGCTTTCTTCCAAGGAATATACCGCCGAGCTGACCCGCACCATGAAGCCGGAGACCCCGATGCATCCGGCGCGGACAGAGCAGAGCGGGCAGGGCAGGGAACACCTGCTCAGTTTGAAAGGGCTGCTGGCGGGCATTCTGATCCTGCTTTCCGTTCTGATCTTGCTCACCCTGTGGGGCATCGTGAGCAGCAAGGAGGAACAAACTCCCTCTTCGGAGCCGAGCTCGGAAGCTGCCAGCAGCGAGGAAATGAAGCCCCAGAACCTTGTGCCCAACTTTGTGGGCATCGACTACGAACAAATCAAGAATAACCGCGAGTACACCAGTATGTACCTGTTCCGGGCGGTGCTGGAGTACAGCGATACCGTGCCTTCCGGGCAGATCATCCGGCAGGAGCCGGAGGCCGGCGAGGTGATGGAGAACGGCGAGGTGATCCAGATCGTGGTCAGTCAGGGCCCGGAGAAGGTGGAGATGCCCAAGATCGTCGGTGCATCGCAGGATAAGGCTATTGAGATCCTGAGCAGCCGGGGGCTTGTGGCCAGCTGCTTTATGGTGGTGAATGATGGCTCCTACGCTACGGGCTGTGTGGTCTCTGCCAGCGAGGAAGAGGGCGCCATGGTCACGGTGGGCACGGTGATCACTGTGTATATCGCCGCAGACCCCAGTGTGCAGATCACTGCCACCCCGGAGGAGCCTGCCGCTACCGAGCCTACCACCCCGGAAACGCCCCCGGAGGGCAGTACAGAGCCGGAATACGATACCAATTAAACAGCATACAACAAAAGCAGAAGCGGGAGCCTTGAACGGGCTCCCGCTTCTGCTTGTTTAGGATAGGAAAGAGAATGGCAAATTAAAGGTTCGAGTAGCCCATTAGGCAGCGGTCCACCTCGGCGGCGCAATCGCGGCCCTCGCGCAGACCCCACACCACAAGGCTCTGGCCGCGGCGCATATCGCCGCAGACGAACACCTTGTCCACGTTGGTCTTAAAGCTGTGGTCGGCTACATTGCCCCGGGCGGTCAGCTCCACCCCAAAGGCATCGGCTGTGTAGTTTTCGCAGCCGGTAAAGCCTGCGGCGATAAACGCCAGCTGGCAGTCGTAGGTAAATTCCTTGCCGGTGGGCACCATGCTGGTGCGGCCGGTCTCGGGGTCGCGCTCCGGCTTCAGGCAGCTGATGACGGCACCGGTCAGGTTACCGGCCTCGTCCTTCAAAAACTCCTTGACGGTGGTCTGGTACACGCGCGGGTCCTTGCCGAACTTGGCAATGCACTCGGTCTGGCCGTAGTCCACCTTCAGCACCCGGGGCCACTCCGGCCACGGGTTTGCGGCGGTGCGCTCGACAGGGGGCTGCGGCATCATTTCCAGTGCCATCAGGTCGGTGCAGCCCTGCCGCAGAGCAGTGCCCTGACAGTCGTTGCCGGTGTCGCCGCCGCCGATGACCAGCACATTTTTGCCGGCTGCGTTGATGGCCTTGCCGTCTGCAAAACCCGAGTCCAGCAGGCTCTTGGTCACGCTGGTCAGGTAGTCCACCGCAAAGTGCACGCCCTTGGCGTCCCGGCCGGGCACGTTCAGGTCGCGGGGCTTTTTTGCGCCGCAGCACAGCACTACGGCATCAAAATCTGCCAGCAGCTGCTCGGCGGGCACGGCACCGCCCACATCCATGCCGGTGCGGAACACAACACCTTCGGCCTGCATCAGCTTGACCCGGCGCTCGATGACTGCCTTGTCCAGCTTCATGTTGGGGATGCCGTACATCAAAAGGCCTCCCACGCGGTCGGCGCGTTCAAACACCGTGACGGCGTGGCCGCGCTTATTCAGGTACTCGGCCACTGAAAGCCCCGCAGGGCCGCTGCCCACCACGGCAACGCTCTTGCCGGTGCGGGTCGGCGGCGGGGTGGCGGTCAGCCAGTTTTTGGCGTAGGCCGTCTCGATGATGGCGTGCTCGTTTTCGCGCACGGTGACGCTGCTGCCGGTCACATCCCCGCAGGTGCAGGCGGCCTCACACAGGGCGGGGCACACCCGGCTGGTAAACTCCGGGAAGCGGTTGGTGGCCATCAGGCGGTGGAGCGCCAGTTCCCACTTGCCGTGGTACACCAGATCGTTCCACTCCGGGATGAGATTGTTCAGCGGACAGCCGGAGGCCATGCCGCCGATCATCATGCCTGCCTGACAGAAGGGCACGCCGCAGTCCATGCAGCGGGCGGCCTGCGTCTGCTGCTGCTCCCGCGAGAGCCAGATGTGGAACTCGTTGAAATTTTCAAGGCGCTCCAGCGGCGCAACGTCCGTGCTGGTCTTGCGCGCATAATCCATAAATCCTGTTGTCTTACCCATGCTGCTGCCCCTCCTTACTTATGCTTCTGCACTGCATAAAATGCTTCGATCTGTGCCTGCTCGCCGTCCAGACCACGCTCCTCTACCGAGGCGATGACCCGCAGCATGCGGTCGTAATCGTAAGGCAGCACCTTTTTGAATTTGGGCAGGAACGCACTGAAATTGTCCAGAATTTCCTTGCCGCGCGGAGAGCCGGTGGCCTCCACATGGGCGCGGATCAGCTCCTTCAGGGTGGCAACATCGTACTTGTGCTCCACCGGCTCTAGGCTGACGGTCTCCTTGTTCACCCGCTGGTAGAAGTCCCAGTTTTCGTCCAGCACATAGGCAATGCCGCCGGTCATACCGGCTGCAAAGTTTTTGCCGGTCTGGCCCAGTACCACCACGGTGCCGCCGGTCATGTACTCGCAGCCGTGGTCGCCCACGCCCTCTACAACGGCGGTCGCGCCGCTGTTGCGCACGCAGAAGCGCTCGCCGGCCACGCCGGAGATGAACGCCTTGCCGCTGGTAGCGCCGTACAGCGCCACGTTACCGGTGATGATGTTCTCCTCGGGCTTGAAGTCGATGCCCTGCGGCGGGCGCACGATGATCTTGCCGCCGGAAAGGCCCTTGCCCATGTAGTCGTTGCAGTCGCCCACCAGTTCCAGCGTCAGGCCATTGGGGATAAAGGCACCAAAGCTCTGACCGCCTGCACCGGTGCAGTGCACGGTGTACACATCGTCCGGCAGGTCGTTGCCGTATTTGCGGGTGATCTCGCTGCCAAAGATGGCACCAAAGGCGCGATCCACGTTGGAAACATTCAGGCTGACGCTCTGGGGAGCCTTGCTGCCCAGCTTGAACTTCTTCATCAGCACCTTCATGTCCAGCGTGTTTTCCAGATGGAAGTCGTAGCTGTCCTCCTTGATGAAGTGGACGTTACTGTTTGCAATGGCGGGGTTGTGCAGAATGCAATCCAGATCCAGCTTTGCGGCGCGGCTGCACGGGGCAGCGGGCTTGACCCGCAGCAGGTCGGTGCGGCCCACCAGCTCGTCCACGGTGCGCACGCCTAGCTTTGCCATGTACTCTCGCAGCTCCTCGGCCACAAAGGTAAGGTAGTTGATGATGTACTCCGGCTTGCCCTTGAAGTTTTTGCGCAGCTCGGGGTTCTGGGTGCAGATGCCCATGGGGCAGGTGTCCAGATTGCACACACGCATCATCACACAGCCCTCGGCCATCAGCAGGGTAGTGCCGAAGCCGAACTCCTCTGCGCCCAGCATACAGCTGATGGCCACATCCCGGCCGGACAGCAGCTTGGAGTCGCTCTCAATGCGCACACGGGTGCGCAGACCGTTCAGGATCAGGGTCTGGTGGGTCTCGGCGATGCCCAGCTCCCAAGGCAGACCTGCGTGCTTGATGGAGGTGCGGGGTGCAGCACCGGTGCCGCCGTCATAGCCGGACACCAGAATGACCTGTGCGCCGCCCTTGGCAACACCGGCGGCAATGGTGCCGACACCGGCCTCGCTGACCAGCTTGACGTTGATGTTGGCATTGCGGTTGGCGTTTTTCAAATCGTAGATCAGCTCTGCCAGATCCTCGATGGAGTAGATATCGTGGTGGGGCGGGGGAGAGATCAGGCCCACGCCGGTGGTGCTGTGGCGGGTCTTGGCGATCCACGGATACACCTTGGCACCGGGCAGATTGCCGCCCTCACCGGGCTTTGCGCCCTGTGCCAGCTTGATCTGGATCTCCTCGGCGCTGACCAGATACTTGCTGGTCACGCCAAAGCGGGCAGAGGCCACCTGCTTGATCTTGGAATTGCTCTCGCTGTGGTAACGCTCTTCGGGCTCGCCGCCCTCGCCGGTATTGCTGCGCCCGCCCAGACGGTTCAGGGCAATGGCAATGGTCTCGTGTGCCTCACTGCTCAGTGCGCCGTAGCTCATGGCAGCGCCCTTGAACCGCTTGACGATGCTGGAGACCGGCTCTACCTCCTCCAGCGGGATGCCGCCGTCTGCGGCGTAGTTGAAGTCCAGCAGGCTGCGCAGATGCACGCCCTCGGCACCCATGTTGTCCACCGTCTGGGTGAACTGCTTGAAGGTGGAGTAATCGCCGGTGCGGCAGGCTTTCTGGAACAGGTGGATGGTCTGGGGGTTGAACAGATGCTCCTCCTTGCCGCTGCGGAACTTGTGGGAACCGCTGTCGGCCAGCTCCATGTTGATATCCAGCCCCAGCGGGTCAAAGGCGGTGTTATGCAGCGCCTCCACATCGGCCTGAATGTCTGCCATGCTGATGCCGCCCACGCGGCTCACCGTGCCGGTGAAGTATTTGTCGATGACCTCCTTCGAGATGCCCACAGCCTCGAAGATCTGGCTGCTCTGGTAGCTCTGGATGGTGGAAATGCCCATCTTGGAGGCGATCTTCACGATGCCGTTGAGGATGGCGTTGTCGTAGTCCTGCACAGCGGCGTAATAGTCCTTGTCCAGCAGACCCTCGTCGATCAGCTGCCCGATGGTCTCGTGTGCCAGATAGGGGTTGATGGCGCAGGCACCGTAGCCCAGCAGGGTAGCAAAGTGGTGCACCTCCCGGGGCTCGGCGCTCTCCAAAATCAGCGCCAGCGCGGTGCTCTTTTTGGTGCGGATGAGGTACTGGGACACTGCCGACACCGCCAGCAGGCTGGGGATGGTCACATGGTATTCGTCCACATCCCGGTCGGACAGGATGATGATGTTTGCACCCTCCTTGTAGGCGCGGTCTACCTCCAGAAATACCCGGTCGATGGCCTTTTCCAGACTGGTGTTCTTGTAGTAGTTGATGGATACCGTAGCCACCTTGAAGCCCGGCACGTTCATGTACTTGATCTTCAACAGGTCGGTGTTGGTCAGGATGGGGTTGTGCACCTTGAGCACCTTGCAGTTCTCGGGCTTATCCTCCAGCAGATTGCCGTGGGCACCGATGTAAACGCTGGTGGAGGTGACCACCTTTTCCCGGATGGCGTCAATGGGCGGGTTCGTCACCTGTGCGAACCGCTGCTTAAAGTAGTTGAACAGCGGGGGATGCTGGCTGCTGAGCACGGCCAGCGGGGTGTCGGTACCCATGGCACCGGAGGGCTCTGCGCCCGCCCGCGCCATGGCAAGGATCATGGTGTTCACGTCCTCGTACTTGTAGCCGAACACCTTCTGCAGCCGGGTCAGCTGCTCGCCGGTGTAGCTTTCCACCTTCACGTTGGGGATCTTCAGCCCGCTCAGCTGCACCAGATTGCGGTCGATCCACTCGCCGTAGGGCTCGCGGCTGGCGTAAAGCTCCTTCAGCTTTTCATCGTCCACCACCTCGCCCTTGACGGTATCCACCAGCAGCATCTTGCCGGGACGCAGGCGCTCCTTGACCAGAATATTCTCCGGGTCGCATTCCAGCACGCCCACTTCAGAGGACAGGATCATGCGACCGTCCTTGGTGATGTAGTAGCGGCTGGGGCGCAGACCGTTGCGATCCAGCACTGCGCCCATCACATCGCCGTCCGAGAACAGGATGGCGGCGGGGCCGTCCCACGGCTCCAGCATGGTGGCGTAGTACTGGTAGAAATCCCGCTTTTTCTGGCTGATGTTCTTGTTGTTCTCCCACGGCTCGGGGATGGTGATCATCACAGCCAGCGGCAGGTCCATGCCGTTCATCACCATGAACTCCAACGCGTTATCCAGCATGGCGGAGTCCGAACCGGAGGTGTTGATGATGGGCAGGATCTTGTTCATATCGTCCTGCAGAATGGGGCTGGAGATGCTCTCCTCACGCGCCAGCATGGCGTCGGTGTTGCCCTTGATGGTGTTGATCTCGCCGTTGTGCAGGATAAAGCGGTTGGGGTGTGCACGCATCCAGCTGGGGTTGGTGTTGGTAGAAAAGCGGCTGTGCACCATGCCGATGGCGGATTCATAATCCGGGTCCTGCAGATCAGCGTAGAAGCGGCGCAGGTCGTGCACGAGGAACATACCCTTATACACGATGGTGCGGCTGGACAGGCTGGGCACATAGGTGCCGTTGCTGGCCTGCTCGAACACGCGGCGCACGATGTACAGGCGGCGGTCAAACTCAATGCCCTTGCTTACCTTGGCGGGCTTTTTGATGAAGCACTGCCAGATGGCGGGCATGCAGTCCCGCGCCTTCTGACCCACGGCATCGGGGTCTACGGGCACTTCGCGCCATGCCAGAAACTCCAGTCCCTCCTTGCGGGTGACCACCTCGAACAGCTTCATGGCCTGTGCCCGCAGGTGCTCGTTCTGGGGGAAGAAGAACATACCCACGCCGTACTCCCGCTCGTTGCCCAGCCGGATGTTCAGCTCCTCGGCCACCTTGGAGAAGAACTTGTGGCTGATCTGCAGCAGGATGCCCACGCCGTCGCCGGTCTTGCCCTCGGCGTCCTTACCGGCGCGGTGCTCCAGCCGCTCCACGATGGACAGTGCATCGTCCACCGTCTGGTGGCTTTTACGTCCCTTGATGTCCACCACAGCGCCGATGCCGCAGGCATCGTGCTCGAACTGCGGGTCGTACAGACCAAGGGTGGTTTTCTGCTCTGTAAAGTTTTCCATAGTCTTTCCCATCCTTTTTACTTGTTTGCTTACCGGGGGCTGCGGCACCCTCTGCAGCTTTTTATCCCCTGCAAAAAGAAAAAAGCGCCCCGCAAGGGCATAGGATGCCCCTGCGGAACGCCTTTGTTCCGATATCTGATATTATACAGATTCCTGAAAAATCTTCAAGTGACAGCTGCACCAAATATGCTACACACATTGCGCCGCTTCTTGTGCGAAACGCCGCGAGCCCCCGCAGCTGTGCGCGGTATACAAGCAAAACCGCCGCACCCGGCGTTGTGCACGCGGGTACAGCGGTTTGGAGGAATTTGCCCTGAGTGATGCGGAACACTCAGGACTCAGGAATGCTTTGATTTGCGGGTGAAGAACCATCCGCAGGCCAGCAGCAGGGAGCCCAGGCTTGCCAGCACACCGGCCATCCAGCCGGTGGTGCCGGTCTGGGGCAGGGTGGGCACTGCCGGGGCAGCGGGCTGTGCGGCGGCGGGAGCTTCCGTGTGGAGAGCCTGAGCCGGGGCGTCGGATGCGGCGGCAGCCTCGGTGCCGTTGGTGTCGTCAGAGTCAGCCGGGGCTTCCGGGGCGGAGGCGTCTGCGTCGGGGTCCGGTGCCAGAGAGATCTCTTCCACCGGCAGAACCGCCAATTCTGAGTTGCGGGTTTGTTGTAAAATAACCAAACGAAACCTCACCCGCCCAGAATGGCCTGCAGGTCGGCTTCCGGGGTGGCAATGGGCTTGAGGCCGTACCGTTCCTGCAGGGTGCGCACCACCCCCGGCGAGAGGAACGGGGGCAGGGTAGGCCCCAGCCGGATGTTCCGGATGCCCAGCGCCAGCAGCGCGATGAGGATGCACACGGCCTTCTGCTCAAACCAGCACAGCACCAGCGAGAGGGGCAGGTCGTTGACGCCGCAGCCAAAGGCGTCGGCCAGCGCCAATGCGATGCGGATGGCGCTGTAGGCGTCGTTGCACTGGCCCACGTCCAGGATGCGGGGCAGGCCGGTGCCCGGCACGGTGCCAAGGGGCAGGTCGTTCAGGCGGAACTTGCCGCAGGCCAGGGTCAGCAGGATGGTGTCGGGCGGGGTAAGGCGGGCAAACTCGGTGTAGTAGCGGCGGCTGGGCCGGGTACCGTCGCAGCCGCCCACCAGAAAGAAGTGCCGCAGCTTACCGTCCCGCACCGCCTGCACGATCTCGTCCGCGTGCTGCAGCACGGCGGTGCGGGCAAAACCGGTGGTCACCGTGGAGCCGCCGTTCAGGCCGGGCAGCAGGGTGTCCTGCGCGTAGCCGCCCAGCTCCAGCGCCTTTTCGATCACCGGGGAAAAGTCGCGCCCTTCGTCGATGTGGGGCACGCCGGGGTAAGCCACCACCGAGGTGGTGAACACCCGGTCGGCGTAGCTGGCGCGCAGGGGCATGATGCAGTTGGTGGTGAACAGGATGGGCGCGGGGATGTCCTCGAACTCCCGCTGCTGGTTCTGCCATGCGGTGCCAAAGTTGCCCTTGAGGTGGGGGTAGCGGCGCTTCAGCTCCGGGTAGCCGTGGGCGGGCAGCATCTCCGAGTGGGTGTAGACGTTGACGCCCCGGCCTGCGGTCTGTTCCAGCAGCTGCTGTGCGTCGTAGAGGTCGTGGCCGGAAATCACGATGAACGGCCCCTTTTCAATGGTCAGGGGCACCTGCACCGGTTCCGGATCGCCAAACGCGCCGGTGTTGGCCGCGTCCAGCAGCTCCATGCAGCGGTAGCTGGCTTCTCCTGTGGCCTGCACCAGCTGCCACAGGGCGTCGGTGGTCTGGCCGGGGTCGCCCACGGCCTGCAGGGCGGTACAGAAGAACCGGTCCAGCTCCGGGTCGATGCGGCCCAGCACCCGGGCGTGGTAGTTGTAGGCGGCCATGCCCCGCAGGCTGAACAGCACAAAGCATTTCAGGCTGCGCCGGTCGGCATCCGGTTCCCGCCAGAGGGCCTGCATGTCGTAGTCCGGGCCGGTGCCGGGGCTGGCGTCGTGCACCCGGCGGGTCAGCGCGTCCACGGCGGCGGGGTCAAAGTTCACGTTGGTAATGGTGGTGAACAGCCCCTGCATCAGCAGCCGGGCCTGTTCCGGGGCCGGGCCGCGCCCCGCCGCGATGAGCTGCCCGGCAAACGCGATGAGCGCCCCGGTGAGCCGGTCCTGTGCGGCGGCTGTCTCGGCCGACTTGCCGCACACCCCCGCTGCGCCGGTGCAGGCGGTGCAGCCCGCCGCCTGCTCACACTGAAAACAAAACATCTGCTCGTCCATACAAAACTCCCTTTCTGCCATAAGATACTGCCAGTGTGGGCAGAGCGGGGCGGGGTTATACCAAAAAAGAGCCGCACCCCTGCGGGCGCGGCTCTTGGACGATGCAGTATGACTTAGTAGGTGATGCCCTGTGCCATCATGGCGGTAGCAACCTTCAGGAAGCCGGCGCAGTTTGCACCGACCATCAGGTTGCCCTCGGAACCAGCAGCCACAGAAGCGTCGTAGGAAGCGTGGAAGATGCCCTCCATGATGCCCTTCAGCTTGGCATCCACTTCCTCAAAGCTCCAGCTCAGGCGCTCGGAGTTCTGGCTCATCTCCAGACCGGAGGTAGCCACGCCGCCTGCGTTGGAAGCCTTTGCGGGTCCGTACAGGATGCCGTTGGACAGGTAGACCTCGATAGCCTCCGGGGTGCTGGGCATGTTAGCGCCCTCGCAGACCACGGTGCAGCCGCCCTTTACCAGAGCCTCGGCAGACTCCTTGTTGATCTCGTTCTGGGTAGCGCAGGGCAGGGCGATGTCGCAGGGGACAGTCCAAACCTTGCTGCAATCAGCCACATAGGTTACACCCTCGTGGGTCTCGGCGTACTCCTTGATACGGCCGCGGCGCACTTCCTTCAGATCCTTGACGTAAGCCAGATCGATGCCGTTGGGGTCGTAGACATAGCCGTTGGAGTCGGACATGGTGACCACCTTGGCACCCAGCTGGGTAGCCTTCTCGCAGGCGTAGATGGCCACGTTGCCGGAGCCGGAGATGACCACGGTCTTGCCCTTGAAGCTGTCGTTGCGCATGCACTTCAGCGCCTCAGCGGTGAAGTAGCACAGGCCGTAGCCGGTAGCCTCGGTACGGGCCAGAG
>ERZ773130.1289-NODE-1289-length-24395-cov-4.551479_pt1 | contig 24395 bp, 26 predicted proteins | sample MGYA00511919_ERZ773130 | MGnify/ENA primary metagenome ERZ773130 (study PRJEB29015, sample SAMEA2737851) | human gut metagenome | biome: human gut; feature: human-associated habitat; material: faeces | place: China | collected 2012 ...
ATGCTCCGGCAGATTCCGCGTCCTTCCTCCGTTCGCCTTTGTCGGAGCGCACGGTATGGAGAAATACCGTATCAGATCCCGCCCCTCGGTCAGCTTCTGCTTTTCAAGTCCGAGGACCGCGCCGACTCCCTCCAGGGATAGCGGCAGACCCATATATGCTGACCACACCATTGAACACCGCCACGATTCCGGGTTCAGAAACCGGGCGCATTCTTTTGACAGCGGATGCCGGTCATAGAACGGATCGAGGCTGATCCCCATATCCGACAGATACCGTGAAAGGCAGACACGCTCAAACTGTGCGTTGAATGCCCATTTTGTAACGGTATCATCCGTCAGCGCGTCAAGGATATCCGCAGGGATCGTTTCACCGCAGGCAAGGTCTATGACGCTGACCGCACCGCCGTCAACGCTGTACCCGAAGAGCAGGATCTCAAAGTCCGGGCTTTCCGCGTATTTGTAAACACCGCATTTCGGCAGGCTCACCGACGAATACGTCTCAACATCGATTTCTATGTTTTTCACGGTTACCTCCAAAACGGAAAAACGGGCGGCAGAAGAAGCCTCCACCGCCCGCAGTTCCTCAGTCCTTGTTTTCCTGTTCCTGTTCCTTCTCAAGCGCCTTTCTGCGCTTTTTCTCCCTGTGTTCCTCGATGGAGAATTTGATGGCGCAGATGAGGCTGCCGAGCATCATGCCGACCGTTGCGCCGAAGCACACGGAGAGCATAAGAGACTGGTATTCCGTCATGATGCAGCCCTCCTTACGCCAGGAAGTCGTCATCGGCAAGGGTGGCGAAATCGTCAGCCGCCGTGGTCTTTCCGCCGAGAGGTTCGCCGTCACGGACCTTCTGGATGTTGCCGAGACCGCAGGCAATGCCCCTGTTGCCGTTGGAATTGAAGGCATAGAAGTTCAGCGAGACGCGGGCATAGCACCCGGAGTAGACTTCGCTCCTGTCGAGGATGGGCTTGACCGCTCTGTCCACGATCTGCGGAGCCGTGGTGGAATTGGCATTGATGAAGTAATGTCCCTTGTAGGCTTCATCGTCGCGTTCGGTGTCGCCGTCGCGCAGAGGCAGCTTGATGGCGGCTCTGTTCGGCTTCTTGCCTCCGAACTTGGAGATGCCTTCCTCGATGGCGGCATCGATCGCCGCGTTGATCGCATTCACGGTCTCCGTGTCGGTCTTGGGGACGAGAACGGATACGGAGTATTTCTCCGCGCCGCCGTTGATGGATACGGGCTCCCAGCCGTGGAAGTAAGAGAGACGGGTGCCTGTGCCGGTGATTACCTTGGTTCTGTTGGAATTGTTAGCCATTTCAAAAATCCTCCTTGATTTCGTTAAATTCGTTTATGGCGTTCGTAACGTTCACAGCCGGACGCTTATCCGATTTCGGAGCAAGTGTCGGCTTGCCCGGCGCTTTGTAAATGAGGCCGCCGAGAATGTCCTCAAATCTGTCTTTGCCCATCAGTTTCTGCATTTCGGTCAGCGGGATAAGGGTCTGACGGTAGATATCCCTGTAGCCCGCCGCTTTTGCCGCTTCAGCGACCGCATCCTCGTCGCGGTACTTGCGGACGGAGCGTCCTTCGATCACCTTGAATCCGTTCCACTCCTTGCCGTGGTTGAGCGCGGCATCGAGCGCGTAGGCGGTGATCTCATTCGCCCATTTGGTCAGATCCGGGAGAATGGAGAGAATGTCCTCGATCTCCGCATCGGTGAGGAGCGGCGGCATCCGGAACTCGGTCTGCGCCAGCTTCAACTTTTCTTCGGCTCTCGCTCTGCATCTGACAGCCGCGCGGCAGAAGGTACACCATTCGCCGGGGAGATATTCGCCCTCGCCGTTGTATGCCATATCGGCTTTCGGCTTGAGTTCGGTCTCCGCCCAGGCTTTGAGGTCGGCCACGGATACAGTCCAGGTGCTGACGTTTTCGCGTCTCGGCTGGAAGATGGTCATGGAGACCTCGCTGATGTCATAGAGCGCATCGTAGACAGCAAGAGCGCCGAGAGCGTAGAGCTTCATCTGCGGATTGTCTTCCGCCTCGACGAGGACTCCCATCCCGTATTTAAAGTCGATGATGTGGAGCTTATCGTCGGAGATGATGACGCAGTCCCCGGTGCCGAAGCCGTCCGGCACATAGCAGGAGAAGTCCAGACGCTGTTCGATGAGGATGACCGGGTCTTCGCAGACCTGCTTTGCCGCCTCATACTGCTCCATGACGAAATCGACATAGGCGTCGGTGCATTCCTCCATCTCATCGGAATCGTAGTCCGATACAGGGCGGCGGCTTCGCATGTGGAGAGCGCGTTTCAGCTTGTGTTCGCACAGAGTGTGCGCCGCAGTGCCTTCTCTGGCGGCTTCGGAGCCCGTGTTCTCAAACTCAAGCTCCAGCCTCGCCGACGGTGTACAGTTGAGCCACCTGTGAGAGCCGGACGCGGACAGTACAGCGTGATCAGCCATCGCCCAGCACCTCCGCTTTCTTCAGCACTGCTTCGTAGTCCGTAGGGTCGATCTCGCTGAGCCGCTCCGCACCGAAGCTCTGAATGATTGCTCTGACCTCCGCCGTGTAGCCGTCGCGACTCTTTTCGGCGAGAATGCCTCTGATCTTTTCGAGCGGTACGGTCTGCTTCTTCTTTACCGGTTGTGGCTTCGGTTCTTCCTGCGGACTGTCAGCAAGGAATGCGCACAGCACCCTCATGCTGTCCGCAAGCGCGGTCAGATTGTCCGCCGTCTTCAGAAGCAGCTTCGTTACATCAGCCTTTGTTTTCTGTTCGCTCATCGTCTTTCACCTCCTCACTGATGGCAATCTCATCGACTCTGTCTCCGGGGATGAGTACGATCACCCTGCGTGTTTCGCCGAGAAGCAGACGCAGAAGACGCTCACGGACGGAGACTTTACGGACGGCAGCTATACCGCCCGTCTTCGGTTCTTTTGAAACACTGACTTTGAGTTTGTGTCTCATGGCTTTGCCCCTTTCCGAGGACTTTTTTCTGCCGTCCTCTACCTGGTAGCCTTGGGAGGAGGTCAAAACTGACGGTCGGACGAAAAAAATTGAGAAAATAAAAAAGACCCGCCGGGGACTTAAAAAATCCTCGACGGGTCAATGTGTATATGCGGTTATCTGAGCAGTTCGTTCACGCGGCGCTGAACGGCTCTGTAGTCGTACCCAGCTTCGGTAAGGCGGTTTTTTCTCTCGATGCCGTTGCCCCACAGACCGCGAATAACTTCACGTGCAAGCTCGTCCACTGTTTTTCCGGGCTTCGCGTTCACAAGCTGAAGGTCGGCGGCATTGACGGGGCTGCAGATGGCGTTTTTACCGTCCTCGCTCTTATTGATGACGACTCTCGCGCCGTCAGTCTGGAGAACGTACCAGTTTTTCCCTTTCACCCACTTGGGGATGCTCTTGCCATTGTAATAGGTGCTGCCCGTGATAGTCACAAGGTCACCGACTTTGATTGTCACAGAGGGCTTGCCGGGCTTTGCGGGCTTCGTGTCTCCGCCGAGAGCCGCCGTTACCTTTTTGGCAAGGTCGCCCATACGGGCATACATCCAGTTGCCCGGACAGGATTTATTGGCAAACCACCTGTGGACGGTAAGTACCATCTCGTCCGGCTTCGGTGTGTAGCTGAGCGTTTTGGTCTTATCGCCGAGCCAGAGCAGCTTCGTTTTGCCGTTGCGTTTACAGATGTCAACGCAGAGTTTGATGAGCGTCTGATACACAACATCACGAAATGCATACGGTTCCGTGGTATCGGAAGCGCATTCGATGGTTACGGCTCTCTGGTCGTTTGCGTTGGAAGAGGAACACCAGGAGCGGTTCTTCTCCTCTACATACATACCGACACGGCCGTCCGGTCCGATACCGTAGTTTGAACTTGCCTGACGGGATACGGGTAAAAAGATGTTGCCGAGGGTTTCCACCGAGCACTGACCTACCACGCAGTGGGGCGTGATGCGGTCAATGCTGTGGGTGCGCTGCCCGGAATGGTTCGGGCTGAGTTTCGTGTATGATACCATAGGGCTGTTCGTATAAGCCATATTTATTCATCCTCCTTTTCACTGCGGTCATGAAGCTGTTCAAGTACAGATTTCAGTTTCTGCGGAATGGGAAGTCCCAAGTATGCTGCATTCTCAAGCAGGGACACACCCTCATTTGAGAGATAGAAGAAAATGACAGCGGTTCGCAGCACCGAACCTGCACCGATAATGCGTGTATCAAGAATATGTCCCACACCTACAAGAGCAAAGATGAGCACTTTTTTGAAAATGCCCTTGAAGCCGACTTTGCTGGACAGTTTCTTGTCTACCAAGGCACACATAATGCCGGTGATGTAGTCGATAACTACGAAAGCCAAAAGCGCATAAAGCAAGCCGTCACATCCTCCCAGGAACCATCCGAGCCATCCGCCGATACCGGCAATAACCACTTGAATGGTCGTCCAAAATTCTTTCATGTTGTTTGTCCTCCTTTAAAAGTTGAATTTGTGTATAAAAAAAGTGATGCCGATTAAGCATCACACTTTCCCTATAACATAGAAGTTGACCTCAAAATTGTTAGCACTGCTCAGAGAGGTTGCTCTTCCTATTTCATATACGCCCGTTGATTTTGTCGAAGGGCCCGGAGAACTGCCCGGAACCATAAGAAAAGCACCGACACCGTTGCAGGAAAGGTTTGCCGTAATTGTCGGAACGGCAGAAAAGGTAAAAGGAAAAGCAATATTCAATGCGGTCAGTGAGCCGGAAGTGTAAAGAGGTCCCCAGTTGTTATTGAGTGTTGCCGATACGGTTTTTCTGCACCAGCACTCCGCAATGCCGCTTTTCCACTTTCGGAAAGTCCATATACCGTTTGTTCCGTGCTGAACGACAAAATCGGCAAGCGCAGAATTATTGACACGCACACTTCCCGCAACATCGAGTGTTGCCTGCGGGTTCGGAGTGTTGATGCCGACCTTCTTTTTTCGCAGCGCAATGAGCGGTGTGCCCTGCGGAACAGTGAAATACAGATCCAAGCTGCTTGCGGAATAGAGCTTGTCTTGAACCTGTAAATGAAAGTCGTATGAACTGTTTGCATACAGATTGCACAGTTCAAGGTTTGAATAGCTGAATGAAGTTCCGCTTCGGGTTGTGCCACCAAGGATGCTTGTAAAAGCACCGTAGCTCGATTCATTCGTTTTCTTGTACCGGTAACGCACATAGACTACGCTGTTTTTCTGTACTCCGTTCACCGATACGGCGGAAATCGAACCGCTGAATATGAGCTGCATTTCCGCCTCGATATCATTGGTTCGCCGAAGAGTTATCGAGGACACCTTCGGCTTGGAATACGGAATGACAGTGACGGCCTTGGAGACACCTGTGGTATAACCACGGGAATCAGTGATTGTGAGCGTGACCATAACATTGCCGGACTTGGTGATCTTACCAACGGATAAGGCAGCCCCGGTCGAATTGGAGACTGATAAACCGTTGCAGGATGCCGTGTAGTTCGTTATAGTCGCACCGTTTTTCGCAGTCGCCGTTCCGGGTGTTACTTTCAGCACAGAATGGTTTTGAATGAACAACCGGTTATCTTCCGTGATATTTTTCGTAGCCGTGTTGCTGTCCTCATAAGTAAAACCGCCGAGTGTCGGTGCGGAGTTTGCGGCCGTTGTCTGTACGGTGGCGGTTCTGCTCGATGTACTTCCTATCTGGGCAGAACCGCTGAAAGAAGAAAGTGCAAAGGTTCCCGTAAATGATTTAACGGTCGCTATTGCATTTAAAAGTGCCGTTCTCTGCGCCGATGTCAGTGTTACCGTTCTGTTTGCCGTACCTTTCGACCAGGAAAGTCCCGTAACGGTCAATATGGTCGTGCCGCCGTTTTTGATTGCCAGCGAGTTGGAATATGATGCTTCATACACGGTCGCATCCAGAGAAACCGTAACCGTGGCATTGTCCGCCGTCACCGTGCTGACGCTGTTTAATACGGCACCTCCAAGCGTTTTTACGGTGGCACTGCCTGATGTGCCGTAGACATGGTTGTACTGCCGCCTTGCCCTGACCTTCACCGTGTAGCTTGTGTTCGGTGAAAGTGAGGACAGCGCAGCACTTGCACTTGTTGACGCATTTGAGGAAAAGGTCGTCCAGGTCGCACCGCCGTTTAAGCTGTACTGCCAAAGGTCTGCCGAAGCCGAGGAAGATGCCGAAATTTTGAATCCGTTTGCCGTGATATTCGATGTGCTGAAGCTCACGGTCGGGGCGTTGCGGTCGATTGTGTTAAGGTCGACGGTTGCGGATGCGGTTATCGTTCCGATGGATACGCCGGAATATGTGCCGGAAAACCGCCATGACGCCGACAAAGCCACACCTGTTTTTGTGCCGTTGCTGTTATGATAAACCCGGACTGTTTTGCTTTTGAGGTGTACCATGTGCCAGCTTGTCGAGCTTGTATCGTTGATAGCCGGTACGGTATAGGTTTCACTCTCACCATTGATTGAAATGGTTGAGTCGGCACGAGAGCCGACCTGCAGTGTATAAAACTGCAGGTAAACATTGAGCGTCACATCGGTGTAGTTCCCCGTGACGCTTTGACTGCCCGTCCAGTCGCAGTACAGTCCGAATTTGCTTGTGGGATATTTATGAAAAGAGCCGCTTAATGCCACAGCCTTACCTCCTTAATCCAGAATAACGATATTCAGCCCGTCGGATGCCGTCGGCATCGGGACAAACTTCGTTTTGCCCACGGTCAGCTCGCCGTCCACCGTGGTTTTCCTGGTCTGTGTTTCATCTTTGTTAAGGGTAAAAATGACCTCATCGTTGTAGTAACCGGCAAACTCCGTGTTCGTGATGACCGTCCTCTGGGATGATGCTTTGTTTGACACCTCGATGCCGCGCTTGTCGATTTTTACTTCCTGCGTGTAGATTTCGTTGGGTGCGGGCGTCCATTTTCGTGGAATCGCACCTTCGGTAATCATAATATCTGCGAGATAAACGGATGCGTCACGGCAGTAGCAGTAGATACGAAGCGTAGGGTCGGTAACATCGGTCAGGGTGACTGTGAAATCCGTCCAGTCAAACGCTGTGGACTTATTGAACAGATACTTCGTTTTGTTTCCGTTATATGTCACATAAAAATATGCGGACATGGTCGAAGTTTTCTTTGCTCGAATCGTAATTGTGTATGTTCCGGGAACAACACTGCGGATGTACTGAGACAGTGAAGAATAAGCTCCCAGTACAAAACAGGAGTCGGAAACGGTATTGTTCTGCGTATCCGTTGAAGTGTCGGTTTTCACCGTGCCCGAATAGCTCCAATCATCCGTGATGCCGTTGAGCCCCGATGAATTCTGCACATAGTTGATGCCGCCTATATACTGCTCCTGCATAGTGACGGACAAGCCGTTCACCGTGTGCTGAAGCTGAGATAAGCGGCTCTCGGAGCTTTGCAGCCGTTTTTCGAGTGTTCCTTGTTCGGTGGATACCGATTCCATTGTTTCGGTGAGGGTCGCCACATAGCTGTTCAGCCCATCCACGTTCTGCTGAAAATACGCACTTTTCTCCGCAAATTCATCGGTTGAAACATATGCTCGAAGCACGACTTCGCCGCTCTCCAAGTCCCACCATGACGAGCCATCCTGTGACTGGATAACACCGGCCTTGATGATGTTTGCTACTAGAGAGCCGGAAGTGATGAAGTCCGCAACGATCTGACCGTCTGCCGTGATGGCGGTTTCATAGGGACCGTTGTAGCCGTTATGGGAAAATCCCAAACCGCCCACATTCCACCGCCAGACATTCACAGCATCGTCAATAGAGGGAGCGTCCAGAATGAGCAGCTCATAGGGCTGACCGTTTTCCTCCCTGGTGTGAATGACCACATAGCCGCCGCTCTGACCGGTGATAAGTCCGGTGGCTTTGCCGATGGCGGTTTGGAGCAGCTTCGGGAAGCGTCCCACCGTGGATTCCACTTTATCGACCGTGGACTGCACCTCGGAGATGGTGGTGATCATACTGGACTTGCTCTGACCGAGGGAAATGCTCTTGTACCGCTCGGCAAGGGTGTCGTATACGGTTTCGATGACCATAGCCGACACGCTGACACCCAGAAGCGAGTGCCGGATGGTGACAGTATCGCAAAGGCTGACCCGCTCCAGCAGTGCCGAATACTCCGGCTGTTTCCCGAGCGGCTCAAAGGACACCTTCACCGTGGGGATAGTCGCTCCCAGCGGATTTGCTTTGATATAGCTGTTGGCTTTGGCTCGGAGTGCTTCTTCCGTAATGGCGGCATTCTCTCCGAACTGGTCGGAAAAGTCCAGAATGAGCGTTTTCGCTCGGACGATCTCCGAGGTCACAATAGGAAGCGTCACCTCCGTCAGTGTGACCACCGTTTCGGTGTCCGAGTCTTCCGGGGTGTATACGGCATACGGGAGCAGCGCAGTATACACGCCGCTGTTGTCCTCGTCCTGCTCCAATGCGGTGAGGTTCTTGCCGTATTCAATGACCACACCGGTTTTCTGTCCTCGGTGCGAATGGAAGTTCACCGTGAAGTTGTCCCACTCAAACTCGCCGTGCCATTTGGAGAGCATGGAGCCTTCCGTGCCGCCGAGACACGCCCGGACGCTTTTCGGCTGCGTGACGGAAAACGCCTTTGCGTCCGAGTAGTCCGTCCAGCCCGTGAAGCGTGTATCTCCGGCAAGAAGCTGCGAGAGAATGAGCTGCGGTGAGCGGCTCTCCGTCGAAAACGGCAGCACGGGAACATTGGCAAGGTCATAGGATATGTGCTGCCCATAAATGGTGACGATGCCGTTGAGCGGCTTCGTTATACGGTAGATGCGGAATGCCTGGTCAGCGGCGGTGTCGTTGGGCTTTGCCTTGATGATGCACTCCTTGGCGATAAGTTCGTAATGCTGACCGCTCACCGGGTATTTGAGCAGGCACTCGAATATGCCGTTTCTTTCCTCGGTGACTTCGCAGGAGACAGTGTCCGTCAGCACACCAAGGCCGAACGAGCTGAAATCCGTAGTATTTGCGGCATAGAGTACAGGGATCATAGGCAGCACCACCTTGGAACGACCTCAATCCTTGACACATCTCCATTGCAGTTAATGGTGCAACCACCCGGCTTGAGGGCGGGAAATTCCGCTCCTTTGACTGTGTCGTTTTTGAGGGTGGTATCCTTAAAGCAATTCATGAGTTCGCTGTCGATTTCGATGCACTCATCGACCTCTGAAATCGTCCACAGGCTCGCACCTTCGCCTTCCGGCTGAACCATGAGCCGAATCAGACCGCTACCATAGATTTTCATATATGGTCGGCTCTCAAAAGCGGTCGGATTGGTAATCGTCAGTTCAGAAGCGTCAGCCGACACCGTCTGCTGTCCCGCAAAGCTGTATTTGAAAGGCTTGCAGTTGAAGGTCACGGTGAAACTGCCGACCTTGTTCAGCTGCTCCTCAATGTCCAGATTGCCGGAGATGACACCGTAGCGGAAATACTCCGCATCGTAAGAGTCGGTGATTTCGTGGTATCTGTCCGGCTCGGAATAAAGCCAGCCCTTAATGTCCCGCAGGACAGCGGCAAGTGCGGCTGCGTTCTTCCGTGCGAGGAACACTGTGTAGGTCACCTTGATGTTGGCAAAGCGGCGGTTCGGATTGATGATGTCACCGCTCCTGCCGGGAATGGAAATGAACTCCGCATCGTATTCCGGTGCGGAGAACACGTCCTTCTTCTCAATATGCAGTCCGAAATCAGCGGAGCTGCGGTCGTTGTAGGTAAAATAGGTCATGCGAATACCACTCCTTTCCGCTGGGCGAACTGGTTCGCCGTTTCCATGACTTCATTGGTGAGCTGACGGATATCCTCACTGCTGTAATTGTTGAAATTCGTGATGTTCAGGGCAATGGTGAAAGCGGATGCCGCCTTACCGACCACGCCGTCCACCGCAGAACGGATCGAGCCGTTCACGTCAAAGTCGGTGGGCAGAGCCGTCTGCATATCGTTGGCAAGGTCGCCCATGACACCATTGATGTCCTCCGCCATTCCTTCTGCGGCTTTGACCGCTTCGTCACCGTTATCCTCAATGGAGCCGGACAAGCCCTTGACCAGCATTTCACCGACCCATGCCATTTCCTTCGAGGGCGAATGGATACCGAAGAAATCGCAGATGCCGTCCCAGATGGAGGAGATCCACCCGGATACCTTGTCCCACAGCCACGAGGCAAGCTGGGTAATACCATCCCACAGGCCTTTTACGATATTGCCGCCGATCTCCACGATCTTATACATCAGAGAGCCGAAGGCTTTCACGATGCCCGCAATAATCTGCGGCACGGCCTTGACGATTTCCACGATGATGGTGGGCAGGTTTTCAATCAGGGCAACGAACAACTGAACGCCTGCCATGATGATCTTATCGATGTTTCCGACCAGTGCATTGACAATGCCAGAGATGATTTGCGGAATCGCCTGCACGATAGTCGTGATGATCTGCGGCAAGGCTTGAATAAGGGAAATCAGCAGGTCGATGCCCGCTTGGATGATTTGTGGAATGGCGTTAAGCACGGCGGTAATAATGCCGTCTATGATTTTCGGGATAGCTTCCACGATTGCCATAATGATATCCGGCAATGCGGCAACAAGCGAGGTCAGAAGTTGAATGCCTGTTTCGATAATCTGCGGGATGGAGTCCAGCAGAAAGGTAATGATGCCGTTGATGATCTCCGGCAGAGCGGCAATCAGCACGGGCAGTGCGTCCAATAGTCCCTGGGCAAGCCCTGTGATAAGCTGTAAGGCTGCGTCAAGGAGCATCGGCAGGCTGTCCACCAGTCCTTGTACGATGGTGACGATAGCCTGCACCGCTGCCGGGATGAGCGTGGGCAGTGCGTCCGCAATGCCTGTCACCAGTGTAGACACCAGCTGAACCGCTGCCTCGATAAGCAGGGGCATATTCTCAATCAGCGTGTTCACGATGGTCATGAGTGTGGACACCGCCGCCGGGATAAGCTGCGGAAGCAAAGACAGCAGCGTTTCCAGCACCTGCGAGAATAGCTCAGTGACCGCTTCCAGCAGTGTGGGCAGCAGTTCACCCACGGCCGTCAGCAGAGCATCCAGCGCCGTGGGCAGAGCCGCCACGATGTTCTCAATGACCGGGGTGATGTTTGCTACCACAGTCTTGAAGGCATCCACCATGTTGTTGCACAGCAGCTCCATGTCAGCGTCCGCATCGCCGAAGCCTACAATGAGGTTCGACACGGCGGATTTCAGTGCATTGACAGAGCCGGAAATGGTGGCTTCCGCTTCCTTGGCAGTCGTACCCGCAATATCCATACTTTCCTGCATGACATGGATGGCTTCCACCACATCCGCATAGGAAGAAATATCATACTTGACGCCGGATATCTTTTCCGCATCGGCAAGCAGTCGCTCCATTTCCTGCTTCGTGCCGCCGTAGCCCAGCTTGAGGTTGTCAAGCATCGTGTAGTTCTGCTTGGCAAATCCCTGATAGGCATTCTGAATGGAGGACATATCCGTGCCCATCTTATTGGCGTTGTCGGACATATCCGTGATTGCCATATCCGCATACTTGGCGGCTTTCTCGGTATCACCGCCGAGAGACTGGATCAGGCTTGCGGAAAAGCCCGTGACCGTCTCCATGTACTCGTTGGCAGAAAGCCCTGCCGTTTTGTATGCATTGGCGGCGTACCGCTGGATCTCCTGCGAGGAGTCCTTGAACAGGGTGTCAACACCGCCGACCAGCTGCTCATAGTCCGCATAGGCAGCGATGACCTCTTTTCCGAGCTTCACGGCGGCGACACCTGCGGCGACGGCCACAGCACCGAGTGCCACACCTACGGTTTTGAGAACCTTGCCGAAGCCTTCAAACTTACTGCCGGATTCCTCCACAGCTTTGCCGCCATCCTTGATGGCTTTCTCGTTCTCGTCCAGCTCACGGTTCATATCGTTGAGGGCAGCTTCGGCATTGTTGAGTTGAATCTGCCAGTTCTGGGTGCGGCGGTCGTTCTCTCCAAAGGAGGTGGCGGCATTCTGCAGAGCCTTGCGAAGGGTATCGATTTTTGTCGTCTGCTCGTCGATCTCTTTTCGCAGCACCTTATTCCGTGCGGCGAGAGCCTCCACGGATTTGTCGTTCTTATCGAACTGAGAGGTGGCGAGCTTCATTTCGGAGCCGAGCACCTTGAAGGACTGGTTGATGTCCGCCAGCGCTTTTTTGAACTCCTTTTCGCCCTCAAGACCGATCTTCAGTCCGAAACTGTCTGCCATGTACCGTCACCTCCTTGTGGATGGTATGAAAAAAGCACCCTCTCACCGAGAAGTTGGGACGAAACCGTCCGAAGTTTTCGATGAAAGCGTGCCTGATGGTATGAAAAAGGAGCGGCCCCGAAAGGTCACTCCTCGTAGATATATGAGTTATTTTGTCAGAACAATTCTACCCGGCCAAGCAGTAGGTCGATCAGATTGCAGTGGAAGATGCCGTTGTCGTCATAAAAATTGTGCGGCACATCCATGCGAACGATAATCTTTTTGAAGAAATCCTTGGTAAGCATCAGCGATGCCAGCTCAGAGGATTCTTTTTTATCGGTATCCATGCGGAAAGCGGACTGAATATAGATTTTTTTATCCGCATCGTTTACCACAAAGTCGATTTCTTTCTGAACCTTGCTGTCGCCTGCGCGGTCGCAAACCACACCGACATCAACAGAGTACCCGCGCCGCAGAAGTTCGTTGTAGATGATGTTTTCCATGATGTGACCGGGATCGTACTGGCGGTAATTCAGTCGTGCGTTCCGAAGTCCGATATCCGTATAGTAGTATTTGTTCGGATACTTGAAATAGGTCTTTCCTCTGACATCGTATCGCTTTGCCATTGAAATGAGGAAAGAGTCGATAACATACTGCACATAGTTTGAAACCATCGCAGGATTGATTTTTTCGTTCTTCATGGACGCGATGGCATTTGCGATATTGGTCGGATTCGTCAGCGAACTGATCTGCGAAGCAAGGAAGTCCAAAATATCATTCAGAACATCCTCGCGCTCGATGCCGTTTCTCTCCACAATATCCTTGACATACAATTCGCTGTATAGGGAGGTCAGATAATCCTTCTTATCTTTGTCATCCTCCAGTGCTAAAAGTCTCGGCATACCGCCATAGAGCATATAAGTATCCAGCGCTTTTCGTTCGTCACCGCCCACGGCAGAATAAAACTCGGCAAATGACAGCGGGAACACATGAATCTGCGTAGCACGACCGCGAAACTCTGTTGCGATATCTTTCGACAGCCCTTTGGAGTTACTGCCGGTGACATAAACATCAAGGTTTTTATATGCCTTGAGTTCGTTTAGCATATCGTAGATAGTAACCTCGATGCCGCCGTTTTCCTTGTCCACTACTTTCGTGGTGAGTTGCACCTCGTCAATGAACAGATAGAACTTATCGTCCTTCTTGTCAAGGACGGCACTTTCTACATATTCACACAAAGTAATGGGGTTTCTGAACTTATAATAGCGGCGTTGATCCAGTTCGATTTTCAAAATATGATCTTCCGAAACATTCTGCGAAAGAAGATACTCGAAAAACAGATCGAAAAGCAGTACGGACTTGCCGCATCTGCGTATGCCCGTGATGACTTTTATCTCACCGTTCCACATACTGTGGATCAGCCGTTCCATATAGGAGTCTCGTTTAACCATGCATTTCACCTCATACTTGGGACAAAACCGTCCGAACTTCTATGTGTAGTATACCACGATTTTTGAAAAAAATCAAGGCTATACGAAAAAGTTCACAAATAAGTTGCGCCGGAAATGGACTAAGTTCGAGGTGAAGCTGTCCGATATGGGTCAAATGCCGTCCGGGATAATATCGTCGATGTAATGCTCTCGTGCCGGGGAGGCCTGCCCGTTATACTGCTTATGGCACTCCCATAAGTCCAAAAGCAGGCCAAACGGCATCAGCCACACCTCATCTTGGCTAAGATGCAGGTGGGCAAGACCGTAATAAAGAAGCCGGGTAAACAGCTCCGCATCGGAGACCGTTACCCGACTGGTGCGTTTTTTGGGTCTTTCTCGCTTTCCACATTGCGCTTGGTGCCCTTATAGAGAGCTTCCGTAATGGCGGTTTTGTATTCGGCGAGGTCGAGGGGCGTGGTCAGAAGCTCCACCACATCTTCGGTGAGCAGCTCCTTGGGATGCTCCTTATCCTTGAGGTTGTGGACGAGGATGCTCTGATTTGCCAGAAGCGTGATAAGCCACACGATCTCGCCGATGGCCATTTCAAAGTTCTCGGATTTCATCAGCTTCTCACCGAGGTTTTCTAGCCCGCCATAGCGACTGGCGATTTCCTTGGTAGCCTTGGTGGTAAGCAGGAGTGTGTATTCCTCGCCACCGATGGTGATGACTGTAGTTCTCTCGTTATCCATTGTGTGTTACCTCCGTTAACCCTGTTTTTCGGGTGTCGTGGTATAGGTCGGCTCATAGACTTCCTTATACCAGTTCGTGATAGTCGCTGCGGTCACATCGCCCTCCAAAGCCTCCGCTTTCCACGGGTGTTTGCCGCCTGCGTCTGCTTTGTTGCGGCGCAGAATGGTGCCTTCAATAGTGGGTGTAGAGAAGGTAATGCTGTCGCCCTTGGTGGCAAGGTTCGTCGCCGGAATACCGAATTTCACTCGGTACAGCCAATAATACTTGTACTTGCCGTTGGACTTCTTGGCACGGAATCCCACCGCCACAGGGTCGCCGCCGTCCTCGGATGCGGAAATCAGCACCTTGTTTTTGTCGATGGTTGCACCCGTGAGGTCGGATGCCGCCGCAGAGCCGATATCATCAATGCCAAGGTAGAGTGTGCCGGACTTGAATTCCTTCACGATCTCCGAAGCACCGTCGTCGGCATAGAGCGTTGCCTCCGCCAGTTCCACCGAAAGGTCAGCGGAGATGGCTTTGGCAAGCTGGGACGGCGTACCGTAGGTTTCCTCACCGGCATCGTTCTCGGTGATTTTTGCGTAATACAGTCTGTCAAGACCGATGGTAGCCATAACTTATTCCTCCAAATCGTAGATTTGCGCCACATCAATGGCGTAGTGATGGTAGCCGGTCTCGGTCTCAAAGCCGATGTACCGGCGGTAGGTAATATAAAAATCCGCACCCAGCAAGGCACGGACGAGTGCATTTTTCAGTTTGGTGTAGCTGCCCTTTGTGAAGAGGGACAGCCGTGCCTCCTGCGTTTCGCAGCCGGGGGTGTTGTCGGCGTGAAGCTCAAAGCTGTCCGACAGCGGCGTGATAACCAGATGGGTGTCCGGTGCTTTGCCGGAGAACACACCCGTTTCCACTGGAACACCGCAATGCTCGGCGATGGTTTGTAAATCGGATAGCAGGCTCACAGCTTTTCCACCTCCTCATCCAGTGCCTTGGTCATGGCATCGATGCATTCCTGCCGGGACGCCGTTTTCGCAGGTTTCAGAAACGGTTTTGCAGGCTGACCGTGCTTGCCGTATTCGAGAATGTTGGCAAGTTTGGCGTTGCTGCCGTCGTCCGAGCGAGGTTCGGCGAAACCGACCTTGATGTCGTGGTTACCGTCCCGGTTCAGCTTGGAGGGAGAAAGACCGAGCGCACCTTCCAGTTCGCCTGTGGTGCGGGATTTGAACTTTGTTCCTCTGCCAATAACGGAGGAGAGATTGCTCTTGACTTTTTTCAGCACCACCTCGCCGCCGGCCTGCAGGACGGTATCCGCAACGCTGTCAAAGTTGCTGCCGAGCTTGGAAATCTTCAGAAGGAAATCCTCCGGCATTTTCATGTCGCACTTAGCCAACGGTCGGCACCTCCTTCTTTGCCAGCACCTCAATGTACATCCCACGCCCCTTTACATCCTCCACGGACACAATGTCGTAGCGACAGTCATCGCAGATGAGAAAATGATCGGTAGTGACCGTCAGCCCAGGAATACACCGAAAGCGGAACAGGTCGGTCGCTTCGCTGAATGCAGCGAGGTTCGCCCAACGCTGACTGCCGTGCCGACCTTCCCGATAGACACGGACGGAAGCGAGGACTTCATTCTCGGAATGGGTAAAGCCCTCGCTGTCCTTGACTTGACGATTTTTCACGATGTCGGCAAAGCCGTTCATTTTTCCGAAACTCATACCTGCCACCGTCTATCCAACCGGAGCAACTGATTGACGGTATTCCACACCAGCTGTGCCGCTCCGGTGTTATCCGCAAAGAAGCCGCCCGTGCTGCCGTCCCGGCTTTCGTAGAAGTGGGATGACAGCATGATGACGGCTTGCTCTGTGGTGGGCGGCATGGGGTTCTCCGTGTAATAGCCCTCCGGGATGTGCTGGTAGCTTTCGGCGTAAGAAACAGCGGCGGTGATGTAGCCTTTCAGCAGCTCATCATCCGCCGTATGTTCCAGGATAAGGTTGGCTTTTACTTTGGAAAGAAGCTCGTCCATCACCGCTGCCTCCTTTCATCAGGCAGATGCCATTTTGAGCAGCTTGACTGCTTCGGGCAGCACCAGTTTTCCGTCTACACGCTCCTTTGCGACAAAACCGACCATGCCATTTCCAGCAAACAGTTCTTTCAGTTCCGCAATAGAACGGGAGCCACGGTCACCGATGTTGTAGTAACTGAAGTCGCCGAATGCGACTGCGGCCTTGCCGGGAGCAGGGACAGGGAAATATGCAGAGGTGTAAACCTTGTAGCCCAGCACACGGTCAGGCTCACCCGCCTGCAGAGAGGGCTGCCACAGATACTGACCCGTGCTGTCCTTCAGCTTGCGGAGCTCTGCAACGCAGACATCGTTGGCGAGGAACACGGCGTTCTTACGGTAGGGACGCTTAAGGGAGTACACCAAATCGATCACCTCGTCGGCTGTCACTTTGCCAGAGGATTTCGTTGTCACACCGACCTGTGCGCCGCCGGTTTCGGCGAGAATACCCAGGGGCTGACCGGTACCGTTGCCGTTGATGAACGCATCCTCCTCGGCATTGGCAAGTGCCTTGCCAAACTGCTCCAGAATGTAGTTTTCCAGATTGAATGCGTTATCGTAGAGCAGTTCCTCGGTCACCTTGACAGCGACATGGAGCTTGTGGGCATCCAGAATGATCTGGTCGAAGGTAGCGTCACCGAAAGTCAGTGCGCCGCCCTCCTCGATCCACGCAGCCGCAGGCTTGGTGGCTGCGATGTTGATTTTGTGCTCACCGCTGGTGGTGATAGCAGTGCCGAGAAAACGCATAACGTTTTCCTCGTTGAGCACCTGAATGAGACGGCTGTCATACTCATCCGGCACCAGATAGCCGCCATTGGCATCGATGCCCTCCTGCAGCACATTACTGATCTGACGAAAGTTGGTACGCAGAGCGTTGAGCATACCGCTGCGGTAGACATCGGTGGCACGGAAGCTCTTAGGCTGCTTATCCTCGGTGGTCTTTCCGTTCAGGGGCTTTTCGTTGATGGGCGCAGAAGTGGGCTTGGAAAGCTGAGCCTCCATCGCTGCCATAGCTTCCATGCGCTCGATCTCGGCGCCATAGTCCTGCACTTTCTTTTCCATCTGAGCATAGGCCTTGGCATCCTCTTCGGAAAGCAGACCGTCCTTGTCGCGCTTGGTTTCCACAAATGCCTTTGCGGCATTCCAAGCCTGGTTGCGCTTTTCACGCAGTTCGTTGATAGTCATATTGAATTACCTCCAGTTTTTAATAAGATTGAGCCGATCCATAAGGTCATCGGCTTTTTGTGTACGGTTGGATTTTGGGGTAATGGCGCATTTTGCGGCGATCTTCTCCATGAGAGAATTCACCACATTCGCCTTGGAATACAGCATGGAAACGGTAGGCGTGGGTACCTCTTCGGATTCCGAGTTTCTCTGCATGATTTCGTCCGCAAAGCCGAGTTCCACAGCCTTGTTTGCGTCCATCCATGTTTCGGCATCCATGAGGTGCGAGAGCTTGGCGCGGGAAAGCCCCGTCTTGATTTCATAGGCGTTGATAATAGAATCCTTAACGCTTGAGAGCATCTCGATGGCTTTCTGCATTTCCTCCGAATTGCCGAATGCCGCCGTCATGGGGTTGTGGATCATAAGCATGGACACGGGAGATACCAGCACCTTCGTACCCGCCATAGCGATGACGGACGCTGCGGATGCGGCAATACCGTCAATCTTGACCGTCACATCACCCTTGTAGTCCATGAGCATATTGTAGATTTGAGCCGCCGCCACGCAGTCGCCACCGGGACTGTTGATCCACACGATAATGTTGCCGCTGCCGGACATCAGTTCATTCTTGAAAAGCTGTGGGGTGACATCATCGTCAAACCAGCTTTCCTCGGCTATCGTGCCGTTTAGGAACAGTGTCCTTTCCTGAATTTGCTCCTGCGTCTCCTGATTGGTCACCGTTCGGGTCTTCCAATTCCAAAATTTCTTCATCGGTTTCTTCCTCCTTTCCGTCATCGGTAGGTGTATCTGCAAAAGCACCCGCATTTTTCAGCGGGAGCATATTGCCGTTAATGAGGTACAAATCGCCGCCATCCTCTGCCGGGATACGGTCGAGATTTTCCAGCTCACGGATGTCGTTTGCAGACATCCAACCGTTCTGACGACCAATGGCGTACCCATTCATGCGGCTCTGGTAATCGCCGCGAAGCAAGCCTTCCAGATTGAACTTCACAAAATACATGGCTTTTTCGTCATTGGACAGGAGTGACCGCTGAATGGACTGCTCCCAGCGGATGACCCAAGGGTCAAGGGTGTATTTCACGAACTCAAGGGACTGCTGCTCAATATTAGAAAAGCTCGACTTTTCCAGGTCGCCGACCATGTGGGGCGGGACTCGGAAAATTCGAGCGATCTCATTAATTTGGAATTTGCGTGTTTCGAGGAACTGCGCCTGCTCCGGCGAGATGCCGATTGGCATATATTTCATACCTTCTTCCAGTACGGCAATTTTGTTTGCGTTGCCGCTGCCGCCGAAGGTTGACTGCCAGCTCTCACGCACACGCTGCGGGTCTTTGATCGTGCCGGGGTGTTCCAGCACACCCCCTGGAGCGGCGCCGTTGGCGAAGAACTTTGCACCGTATTCCTCGCAGGCAATCGCCATGCCGATGGCATTCTTCGCCATAGCGATGGGGCTGTAGCCGACCAGACCGTCAAAGCCGAGTCCCGGTATGTGGAGTACATCCGAGGGATGAAGCGTTACGGCGAACTCCTTGTTTTTGATGGCTTCGTCCGAGCCACGGTAATAGGTGTAGTACAGCCGGCCGGCCTCGTCTCTGTCCACTGACATCTTGTTCGGCATCAAGGGATACAGCGCCACGATCTCGTTCTTACCGTTGCGGATGATTTGTGCATAGGCATTGCCCCACAGGAGCAGGTGTGTCATGAGTGTCTCACGAAACACGAAAGAACTCATCTCCGGGTTCGGCTCATCGTGGAGCAAGCGGTAGAGCGGATGGTCGAGCGCCATTGCCTTGCCGCCGCTGTCCGTGTATTTGTATAGGTGCAGCGGCAGCCCCGCCACAGCCTCCGACAGGATGCGGACACAGGAATACACGGCAGTCATCTGCATGGCCGAGCGCTCCGTTACCGCTTTGCCGGAAGTCGTGCCACCGAAGAAGAAAGCATAATTGCTGCCTGCTGTTCTGTCTTGAGGCTTGTCCCTGGATTTGAACAGCCCTGAAAATACTGACATAAATCCTCCTTCTGTCCTGTTTATTGGACACTAAGTGTGGTATAATGAATTCATAGAGAAAGGGGCGATAGCATGAAAGAGAAAATTAACGATATAAAAGAAGCGGTGGCAAATAAAGCTTTTCAATCCGCATTGGCATTAGCACTGACTCTCCCAGATATTTGTGGAGAGATTGAATATCCGACTGAATCGAGTGGAAGAAAACGCTACGCAAAATGGTGCGATAACTATTTTGACTTCAACGACGGCCATGTTGGATTTGGTACCGAAAAAGCCGAATTGAATGGGGACTTACTATATGCATTACGCTGTGCGTTTTTGCACAGTGGAAACGATGATCTCCTTACACAACCAGCGGGACAAAATGCGCAGATTACGAAGTTCAGTTTACTGTCTCCGGATCAGCTGAACGGTTATGGCTATCAATATAAGGTAAATTCAACTTCCGCTGAGACATCCATTGTTGTCGATTATCTTATAGATAAACTCTGTTCAGCGGCAGAGAACTACTATGATTCAGCAGATGATAAGTCTGTTTTTGAGAGCCATAACTGTACATTTAAATAAACAATAATCCTCGGTTATCATAAACAGACTCGGCGGTGTCGTTACCGCAGCGGATGGCTCTATCCAGTGCCATGATTGTTGCTACGGCACCGTCGATTTTCTCTGTAGACTTCTCCTTGTCCGGCTTGATGTTCCCGGCTGGGTCGGTGCGGATGAAGATGTTGTCCATCATCCAGCGGAGGACGGGGTGTCCGCCGTGGGCAATTTTCTGCTCCAGCACCAGTTTCATCAGCTCCTTGGTGGGTGGGGACATATCTTTGAAGCCCTGTCCAAAGGGAACGACCGTGAAGCCCATGCCCTCAAGGTTCTGCACCATCTGTACAGCACCCCAACGGTCAAAAGCGATTTCTCGAATATTGAAACGCTCACCCAGGCTTTCGATGAACTTTTCAATGTAGCCATAGTGAACGACATTGCCTTCCGTGGTCTGTAAAAAGCCCTGCCGCTCCCACACATTGTATGGCACATGGTCACGCCGGACTCGGAGGTCGAGGTTGTCCTCCGGTATCCAGAAGTACGGCAGGATGACGTATTTGTCGTTCTCATCTTCCGGTGGGAACACCAGAACGAACGCCGTAATATCCGTAGTGGAGGACAGATCCAGACCACCGTAGCAGACACGACCTTCCAAATCGTCCTCGCAGACAGCAAACTCGCATTTATCCCACTTGTCCATCGGCATCCAGCGCACTGCTTGTTTGACCCACTGATTAAGTCTCAGCTGTCGGAAGGAGTTCTCCTCTCCGGGGTTCTGCTTTGCCGACTCGCAGGCGTCTTTGACCTTGTCGATGCCGACCGTGATGCCGAGGGAGGGATTGGCTTTCTTCCAAACCTTTGGATCCGTCCAATCGTCCGATTCCTCTGCACCGTAGATGACGGGATAGAAGGTGTGGTCGATTTTGCGTCCCTCGATGATGTCCTTGGCCTTCTGGTGGATCTCATAGCAGATTGACTTGGTGTCGTTGCCGGCCGTGGTAATGAGAAAATACAGCGGCTGCATACGGGCGTCACCGGAACCTTTGGTCATAACGTCAAAGAGTTTCCGATTCGGCTGGGTGTGCAGCTCATCGAACACCACGCCGTGGGTGTTGAAGCCGTGTTTGTTGCCGACATCAGCGGAGAGCACCTGATAGATACTGCCCGTGGGCTGATAAATGAGCCGCTTCTGGGAGTCCAGTATCTTGACCCGTTTGGAGAGTGCCGGACACATCCGCACCATATCAGCCGCCACATTGAACACGATGGATGCCTGCTGTCGGTCGGCAGCGCAGCCGTATACCTCGGCGCGTTCCTCTCCGTCACCGCAGGTGAGCAGAAGGGCTACCGCTGCGGCAAGCTCGGACTTGCCTTGCTTTTTTGGAATCTCAATATATGCAGTGTTGAACTGCCGATAGCCGTTCGGCTTGAGGACACCGAAAATGTCTCGAATGATCTGCTCCTGCCAGTCGATAAGCTCGAAAGGCTTTCTCGCCCAAGTACCTTTGGTGTGGCACAGGCTCTCGATAAACATGACGGCATAATCCGCAGCGTCCGTATCGTAATGGGAGGTTTTCTCCATGAACCTTGTCGTCTTATAGTTTTTCATCTTACGCATCAGCATCACCGACTTTTATCCATCGTCCGACGCTGAAATACCACAGACCTTTTGCGTTGTCCGAACTGTAAAATTTATTTTGGCCGATAAAAGACTGCGAAGTTAGTGCGCACTCGTATTCCGTGACCTTGAAATAATAATCCTTGTCGGTATATTCGGACAAACGGACACTCGGTAAGTTTTCATAACTCTGTATTAGCTCCGCTGTATATATTCCGCCGTTTTCTTTGACCCTGCTCCAACCCTTCGGTGTGTTCTTTATAACGGTGACGGTATTTTCGCTAAATGTCCCGGTGGGAAGAGTAAGATCTCCGGCTTTTTCGGTGTAGAGATAATACTGCTTAGATGAATCAAACGGATTGGTATTCAATCCGATAAAAACATACTTTCTGCTTTTATCCGAGATCAATTCAAAACCGTTATCACTTTCCGATGAAGAAACAGCAGTACCTGTTGAGGAGTCTATATACTCAAGTATGGCTTTAATTCGGCAGTCCGTGAGCCACATAAATTCGGGAGGTTTTGGATTGATATACAGATCTTTAAACTGCATATTTACATAGATCTGTGTAGTGTCATCGTCAAAAAGTATTGTATTCTCTTCTACCACGGCGGTCTGTCCTGGTTCCGCAGCAAAGCAAAGATCCGCTCTTGAAGAAACAGAGACGGATTTAAGGTCTGCTATCCGTTCCCACGCACCGGCTTTATACAGATATAAGCCTTTATCATTAAGCGGTTCGGAATAAATGTCAAAGCACCCGGCAAACATACTCGCCATAGCAGGATCATTTTCATATTCATCCGGCTCGTCATATTTCACGAGACAGTTCCTAAGTGTATCAAAGTCGGAAATACTCGCAAAATCAATCGGTTCTGCACTGTATGACCAGTCTCTTTCGGGATAGCCGCTTTCAATATACCATTCGCCGGATTTCTCCAGCAATTTATACCAGCCAGGTGCAACATTGACCGGCTTTTCAGAATCGAGAAGCGGAGCCATATCACCTTCACCGCTGATATAGATTAAGATACACTCCGAAATTCCGTAGTCGTACAGATGATCTTTGCAGGCAAATTCGGAAAAAACGAGAATTGAACCTATGGGCGCATAGTAAATAAGGGAGCAATAGCACAAATTGTCTTTTTCATCAGATGTTGTACTGAATTCTGCGGACATGAGTGCAGTAATCGGCTCATCATCGTTTTCGTCAGACGGCAGTGATTTTAGGCAGTTTCTATCAATTTCACGCTTCGGAATAAACCGTGCATATTTTCCGCCGAATTCAAACGGCTCCGTGATAACCGTGCCGCTTGCGTTTTTCACATACGCAAGGTCGCCGTCTTCGGCTTCATCCGGCAAAAGCTCAAAGTTTTCATACTTTTCAATTCCGCCTTTTACATTTTCTAATGCTTTGCGTATCATGTCGACAATCTCTTCGTAGTCCGGCATTACAGTGTCATCGCTTGAACCTTTCGGCGAAAGACGAAGTGTGAGGTTTGAAATATATGCCGATTTGCCGACAAGGACACTTATGCCGTTTTCATCTTTCGCATAGCCTTCGATCTGTATGCCGAGTGTGGGGTTGCCTGTGAGCTTCTGCGAAAGGCGAATATGCACTTCGTTTCCCTCAAGGTACGGCAAGCCTGAATCTTTCTCCGCTGTTATCTTTTTTGAACGGACGATTTTGTCACCCGTAAGAAAAACGGCAACAAGGTAGTCGCTTTCTGATGCCATTTCCTGCGGTATTTTAACAACAAGCTCGGTGGCATTATGCTCACCTGTGTAGCCGACATATATTTTTTCTCTTGATTCGGCTATGTCCTGCGACAAGTCTATATTTACTGTCCGCATAATTACCTCCAATAAAAAAAGCCGCACGAAGCGACTGCGATAACGAGGAACAGAGCCTCCCGGCTCCATTCCGTAATTTTTTGTGATCAGTGATTTTCGCTGTGGAGCAGAAGCTCCGTTGCCAGCTGGGTGTTTTCATCGGCGGGTTTTACATCCCAGCCTCTGTCGTAGTTGGCAATCCACTCACCATCCATCTTCAGGCTGAGTTTTGAAATCTTACCACCGTTGATACCGTAATCTTCACTTGGTTCATCAAAGTATTTCACCCAGTATTTTACGCTTTTGTATCCGCCGTTTTTCTTTGGAATACCGATTGTTCCTTCTTTCCACATGGTTTATGCCTCCTTTACCGTCATCTTGAAGGCCGGGATGAGGGCGTGCTCGTCGCTTCCGAAGTGGGTGTAGCGCTCCTTGACCTTTACAATTCCGTCCAGCGTGCAGCCGAGCTCCTCAAACTTTGCAATGGTCTCGATGAGGCTTGAGAAGGTGGAGCTGATGGTGAATTCCTTTACTCCGAGCTTCCGGCAATCTTCAAGGATCGCTTCGATGTCGTAATCCCAGATGACTTCGGCGAAGTTCGGCAGGTCGTTTCCGGCTTCCTTGCTGTAAAGGTAGGCCTGTCCCAGCGTCCACTGGCATCCGATCTCTTCCCAGCGCATTCCGGGCTTCGCGTTTTCTATGGCTTCGATTGTGTACTTCATGGTGGTTCCTCCTTATCTCGTTCTCG
>ERZ773130.1301-NODE-1301-length-24240-cov-3.952078_pt1 | contig 24240 bp, 16 predicted proteins | sample MGYA00511919_ERZ773130 | MGnify/ENA primary metagenome ERZ773130 (study PRJEB29015, sample SAMEA2737851) | human gut metagenome | biome: human gut; feature: human-associated habitat; material: faeces | place: China | collected 2012 ...
GCCGATACGCTCGCAGACGCCTTTTGCTATAAGCTTCTCACCGTCCATGTCGATGAGCTGATATTTAAGCGAAGAGCTTCCGGCATTGATAACAAGAATTTTCAAGAGTATTGCCTCCAAATAAAATATTTGCTTGCAAACAAGCTCGTTACTGATATATTATATATACTATAAGAGGATTTTTCAAGCGGTTCTTGCATAATTAACCCGTCTAATTGCGAAAAAAGGAGAGGAGACCGAAAAATGAGCACAGCAGGTATTGTTGCCGAATATAATCCGTTCCATAACGGTCACGCTTATCACATAGCCCGAACCCGCGAAAACGGAGCTTCGGCGGTCGTTTGCGTGATGAGCAGTTGGTTTGTCCAGCGCGGGGAGACTGCGCTCATGCACCCGAACGCCCGCGCACGTATGGCGCTTATGAACGGCGCCGATTTGGTAGTGTCCCTACCCGTACCGTGGGCGTGTGCCGCGGCGCAGACCTTTGCAAGGGGAGCGGTAGGTCTGCTCGATGCCATGGGCTGCGTGGACACTTTGAGCTTCGGCAGCGAGTGCGCCGATGTCTCTCTGCTCAGAGCCGCGTCCCGCGCCGTTGACGATTACACCGTGCGCGAAAGTCTGCGGGCAAACCTGCTCTCGGGAGTGAGCTTCGCCTCGGCGAGACAGCGCGCCGTCGAGGAGCTTGACCCGCGTGTAGCGTCCGTGCTCTCGTCGCCCAACGACACGCTCGCCGTCGAATATATCCGCGCTATAGATAAGCTCAAGTCGGACTTAACCCCGTTCGCCGTCAAGCGCGAGGGAGCGGGTCACGACAGCGGCGAGGCGGTGCGTTCCTTTGCGAGCGCTTCGCTCATACGCACCCGCGTGAGGGAGAGGGAGGACTTTGACGACCTCATGCCCGAAAATGCCGCCGCGATACTAAAGGCAGAGATAGAAGCGGGCAGAGCGCCGGCCGATATCCGCGCCCTCGAAAAAGCTATCCTCGCCTGCCTGCGCGTCTCGACTCCGGAGAGAATAGCGGCGGTGCCGGACATTTCGGAGGGGCTCGAAAACCGCATATATTCCGCCTCGCGCAGCGCATCCTCGCTCGAGGAGCTCTATTCGCTCACAAAGACGAAGCGCTATTCCCATGCGCGTATAAGGCGCGTGATTGCGGCGCTTTTGCTCGGGATAGAGGCGCCCGACTGCGAGGGCATACCGCCGTATATCAGAGTTCTCGGTTTCAATGCGATAGGCCGCGAAAAGCTCCGCGCCATGCGCTCGACCGCGAAGCTGCCGATAGTCATGCGTGCAGCGGATATAAAAAAATTGAACGACCGCGCAAAGCACATTTCCGCTATCGAGGAGCGCGCCGCCGACCTGTTCTCTCTTGCTCTGCCGTCGATAATGCCGTGCGGAGCGGAATATACGGACGAGATATCGGTCATCTGATTTGCATTTAAGAATCAAATGTCGCATTCATACCGCTTTAAATGCGTTTCATACCATTTCTGTTGACAAGAAAAATAAGAGTGCTATTATATATTTGAAGAAATTCCGACGGTGGTATAAAGCGAATAAAATCACACCGCCATAGGCTTCCCTGCAGGGGAGCACCTTGTAGGGTGCGGCGACCCGACGCACCGCTGCCGCCGACGGCGGCACAAAATCTTCGCAAAGATTTATCCTACCGACCGTGCCATAGGCTCCCCTGCAGGGGAGCTGGATTGGCGAAGCCAAGACTGAGGGGTTGTTTCGCTTCGCTCAAAGTTATGCGGTAGGGGCGGATATCATCCGCCCGCGAAATCCGCACAAAATATATTGACCCGCACCCAACAACCAAGGTATAAAACGGCACTGCCGTAAAAAATAAAACGGAGGCAAAAAACAATGAAAACAAAACGAAAAAACATTTTCAAGTCGCTTTTGGCTCTGACCCTTGCACTCATCATTGTGCTCGGCGTCGCGCCCTTGAGCGAGCTTGCGGGCGTTGATTTCGCAAGCCTTTTCGCGCCAAAAGCCGAGGCACTCAGCCCCACCCACCGAGTTGGCGACATCATCGAATTCGGTTCTTATCCGCAGAGCAAGGTCACGGATTCGTCGCTTGTTTCTGCCCTTGACGGCGTCTCAAAAAACTGGGTCAGCTACGGTTATTACAGCGGCGATGGCAGCTATTATGACACTATGGTTCAGGGCGATTGGATGAAATATGCCGATTTTACATATAACGACACAAAATATCGTGCCGTCACCTTTTCTCAGGACAGACCGCATTATACAAGTGGCTCGTCCACTTCAGGCCTTCTATATCAGGGCGGTAACGGTTATACAACAAACAATATATACTATTTCAAATATGAGCCTTTGAAATGGCGCGTCCTCGACCCCTCGACGGGTCTTGTTCTTTGTGAGAGCATAATCGACTCTCAGGCTTACAGCAACACGATATATGAGGAACCATCCTTCTGGAGCGACAAAAAATACTATAACGACGCAGAGTATACCCATTATGCCAACGACTATGCCACAAGCAGCATCAGAGCGTGGCTCAACGAAGATTTCTATGACACTGCCTTTTCCTACTCGCAGAAGGCGAGCATTTTGACTTCCGAATTAGATAATAAAGCATATTCGACTTCATGCAGCAAATTTGATAGCGAGACTACTTACGACAAGGTTTTCCTGCTCTCTTGGAGCGAGATGCAGAACACCGCATACGGTTTTCCGGCAAACACATCTTCAAGCTCCGCCCGTCAGGCAAAGGGTACCGATTATGCAAAATGTCAGGGATTGGCGGGGGACCATATTCAATATTTGCGGTCTGCTGGCTACGTTTCTGACATTGCGTGCAGTGTCAACAGTGACGGCACCCTCGACGACTTCTGGAGTGGTTGCAATGCTGTCGATGGAGTTCGTCCCGCTTTAAAAATTTCAAATCTGGCATCCGGAATCTTTGAATCTAAACTCGAAAAGCTCTCCAAAAGCGAATATGCCGTTTTCGTGACCGGGTCGGATGGCAAGCCTCTGAGCGGAGCGAAGGTCAAATGGAATTCCACGGAAAAATTGACGGATTCCGACGGCATGGCGGCGTTCAATAAAAACACCGTTGGCGAGCCGCGCATAGTTGTTTCCAAGGATGGCTACTACACCTACGACACAAAAAATACAAACTACTCAAAAAGCAGCAGCGGCTTTGATGTTTTCTGCCTCTATAAAGAGGGCTCGCAGGATGCCTATAAGCTGCGCAACGCCGAATATGTCGGCAGCGCGCTCACTCAGGATATTCTCGTCGGCACAAAGCGCCTGAGCCTGAGCACAAAGGAGCAGACCTTCCGGATAAATTGCTCCGCAAATGTGCCCGGCTCCGTCTCCGAATACAGGCTGATGCAAAATGACAAAACCGTTGCAAGATCCACCGACGGCGTTTTCAATTCGCTTAAGGTCAAGAATTTTTCGAAGGGCGGCGGAATAACCGTCAAGGTCACCTCGACCTCCGGCGAAGAGGTCGAAACTCCGCTCAACCTCTCCTTTGTCGATGACAAGGCGGTTGATTCAAACTCGATAAGCCTCGGCAATTCGCTGAAGCTCAAACTCAGCAGTGATATTCCGTATCTCGGCGGCAGTGAAATTTCCCTTTCTCTCCCGTCTCTTCCCGTCGATATCTATGTTGACGATGACGGCGAAGGCGGCTCCAAGATTCATGTCGGACTCAACGCGAACATAACCAATCACAAGAAAAAGCCCGATACCGGCTGGACAAAGCAGGACAAGGAGACCATGGATTCCTATATCAAAGATCTCAAGGATACCATGAAGACCCTTAATGACTACAGCAAGGGTGCTAAAAAATATCTGAGCAGCGGCGACAAGTCCAAGCTCAAAAAAGTGATGAACAGCCAGAAAAAGTCAAATGTCCCGGGTCTCGACGGAATATCGATAGATTTTGTCGGCTACGGCGAGGGCACTTTTGGCAAGGACGGACTGACTACGGTTACAGTCAATCTTTATATCATTGCCGATATAAAGGGATATTCCATGACTCAGCAGATGACGGTTGGTGTTGTGCCGGTCGTTATAAAAATTGACGCGGGCATGAATGTCAAGAGTGCCGTCGTGGCGAGCTATGATTATCAGAAGCAGACCCTGTCCGGTGACTGCGCTCTGACTCTCAGCCCGTATCTCAAGGCATTCGGCGGAGTGGGTATCGGCAGTGTGGTAGGCGTCGGCGCATACGGAACAGCTACCGTAGATGTTGAGATTCAGATAATAGGCACGACCGCCCCCACCGGACTCAATAAGATCGACCTGACCGGTGAGCTTGGCATCAAGGCATATTTAGGTACTTTTGTAGCTGAAAAACCATTTGCATATAAGACATATCATCTTTATACAAGAACGAAGAAGTCTCCCGCGCGCGCACCTGCGGCTTCAAATACGAATCTTTACGATGCGGGAAGCTATACTCTTCAGGATGTTTCCTATCTCAGCGGCGAATCCGAATGGATGCCCGGAAGAAGCTCCGGCAGGCGCAAGGCAGCCGCAAAGGATGCCTCGATAAAAGCACTTCTGACTCAGACATACAGAAACTCACAGCCGCAGGTCGTCAGCAGCGAAAAGGCGACCGTTATGGCGTATATCGGCGCGGACACCTCCCGCGACGCGGCGAACATAACGAGAGTAATGTATTCCGTTTATGACAAGTCCTCCGGCGCATGGTCTGAACCTGTTCAGCTCGACAGCAACGCCACCGCGGACTCAATGCCGTATCTCTATTCGGACGGAAAAGATATTTATATCATATATCTCGACTCCGCAAAGATATTCTCAGGCAATGTCACTCTCAAAGAGTACTTCTCGTCCCAGAACCTCGTGGCGGCAAAGTTCGATTCCGCTTCCGGAAGATTTGCCTCTGTGCAGAAGATTGCCTCCAGCGGCGAAAAATGCATCTCCGCCGAGCCGAGAATAACTGTCAACAACGGCGTTCTTACCGCCGCCTGGCAGTTGAACGGCAGCGACCCGTTTGGTCAGAATAACGAAAATTCCCTTGTGTATTCGACCTTCGACGGTTCTTCGTGGAGCGAACCGACCGAGATTGCCTTCGGTCTCAACACTATTGTCGATATTGCGGTTCAGGGCGATAATGTTTATTACATCTGCGACGCGGATAACGACCTCAATACCGCTGACGACAGAAAGCTTGTCAAAACGACCCTTGGCAAGGATGCTCAGACAATTGACAGCGGCATTTTGTCCTCCCTGAAGGTTACCTCTGACGGCATTCTTTATTGGTATTCGAACGGTACTTTCAATAAATATGACGGCACGACAGTGACCTCTGTTATAAACGGTCAGATTTCTGGTGCAACCGGTCGCTTTGCCGTTGTCGGGAACAAGCTGATGTTCCTTTCTGCCACGGATGCCGGTTCTGATATTTATGTCATAGAATATGATTCCGCACTCGGCTCTTACACCGAACCCGTGAAATATACCGATCAGACAAAATATATCGACACTTTCTCTGCCGCGTCCGTTGACGGCGAGATTATGGCGGTCATGACCAGAAGAGATGTCACCATAACCGAAGAAAATGTTGATGATAAGTGCGAACTTGCCTATACCGTACTCACCGAACGCCACGATGTTTCCGTGCGAGCGATAGATTATGATGAGGATGCGGTTGTTCCCGGAGCGTCTCTGCCCGTGACCGTTGAAATACGCAATGATGGAACGGAATATCTCAAGAGCGTTGATATCAATGTCACCGATTCGACCGGCTCCGTTGTTAAAACCACCTGCGCCGTTTCCGTTGCACCCGGCCAGACCGAGGAGGTGACTGTAAATGTCCCGATGAAAGATAGAATATCCATCGGCACATACACATTCACGGCTTCCGAGACCGGTGTAGCCGACGCGGATAGCTCAAATAATTCAAACAGTATTAAGATAGGTTATTGTAAACTTGATGTTTCTGTAACTCCGATTGTTCTGGACTCGGTACATTATATTATCATCACTGCAACCAATGTGAGCAATGTTGCCTCCGGCGGTTCTCTGAAAATAAGTAATTCGACTTCGCCCGATAATGTCAAAACAGTCGAGTTTGAAAGCCTTGAACCCGGCGAATCCGTAATTTACAGGCTCGAAGTGAATGAAGAACTGCTCAGCGGAAGAAGAAACATCGTTACTGTTACGGCTGAAGCCGATGCCGAACAGCATGATCTCTATAGCCATACCGAAAATATCTATTGCGATCTTGATGAGTATACGTATGTTGAAACGAACGGCATAACTCTTGCGGCTCCCACTTCTCCCATCCCCGTCGGCGGCTCGTATCAGCTTGTTGCCGCTGCGCAGCCCGACGGCGCGTCGCTGCCCGATCTCGTGTGGGCATCCTCCGATCCGTCCGTCGCTTCGGTTGACGAAAACGGACTTGTCAAGGCTCTCTCCGTCGGCACCGCGACAATAAGCGTCACGGATACCGCATCGAACCTCTCAGCCGAGGTTGAGATAGACACGGTTCAGGTCATTGACTTCGGCGAAGGCGGTACTACCATAAAGGTCGGAGAAAAGCTGATATACACTCCTGTGATACAGGAAGACTATGTCGATTATCATTATAGATGGAGCAGCTCGGATCCGAGCGTCGTTACTGTCGAGCCTAACGAAGGCGAGCTGACCGGTATTAAAGAGGGTACCGCGACAATAACGATGACTCTCGTTGACGATGACGGCAATATCATAGCCTCATCCGATTTCACCGTAACGGTTGAGAAAAAGGACGACTTCTTCAAGATTCTTTTCAGGATTATCACCGCTCCCTTCCGCGCGATAATCAACCTCTTCAAGAAGCTTTTCGGTAAATAAGCTTTTATTTCGCAATGCGCGGGATATCGGTCATCTGACCGTTTCTTGAATAAAAACACAAGGAGATTTTGTTTGAAGTTTATCACAAAATCATCGGAGAGTGTGCGCTGACCGGGAGGTCGGCAAATAAAACACACTCTGCCGTCCTCCCGCAGCTCAATCTTCGGGAGGAAAAATGAATCGCAAAAACAAACGCAAACAGTACGAAAAAGGTTATTACAAGACCCATGCCTGCAGCGAAGCTTTTGTTTGCAGGGTGTGCGGACGCACGGCAGTGCCGCAGGGCGCGGGCAGCGAGCACAGAAATCACTGCCCGAATTGCCTCTCGAGCCTGCACGTCGACATCGAGCCGGGCGACAGAGCCGCGGACTGCGGGGGCATTATGGACCCCATAGCGGTCTGGGTGAGGAAAAACGGCGAGTGGGCGATAGTCCACCGCTGCCGCATATGCGGCGCACTGTCCTCAAATCGCATCGCCGCGGACGATAACCCGATGAAGCTGATGAGCATGGCGTTAAAGCCGCTGTGCTTCCCGCCGTTCCCGATAGAGCGCATAAGAGAGCTGACGGCGCTCATGGGCGGAGACGGGGCGCTCGAATAACCCGAAAGAAAATAACGGAGCAGGTTTTTTGCCTGCTCCGTTATTTTTTATGCATATCAAAAACGGTGCAGCCCGAGTGAGCTGCACCGCCGTGCTTATTGATTTGACGGAGACAATCAGTCGTTGTTTCCGTTATTCTTGCTTGCGCGTCTTTCGATAAGCTCGTTGAGTATTCTTGTGTGCTCCTTATCGGTGAGCGAATACTTGAGAGTGGGGATAGCGGAGAGAAGCATACCGATTGCGGGCGGAATGGAAATAAGCAGGAACATCGCCATAGCATATTTTCCGTCGTTTGCCTCGTAGAAATGATACTTTCCTGCCGCCAGGTCGAGGTTAAGAGTCTCGATGTATTCGGCGGTGTAGTGAACAGCCGAATAAATGAAGCCGGAGATGAGCGAGGAAACGCCCATTGCAAGCTTGGTGATGAAGGACTGGCCGGAGAAGAACACGCCGTCGGTGCGAACGCCGTTCTTGTACTCCTCGTAGTCAACGCAGTCTGCTATCATTATCGACTGGAGAATGTTTATCGAGCCCATTGCCCATGAAGCTGCGAACATCATAACAGCCATCAAAACGACATAAACCATGTTCTGCATAAGGTTGCCGCCGGCTATTTTATAGACGACAAAGATCATTGCGTAGGGGACTGCACCGGCGATTGAATAGAAATTGTAGAGCTGCTTTTTGCCGAACTTTTTGCTCATCTTGGGAGTGGCGGCAGTACCGATGAGCATACCGCCGAGAAGTCCGATAGCCATGACGAGAAGCTGAACGATTTTTATAATCTGAAGCTGGCCGTCAACAACAAGATTGGCAAGGTTGTTGTCGAAGAAGTAGTACATAACGAGCGACAGACCGACGATCGAGAGAAGCATGATGGGGCTTCTGAGAATGCCCGAGATGAGGAGCCTTCTGAACGGATCGTTGGAGATCGCGATTTTGAAGTTCTCCTTCATGGTGTACTTCTTTTCGGACTGCTGAACTCTCTCTTTGACAGAGAAGCCGGCAAACTGGAAGAGAATAGTTGCGAATATCGTAAGGATAACGGCGATTATGATATAGGACATCTTGTCCGCATGAATAAGGTCAAGGCCTTTCTTCTCCTGGAACATGGGGGAGAGGGCCTTTCCGGCGAAGGTGATAAGCATACCGATAGCGCCGACGTTGGCGACGATACGGGCGAGCGAGAGAGCCTTTGCTCTGTCGTTCTCATCGTCGGTCATAAGCGAGGTTACACCCCAGAGCGGAATATCGCCGACGGTGTAGCACATACCCCAGAGAATATAGGAGATTGCCGCCCAAGCGATGATAAGAGCGTGCGCTGTGGGCGAGGTGTAGTCGGTGTACGTCTTGTTGCAGAATGTGAGAATGGTAATGATTCCTATCGGGATCGGGACGAACATGAGGTAGGGCTTGCACTTACCCCATTTTGTTCTGGTGTGGTCAACTATCGAACCCATCATCGGGTCATTGATAGCATCCCAAACGCGGGCGACGAAGAATATTACCGAGATGGCCATCGCCGGCAAAAAAATAATCGACTGCCAGTAGTACTGGAGTCCGCCTGCGATGATGTTGTAGATGATGTTCTGTCCTGCGAGACCTACTAAGTAACCTGTCAGCTCTTTGCCGGTGTAGGTGTTGTGCTTAATAGCTCCGCTCGGCGCCTTGTTTTTTCCTTTGCTCATTTCTACCTTCCTTTTGTGTGGTTTTTCGATACGGTTTTTATGTGCGAATTCGTGTGCAAAATTTTGCACATAATTTTAAAGGATTATACCATATGTAAAAAGGTTTTTCAAGTACACGGATATATTTGAGCAGGTTTCACAAAAGGGACGGCGGCAATTTGGTCAAAATACCGACGCGCGTTGTTCGGTGTTCCCGAGACGAAACTTTAAGGGCAAAAAATGTCTCCGCGCAGCCCGGCTGCGAAAAGTTTGTTCTGCAAAGAAAAATACCCCGCTCGAAAGAACGGGGTATTGGTGCCGGTGACCGGGGTCGAACCGGTACGGTGTCGCCACCACCGGATTTTGAGTCCGGCACGTCTGCCAATTCCATCACACCGGCGGGTATTCTGAACGCAAGTATTATACACGATATCATTCCGAAAATCAAGATAATTTTCCGCGCCGGCGATTTATTTCAACACTCCGTCCGCAAATTGTCTTTTTTGTGCAAACTATGTCAAAAACAGAACGCTTTTTGTTGAAATTAACGGTTGAGTATAATATAATAAACTCGGTATACTGTATCGGAAATTTTGCGCTGCGGCGCACGGACGGAGGTGAGGCGGATGCACAAGGGCAGACTCGGTGTCGCTGTGCTCCTGCTTTTTGCCGCCGTTTTTTGCTTTTCTGGCTGTAATATAAAGTCGGACGAAAAGACTGTTTTTGTCCGCGATACGGACCCCGCCTATATTGACCTGCTCCGCGACATCGCGCCCGACTGCACCGTCCGCGACGGCAAAGGTCTCTCATCTCTGCTCTCGTCCGTTGACGGAGAGGATAAGGCGTTCGCCCTCTTTGACGTTCAGGCACGCGCCTCGAAAGACGCGGGGACAGGCGGAATTTGGTACGAGCATTTTGCCGTCGCCGCCGTTATCGCCGTTGACCGCTCGCGCTTTGACGGGGAGATAAAAGGCTGGCGCGATCTCGAAAATATATCCTGTCCCGTGGGCTTTACGTCCCGGTATGAGCGGATGCTTTTTGCCGCCGTGTCTTACGGGCTTGAGAAGAATTATATGTCCGGCGAGGCGGTCGGCCTGCTGCATAAGCTCAACAAAAGCGGAAGGCTGAGCTACGGCAAAATCGACGCCCCCGTCAATATCTGCTGGGATTACCAGGCCGCGCTTATGAAGCGCGAGGGAAAAAATATCGAAATAATAATCCCCTCCGAGGGCACTTTGCTCTACGGAGTCGGCGTCTTGTCGGGCTATGAGATGAAGTTTTCGCAGAATGCCGGGGATGCAATCGCCGCGGCGGGCTTCCGCGCCGACAAGGCTCAGGACGAAAACTATCCGTCTCTGTCCGAATACGGACGCGCCGAAAGAGTAGGCGACGCCGTAGAATTTGCGAGGCAGACGGAGAATTTTATCAGCGTTTTCAAACGCGGAGTGTTCAGAAGCCGTCTGTATTCCTCTGCGGAATCGTTTGAGCATAAGCTCTTGGGCGCGGCTGTCATAATGACGGCGATAATCTGGATGGGCTTTGCCCTGCGCAGAGTCCAGCGCAAGGATATCCGAATGCTTGTCCGCGCGCTCGGCGGCATGGTTATAGCCTGGATGCTCGTCTGTATTTTGAAATATCAGACGGACGGGAACCCTGTTATGGGGCGCTATCTCTGGTATGCCTATTATGTTTTTATGATGGGTCTGCCGCTTCTTATGCTTATCCTGTCTCTGATGACCGATTCCTCCGGGAATGTTCGGCAGCGCAAGATATTTGTCTGCTCGGGCTTTGCCGTCTATGCGGTTTTGCTTTTGATGGTGTTCACAAACGACCTGCACGGCTGGGTTTTTAAGTTTGAAGATATAAAAACCTTCAGCGGAGGCTATACATATAACTTCGGCTATTATCTTATTTTTGCCTTTATCGTCGCGGCGGTGATTTTGTCAACCGCGATTTTGGTGCGAAAGGCCATGCGCGGCTTCAACCGTTCGAGGCTCGTTCTGCCGATACTCAGCGAGGTTCTTCTTTTCGTTTACTGCGCGGCATATGCCGCAGGCGTTCCCGTGGCGCGCGACAGCGATATAACAACCGTCTCGTGCATCTTTGCGCTCGCGTTTGCGGAGCTTGCGATGAGAACGGGACTTGTGCCCGTCAATCAAAAATATGCCGTGCTCTTTTCCAATTCACCCCTGAGAATGCAGATAATCGACTCCGAGGGCAATGCCGAGCTCAGCTCTGCCGGTGCTCGGGCGATATCGCGCGAGGATTGGGAAAAGCTCCGAGACGATATAAAGCATCCTCTTCTTCTGCACGGCGACACCCTGCTCTACGCCGACGGCATACCGGGCGGCATGATAGTTTGGCAGGAGAGTATCGCCGAGATACTCAATATGCAGCAGGAGATACGCGAAAACGTCTTGAAGCTGACCTCCGCAAACAAGCTCCTTGTCACGGAGCGCGAGAGCAAGTACAGGCTCGCCGCGGCGGAGGAAAACGTGCGCCTCATGGAGCTTTTAAACGCCGAGATGGAACGCCACCTCGAGCGCATGAACGATATGATAGACGGGCTTGAACGCTCGAACAACAAGCAGCGGGACATCGCCCGAATAACTCTGCTGATGTGCTACATAAAGCGCAGATGCAGCCTGTTCTTCAAGGAGCAGGAGGGCGGGGATATGCCTGCGGAGGAGCTGGCCGTCTATATCGACGAGCTTTCCGAGTTCGCGTCCTACGCCGATATCAGAATAAGCACCGTCTGCACCGCAAAGGGCTCGCTGTCTCCGCGCTGCGGCAGCGTGATGTACGATTTCTTCTATTCCGTGCTCGATTCGTGCGCGGGTGAAGAAAATACGCTGCTCGAGCGTCTTGCCGATACAGACGGCATGACGGAGATGAAGCTGCTCCCCTCATCCTTTGACGGCGGCGAAGAGTTTATGAGCGACGAACTGAAAAAGGCAGTCGAGGGTGTCGGCGGCACAGTGTCGGTAAAGGACCTCGATGAGACTGCGGGCATCAGTCTGCGCGTGCCGAAGGGAGGAAAAGCGCCTTGATGTTTTTATACTCTCTCACGGAGCCCGCCAGAGTGCTCATATGTATGATATCCGTTTTCTGCGTCGGCTTTCAGACGGCTGCGTTCGTCTATACGGTGGTGCGCAGTACGTTCAGGGACAGAAAACGCACGGCCGCATATATTTCTCAGACAGCGGTCACGGCTCAAAGCTTGGTTATGCTCATTATCGTCGCGCGCGCTCAGCTGAACGCTTGGATGTTCCTGCCCGCGGGCAGCGAATATGAGGTGATGAGATACGGCGTGTTTGTGGCGGTTGCCGCGTCGTGCATAGCCGTAGCCTGTGTCAGCCGAGTCTATGATGTTCTGCTCTGTGCGGTCGTCTCGTCCGTCTCCCTGCCGTATATAGACCTCCTGCCGTACAAAGCGGCGGCGGTCATCTTCTGCGCGGCGGAGCTTCTGCTGATTGCCCGCGCGGTGCTGCTTATGCGCGTGTGCCGCAGGGATATAAAAAACGAGCTGTCGCGCGATTCCGTCAAGCTCGCGCTCGATGAGCTCCATTCGGGTCTGCTTTTCTGCGAGCCGGACGGAAATATACTGCTTGTAAACGGGCGTATGCAGAGGCTCATGCAGGTGCTCTGCGGCGAGGTTTACAGGGACGGAAAGAAGTTCTACGAACGCCTGCTCTCGGGCGATGTCTCGGACAGCTGCAGTTCCAATGTTATCGACGGAAAGACCGTGTTTATCCTGCCCGACGGCAAGGTCTGGTTCTTCACGAGATGCGATATATATATTAAAAACAGACGTTATGTTCAGCTTTCGGCGGCGGATGTTACCGAGCAGTGGATGCTCACGAATGAGCTAAACGCCCAGCGCGCCATGCTTCAGAGCAGAGGACTCGAGCTCAAGGAGATGATATCCGAGGTTCGTTTCCTCTGCCGCGAGGAGGAGATGCTGAGAATCCGCAGCCGCTTCCACGATATTTTGGGTCAGCGCCTCGCCCTGCTTTTCCGCAGCCTGCGCGAGGGCAAGGAGCCCGATGAGGAGCTTATTCGCAGATTCGCCTATGACCTGCCGGAGGAGCTCAGCGGCAGGGAGGCCGTGACTACCGCCGCCGACAGATTGGAGACTCTCTGCCGACTCATGCAGGAGATAGGCGTGACGCTTATTATAGACGGAAACCTGCCCGCAAAGGAGAGCCTTGCGTGGCTCGGTATGGATATAATAACCGAGGCGGTGACAAACTCCGTGCGCCACGGACTCGCGTCGGAGGTATACATATCTCTCGGACAGAGCGGCGGCAATTTCTCCATGAGGATAACCGACAACGGTATTCCGCCTAAGTCCGAGCCCGTCGAGGGCGGCGGACTCAGCTCGATACGAAGAAAAGTCGGACTGTTTGACGGCAGCGTGAGAGTTGAAACGAAGCCCCGATTTGTCCTTTCAGTCTTTATTCCCGGAGGTGAAACCCTGTGACAAAAGTGCTGGTTGTCGATGACCACGAATCAATGCGCGAATCCCTTGAGCGCCTGTTTAACGAGAGCGGGGATTTCTGCGTTGTCGGCGGGATTTCCTGCGCCGACCATGCAGTGAGAATGTGCGGCGAGCTCTCACCCGATATAGTCTTTATGGACGTCTGCACTGAGGGCGGCGCGTCGGGACTTCGTGCAACAAAAGAGGTGCGCGACGCCTTCCCGGATATAAAAGTGATAGTTATGACCGCCTTTGACGAGATATCCTATGCCCCGCGCGCAAAGGAGGCGGGCGCCCACGCATTCATATATAAGAGCCGCAGTCTCTCCGAGTTCGAGCAGACCGCGCGCGACGTTATGTCGGGCGGCGGGTGCTTCCCCGAGCCGAAGACCATCCCCATGCCGCAGGGTGAAGCGCCGCTGACGGAGCGCGAAATGGAGATACTGCGCCTGATGTGCAAGCATATGACCAACAAAGAGATTGCCGCCGAGCTCTATATCAGCGAGGACACAGTGAAGTACCACAAGAAGAATATGCTCGCAAAAACAGGCTTCGCAAGGTCGGTCGATCTCGCTTTCTACATGATATCAAACGGGTGGATAAATCCGCTCTATTGACAATACTACCCGTTTCGGGTAGTGCGTATTCTTTTTTGTTTTGTTATAATCAAATCGGCGAAATATTTCGGTGAGTGTGCAATAAAATGAAACATCTGAAAAAGCTTACGCTCCTTCATTCAAACGATATGCACGGCGACTTTATGGCCAAGGAGGTCGATGACAGGCTTATCGGCGGGGTCTCCATGCTCTCGGGCTATGTCGGCAAGGTGCGCCGAGAGGAGCGGAATGTAGTCTATTCAATCTCCGGCGATATGTTCCGCGGCTCGCTCATAGACAGCGAGTACAAGGGACTGTCGACCGTTGAAATAATGAATATTTTAGCGCCCGATGTCGTGACCCTCGGCAACCACGAGGTGGATTACGGCATAGCGCATCTTTTATTTATAGAGCGCTGCGCAAAGTTCCCGATAATCAATGCGAATATATATCTGAAAAATAACGGCACGCGCCTTTTCAAATCCCACGAGATTCTCGAGATTGACGGCATGAAGGTGCTGTTTATCGGACTTCTTACCGAGCAGGTGCTCTCGCAAACAAAGCAGGATAAGCTCATCGGCTCGTTCCTCGATGTCTATGAGGCGGCGGCAGAGGTCGGAAAGATATGCAACAGCTATCAGTCCGTCGATATAGACTTTACGGTTCTCCTGACCCATATCGGCTTTGAGGCGGACAAGGAGCTTGCCGCGAATCTCGACCCGCGCTGGGGAGTCGATATTATAATCGGCGGCCACAGCCACACAATGCTCAGCGAGCCCGCGGTAGTCGCCGGGATACCGATAGTTCAGGCGGCGAACGGCACTTCTCAAATAGGCCGCTTTGATATTACGGTCGATACCGACGGCAATTGCATAGACAGCTACACCTGGCAGCTCGTTCCGATAAACGAGGACAACTGCGAGCGTGACCTTCAGTTAGAGCGGGTCATAGAAAAATATAAGAATCAGACGGATGTGAAATACAGTCGGGTAGTCACCCGCTTCAAAGAGGAATATTTTCATCGCAAACGCAACGAGGAGACGCAGATAGGGCGCATATTCAGCGATATTTTCAAGGATGCGCTCGGTCTGGATATAATGCTGCTCGGCTCGGGCAGTATCAGAAACGAGCAGTTAGGCCCCATAGTCCAGCTCCAGGATTTGGCGGAGATATTCCCGTATAAAAATGAAATAGAGCGCATATATCTGACCGGAGAACAGCTGCGCTCGGTGCTCATGTATATTCTGCGCGACGAGGCGCTCGACGGAAAAACGGAGTTCTACCAGCTCTCGCACGGACTCAGGGTCGTCTATTCCCGCTCGGAGAAGAGACTGCTCAATGTTGAGCTCAACGGAAAAGAGATCGAGCCAGAGCAGCTCGTCAGCGTAGGGCTTCAGGAATACGATATGATGAATATGGACAAATTCTTCGGCATAACGCGAGCCGAAGCGGAAAAAAACGGGAAGATAAAGACCGTCGCCACCTCATGCTTCGATGTGCTTGAGGAAAATTTGAGCGATATGGAGCTTGTCTCCGACCCTTCCGACCGCAGGCTTTTTGTTGTGCGGTAAAAATACATATCCGAGCCTTTTCGCATTCCTCGATCAAAACTACTCCGAGGGGGTAGTGTGCTCGGACATTTTTTTTGATATTATATATGTGCAGTATTTGGGATGTATTTGAAGAAAGGGGAGACAAACCGTGAGAAAACGCGATTTCGGGGGCTTTATGCTCTGCTTTTTGATGAACCTCGTATTCAACCTCGGCTGGTCGGTGCCCGCGTGGATATTGCTTGCCGCCCATTTCATCCTTAAAATTTCCATATGGTGGTTCGCTTCGCTGCTCATAATATGGTTTTTTATCATATTGCTGCGCACTCTGCTCATCAGCTGGGCGGGTGACTGCGCGAGCGTGCGGGATGAGCCGAAAAAGAATCTGAATCCCTATTCCGCCTCGTCGTCGAGCTTCGGCAAGGCGGACAAAAAAGAAGAAACCCGTGAAAAGGAGGCTTGACCCCGCAGTGAAAAGAATGCTGATAACGGCAGCGGTTCTGTTGACGGCGCTTGCCCTTATGCTGTCGGCAGGCTGCGCCAAGGACAAAAAAACGGCTCCCGAAACATCGGACGGCACGACCGCAGAAGCGGCGATATCCCCGACCTCTTCCGAAAAAACGACGCTTCCGTCGAATATTTCGGGAACGGAGATAAAGCGCGGCGAGAAGTATGACATACCCTTGGATGAGGCGGTCAAACAGATGCGCGAATGCAGCAAGGGCTTCGCCGAATATGTCGATTCCGGCATGGCGATTTTGGATACGGGCGAGTATATGGAGCAGGACGGAATCCGCTACAATATCTATGCCCTCGGCACAAGCGGCGAAGACAGCTTCGTGCGCGAGATAAATGTGTGCTTTAACCACCTTGACAGGGTGGTATATGAATATGACGCAATTTCCGACCTGTGGACTTTGCTGCCGTGAACGGAGGTTTGAAAATGAAGAAAAGCATTTCGGCAATCCTGTCGGTTCTTCTGGTCCTTGTCCTCGCACTCACCCTTTTTGCCTGCGGTAAAACGGGCAATACCGATGAGACGACCGGCGACGGGGATATGCAGACTACCGAGGAAGTTATGACGGAGTACGATGTGACGAAGGATGCGTTTGAGCTCTCGCTCTATACCGATTCAAGCTCCGCGTCATACAGGGCTCTCGGCGACCCGGTGCAGATTTTTAAGACCGGAAGCGCGATTTATCCGAACGACAGGATACGCTTTGTCTCGAATGTTGACGGAGTCACCGTCACGCTCGTAAAGCTCAAGTATAACGAAGCCGATAACGAGATGGAGTCGGACGGTATCCTCTTCTCGGTGAAGGTCAAAAAGGGCGAGGTTTATGAGTTCGACGGCAGCCTTGCCGAGACTGTTCCCACCGCCGCCATAGAAGCCGAAAAGGGCGGCATGGCCGCGAGAAAAGTGCTCACCTATGACGGACGCGACGGAAAAACCGATTATGTTTTGAAGAGCGAGCCGCTGCTCTTTGACGAAGCGGTAGGATAAACAGTCAAAAAGGGGACTCACCCCGCGAAATAATATAATAAAATAATATTGCAAAGGAGTTTTTATTTATGGGACTTATTAAAGCCGGTGCAGGCGCAGTCGGCGGCGTTCTTGCCGATCAGTGGAAGGAATTTTTCTATTGTGAGGCAATGCCGAAGGAGCTTCTTGTTACCAAAGGACAGAAGCGCGTAAGCGGCAGATCGTCAAACACAAAGGGCAGCGACAACATCATCACAAACGGCTCGGGTATAGCCGTTGCGGACGGACAGTGCATGATGATAGTCGAGCAGGGCAAGGTAGTCGAGTTCTGCGCGGAGCCCGGCGAGTTTACATATGACGCCTCCACGGAGCCCTCGATTTTCTCTGGCTCTCTCGGCGACAGCATTAAAAAGACATTCCAGACCATCGGTAAGCGTTTCACCTACGGCGGCGATACCGGAAAGGATCAGCGTGTCTATTATTTCAACACCAAGGAATTGATGGACAACAAGTTCGGCACTCCGAACCCGATTCCGTTCCGTGTCGTTGATTCGAAGATAGGCCTTGATATCGATGTCGCAGTCCGCTGCTCGGGCGTATATTCCTATAAGATAGACGACCCCATGCTCTTCTATAGCAATGTCTGCGGCAATGTCGAGCAGGATTATACCCGCGAAGAGATAGACAATCAGCTCAAGACAGAGTTCATCAGCGCGCTTCAGCCCGCTTTTGCGCAGCTCTCCGACCTTGAGCTTCGCCCCAATCAGATAGTGGCTCACAACACCGAGCTTGAAACCGCTATGAACGCCGCCCTCTCCGCAAAGTGGAGCGAGCTGCGCGGACTCAAGGTCGTCACAATAGCCCTCGGCTCGGTCACCCTCCCCGAAGAGGATGCGGAGCTCATCAAGCAGGCTCAGCGTGCAGCTATCATGCGCGATCCCACCATGGCGGCGGCGACCCTCGTCGGCGCTCAGGCGGACGCCATGAAGACCGCGGCCGGCAACCAGGCAGGCGCAATGACCGGCTTTATGGGCATGGGCATGGCTATGAACGCAGGCGGCGGCATGAACGCCCAGAACCTGTTCGCCATGGGTCAGCAGCAACAGCAGCAGGCTCAGCAGCAGGCGGCGCAGCAGCCGACGGACGGCCCCGATATGGCGCGCTGGAAGTGCTCATGCGGCACTATGGTGTCCGGTAACTTCTGCCCGAACTGCGGCGGAAAGAAGCCCGCTCCCGAGCCGGCGGCAGGCGCTTGGAAATGTCAGTGCGGCGCTACCGCGACAGGCAAGTTCTGCCCCGAGTGCGGCTCCCCGAAACCCGCTGACGCAAACGGCTGGACCTGCTCGTGCGGAACCGTCAATAAGGGCAAGTTCTGCCAGAGCTGCGGAGCCAAAAAGCCCGAGGGAGCTCCTCTCTACCGCTGCGATAAGTGCGGCTGGGAGCCCGAGGATCCCTCCAATCCTCCGAAATTCTGCCCCGAGTGCGGAGATATATTTGACGATAACGATAAAAAATAAGACGGCCGATGAAGGCGCTGCTCATAATTTTGATTCTGCTTTCGGCGCTCATATTGGGCGTTGCCGCAGGCGTGCGGTGTCACCGCCGCTTAGCGAAAAAGCAAGCTTCGCCGAGAATCTCCGAGCTGCCCCATATCCCCGAGGACGCTGTGCTTAACAGCCTCAACCGGGGACAGAGGCGGGAGAGAATGTGTATGACGAAGCGGACAGTCTGCTTTGCGTAGGCCGGCTTCTGCCGACGGCAGCGTTATTTCGATGAAATATAACGGCATGGGTGAAAAAGAGCTGTTTGAGCTGCTGAAATCGTTTCTTTCGATACGGTTTGCGGGTTGACAGCGCAAAACGGGTCGTTACGGCGACCGAAAAAAATAACAGGAGGGAAACACTATGGGATTATTTGATAAAAAATATTGCGATATCTGCGGCGAGAAAATAGGACTTCTCGGAAACCGCAAGCTTGAAGACGGCAATCTCTGCAAGAACTGCGCCGCGAAGCTGTCTCCGTTCTTCAGCGAACGCCGTCGCTCGACGGTCGAGGATATCAAGCGTCAGCTCGCTTACCGCGAGGAAAACGAGAAGCTCGTCAGAAATTTTAACCCCGACGTGATGTTCGACGGAAGCAAAAAAGTGTATATCAGCACTGTCTCCGAGGCGTTTATCGTTACGGGAAGCTCGAATTGGCGCAGCGCCAATCCAGACATCATTAAGCTTTCGCAGGTTGTTGCGGTCGACACAAATATAAAAGAAAACAGGGAAGAGATATTCTTCGAGGATTCCGACGGAAACAGAAAGAGCTATCAGCCGCCCCGCTATGAGTGCGATTATGAGTTCGATGTGGTTATCCGCGTGAACTCCCCGTGGTTTGACAGTATCGAGCTTGAGATAAGCGACGGAAGCCGCCCCGACAGCCCGTATACCGACCTCTACCGCGAGTATGAGCGCAAGATGAACGAGCTCAAGGATATACTTCTGCGCCGTGATAACCGTTACCGTACATGGGACGGCGACGGCATGATGAACCGCACGGTATACGGCGGCGACAGACCGTCGAATCCCGCCCCCGGATATGTGGCAGCCCCCGCACCGGGATATGCAGCCGCCCCCGCGGCAGCGACTTCGGCCGGATATGCGGCCGCCCCCGCGCCTCAGCAGCAGGCGGCAGCGGCAGCTTGGATGTGCCCGTCCTGCGGCGCACAGAATACAGGCAAATTCTGCGCAAACTGCGGATCTCTGAAGCCCGCTTCGGTTAGCGGCTGCCCGAATTGCGGCTGGTCGCCCGCGCCCGGTCAGGCTATGCCCAAATTCTGCCCGGAATGCGGCAAGCCGCTCGCCTGATAAAGCAGTGGTAATCGGCGTCCCGAAAGGCGGAGGTTTAACGCGGCTCGATTCCCGCCCGATCCAAGCCTTTCGCGGTGCTGCAAAAAGCGAATAAACAAATCAGCTTGCCGAAAAAACGGCTTGACGGAAAGGGGAGATGAGCTTACGGCCGGCAGGTCATTGCTTCGTGCCGAGAGAAAAAGACGGATAAAAGAAGCTTAAAGGCTTCGGAGCCGATATTAATGCGGCGGAGGATATAGGTTTTACGGCGTTTACGCAGGTGGGCTGTAAGATTTATCTTCGGCAAAAGAACCGCGCATTTGTGTGCATCGTCGACCTGCGTAGCTGCAAATACAATGAACAGCTTTTGAAAACGGCAAAAAATAAAATACCGTTAGTTCGACTTTTCTTTATGTCGGTACCGAAAATTCCATGCGGCTTTTGCGGCGGTAAAAACATAAAGACGCTTGACGGTTAATGTTCTTTAAGAGAGGAGTTTTTTAATGCAAACCTTGCAGGAATATAAATGTCCCTGCTGCGGCGGCGCAATAGCTTTTGACAGCACGCTCCAGAAGATGAAGTGCCCTTTCTGCGACACTGAGTTTGAAATGGATGCGCTCAAGAGCTATGACGCCGAGCTTCAGGGCGAACAGGCGGACAATATGGAATGGGAGACCTCCGCAGGCAGCGAGTGGCAGGAGAGCGAGATTGAGGGGTTACGCTCTTATGTATGCAAATCCTGCGGCGGAGAGATAGTGGGCGATGCCAATACGGCGGCAACGTCCTGCCCGTTCTGCGGCAATCCGGTAGTCATGATGAACCAGTTCGCGGGCTTGCTCAAGCCCGACATCGTGATCCCGTTCAAGCTCGATAAGAAGGCGGCAAAGGCGGGGCTGATGAAGCACCTCAACGGAAAGAAGCTTCTGCCCAAGATTTTCAAGGATCAGAATCATATCGACGAGGTAAAGGGCGTCTATGTCCCGTTCTGGCTCTTTGATACCGATGTCGACGCGCAGGTGCGTTACCGTGCAACCAAGATTCGCACATGGAGCGACGAGGATTACAAATACACCGAGACGAGCTATTATATGATTCATCGCGGCGGAAGCGTCGGCTTTGAGCATGTCCCGGTGGACGGCTCATCCAAAATGCCGGACGATCTCATGGAGTCCGTCGAGCCCTACGATTATTCCGATGCTCTGGATTTCCAGACGGCTTATCTTGCGGGCTATTTTGCGGATAAGTATGATGTGACCGCCGAGGAGAGCATCGACCGCGCCAATCAGCGCGTCAGGCGCTCCACGGAGGATACCTTTGCCTCGACGGTTCAGGGCTATGCAACGGTCACTGCCGAGAGCAGCTCGGTGCAGTTCCACGGCGGAAAGGCGAAGTATGCGCTCTATCCTGTGTGGTTGCTGAACACAACCTGGAACGGAGAAAAATATACCTTTGCCATGAACGGACAGACCGGCAAATTCGTCGGCAATCTTCCGCTTGATAAGTCGGCCGCCACAAAGTGGACGGTGGGACTCGCCGCGGCGCTCAGCGCTGCCGCCTGCGGCATTGCGTGGCTTCTGCATTTTGCAGGAATACTGTAAAGGAGGGATAACAATGAAAAAGAGAATACTTGCGATGATATTTGTCCTTGCCCTCTGCTTCTGCACGGTTATCCCGGCTTTTGCGGTGGATGCGGACGGCTTTGTAAGCGAATACGAGCGCGTTCAGGATATGGCGAAGCTCCTCTCGGAAAGTGAGAGAGAAGCCCTTATAAAAACGCTCGACGAGCTCAGCGAACGTCAGAAAATGGATGTAATAGTCGTGACGACCAAAACGTTGGACGGCAAAAAGCCCATGGAATATGCCGACGATATCTATGATTATTGCAAATACGGCTACGGAGAAAAAAGAGACGGTCTGCTGTTCCTCGTCAGCATGGAGGACCGCGACTGGTGGATATCCACCTGCGGCTACGGCATAACCGCGTTTACGGATGCCGGAATCCAGTATATCGGTGAGCAGATGGTAGAGGATTTGGCTGACGGCAACTATGCCGCCGCATTCAACACCTTTGCCGAGCTCTCCGATGATTTCATCACAAAGTCAAGAGAGGGAGAGCCCTACGACAAGAGCAATCTGCCCAAGGGACCTCTTTCGATAGTTTGGATTGTGATCTCGATTTTGGTGGGCGTCGGCCTTGCGATATTTATAGTCGGCAAGATGAAAGCGCAGCTCAAGACAGTGCGCTTCCAGGCGGCGGCAGGCGACTATATGAAGAGCGGCAGCCTTAATATAACGGAGAGCAGGGATACGTTCCTGTACAATACCGTTACGCGCACGGCAAAACCGAAGAATACTGACAGCGGCAGCTCCGGCGGAAGCAGTACGCATACATCTTCCTCCGGAGAGACACACGGCGGCGGAGGCGGTAAGTTCTGATCCGCCGCAAAGAAAGCGAGGTGTCTATGAAAAAAGCAACAGCAGTTTTAATGTTCATTCTCATCTTAGCGACATTTGCGTTAACCCCGTCGCTTGCTGCGGGAAATATAGTGATTACCCGTCAGCCGCAGAACGGAACCTTCCCGGAAAACAGTGTGGCATCTTGGAGCGTAGAGGCAGCGGGAGATAATCTTTCCTACCATTGGTTCATCGTGTACAAGGGTGTTACATATGACACCAACAAGTCCTTTGCCGAGGGTCATCCGTGGCAGGACGGTGTTGTCGGAAGCGGCTACGGCTCGAACGATAAAGGTAATACTTTCTTTATCAACGGTATCGGGAGCGCCCTTGACGGGGCGGAAATCTACTGTATCGTCTCGAACAAAACCGGCAGCGTGACCTCGGCGAGGGCTTATATCTCCGTCGGCGGAAGCAAGTCCCCGCCGGAGCTTAAAGTGTCGGCGTCGGTCAGAGTGGAAAAGGGCAAGATCCTCAAGCTCTACTGCGACGCCAAGGCATCGGACGGTGACGAGGTTAAGTCATATTTATGGTATGAAACAACTACCGGCAAGCTCAAGGATATTGTAGCCATAGGCGCGAACGAGGGGTACCCGGAGGAAGATCCTATTCTCGTCTGCGACACGGGAAAGGCCGGGACGCGCTACTATGTCTGCTATGTTGAGACAAAGCTCGGCGGTAAGGCGTATTCGAGCGTCATTCCCGTCACGGTAGTCGAAAAGGCCGCGCCGACACAGAAGCCGACTGCAACACAGAAGCCTGCTCCGACGCAGAAGCCCGCCCCGGTGACTCCGGGCGCGGATAAAACCTCAGAGGTTCAAAAGACCTCCGAGCCGGACAGCGTTAAGGCGCCGGACGAAAGCGCAGTCGGTATGGAAACCGATATAGGCGAGCCCGGCTCTGTCGAGTCCACCACGGCCGCGAAGCAGGACAGCACGGGGAAAACACTCTCCGTGAAGGCAGTTGTCCTGATAGCGATAGCCTGCCTGGCGATAGGCGGTATAATAGCCGGAGTGGCGGTTGCCCTCAGGAAAAAGAAGCAATAGCATTTGAAAAAGGAGAGATTATATGAGTATATTTGATAAGCTTAAGAGCACAGCGCAGCAGGCGGCGACTTCCGCCATACAGTCGATAGGCAATAAAAGAGAGAAGTTCACCTTCGCTTCTCTGCCCGAGAGCCTTGCCGAAATGCAGGCGCTCCCCGAGGCGAGCCTTGACACACCGTTTAAGACGGCGGCTCTGACCGTCCTTGCCCTCTGCGCCTATGCGGCGGATAAGAATATCGGCCTTGAGATGCTCAACTGGCTCAGAGGTCCCCGTCCGCTCAACGGTCAGGAGATATCCTTCCTCAACGACCGCTTCCGCGACGGCAAGACCTATCTCCCGTTCACCTACTTCGTAGGCGCAACGCCCGACAATAACTACACTCCCTCTCAGCCCTATACAATCATCATTGAGAGCAATCACGTATCCGGCGAGGAGAAGGACTATATGAAACTGTTCATTCCCTGTGGCGGCGCGGACGATCCCCGTCCCATTAAGATGCGCCAGCGCGGCTCCGACGGCAAGTGGTTCCTGTGGGAGCAGTACCTGCTGACAGGCGTGCGCACCCCGAAGGAAGCCGACCCGTGGGCATAACAGGAGGAAAATAATATGGATATTTGCGGACTTTGGAAAGTCAGGGAAATGCATTTGGTTACCCCGGACGGCGAGAAAGCCTTTACGGCAGACA
>ERZ773130.1306-NODE-1306-length-24162-cov-4.722321_pt1 | contig 24162 bp, 30 predicted proteins | sample MGYA00511919_ERZ773130 | MGnify/ENA primary metagenome ERZ773130 (study PRJEB29015, sample SAMEA2737851) | human gut metagenome | biome: human gut; feature: human-associated habitat; material: faeces | place: China | collected 2012 ...
GGCCGCCCATGCCGGTGCCGTCGGGGCAGCCGCCCTGGATCATAAAGCCGGGGATGACCCGGTGGAAGATCAGTCCGTCGTAGTACCCGGCGTTGGCCAGGGCGATGAAATTGTACACGCTCTGGGGCGCGATGTCGGGATACAACTCGGCAACGATCTTGCCGCCGTCCTGCATTTCAAAAGTCACGATAGGATTTGCCATTCCGTTTCCCTCACTTTGTCATAAGAATATGCGCGCTTCCCGCGCAACGTCATACCATTCAATACCCGCGGTTTTTCTCCCGCATGGCGCGGTCCATCTCCCGCTTGGCGTCCCGCTTGGCCACGGCCTCCCGCTTGTCGTAGGTCTTCTTGCCCTTGCACAGGCCCAACTCCACCTTCACCCGGGAATTCTTGAAATATACCGACAGCGGTATCAGCGCATAGCCCTCCTGCTTTTGCAGATCGTGGAGCTTCCGTATTTCCCGCTTGTGCAGCAGCAGCCGCTTGGGCCGGTCCGGGTCGCGGTTGAAGATGTTGCCGTGGTCGTAGGGGGAGATGTGAAAGCTGTAGGCGTACACCTCGCCGTCCTTGGCCACGCAGAAGGCGTCCTTCAGGTTCAGCGTGCCGGCGCGGATGGACTTGACCTCCGTGCCGAACAGCTCGATGCCGGCCTCGTAGCGGTCCTCCACGAAGTAGTCGTGGTACGCCTTGCGGTTCTGGGCGATGGTCTTGGTGCCGGACTTGTCCATGGAGACACCTCCTTCCGGTAACGTGAACGATAGTATACCATATTTTCTCGCATCGCGCAAGGGGGATAGAGGGGTGGTAATTTTGAACTTTCTGTGCTATACTGGGGCAAAAAACGAAGGGAGACGCTTCTATGGATATGACTGAGAAAACGCTGGAGAGCCGTGAGGTCTACCGCGGCCGCATCCTGCGGGTGCGAGAGGACAAGGTACGCCTGCCCAACGGGAAAGAGGGTGTCCGCGAGGTGGTGGAGCACCCCGGCGGCGTGGGCATTCTGGCCCTGGACGGTGACGACGTGCTGCTGGTGAAGCAGTACCGCTACGCCTTTTCCCGGGTGCTGACGGAGATACCCGCCGGCAAACGGGAGCCGGGCGAGGACCCCTTCGTCACGGCCCAGCGGGAGCTGAAGGAGGAGATCGGGGCCACGGCGGAGGCGTGGACGGACCTGGGGGCGCTGATCGCTTCTCCCGGCTGCTATGGCGAGACGCTGTACCTGTTCCTGGCCTGTGAGCTGACCTTCGGCGAGACGCACCCGGACGCGGACGAGTTTTTGGAGACGGTGCGCGTGCCCTTCGACGAGGCGGTGGAGCTGTGTATGTCCGGCGAGCTGACCGATGCCAAGACCGTGGCGGCGATCCTCAAGGCGAAAGTGCTGCTGGGGCGGTAAATTGCCCTTGTATTCTGTCCGCTTTTCCGCTACAATCAAACCAGTGGGCGCGCCGCGTCCCAAGGGAGGAGAGAAACGCCAATGTCCATGAATACGAAGAAAAATATATCCATCGTGCTGCTGGTCCTGGCCCTGCTGCTGTGGCTGCTGCGGAAGATGAACGTGCTGTACATCCCCGGCCTGTCCATGGTGCTGCTGGGCCTGTCCATGATCATGGTGGGTATCATGATGTTCCAGGTGAAGCAGAAAAAGAAGCTGGGCGGCACGCTGATCCTGGCCTTCGGCCTGTTCTGCATCGTAACGGCCGTGATGGAGATCAAGGGCTATTTTGCGTGAAAGACACAAAGAGGAGCACCCGTTCGGGTGCTCCTCTTTCGCGCTGTCCCCCGTTCTGCCGCAGCGGGCCCACAATTCCCATTTTTTGCCAAATTCTCCCGTTTTCCATTCCCGGTAACAGAAAAAATATGTAAAATTTCCATAAAAAGGCTGGACAAACGGTGAGACTGTGCTATAATCTGACTATCCGCAGAGGTACCTCTGCATTTACGTTTTAACCTCCATTAAAACGAGTGTGTCTGCGGAAATCTAAAATAACGGGGTAGGAGACATGAAGAAATTGTTGGCAACCATTCTGGCGCTGGTCATGGCGCTGGGCGTCACCACCATTTCGTGGGCGGATGAGGAAGGCGCCGAAGGCGGCGAGGCTGGTTTGAATGAAGTTTATGTCAGCCACAGCAAGGGCGATGACAGCAAGGATGGCACGACGGTCGATAATGCGGTCAAGACGCTGCGCAAGGCTATGGAGTTGGTAAAAGAAAACGGTACGGTGATGATCGTTGATACGAATGATTGCGACAAGTGCCCCAATGATCCTCCTTGCGAGGGCGGCAAAGGCTATTTCTTCCAGGCGGGCAGCGGCACCTATATCACTAAGCCTGTTACATTTAAGGGCGTGGGGGAGCAGCGCGTGGCACTTACTGGTATGGTAAGGATTCCTGCAATCAGCGGCACGGTACGCTTTGAGAACTTGTCTTTTGAATCTAAATGGAATAATGTTGAGAATAATAGTGGGGCTCCTGATTTGACACTGGAGTTTGTTAATTGTGGGTTCCCCAATATGACCGGTGTCAGCACGTTGAACGTTGGCACAGTTGCGAGTCTGACCGTGCAAAGATGTGATTTTACGGTAGGGGTAAACGGTTATTTGGGCAATTACCTTATTTGGGGAACGGCAAGCATCATTACCATTAAAGACAATAACATTGATGGCGGTGACCGTACAAGGGGTGCCATCAATCTTGGAAACGGAACGGCCACGGGCACAACAGCCACTATAACGGGGAATACCATCAAAGGCTTTGAGCGCGGTGTACAGGTGGCATTCAGTAAAGGAACGCAGAATACGGTAAATATCAGCAGCAATGTGTTTGAAAACATTTCGCACAAAGAAGGCAGCAACAAACAGGAACGCGAAGTGGCAGCTGTGTTCCTGCATGATAATCTTGCGGCGGAGGGTGTAAAGACAACGGTGACTGTTGCAGCGGATAACACCATGACCAATGCTCCTCGGACGATTTATGCGGAGGATGGCGTGGCGGTGAAAGAGATCGTCGCAGCGCCTGCTGGAGCTGAGGCGGTCGGTAACGGCGACGGCAGCTACAGCTTTGTGGAAAAGAAGCCGCCCCACTACTACTACCACCCCACCACCGACACCAAGGCGGACGAGGCCAAGGGTTCTCCTAAGACCTTTGACGCGGGCATCGGCATCTACGCCGTGACGGCGGTGCTGTCCGTGACCGGCATGGCCTGGACCGCTAAAAAGCGTCACTGAGAGCAAAAAAAGAAAGCCCGAAAGGGCTTTCTTTTTTGCCCCGGCCAGCGGGCAAAAAGAGAGCACCCTGCCGGGTGCTCCTTTTTTAATCAACGATATCCACAGACACCTTGGCACCGGTGCGCTGGGCGTAGGAACGGATCACAGTGCGTATCTCCTTGGCGATACGGCCCTGACGTCCGATGACCTTGCCCATGTCCTCCGGCGCGACGCGAAGCTGAAGCGTCAGCTCGTCACCGTTTTCCACCTCGGTCACGCTGACCTGCTCCGGGTGCTCCACAAGGTTCTGCGCGATATACAGCAGCAGATCCTTCATGGCGCGCTCCCGACTTACAGTACGTCGACCTTCTTCAGCAGGGCGCGAACGGTATCGGTGGGCTGGGCACCGGTCTTGATCCACTCGCGGGCGCGGTCAGCGTCGATACTGATCTTGGCGGGGGAGACAGTGGGATCATAGGTGCCGATCTCCTCGATGAAGCGGCCGTCGCGGGGATAGCGGGAATCGGCGACGACGACGCGGTAATAGGGGGCCTTCTTAGCGCCCATTCTTCTCAGACGAATTTTAACCATTGTTGTGTTCCTCCATGTAAATTAAATGTTTTATATCTGTTAAATGCGACTGCACTTACACACTTTTTCTACTTTTTTTAACTTTATTTCAACCGTTTTTTCCGGCCAAAACCGTGCATGGCGCCTCTGGCCACCTTGCCGCCGAAGCCGCCCATCATGCCGCCCAGGCCGCGCATACCGCCGCCCTTGGTCATGGCTTTGGTCATCTGCTGCAGCATCTCAAAGGACTTCAGCAGGCGGTTGACGTCCACCACCTCCAGGCCGCAGCCGGCGGCGATACGCTTTTTGCGGCTGGCGTTGAGGATCTGGGGATTTTCGCGTTCCAGCGGGGTCATGGACTGGATGATGGCCTTGTTGTGGGCCATCTGCTTCTCGTCGATCTGGCTGGGGTCGAAGCCCTTAGCCATGCCGCCGGGGAGCATATCGGCGATCTGGTTCAGGTCACCCATGCTTTGCAGCTGCTCCATCTGATCCAGATAGTCGGTGAGGGTCAGGCGGTTCTTGCGGAGCTTTTCCTCCAGCTTTTTCGCCTGTTTTTCGTCGTACTGCTGCTCGGCCTTCTCAATGAACGTGAGCATATCGCCCATGCCCAGTATTCGCCCGGCCATGCGGTCAGGGTGGAAAGGCTCGATCATGTCCAGCTTTTCGCCGGTACCCACGAACTTGATGGGCTTACCGGTGACGGCCCGGATGGACAGGGCAGCACCGCCGCGGGCATCGCCGTCCAGCTTGGTCAGCAGTACGCCGTCGATGCCCAGCGCGTCGTCAAAGGCCTTGGCGGCGTTGACCGCGTCCTGGCCGGTCATGGCGTCCACCACAAGGAGTATCTCGTTGGGATGGACGGCGGCCTTGACGGCCTTCAGCTCGTCCATCAGCGCCTCGTCGATATGCAGACGGCCGGCGGTATCCAGAAAGACGATGTCGTGGCCGTGGTCAGCGGCGTACTTCACCGCCTCCTTGGCGATAGTCACCGGGTCGATCTGCCCCATCTCGAAGACGGGGATGTCCAGCTGCTTGCCCACCACCTGCAGTTGGTTGATGGCGGCGGGACGGTACACGTCGCAGGCCACCAGCAAGGGGCGCTTACCGAAGCTGCGGCGCATGAGCCCTGCCAGCTTGGCGCCGTTTGTGGTTTTACCGGCGCCCTGCAGACCTACCATCATCACAACGGTGGGACCCTTGGAGGCGGTGGTCAGGCGGGCGTTGGTGCCGCCCATCAGCGCCGTCAGCTCCTGATTTACGATCTTGATGATCTGCTGGGCGGGGGTCAGGCTGTCCAGCACATCGGTGCCGACGCACTTTTCGGTGACGTCCGCCACGAAGTCCTTGACGACCTTATAGCTGACGTCGGCCTCCAGCAGAGCCAGGCGGACCTCCCGCATGCCCTCCCGGACGTCGGCCTCCGTCAGGCGGCCCTTGCCCCGCAGGCGTTTGAATGTGGCGCTTAATTTTTCGGAAAGTCCTTCAAATGCCATAGGTGTTACTCCTTCAGCGCCTGGGCGCTGCGCGTGATCTCGTTGGCCAGACGGGCCAGCTCCGGGTTGTCATACTGCCGGTAGTTGACGGTCTGGATCTTCTCGGCGGCGTCGAGAATGGCCTGCACCTGCTGCTGCATTTGCAGAAAGCGCTTCATAAGACCGGTCTTGTCCTCCAGGTCCGTCATGATGGCCTCGGCCCGGACGATCACGTCCCGGACGCCCTGGCGGGAGATGCCGTAATTCTCCGCGATCTCGGCCAGGGACAGGTCCTCGTTATAGTACAGGTCGAAGAATTCCTTCTGCCGCGGGGTCAGGACCTCGCCGTAAAAATCGAACAGCATGGTCATGCGGTATGTCTGGTTTTTCACGGTGTGGCCTCCTTCTGTAAAGTTATATGCCTTTACAACCTCGAATATCATACACGATTTCGGGAGAAATGTCAAGGTGAAAAATGGGGCGGCGGAAAAAATATTCCCTTCGGCGAAAGCCGAAGGGAACAGAAGACGGGATCAGTGCTTCAAACGCTTGTCGCACCGCTTGCTGAGCCAGGTGCCAACGCTTTGGAACAGCTGCACCAACAGGATCAGAATGACCACCGCCACCAGCATCACCAGGTACTTATAGCGATAGTAGCCGTAGTCGATGGCGATCTTGCCCAGGCCGCCGCCGCCGATAATGCCGCTCATGGCGGAGTAGCCCAGAATGGTGGTCAGCGCGATGGTGACATTCTGGATCAGGGAGGGAACGCTCTCGGGGATCATCACCTTGCAGATGATCTGCATGGGCGTTGCGCCCATGCTCTGCGCGGCCTCGATGATGTTGGGGTCGACCTCGCGCAGGCTGCTTTCAACAAGGCGCGCGACGAACGGGAACGCCGCCACGACCAGCGGAACGATGGTCGCGGTCGTACCGACGGTCGTGCCGATGATGAGGCGCGAGAGCGGGAAAACCATGATCATTAAGATGAGGAACGGGATCGAGCGCAGCAGATTGATGATGACGTTCAGAACGCTCATCAGAGCCTTAGGCAGCGGCAGAACGCCACCCTTCTCCCCCGCCACAAGCAGCACGCCGAGCGGAAGGCCGATGACAACAGCAAGTGCCGTTGAAAGGAGCGTCACATAAAAGGTCTCCCAAATCGCCTTGGGGAACTGCGTCTGCATGGCGGCGGTCAGCTCCGCAATCAACTGCGGAGAAAAGAGATTACTGTACATCGACGCTCGCCTCCTCTACCTGAAGATTTTCGATACTTCTCAAAAAGTCCATTGCCTGCTCAAACTGTGCGTTCGGCACGCCGAGGAGCATGCCGCCGTAGACCTCTTCGGAGAGCTTCTGCGTCGTGGCGGAGATGACCGTCGCGCTGATGCCCTCTTCGGTCGCAAGGCGGGCGACGAGCGGAATGGACGTCGTCTTTGCGCTGCGGAAGATAAGCCGAATGCGGCGCTGCTGCTGGGGGTCGGATACATCGATGTCCGCGCCGCGCGGAAAGACAAGGTGCCGTGCCGCCACAGACTTGGGCGCGGAGAAGACCGCCGAAACAAGCCCCTCCTCCACCACCTCGCCGTCATCGAGGATGGCAACGTGGTTACACACCTCTTTCACCACGCTCATCTGGTGTGTGATGATGACGACGGTGATGCCGAGCTTTTTGTTGATGTCGCCGATCAGCTCGAGGATCTGGCGCGTGGTCTTGGGGTCGAGCGCGCTCGTGGCCTCATCGCAGAGCAGAACCTTCGGATTTGTTGCGAGCGCGCGGGCGATGGCAACGCGCTGCTGTTGACCGCCGGAGAGCTGCGCAGGATAGGCCTTGGCTTTGTCCTTGAGCCCCACGATGTCGAGAAGCTCCAGCGCCCGCTGCTCACGCCACTTCTTCTCTCCCCGCAATCCGGAAAGTTCCATCGGAAAGCAGACGTTAGCGAGGCAGTTTCGCTGCATGAGCAGGTTGAAGCGCTGAAAGATCATCGTAATGTCATGCCGCACCGTGCGCAGCTGTGCGGGGGACATCGTGTCGAGCCGCTGTCCGTTCACGATGACCTCGCCCTCGGTCGGACGCTCGAGCATATTGATGCAGCGCACGAGAGTAGATTTTCCGGCGCCGCTCATGCCGATGATGCCGTAAACGTCACCGTCCGGTATGGTGAGGGAGACGTCCTTGAGCGCGTCTACCCGTCCTCCGGCAGTTTCGAAGGATTTGCTTAAATGCTTCAGTTCGATCAAGAACGCTCCCTCCTTTCTCTCTTACTTGGCGCTCAGCGCATCGAGCGTGGTCTGCTTGCCGCCGTAGAGGCCCATGGGCTCAACGTGAATGGCGGCAACAGAAACGATGTGGGTACCGTTCTCGGCATTGAAATCATCAAGGTACGGGGTGTGCTGGAAGTAGTTGGCGTCCACGGTGCCGTCTTCGACGACGGTGTTGGGCACGACGTAGTCGTTGTAGGTCTGGATATCGAGGGTGATGTTCTTCTCGGCAAGGATCGCCTTGGCAACCTCAAGGATCTCAGCGTGCGGGGTCGGGGAAGCGGCAACAGAGATGGTCGCACCGGCGAGAGCGTCATAGTCAACGGAAGCATCGTAACCGTCGGTCGGATCGTCGACGGTGCTGACAACAGCGCCGTCATACTTCTCGTTGATGTAATCGACGACCTGCTGGCTCTCAAGCGCGGCGACGAGCGCCTTGATCTTATCGGAGCTCTCATTGCCTTCCTTCACAGCGAGGATATTGGCATAAGCAGAGGAGGAACCCTCGATCACAAGGGAGTCGGCCACGGGGTTCAGACCTGCGTTAATGGCGTAGTTGGAGTTGATGACGGCGTAGTCAACGTCCTGCAGAATATTGGGGATCTGCGCGGCCTCGGTCTCTACGATCTCGACGCCATACGGATTTTCGACGATGTCGTTCTTGGTGGCGGTGATACCGGCGCCGTCGGCGAGCTTGATGATGCCGTTTTCCTCAAGCAGGAGCAGGGCACGCGCTTCATTGGTGGTGTCGTTGGGAACAGCGATCTGAATGGTAGCGGCGCTGTCGCCATCTTTGGAGCCGCAGCCGGTCAGGGCGAGCGCGGCGGTAAGAACGAGTGCAAGAGCCAGTGCGGTCAGCTTGATAGAATGCTTTTTCATCGGATTGATCTCCTTTTATTGATGGTTTTTTATAGATTGGTTTATGGAAAAGGAATAAAGATCGGCAGGACGGCAGGTCCCGCTCAAATGCAGCGTGCCGTAGTGTCCGGCGGACACATTCGGTCATCTCTCATCAATTCAAAACGCATCGTCTGCTCCTTTCGGGAAATTAAAAACAGCGGAAGGTCATTGACCTTCCGCTGTCGTTCACTCATGCTGAACTTCTCAGACAGTTTTAGAAAGGAAATGACCATTTTCTCCATGACAAAGCATGCACATGCTGAACATGCGCATCATCGGCATCATCATGAAGTTGGCAGTGTAAAGGTTCTTCATGCCAATGGATCCTTTCTCTTGATCATTCCCACCCGGTGGGGTTCGTTTCGATGTGCGTATCGTAGCACCATCTTTTTCTCTTGTCAACACCAAATTCACACTTTGGCATGATTTTCCGTTTTTTTATCGAATTGAACGAGAATTTATATTTACTGTTCCCGTTTTTCGAAAATACGGACAAGATGGGTCAGGAAATCCGTGCTTTCCAGACCGAACAGCGCTTCGACCGCGCTTTCACTGTGCGCTTCGATCACGCGAAGGCAGCCGTTCAGTCCCAGAATGTTGACAAACGTGGTCTTGCCCTCTTCCCTGTCAGAGCCGATGGGTTTGCCGAAGATCTCTTCATCGCCCACCACATCGAGCATATCGTCGCGGATCTGGAAAGCAATGCCGAAGTTGTCGGCGTAGCCGATCGCGGCTTCCTCCTGCTCCTTGGTGCCGCCCGCGGCAGCTACTCCCATCAGGCACGCCGCGCGAATGAGCGCGCTCGTCTTGCGCAGATAGATCTCCTCCAGCTCCGATGCGCTCAGTGCTCTCCCTTCCCATGCAAGGTCGAGCTCCTGACCGCCGCAGATCCCCTCGTGACCGGCGGCATTTGCGAGGAGCTTCGCGCACTTGAGTGCGCACGGCGCGGGAATATCCGCCGACAGAACGGTTTCGAACGCCAGCGCCTGCAACGCATCGCCTGCGAGTGTCGCCGTGCTTTCACCGAACACCTTGTGGTTCGAGGGCTTACCGCGGCGCAGATCGTCGTTATCCATCACGGGAAGATCGTCGTGAATGAGCGAATAGGTGTGCAGCATCTCGATGCCACAGGCAACGGGCAGCGCCTTTTCGACGTCTCCCCCGCAGATCCGGCAGAATTCGAGCACCAGCATCGGGCGCAGCCGCTTGCCGCCAGCCATCAGGCTGTATTGCATCGCCTCGGTCAGCTTATGATAGCTTGCGTGCTGCGCCTCTGAAAGGCAGGAGGAAAGATAGCCCTCCACCATCGCCTTGTACTCCGCCACACGGGCGGAAAACTGCTTTTCCTCCATTGCTTACTCCTCCGAAACAAATGTACTCTCGACCGGCGCGCCGTCCGCGCCTTTGGATAGCTTTGCGACCTTCTGTTCAGCCTCATCGAGCATCGCGCCGCAGTCGCGCACAAGTTTTGTCCCCTCTTCAAAGAGCTTGAGGGAATCGGCAAGCTTTGCATCGCCTTTTTCCAGTGCTGCCACGATCTCTTCGAGCCGCGCGATATTTTCTTCAAACGTTTTTGCCATCGTCATATCCTCCCGTATTGCACGCATCTACCGTGCAGTTGAGACTTCCCTGCCCGAGCAGCACCTCGATCTTCTCTCCGACGCTGACGTCCTGCGCTGCGCGCAGGATCTGTCCGTCCTCCGTGCGCGCTACGGCGTAACCGCGTCCCAGCACGCTCAGCGGGCTGAGCGCATCGAGCTTGGCTGCGAGAGATGCAAACTGCTGCATGCGCTGCGCCGTCTGCTGCCGGGCGAGCGAGGCAAGATTTTTCTGCGTATAGTCGAGCAGCAGCCGCTTGTCGTCGATAAATGCCATAGGGTCTTGCAGCACGCGGCTGCGCGCCGTTTTTTCAAATTGCTCGCGCAAATTCTTCACGCGCTTGCGCTCGCTCTGCTCCATGCGCGTTTGCAGCGCGTCGAGCCGGCGGCGCAGCTCCTCTTGATCCGGCACGGCGATCTCCGCCGCGTTGGACGGCGTCGACGCCCGTGCGTCGGCAACAAAATCCGAGATCGTCACGTCCGGCTCGTGTCCGACGGCGGAGATGACCGGAAGATCGGATTCGTAAATCGCACGCGCCACGCGCTCGTCGTTGAACGCCCATAAATCTTCGATCGACCCGCCGCCGCGCCCGGTGATGATGAGATCGGCGACCCTCCATTTGTTTGCGTAGCGCAGCGCGCCCGCGATCTCGGCCGGCGCTTCCGCGCCCTGCACGCGCACGGGCAGCAGCACGACCTCGCTCATCGGCCAGCGCGCGTTCAGAATGCGCAGCATGTCGTGTATCGCCGCACCCGCCGACGAGGTGATGATGGCGATGCGCGCGGGATATTTCGGCAGCGGCTTTTTGTGCGCGGGGTCGAAGAGCCCTTCCTTGCTGAGCTTTTCCTTGAGCTGCTCAAAGGCGACGTACAAATCGCCAACCCCCTGCGCGCTCAGGTCCGAGCAGTAGAGCTGATATGCGCCGTCGCGCGGGAATACGCCGATGCGGCCGAAGGCGATGACCTTCATGCCGTTTTCCGGGCGAAAGCGAAGCTTTGACGCCATGCCGCGGAACATCACGCACCTGAGCGCGCTCCCCTCGTCCTTGAGCGTAAAATAATGGTGGCCGGATGGATAGAGCTTGTAGTTGGAGATCTCGCCGCGCACGAAAATGGTCTGTAACTGCGGTACGGCGTCGAGCAGCGCCTTGATGAAGTTGTTTGCTTCCGATACACTGAAGACCATCTGCTCCTGCGCCACGCCGCTTCACCTCTTTTGCAAAAATAATTAAAAAACGGAAGAAAAGCAGAGCGCCGCGTTGGCGGTACTCTGCTTTTTGGCAATGCTTTATTCCGCGCTGATCTCACCGCGCACAAAGCTGCCGAGAATGCCGTTGATGAACTTCACCGTTTCCGGCGTTTCATACTTTTTGGCGATCTCCACGGCTTCGTTGACGGCCACGCGCGTCGGAATGTCGCTGCGGTAGAGAGACTCATACATCGCAACGCGCATGATCGCCGAAGCGACAAGCGGAATGCGGTCGAAGCTCCACCCCTTGGCGTACTTGGCGATATATCCGTCCAGCTCCGGTGCGTGCTCGGCAACGCCGGTCACAATGGCGCGGATATAATCCGCCTGCGTGGCGCCGGGGGCTTTTTCATAGATACTGTCCTCGTCCTTGAGCGTATCGAAGTATTCCTTCGTCAGCCGCTCGTCGAGCAGCTCCTCCGGCGTTTTATCCGTAAAGCTCAGTTCGTATGCAAGATGCACTGCGATCTCTCGCGCTGTATTGCGAATCATCTCGTCTGTTCCTTTATCTTTCTCTTAGTTGAAGCTGATCCCGCCGACATGGACGTTGACTGCCTGGACGCTGTAGCCCGTCATGCCGCTCACCGCGGCGGACACGCTGTCCTGCACCTTGCGGGCCGTTTCGGGGATGGCATAGCCGTAGCGCACCATCAGGTAAACGTCAATGATGATATCGCCGTCTCTCACCTCGGCGCGCACGCCGCGCAGCCCCTTTTTTCCGGTGAACTGCTCGGTGATCTGCTCGGTCATATTCTGGCACATGGAGCCAACGCCCTCGATCTCGGCAACGGCATCTGCCGCGATGGCGGCCACCACATCTTCTGCAATGCTGATGCTGCCGTTTTCTTCGGCGCGGGTCAAATACTCTCGATTTTCAGCCATTCAAATATCCACTCCTTGTCTTGAATGCTCATATCGAAGAGTATTTTACCATCATCTTTCAAAAAATACAACAGCTAATTTACTTCCATGATCCTGATGTTTTCTGCGCCGAGCCCGGTTTCCTGCTTGACGATGTCCGTAATGCGCGCAACGTCCTCGGTTTGAAGCCCTTCTTCTCCGGTCGAAACGACCACGCTCACACCGTCCGCCGACATGAAAACAACGCAGTCCTCATACCCCTTGGCCGTGACAATGTTTTCGATCTGCGCCTCGCAGAGCGTGTAGGACGCGAGTGTTTCGATGCTTTTTGCCGCCTCATTTGCCGTCTCAGCATCCACCTCTTCGCTCTCGCTTGCCTCCTTTAAGAGCGACAGCGCGCTGTCGCGCGCCTGCTGGCGTGTCAGCCGCGCCGATGCAAAGTAATCTTTTCCCTCCGCATCAGCAGAGACCTCGGCTGCGCCGCCGTCCGTACTCACAAGCTCGGACTGGCCTAAGATTTTTGCTGGTTTTTCGACCTTTTCGGCATACTTTCCGTTGAGAAAGATCGCCGCACAGACAAAGACCACGATCGTACCGACCACTGCGTTTCGCTTCCATACCTGCTTCATCACTGTTTCCTCCCTGCGTTTTGCATAATAAAAATACTGTAGTTTCATGGCGTTCCCCTGACCACTGTGATCCTGTCGGACGAAAGCCCCGTCAGCGCGCTGACGGCCTGCGTCACGTTCAGCTGCACGTCGGCGCGGTCGCCCCCTTCACAGACGATGAGCGCACCGACAAAGCGCGGATAGCGGCTGTGGGTCACAACGACCTCCGCGCCCGCGCCGCTGCCGAGCACAACGGTCTCTGTTTTCTTCGTCCGTTCGTCGACCTCCTCCCCGCAGCTTTTCAGCGATGCGCTCTCGTCCTGCGCAAGCTCATAAACGCCGCCGCCCTCGACGGTCAGCATGAGCGACAGCCTGCCCACGCCATCGAGTGAGGAAAGGATCGTTTCCATTTCCTTTTGCAATGCCTCACGGTCAAAGTTTTCCGCGGCGGACGGCGTGTCGGAAGCAGGTTTTGATGTTTTTCCCTCCTGCGGCAGCAGCAGAAGCAGCACGCCGAGCAATGCCGTCAGCAGAATGTATTTGTACTTCTTGATGCCTTTGAGCACCTTTTGCACCGGCGCTGCGTTCAATCCGGTTCGATCCATCGCTGCTTCTCCTCCGTTATGCCAAGCTCCTGCGTGATGTACGCGCCGAGCGCCGCGTTTTTTTCGCCGTACAGCGTGGCAGAATCCGGCAGTGGTACACCGTCATATATCGCTGTGCGCACCTCTGCGCGCACGTTCAGGCCAAGCGAGGCGGCTTTGTCCTCAATATATGCCTGTGTCTGCGCGGCTATGCGTTCGCGCAGCGCGTCCTCCTGCTCGGCGGACAGCGTTTCTTTCAGCGCTTCGACCGCTTCGCGGTAGCTCTCGCCGTCAAACGCGGGAAGGTCGAAGGAAAGCGAGAGCAACGGACGCAGCATCGCAAGCATCAGCACCATGCCGCCGACAAAGCGCACGATCTTCTTCATTGCACCGTCGTTCGCAAGCTGTTGGGCAATGCTGATCAGCACCGCGCAGGCCGTTACGCTTAAAAGCCATGAGCGAAGAAACGTCATACCGTCACCACCATCATCATTGCGATCAAAAACGATACAAGCAGCAAAAACGCCCCGCCCGCCGTCATCGCCAGCATCAGCGAGAAGGCGGAGGACAGCTGCTCCAAGAATTTACAGAGCGGATCAGCGCCGGTCACAGCGCTGAAAAACGCTGCCAGCTGATAGAAAAGGTACTGCACCGCCAGATGCAGCAGCGGCGCAAGGCAGAGCGCAAGCACAGAAAACACGCCCAGCACGCCGAGCGTGCCGCGCAGCGTGAGCGCGGCGGCGGCAACGGCCTCTGTCGCGTCGGACAAGATACCGCCGACAACGGGAACTGCGCCGGAGATGACCGTCTTCCCGACCCTGACCGCCAAACGGTCGGCAGAGCCGGCAAGCAGATTCGTGAGCGACAAAAACGCGGTGAATACGATCAAAACCGCACTCAAGCCCCACGAGAGCAGCCTGCCGATGCCCTTGGAGAGAAGAGATAAGCGGCTCTGCTCCAGGAGCGCGCCCGCTGCGGCCGCAGCGATCATGCAGTAGAGCAGCGGCACGAGTACATTGCGCATCAGCGAGAGAAAGAGGTCGCTGAGCATCAGCGCCCCCACCTGCCACACGCTCGCCGAGCCGACGCAGCCGCCGCCCGCCATCGCCGCGGCGACGGTCGGGATCAAAAGCTTTGCCATCGCCGCAAGCTCGTCCATTGTCTGGACACCGACGCCGATGAGCGCGCTCAGATCCTGCGATGCGATCGCCGCGGCGCCAAGCACGCCAAGATAGCCCGCGTACCGCGCGGGCTGCTCGCCCGCGCTCTCTGCCGTGCCTTCGACAAGCCCGCATAAAAGTGAGAGCAGCATGAGCGCCATCGCGCCGCGCAGCGACTTCGCTACCGCGCTTTGCAGCGCCGTGCGAAAATGAGAGAAAAGATACTGCCCGCCGTGCATGATGAGATCGTCCCCCGCCTCCGCGCTTTCGATCAGCTCCCGCGGAACAGCCTCGTCAAGCCCGCCTGGCAGCTCGAGCGCCGAGACGCCGGAAGAGAGCAGCAAGGCGGCAAAAAGCAGGCAGAGCAGTTTCTTCATAAAAATCCCTCCACCATCTCAAGCAGCGCCTCCATGAGCGGCAGCGCGCAGACAAGCGCGCACACCGCTCCTGCTGTGGCAAGGAGCGCCGCGAGCGCCCCCTGTCCCGCATCGGCGCACAGCGCGCAGGAAAAGCGCGCCACGAGCGCGATGGCCGTTGCCTTGACGACCGGCACGAACAGCGCGAGCGGCAGGCCTGTCAGCCCCAGCACCCGTTCGCAGAAGGCAAACAGATCCGCAAGCGCGGGCAGCAGCATCGCGCAGCCGACGAGTACCGCCGCAAGCAGCAAAAGGAGCGCAAGCGCGTCATCGTTCTTTCTGAGCAGCGCTGCAACAGCGCTCACGCACAGGCTCAGCGCCGCAAGTTTGATGAGCAGCTCCATCTCAAAACCCGAACAGGCTCTTGACAAGATCAAAGAGCGAGCTGATCTCGCGCACGAGCAGCATCATCGTTGTGATGAGCCCGGCAAGACTCACAAGCATTGCCTGATCCGGCCGGTCGGAGCGCACGAGCAGTTGGTTGAGCACGGCGACAACGATGCCGACCGCCGCGATCTTGAACACGAGGTCAATATCCATAGACGACTTCCTTCTGTAAAGCATTTATCCTTCTCAGAGCGCTACATCAGCAGAATGCAGAGCATCACACCGCCGCCGAGGCACAGTGCCGCCGTGATACGGCCCTGCTCGCGCGCCTGTTGGCGCAGTTCCCCTTCGGCGGCAGTCAGCTCGCGCGCGCTCAGCGCAAGCGCGGCGCAGACGCTCTCTTCCTCCCCGTTGAGCGAACGGGAAAGCGCGCAAACGGTCTCCCGTTCCCGTGTGCCGACGGGAAGATTTTTTACCGCGCCCTCCCACGCGGCCGTGAGCGGCTCGCCGCGCGCAAGGCCGGCGGTCACATCAGCAAAAAAGCACGCCGCTTCGCTCTCGCAGCGCAGCTCTTGCAGCAGCGCGGGAAGTGGCGTCAGCGTCGACCGGACAGCGCTTTCCAACGAGAGAAAGGCATTTGCAAGAGCGCGCAGCGTTTTGCGCCGCAGTCGGCCGCGCACGCTCAGGCTCCTTTGCAGCCGCAGCGCCGCGCCGAGGATCAGCGCAGCCCCCGTCAGACGGAGCATGGCAGCGCGCTCACTTCGTATGACCGTGCGCTGCCGTTTGCGCGAATGACGACGCAGCGCCGGAATACCTCCGCACGCAAAAGTTCCTGCCAGAGCGGCTTTAAGCGCAGCTCCTCCACACTTTCCGCGTGAATGCTCGCAAGCAGACCCACGCCGCAGTTCGCGGCAAGGCACATCGCGCGAATATCCTCTGCCGCCGTGATCTCGTCGACCGCAATGACCTGCGGGTTCATACCGCGCAGCACCATCGGGATACCGACTGCCTTGGGGCAGAGCGAGAGCACGTCCGTGTGGTTGCCAAGCTCCATCTGAGGCCTGCCATTGCAGCACACGGCAAGCTCACAGCGCTCGTCGACGACCGCCACGCGCAGCGCGCGGTGCTCGCTGTCACCGAGCGACAACACGCGGACGAGATCGCGCAGCAGCGTCGTCTTTCCGCCGCCGGGCGGCGAGAGAAGAAGCGTGCTCATAAAGCGTCCGTTTTTGTCAAAAAGCCGCGGCGCAATGTCACTCCCGAGCCCGATGTGCTCGCACACGATGCGAAGCGCGAGCGAAGAGATGTCCTTGAGGTTGCTCACCTCTCCCTCCCGCACAACGGCGCTGCCGCATACGCCGAGGCGGAACCCGCCCCGCAGCGGCAAAAATCCCTGCCGCAGCGTTTCAATGCAGGCATAACGTGAGTATTCCGTCACCGCGCCGAGCATCTGTTCCAAGTCCTCCGCCTTTACGAGCGAGGCGATCCCGTCGGGCGCTGCGTTCAGCTCGCCCTCACCTGTCAACACAGTCAATGGGTGCATCACGCGCAGGCGCAGCTCCTCCACACGCTCTTTCTGCTTGTCCGGCAGCGAGAGCGCAAGGCTCTTCAGCCGGTGCGGCAGAAATTCGCATGCCTGCTCATAGCGATAGATCCGATCAAGCCGTTCCACCGTTCCACACTTCCCTTCTCTGGTGTTAGTCCACTCTATGTGCGCGCGGACGGGCTTATGCCGCCTTGTCCCGTTTCCGGCAAAAGAAAAAACGGGGAATTTCCCCGTTTTTTCGCGTTTGCTTGATGGTTCGTCACTTCTCTCCGCAGGGGCAGGCGCAGTTACAGCAGCCGCCCGACGGCACTGCCGGCGGGAAGAAATCGTCCATCGGGAACTCCACCGCGTCGAAGACCCGGCATGGATCCTCGCAGCTGCAATCGCCGCCGGCGAGCGTGCACTCGTTGGACGGAATGCAGTAGTCGTACACGGGGATGAGAAGCTGCGTGTCGCGCTCTAAGCGCACGGTCGAAAACTGGCCGAGCGAGACACATACCCGGCGGATGGCGGACTCGTCGAAGAGGATCGGTTCATTGAAGGCCTCCAGAATACCGGCCGGCACGCCGCTGAGCGTTCCGCGCTCGCAGCCGCAGCGGCAGTTGCAGTTGTCGGCAAAGTGCGCACACAGCAGCATCGGATCGACGACCTCGACCACCGCGGTCGGAAGATTTGCCGTCAGGTTGAGCGGCATGTCAATGACGTTCGCCTCGGGAACGGAGGAATAGATCTTCGCGCCGCTCTCGCTGCCGAAGAGCACGACGCGCTTATCAAAGGTCGCAAGACCCTCGATTTCCGTGTAGCGCGTGCTGCCGTTGAGCGCCTGTAAGGTGATGCGGTAGAAAAAGTGCATATCAACGGTGTAGTATCCGCGGTTAAAGTTCACGGGCTCAACGTCCACAAAGGTGTAGATCAGCTCGGCGCTGCCGCCGCGCAGCCCCTGCGCCGTGCTCAGAACGCTCTGTGCCGTGGCCGTGGGGTAAAAGCGCAGATCTTCGATACAGTCCTTGTCGCGGCAGGACGAGTAGATCTTTTTCGTATGAATACAGACCGCCTCGCGCGCGCCGTTTGCGCCGCCGACGGGGCCTGCTGCTACTTTATCAGCCATAAAGCAAGAATACCTCCTATTTAAGTACTGGAAAGTCCGGCAGCCGCGCCGGATTCTTTCACACCAGTCTATGCCGTACCCGAAAATGGGTGTGCGCTGCAAAGCATTGAAAAAAGTCCTATACAATCCAAAAAATGTGTGGTACACTAAATATAGATTATGAGCGACCGATACCGACAACTTTTTGTGGTATTGTTCGCAGATTTATGCTATGATCGTTGAAAATTGACCCAAGGAGGTGCGCTATGGGGCGCGTCGGTTTTATTCAGGACAAGTTGGAGATCAAGTTTCTTATTCTTTATGTTGCCTCCCGGCTCATCGAGCCGGTACCGTTCGAGGCGATGCAGGAGCTGACGATGTGCGACGACGGCATCGACTTTTTTGACTTTTCCGAATGCCTGAGCAATTTGGTCGAGTCGCAGCATCTTTCGCTCTCAGACGATGGACTCTATGCCATCACAGAGAAGGGGCTGCACAACGGCGCGATCTGTGAGTCGAGCCTTCCCTACTCCGTGCGCCTGCGCGCGGATAAGAACATCACGATCTACAATCAGAAGCTCAAGCGCCGCGCGCAGATCCAGTCGGACATCGAGCCGCGCCGCAACGGAACATATACCGTTACCCTCGCATTCAACGACGACGATGACCAGCCCATCCTGAAGATGGAGCTCATGGTGCCCAAGGAGGTCATGGCCAAGGATCTCGCCGAGCGCTTCCAGAAAAATCCCGAGCAGCTCTACACCGGCGTTTTGAACACGCTCTTCTCCGAACCCGACGAGGGAAAATAAAGTCCTTACATACAAAAAGAGACAGCCTCCGGCTGTCTCTTTTTCGTTATGAATGTTTTGCCAGTGATGCGCCGAATCAGCGCATAAAGCCCTGACAGCCAAGCGACGAAAGGTCGTGCAGACCGAGCGAGCGGTAGAATGCGAGCGTTTTTTCCGTGTCGTCTGTCAAAAGTTGAAACTGGCGGACGTTTGCAAAACGATCCATCATCGCGCGCATCAGGGCTGTGCCGATACCGAGTCGTTGATGCTGGGGGAAAACAAGCAGATCCTGCACAAGCACGACGGTCTCACCGTCACCCACGGCGCGGGCAAGGCCAACAAGCGTTTTCTCTTCATAGGCTGCGAGCGTGAGCAGCGACTTTACAAAGCCGCGACGCAGCGCATCGGGCGCGTCCGTATAGGCCGTCCAGCCGACAGATGCGTACAGCGGCAGGATCTCCTCTTCCCGGTAGGTCTGGTATTCAATAATTCTCATAATTCCTCCATGATTGAAATATTGTTCAAATCATGGTCAAACGCAATCTCATCGCCGCCGCTCCTTTCTCTTATTTCACCACGACGTTTTCCTTGCCGAAGCGCTCCTCTAAGTCGCGCACGAGCGAAGTATGCAGGTCACAGGTCGTGCCGATGAGTTTTCCCGTGTCTGTCAAACGGATGCGGACGTTGTTCTCTTTTCCCTCGAACATATAGAGGATTTTGCGGAGAATCGCCATCTCCGGCCCGTCAACCGACGGCAGGCGCAGATAGAGCGTCTGCCCCGTCCGCTGCTGCGGTTGGGCCTCCGCTCGTGCCGATGCCGCCGGCGGCATTGCGAAGTTTTCGTTCAGCGGGCGGGCAAAGTCACACATGAGCTGCGGAGCCTTTTCGTCGCGCACAGAGAGCGTACCGGTGACATAAATGACCTGCCCCTCCTGCAAGTAGCTGCCGTACTGCTCCAGCGTGCGCGCAAAGCAGAGCATCTCGATCGCCCCCGTGCCATCCTCGATCGTGACATAGGCCATGAGGGTGTTTTTCTTCGTCATCTTCGTCTTGCTCGCGGTGACAACGCCCGCGAGCGAAATTTTCTGCCCGTCGGAGAACGTCGTAGGGCCGGATTCCTGCGAAAAGTCCTCCATCACGCGGCCGATGGCCGCCGCGCCGGACGAACGGACAAGCGAACGGTAGGCGTCCATCGGGTGACCCGAAAGGTAGAGCCCCGTCGTCGCTTTTTCCATCGCCATCAGCTCCTGCGGCGTGAACTCAGGAATGTCCGGCAGGACAAGAGCCGCCTGCTGCGCCGTTTCCGCGCCCATGCCGAAAAAGTCGATCTGCCCCTCCACATTGACGCGATTGCCCTCGGCAATGCCGTCCATCACCTTCTCATAGACGGCGATGAGCTGCGCGCGCTTTGCGCCCGTCGAGTCGAACGCGCCCGCGCGAATGAGATTCTCGACCGCGCGCTTGTTGATCTCCATGCCGTCCATGCGGCGGCAGAAATCCTGAAAATCGACAAACGCCCCATTCAGCTCGCGCTCGCGCATCATGCGCAGGATCAGCCCGCGCCCGATGTTCTTGATGGCAACGAGACCGAAGCGAATACCTTCGGGCTCGACCGTGAAGCGATCAGCGGAGTGATTGACGTCCGGCGGCAGGAGCTGAATGCCGCACTCGCGGCACTCGGCGAAGTATTCGCCCACCTTGTCGGACGAATCGAGTACGCTCGATAAGAGCGCCGCCATATACTCTTTCGGATAGTGGCACTTAAAGTACGCCGTCTGGTATGCGACGACCGCGTAGGCCGCGGCGTGCGCCTTGTTGAAGGCGTAGTTTGCAAAGGCGTAGATCTCTTCGTAGATCTCCTGCGCGGCCTTTTCGTCGATGCCGTTGGCCACGCAGCCCGCGATATTACGCACGGGATCGCCGTGCAGGAACGCCTCGCGCTCGCGCTCAATGTCCTTGACCTTCTTCTTGCTCATCGCGCGGCGCAGCATATCCGCCTGACCGAGCGAATAGCCCGCAAGCTGCTGGAAGATCTGAATGACCTGCTCCTGATAGACGATGCAGCCGTAGGTGATCGACAGAATCGGCTCAAGCTGCGGAATAAGGTAGGAGACCTTTTTCGGGTCGTGCTTGCAGGCGATGAATTTCGGAATGGATTCCATCGGCCCCGGGCGGTAAAGCGCGATCAGAGCCGTGATGTCCTCGATGTTCTGCGGCTTCAAGCTGACACAAACGCCCGTCATGCCGCTCGATTCGAGCTGAAAGACACCGGAGGTGCGTCCCGCCGCCAGCATCTCGTAGGTAGCGGCGTCATTTTCAGGAATACCAGCAAGTGTAAAGCCTTTGTCCTTTTCGCGGATCATCTTGACTGCGTCGTCCAGAATGGTGAGGTTGCGCAGTCCCAGAAAGTCCATTTTGAGAAGGCCCAGCTCCTCAAGCGTCGTCATCACGTACTGGCAGACGATCGTATCGTCGTTTCGCGCCAGCGGCACATAGTCGACGACCGGGCGTTTTGTGATGACCACGCCCGCCGCGTGCGTCGAGGCGTGGCGCGGCATCCCTTCAAGTGAGCGCGCCGTATCGATGAGCTTTTTCACCTGCTCATCGCCCTCATACTTCTCGCGCAGTTCGCGCGAGATGCGCATGGCGTCGTCGAGCGTGACGTGCGGACCCGCGGGAATGAGCTTGGCGATCACATCGCAGTCGGCATAGCTCATGTTGAGCGCGCGTCCCACATCGCGAATGACGCCGCGCGCGGCCATCGTGCCGAAGGTCACGATCTGCGCCACGTGATCGTCGCCGTACTTGCGGCGCACATACTCCACGACCTCGCCGCGGCGCGTATCGCCAAAGTCCATATCAATATCAGGCATGGACACGCGCTCAGGATTCAGGAAGCGCTCGAAAAAGAGGCCGTATTTCATCGGCTCGATGTCCGTGATGGAAAGGCAGTAGGAAACGATGCTGCCCGCCGCGCTGCCGCGCCCCGGGCCGACAGGAATGCCAACGCTCTTGGCATAGCGGACAAAGTCCGACACAATGAGAAAGTAGTCGACAAAGCCCATGCGCTCGATCATGTTCTGCTCATATTCGAGCTGCGCACGCTGCTTCTCCGTTCCCTCGCCGTAGCGCTCGGCAAAGCCGTCCGCGCAGAGCTTTTTGAAGTAAGTGAGCGAGGTGTAGCCCTCGGGCACCTTGAATTCCGGCAGGTGGTACTTGCCGAAGGTAAACTCTAAATTGCAGCGCTCGGCGATCTTGCCGGTGTTCTCGATCGCCTCGGGATAGTCGGGAAACAGTGCCGCCATTTCCTCGGTCGAGCGAAGATAGAAGCGCTGCGGCTCGTAGCGCATGCGGTTTTCATCGTCCACGGTCTTGCCCGTCTGGATGCAAAGCAGCACGTCGTGCGCGTAGGCATCTTCTTTTCTGAGATAGTGCGCGTCGTTTGTTACGACGAGCGGCAGTCCCGCTTCCTCATGCAGGCGCAGAATGCCCTTGTTGACGACGGCCTGGTCGCGGATGCCGTGATCTTGCAGTTCGAGATAAAAGTGATCTTCTCCAAAGATCTCATGCAGTGTCAAGGCATATTCCTTTGCACCGTTATAGTCTCCGTTGCGCAGCCTGCGAGGGATCTCACCGGCAAGGCAGGCCGAGAGCGCAATGAGACCCTTCGCATGTTCGCGCAGAAGGTCTAAGTCAATGCGCGGTTTGATGTAAAAGCCCTCAACATGTGCCATCGAGACAAGATAGGAAAGATTGCGGTAGCCCTCCTCATTCTCGCACAGCAGAACAAGGTGGCGCGCCTCAGCGTCGAATTCATGCTGCTTATCAAAGCGCGTGCGCGGGGCAACATAGACCTCGCAGCCGATGATGGGCTTGACGCCCTCGGCCTTGCAGGCGCGGTAAAAATCGACCGCACCGTACATCACGCCATGGTCGGTGATGGCGCAGGCGGTCTGCCCCATCGACTTGACGAGCTTTGGAAGGTCGCGGATGCGGCACGCACCGTCAAGCAGACTGTATTCGGTATGGACATGCAGATGAGCGAATGACATGGCGCGCTCCCTCCTTTTTTACTCCTTCAGTGCTCTGGTGATCTCCATGAGCTTGCGGATGCGGTGGTTGAGGCAGGACTTGGTCAGCGGTGGATCAAAGGTCGCCGCCAGCTCAGAAAGCGTCAGCTCCGGCTGCAAAAGCCGTGCGACGGCGACCTCCTGCAATTTGACCGGCAGGTCGTTGATCGTGCCGGATTCCGTCAAACGTGTAAAGGCTTCCACCTGTTCACGCGAGGCCAACACGGCCTTATCGAGATTTGCCGCGTCACAGTTGACGCGCCGGTTCACCGTGTTCCGCATTTCCTTCTCGATCTTTGCCGACATGATCTCGAGCGCCCGTCCCGGTGCGCCGATGAGCGTCAGCAGGTCTTCAATATGTGTGCTGCTCTTAAAATACGTGATGAGATTGTTCTGCCGCATGACGTTTTTCGGCTCAAAGCCCATGTCGCGCAGCAGCGCCTCCACCTCGCGTCCGGCCTGCACGTGCGAGGTCGCAAGCTCAAGATGGTAGCGCTTTTGCGGATCGGTCACACTGCCGCCGGACAAAAACGCCCCGCGCAGAAATGAGATCCGGCAGCACTCGTCTTCAAGCAGTGCAAAATTCAGGTGCAGCGCAAAATGCGCCCGGCGATCATAGCCGAGCGCGCGCCAGATCGTTTCGAGCTTTTCTTCTTGTGTGATGCGAAAGACGAGCTTGCCGCTGTCCTTTGTCCGGTCGGGCAGTTCGTCAAAGCGCAGGGAAAACGCCTTTTGGAAGAGCTTGGGAAGGCGCGCGGCAAATTCATCGTTTTCCGTGATGATGCGCACCTCGCTTGTGGTAAACGCGCTGGCATACAGCAGCACGCCGCAGCCCTCAGCCACGGCGCAGCAGCTCCGGTTCAGCGAAACTTTGCAAAGCTCCGCCTTTACGTCATAGGCGAACGACATGCCGCCACCTTCTTTCGTTCGGAAGTAAAGGGTCGTTATCCGCGCGTAATGTCGCGGTGGTTTTCAAATGCCGGGTATCCCAGCTCCGTAAGGTAGGCTGCGACGCAGCGCGCGACCGATACACTGCGGTGATGCCCGCCGGTGCAGCCAACGGCAATGACGAGCGTGCTCTTCCCCTCTTCGGCATAGAGCGGGAGCAGGAACGAGAGCATGCCCTCGAGCTTTTCGATGAAGGTCTTTGTCTGCGGGAAAGAGAATACGTAATCGTAAACCTCACTGTCCATGCCCGTTTTGCGCTTGAGATCCGGCACATAAAAGGGATTGGGCAGGAAGCGCACATCAAAAACGAGGTCTGCTTCCAGCGGAATGCCATACTTAAACCCAAAGGAGACAACATTCACGCTCAGCTTGCTGCGCGCGCTCTTGTCGCCAAACAGCCCGTACAGCTCGTTTCGAAGCTTGGCCGCGGGCATGAGCGTTGTGTCGATGATAAAGTCGGCGTGCTCGCGCAGCGGGCGCAGCAGCTCCTGCTCGCGGTGCATCGCC
>ERZ773130.1315-NODE-1315-length-24027-cov-8.706199_pt1:5000-24027 | contig 24027 bp, 17 predicted proteins | sample MGYA00511919_ERZ773130 | MGnify/ENA primary metagenome ERZ773130 (study PRJEB29015, sample SAMEA2737851) | human gut metagenome | biome: human gut; feature: human-associated habitat; material: faeces | place: China | collected 2012 ...
GCAAGGACTACCCTGTGTATGGGCGATAAATGGAAAAATAAAATGCGGAAATAGGAAATTTACATAAAAAAAAGGATGACGTCCCATATAAAATATGAAACGTCAGAGCCCTACTCGTAAAGAAACATTCGATTATTATAGCTTCCTTTCCAAATCAGATATAAAATCAAAAAAGTTTCTTTACCAAAAGAATATTACGGAATGCAGTTTCCGTCAAGTGTAATTTTTACTTTCGGAATAAAACGCCTAGGATTGCGGTTTTTCCGGACAGTGAAAGAAAAAGCGCAAAACTGCCGTTTTTAAGAAAGTCCGTTTTAAGGTTGAAAATGTTTTTTTATGTATCGGTGCAGCGTACTCCAGCTGCATTCGAATTCCCGGGCGATTTCCGCTTGTGAAATGTTGCGGGCCAGCATCCGTTCGATCTGCCGGTGATGTTTTGCCAGTTTTTGGTAATTGAAACCATAAGGGCGGCCCAAGTGTCGTCCTTCGGATTTCAGTCGTTTGAGAGATTCTCTGGTCCTTTGCGAAATCAACTGGCGTTCAATTTCCCCGGACAGGGAAAAGGCAAAAGCGAGGACTTTTGATTGGATGTCGGCTCCCAGTCGGTAATTTTCCTTCAATGTCCAAATTTGGCATTCTTTTTCCAGACATTTTTGCAAAATGCCCATCACTTCCAACATGTTGCGTCCAAGTCTTGATATTTCGGTGGCAACGATGACGTCTCCCGCTTTTATCTTTTGCAGGAGTTTTCCCAGTTTGCGCTGTTTCAGCTCTTTGCGCGACGAAATGGTTTCCGTGATCCAGGCGTCGATTTTAAGGTGCTGCCGCTTTGAAAATTCTTTAATTTCGTGGTGTTGGTTTTCGATGTTTTGATGGTCGGTTGAAACGCGCACATATCCATATATCATGATCAGTTCCTCGTAAAAAGTTTTTAACTCGGAAAGACCATATCATTTAAAAGAGCGTTTATTTTCTTCACTTAAAAATAATAACACAAGTTTTGTCCAAAATCCGCAGGGGCGGTGCCGCCAAAGAAAGCATGTATCCGGAGATCGGCCGGGGAGAAGCGCAGTTCGCAGCCAAAGGCTGTTTGGCAACCTTGGGAGAAGAGGGGCAGTGACAATCCGCGCGGTCCGGTGTTGCGTGAGTGCGGCAATAGTCCGTTCGCTTTTCAGCCGGTTGGCGAAAAACAAAAATTTCTTGCATAAACCTTTTAATATGCTAATGTTTTAATATATTACAATTTTTAAGGCTGGCGGGATGAAAAAGAAAATTTTTGGTTTTGATTTGGGGATTGCTTCGATCGGCTGGGCGGTTATTGATCATAGTGATGAAAATTTTGATCCGGAAACAGGAGAGATTATTGAAGGAAAAGTCGTTGGCTGCGGAGTGCGCTGTTTTCCGGTAGCGGAAAACCCGAAGGACGGTTCCTCGCTGGCGGCGCCCCGGCGGGAAAAACGCTTGTTGCGCCGGATCACCCGCCGCAAGGCCAGGAGAATGCTTGGTATTAAACGTCTGTTTGTCGCCAAGGGACTGGTCGCTTCAACGACGGAACTGGAAGCGCTTTATGCCGAGCAAACAGGCGGCGACGTTTGGAATCTGCGTGCAGAGGCCTTGCGGCGTCCGCTGTCAAAAGAGGAACTGCTGCGGGTTTTGACCCATCTGGCAAAACATCGCGGTTTCAAGTCTTACCGTAAGGCTGCTGAAGAGGCGGACAAGGAAAGCGGCCGCATCTTGACGGCGATTGCGGAAAACCGGAAGGAAACGGTCGGTTTTCAAACGCTGGCGCAGATGATCGTTGAACGGGCCAAACATTCCGATGATCACAAAATGCGCAACTATACGCCGCAAAAAGGCCCAAACAAGGGCGTAGCCGTTTATGTCAATTCCATTCCGCGGGAAGAAATTGAAAAGGAAACAAAACTGATTTTTGAGTATCAGAAGCAATTCGGTTTGTTTACCGAGGACCTATACCGCGATTTTTGCAAGATTGCCTTCCGTTACCGGGAAGTGGGGAGCGTCGGGCACATGGTCGGCAGATGCCGGTTTGAATCGGAACAGCCGCGGGCGCCGAAAGAAGCCCCTTCGGCAGAGCTCTTTGTTGCTTTAAGCAAAATTAATAACCTGAAAGTGACCGTTGACGGCGAACGCCGTTTCTTAAACGGAGAAGAGCGGAAGGCTTTGCTTGAATTGCTGAAAAACACCAAGGAAGTCAAATATTCGACTATCAAAAACAAATTGTTTAAAGGCCGGGAAGTCTTTTTTGACGACGTCAACTATGCGCAAAAAACAAAAAAAGGAAAAAGCGGGGAAGAAAAAGCGGTTAATCCCGAAGACGCAAAGTTTTACGCCATGAAAGGCTGGCATAAGCTGAAAGCCGCTTTTTCGCCGGAGCAGTGGAAAGAGGTCGGCTCGAATTTGCCGTTGCTGGATCTCGGCATGACCGCGGTCGTCTGCGAGAAAAACGACGCCGGAATAGAGCGCTTTTTAAGCGAAAAAGGAATACCGGAGGATTATCGGGAAGTTTTTAAAAAGCTGACCGGCAGCGAGTTTATTAATCTGTCGCTGAAAGCCCTTTATAAGCTCAATCCTTATCTGGCAGAAGGTTTGAAGTATAACCAAGCCTGCGAAAAGGCCGGATACGACTTCCGCGAGGACGGCATCAAACTGGCGGAGGAAAAAGGTCTGCTGCTGCCGCCGATTGCAAATGACAAACTGACGATGGTGCCGGTCGTTAACCGTGCGGTTGCCCAGTTCCGCAAAGTATATAACGCCATGGTTCGGACATACGGTGCGCCGGATCAGATAAATCTGGAAATCGGCCGGGATTTGAAGAAAAGCCGTGACGAGCGCAATCAGATCATGCGGCGGCAAAAGGAAAACGAGACCGAACGGAAAGAAGCCGAGGACGGGTTGGAAAAGGAAGGCCTTGCCGCAAACGGTAAAAACATGTTGAAATACCGTTTGTACCGGCAGCAAAATGGCAAATGCATCTATTCCGGAAAAGCGATTGACCTCCGCCGCCTGGACGAAAACGGTTATTGCGACGTTGACCACATCATTCCTTATTCCCGTTCGCTTGACGATGGTCAGAACAACAAAGTGCTTTGTCTGGCCGAAGAAAACCGCAAGAAAGGAAGCCAAACTCCTTATGAATATCTGGAACCGCTCGGACGATGGGAAGAGTTTGAAACCGTCGTTAACACCACGCCGTCGATTAACCGTTACAAAAGAAACAATCTGTTGAACAAAGATTATCAAGAAAAAGAAAACGATTTGGAATTTCGCGAAAGAAACGCCAACGACAACTCCTATATTGCCCGTTATGTCAAACGGTATTTGGAAGATGCCGTTGATTTTTCCGCCAGTTCCTGCGCAATCAAAAACCGGATCCAGGTGCGCACCGGTTCGTTAACCGATTATCTCCGTCACCAATGGGGGCTGATAAAAGACCGTGACGCAAGCGACAGGCATCATGCTCAGGATGCAGTTGTCGTTGCCTGCGCCACGCAGGGAATGGTGCAGAAACTGTCAAAACTTTCCGCGATTTTTGAAAACAAGGACGATTTTCGCAGAAAGAAAGCGGAAGAACTCGGGCACGAGAAAGCCGAAGTCTGGTACAAATACATCAAACAGCAAATTCGGGAACCTTGGAGCGGTTTTCGGACTGAAGTGCTGGCCAGCCTGGAGAAGGTTTTTGTTTCCCGCCCGCCGCGCAAAAACGCAACCGGTTCTGCACATAAAGATACAATTTTTTCTAAGAGCGAGAAGAAGGGAAGTTTGCCGATTCGTTATGGAATGGCAGAAAAAGAAAATATGTTTCGGCTTGATGTTTTTCGAAAGGAAAATCATTTTTATATTGTTCCCATATATGTTGTTGATTTGGTTAACTGTAAAGAATTTACCGATGCTCCGCAGCCATATGAGTATGTAAATGGTTCGTTTATAAAAATAGATGAAAGCTTTAATTTTATGTTTAGCTTGTATAAAGATGATTATGTTGAAATAACCAGTAAAGATGAGTGTATTAAAGGATATGTTAATCAATATAATGCACAAAGTGGCCAACTTTATATAGGTAGTGTTGATAATTCACCGATTTTTAGAATTAAGACCTCTACTTTTTTGCGGGACGACAACATTTTGTTGAAAATAGGTGATCAGGAATATATTGGAAAAATAGGTAAGTTTGATAATGAGAAAAAACAAGTCGTTATTAATGGATTAAAAAATAATTTTATGATAAATGCACTTGTTAAGTTAAATAAAAAAGGAGATGAAACAAAAAATATCCAAACTGAAAAAAGTTACACTAAAATGTCAAATGAAAAGAAAATTTGTTTAAACGTTGTTGATAGTATCGAAAAATATCAGGTGGATCCGCTGGGACGTATTGCCAAAGTCAAAAAAGAAACCCGGTTGCCGTTGACGATGATAAAAAAGAATCGGCATAAAAAGGGGGAGTGAAAAAATGGGCTGGCGGATTTTGCAAATAAGCAAACCCTGTAAATTATCGGTCAAAAACCGCCGGCTTGTGTATGAACCTTTTGAAGAAGCTTCCCTGACGATTCCGTTGGAAGACATATCCGTCGTTATCTTGGAGAACAGGCAGATTTTGTTGTCCAACTCATTGCTTTCCGAATTGCCGGAATATGACATTGTTCTTTTTACCTGTGATTTTTCACATCTGCCGTCCGGTGTGCTGTTTCCGTTCCATACCCATTCCCGCTATTCGCAGATAGCCTGGCTGCAGCGGGATATTTCCGAGCCGTTAAAAAAACGCCTGTGGCAGGAGGTGATAAAAGCCAAAATAAACAACCAGGCCGCAGCGTTGGAAATTTTAAATAAATCCAATGCCGGCAAATTAAGGGAAATTGCCAAACTGGTTCAATCCGGCGACACCAAAAATTCGGAAGCTTTTGCCGCCGGAATTTACTGGAAAAGCTTTTTTACGGATTTTAACCGCGGCGATGATGACGATATCCGCAATGCCTCACTCAATTACGGTTATGCGGTATTGCGCGGCTGCATGGCCAGAAGCGTCGTCGGCGCGGGATTGTTGCCTTGTTTCGGTATTCACCATGCCAACAAGCTCAATCAGTTTAATCTGGTAGACGACCTGATTGAGCCGTTTCGTCCGTTTGTTGATTATGTTGTCGCCAAACTGTCGTTGTCCGAAAACAAGCAATTGAATGTTGAATTGAAAAATCGGATCTTGCAGGTTTTAGGAATGAATTGCCGATTGAGGGGAGAAGACATCAACCTTTTGAAAAGCTGCGAAATGACGGCGGAAAGCCTGGTCAGGGCAATGACCGTAAAAAAAGTTTCAGAGTTAAAATTGCCGGCCATGGAAAAAGAAACGTTTTTGTTGTAAGGTTGTGGATAAGTGGCCAGGGAAGGAGAAAGATATATGCGGATGATCGTCTTTTTCGACCTGCCGACCTTAACCAAAACCGACCGGCGCAACGCGAGTCGCTTGAGGAATTTCCTGCTGAAGGACGGTTATACCATGTTGCAGTTGTCCGTCTATTCCCGCATCTGCAAAGGGCAGGATGACGTCGAAAAACATGCTAAACGCTTGAAATCCTTGATTCCCAAGACCGGAAGTGTTAGACTGTTAACCGTAACCGAAAAGCAATATGCGTCTATGGAAATCTTGGTCGGAAGCTTAAAAAAAGAGGAAGAAATAGGTGACAAACAGCTCCTTTTGCTCTGAATTTCCTGTTTTTAAAAACAAAAAAGCCGTTGATATTCAACGGCTTAATTGGAATCTATTATAGCATATCTGATTTGGAAAGGAAGCTATAACAACAAGGATATCATTGTTTTTATACAAACTATTATAGCATATCTGATTTGGAAAGGAAGCTATAACACTTAAACACAACATACAAAAAAGAACTCAATTATAGCATATCTGATTTGGAAAGGAAGCTATAACTGAATCAGGGAGCGAATATTGCCGGTAAAGATTATAGCATATCTGATTTGGAAAGGAAGCTATAACCGCAGCAAACGTGGCACTTGCAGACGCACAATTATAGCATATCTGATTTGGAAAGGAAGCTATAACCAGAAAGAAAAAAAATGGAAAACTTAAAAAATTATAGCATATCTGATTTGGAAAGGAAGCTATAACCGTTGGTAACTACGTATATCGAAGTAACAAATTATAGCATATCTGATTTGGAAAGGAAGCTATAACATATGACTGGGTGGTTGAAAACTTTGATGTATTATAGCATATCTGATTTGGAAAGGAAGCTATAACGAACGTTAACGGCAAATGGTTGATGCCGTTATTATAGCATATCTGATTTGGAAAGGAAGCTATAACCACTATCATTTAATAATGACAACAGCGAAGATTATAGCATATCTGATTTGGAAAGGAAGCTATAACACCGGTTCAAATGAATCTTCTAAATCGTCGATTATAGCATATCTGATTTGGAAAGGAAGCTATAACTCCAGCTCAGCACGAGGGAAATTCGTGCTGGATTATAGCATATCTGATTTGGAAAGGAAGCTATAACTCCCCAGTCCAGCTCAGCACGAGGGAAATTATTATAGCATATCTGATTTGGAAAGGAAGCTATAACACAAAAGCTTCAATCTCCTTGACAAGTTCAATTATAGCATATCTGATTTGGAAAGGAAGCTATAACTTCACCGAACACGGATGTTTGATCGGATTAATTATAGCATATCTGATTTGGAAAGGAAGCTATAACATAGTTTATTGTGTTTATATGTGATTGTGAATTATAGCATATCTGATTTGGAAAGGAAGCTATAACGTACGTATCCGCTTCCAAGGTGTCCATGGTATTATAGCATATCTGATTTGGAAAGGAAGCTATAACCCTTGTTTTCGCCATACCACCGATATGCGGATTATAGCATATCTGATTTGGAAAGGAAGCTATAACCAAGGGGATTGCACGGGCGGCCTTGTTAAAATTATAGCATATCTGATTTGGAAAGGAAGCTATAACTGAAAGAAGCACACATTGTCGGAGAGTATGATTATAGCATATCTGATTTGGAAAGGAAGCTATAACTCCATCAGGCGGAGCGCCTCACAACGCCTAATTATAGCATATCTGATTTGGAAAGGAAGCTATAACATATAACGGCAATTGAGCTTAACCCTAAAAATTATAGCATATCTGATTTGGAAAGGAAGCTATAACGGTAATCGGCAAGGCTTATTTCATAAGACGATTATAGCATATCTGATTTGGAAAGGAAGCTATAACTTTCATCGACAAATTCAGCCAGGAAGAGGCATTATAGCATATCTGATTTGGAAAGGAAGCTATAACCGCAAAAAGGCCTGTTTAATTCAACCGGTGATTATAGCATATCTGATTTGGAAAGGAAGCTATAACTTTTTTATTCTCCTTTCTTGGTGTAGATTAATTATAGCATATCTGATTTGGAAAGGAAGCTATAACGTATCGCTCGACTGTTTCCATGCCCCCCGGATTATAGCATATCTGATTTGGAAAGGAAGCTATAACGTACAAGTGGATGGGAAAGCAGATGGACGAATTATAGCATATCTGATTTGGAAAGGAAGCTATAACGCTTTTGAAGTATATCTTCAAGCTTATATAATTATAGCATATCTGATTTGGAAAGGAAGCTATAACAATTAATACAGCATTAAAAATATTCACAGAATTATAGCATATCTGATTTGGAAAGGAAGCTATAACTCGATGTCATTGTGTTGTTCTCCTTATACAATTATAGCATATCTGATTTGGAAAGGAAGCTATAACTGCGGACGGCCGGTTATCTGCGAAAGAAAAAATTATAGCATATCTGATTTGGAAAGGAAGCTATAACTACAGCTACCTTCTTGTGCATCATAATTAAATTATAGCATATCTGATTTGGAAAGGAAGCTATAACGCTGGTTTCCGATATGAGCGAAGGACGGCCATTATAGCATATCTGATTTGGAAAGGAAGCTATAACTGGATTGGAGTTTGTTTGCCGGCGTTTCGGATTATAGCATATCTGATTTGGAAAGGAAGCTATAACTATGGGACGCAACAATCGGCGGAGCTATCTATTATAGCATATCTGATTTGGAAAGGAAGCTATAACTAAGTACCGGCTTCAATGTCATTTTCCCAAATTATAGCATATCTGATTTGGAAAGGAAGCTATAACAATAAAATCAGTTTTTAAGAGAGGATTTTAATTATAGCATATCTGATTTGGAAAGGAAGCTATAACCGTATTGCCGGTAATTGCCGCCGAATAGACATTATAGCATATCTGATTTGGAAAGAACGTTACAATAAAATCATCAAGCTGGTTATAACTAACATTTTTAACTTTTACAGAAACTTATTATAACATCCATTTTTTAAAAAAGAAATAACAACCATTGGTTATTTAAAAATCCGGAACAATCTGAAAACCATGTCATGCAGGGGCATGGTCTGCCGCAGCTTATGCGGATGTTGCCTGCACAACCACTCATCTGCCGGTCAGGATTGTTCCGGACGGCGCAATTATAATTGAAATTAATCTTCTTTAGAAGCATTTTCAGAAAGTTCTTGCGCTTTTTGCTCAAGTTGCTTTTTTTCTGAAAGAGCTTTTTCGATTCCTTCTTTGGAAAAGTCTTTGGGCAGTACTTCGTAGATTATATCCATGGTTATTCTCCTCATATTTATTATGAATTTTTACCAAAATGTCCGTTTGAAAGCAATAAAAGGTTTGATATTCGGGGAAGTCTCAGGTGTATTTTCCGGGCAAATGCGGCAAAATTCTCATACGGAAAATAAAGGCCGACGGTAAATACCGCGGCCGGTGATACGGGGAATTTATGTTTTATCGGATTCGGACAAACGGATATTTTCCGGTAAGTCGATTTTATTTATTTAAGTTTCTCCCGCAGATATTTTGCCGTATAGCTTTTTTCCGATTTTGCAACTTCTTCCGGCGTGCCCTGAGCGACGATTCGGCCGCCGCCGTCACCGCCTTCCGGTCCCAGGTCGACGATATAATCGGCCACTTTGATCACGTCCAGGTTATGCTCGATGACAACCACCGTATTGCCTTGGTCGACCAAAGTTTGCAACACTTTCAACAGACGGTTGATGTCTTCAAAGTGCAGTCCCGTGGTCGGTTCGTCCAGAATATAAAGGGTTTTGCCGGTTGCCCGTTTGGAAAGTTCTTTTGACAGCTTGATGCGCTGGGCTTCGCCGCCGGACAGGGTAGTTGCCGGCTGGCCGAGGTGAATGTAGCCGAGGCCGACTTTGCGCAAAAGGTCCAGCCGGTTTTTGATCGACGGGATGGAGTCGAAAAAGTCAAAAGCCTCGTCGACGGTCATGTCCAAAACGTCGGCGATGGATTTGCCCTTATATTTGACTTCCAGCGTTTCGCGATTGAAGCGTTTGCCTTTGCAGACGTCGCAGGCAACGTAAACGTCGGGCAGAAAGTGCATTTCGATTTTGGTCACGCCGTCGCCTTTGCAGGCTTCGCAGCGGCCGCCGGCAACGTTGAAGGAAAAACGCCCGGCGTTGTATCCTCTCGCCTTGGCTTCCGGCAGACCGGCGAACCAGTCGCGGATGTAGGTAAACAGGCCGGTATAGGTGGCCGGATTGGAACGCGGCGTGCGGCCGATCGGCGACTGGTCGATGTCGATCACTTTGTCAATGTTTTCCAGCCCTGTCAGTTTGTCGTAAATGCCGGCCGGTTCGCGGCTGCCGTTTAATTCCTTGTTGACGGCTTTAAACAGGGTTTCGAGAATAAGCGAAGACTTGCCCCCGCCGGAAACGCCGGTAACGCAGGTCATGGTGCCGAGCGGGATTTTCAGGTCAACGTCTTTGAGGTTGTTGGTTTTGACTCCGCTTAAGGTGATAAAGCCGCCGTTTCCCTTCCGCCGTTTGCGGGGAACGGAAATTTCCCTTTGCCCGGTCAGATATTGGGCGGTCAGGCTTTCCGGCGTGTTCAGCACTTCTTCGACGGTGCCTTTGGCCACTACATGGCCGCCGAGTTCGCCGGCGCCGGGTCCCATGTCGACCAGATAATCGGCGGCGCGGATGGCGTCTTCGTCATGTTCGACCACAATCACCGTATTGCCGATGTCGCGAAGCCGGGTCAGGGTTTCGAGCAGGCGGTCGTTGTCGCGTTGGTGCAGGCCGATGGACGGTTCGTCTAAGACATACATCACTCCGGTCAGTCCCGAACCGATCTGCGAGGCCAGCCGGATGCGCTGGGCTTCGCCGCCGGACAAGGTGCCGGACTGGCGGGAAAGCGACAGATATTCCAGTCCGACGTTATTTAAAAAGTTCAGCCGGTCAACGATTTCCTTTAAGATTTTGTGAGCGATTTCCCGTTTTTGCGGGCTTAGTTTTTCCTCCGCGCCGGCAAACCATCCGAGCGCCTGTTTGATCGACATGGCGGAAACGTCCATGATGTCCAGTCCCGCGATTTTAATTGCCAGCGCTTCCGGTTTCAGGCGCTTGCCGCCGCAGTGCTCGCAGACGGCAGCAGACTGATACTGGGCAAATTCGTCGCGGGTGGCCTGCGAGTCCGTTTCCATAAAACGGCGTTCCAGATTGTTGACGACGCCTTCAAACGGCTTGTGGGTGACAAAACGCGAATAATACATCGGCACCGGTTCCGAGCCGGAACCGTATAAAATGACGTTTTTGGCGTTTTCGGGCAGGTCTTTCCACGGCGTTTTCATTGAGATGCCGAGATATTGGCAAAGCGATTCCAACGTGTCGTTGTAAAAGCCGTGTTTGCGGCTGTACCAGGGCAGAATGGCGCCTTGGGCCATCGACAGGTTTTCGTTGGGTACGATCAGACACGGATCCATATACAGCCGGGCGCCGATGCCGTCGCAATAAGGGCAGGCGCCGTACGGGTTGTTAAAGGAAAACAGCCGCGGCTCGATTTCCTCAATCGTAAAACCGCTGACCGGGCAGGCAAATTTGGAAGAAAAGGTGATCCGGCTGCCGGAAGCCGCATCTTCGGCAAACATTAGGCCGTCGCCGAGTTTGAGCGCCGTTTCCGTCGATTGTGCCAGACGGCTTTCCAGTCCCGGTTTGATTACCAGCCGGTCGACCACCACTTCAATGTCGTGTTTCTGGTTTTTGTTTAATTCCGGCAGTTCTTCGATTCCGTAGACGGCGCCGTCGATTTTCAGGCGCTGGTAACCCTGCCGCTGCAGGTTTTCGAATTCTTTTTTGAATTCGCCTTTTTTGCCGCGGGCGATCGGCGCCAGCAGCAGAATCCTGCTTCCCTCCGGCAGGGCGGCGATGCGGTCGACCATTTGCGACACGGTCTGCGATTCGATCGGCAGACCGGTTGCCGGCGAATAGGGGGTGCCGGCCCGTGCCCACAGCAAACGCATGTAATCGTAGATTTCGGTAACCGTGCCGACGGTCGAACGCGGATTGTGCGAAGTGGTTTTCTGTTCAATGGAAATGGCCGGAGAAAGCCCTTCAATCGAGTCGACGTCCGGTTTTTTCATCAGTTCAAGAAACTGGCGGGCATAAGAGGAAAGGCTCTCGACGTAGCGTCGCTGCCCTTCCGCATAAACCGTGTCAAACGCCAGTGACGATTTGCCCGAGCCGGACAGGCCGGTGATGACGGTCAGCCTGTTTTTGGGAATGCTGATGTCTATGTTTTTTAAATTGTGCTCGCGCGCGCCTCTGATTTCGATAAAATTGTGTTCCGCCATCTTTTTTCTCCGGTCTGACAATATAAACACGAAAGAACAAAAAGGCAACAAAAAAGCATGTCCGCCGGCGTTTGACCGGAACGAAAAGCGAGGGCGGCGCAATGCAAGATTTATGTCAATAAAAAGCTGTCCCCGCTTGCGAAGCGGCGGTTAAAGATGTAAAATAAACATTAATTTTTCTTATGAATTTAGAAGATTGTCATGGTTGATTACAAATATGTCTGTTTATTTGCCGCAAGCTGGCTGACGTCTTTTTCCGTCCGCGCGGATATGAACGTGGCGGTTATTGCCCCGACCGACGGCGATTACAAATATTACAGCGAAGAACTGATTAACGGCGCCAAGGTGGCGGTGGACGAGATTAACGAAAACGGCGGACTTAAAGGCAAAAAAGTCAATCTGGTGCAGATCGACGACCCCTGCGACGACACTCTCTCGCTGACCACCGCGCAGATGATTGCCGTCAACCGTTCGGAGGAAGACAAGATGCATCTGGTGCTGGGGCCTCAGTGCATCAACCGGACGGAAAAGATTGCCGCCGTTTTTTCGGGCGCGAAGATTTTTCAGATCCATCCGACCGGCAGCAGCCGTGCCTTGTATCAGACGGCGCATCGCGGACCGGTGGAGCTGGTAGGCTATTCGGAACAGCAGGCGGTTGATTTTTTTCGCTATTATGCCGATAATTACGCCGATCGCAAACTGGCGGTGGTTTATGACGGCAGCAGTCCGGAAATGACCGGCATTGCCAAGGAAATTCAGCACCATTTTACCAAAGCGGGGCTGGGGGAAAAGCTGACCGCGTTCAGCCTGGAGCCTTTTAACGGCGACGCCCGCCGGATTGCGCAGGCGGTCAGGGCCGGCGGCGCCGAAGCGCTGTTTATGATGGGCGGCGGAGAAGTGACGATGCAGGCCGTGCGTTATCTGAAGGCGGACGACCGGAATTTTGTCGTCTTCGTCAACCGTTATTTCAGCGGCAGTAAATTTATCCGCAAAATGGGCGAATATGCGGACGGCATTTATATTCTTTCGCTGCCTTCGCTCAGCAGCAATCCCGATTTTGCCGAAGACCTGGTCAGGCTCCGTTTGTGGGGAATTGAACCGGACGGGCTGATGGCTTACGGTTATTTGTCGGTCAAAATGTGGGAGGAACTGGTTAACCGGGCCGGCGGCTTCGTTTATGAAAATTTGCAGAAAAGCCTGAACAAACAGCTGATTCGCGCCGGCTGGGGAACCGTCGTCTATACCGACGGAGAACCGGACCGTTCGCTGAAATATGCGATATACCGTTTTGAAAACGGAGAATATGCACAAGTCTACTGATTTTGCTTGGATGATGAAATCTTTTCCCCTATATTTGTTGAAGTTGTTAATTTTTTATAAAGGTATAAAATAATGGTTGGAAGTATCAATAAAGTCATTTTGGTCGGAAATCTCGGCGCGGATCCGCGGGTCAACACCACGCAAAACGGCAGCAAGGTCGTCACCTTAAGCGTTGCCACTTCGGACACTTGGAAAGACAAGCTTTCCGGCGAGAGAAAAGAACGTACCGAATGGCACCGGGTTGTGGTTTTCAACGCCCAGCTGGCGGATGTGGCGGAAAGGTATCTGCGCAAAGGGTCGAAAGTGTATATTGAAGGCCAGCTGCAGACCCGCAAGTGGGAAGATGCCAACGGACAGGAAAAATATACCACCGAAGTGGTGCTGCAAAACTTCAGTTCCAACCTGATCATGCTGGACGGCCGCGGCGACGCCGGCGCCGGAGCAGACGTGTTTTCCGGTTCGTCTTCCGCTTCTTCCGGCTGGGATTCCGCACCGGCAGCGGGCGGTGCTGCCGATCTCGACGACGACATCCCGTTTTAGCCGTTTTTTCCTGCAATCGAAAAGGCCCCGTTTTGACGGGGCTTTTTTTGTATATTGTGTGCGGTAATCCGGTCGCGGAAAATCTTTTTTTGGGGTGCAATCGGCAAGCCGTCTGACAAAAGAAAAATAAATTTTCTGTCATGACTTGCAATAATGGACAAAAAAGCGTATGATTGTTTCTGCAAAGAAGAATCGGGAAAAATTGAAGAAAAAGAGGTTGTTATGGCAGAAAAGGAAATCAACGAACGCAGACGCGGTCTGCTCAAACGGGTGCTGGAAAGCAAAACCCTGAACCGTACGCTGAAAACGGTGGTGCTCAGCGCCTTTCTTTCCGGCAAGGCGATGAGTTCCAAAGCGGTCGAACCGCAGGTAAAAGACGCGGCGGTTGACGCCGTGGAGCAGAAGACGGAGGCGATGCCTTCGCAGCGGCTGAGCGAAAACTATGCCAAACTGCAAAAATTTGCCGATTTTCCGGAATTGTCGCCGGCGCAGGCGGCTTTTGTCGATCATACCTACATCGTGGACCACGATCTCTGGATCGAACGCGACAGCATTGCGGTCAAATGCGTGGACAGCCGTTATGTGCAGGATTTGTCGCTGACGGACGTTGCCTGTGCGCGGGAGTGCAAAGCGCTGCCGAAAAGCGAACAGAGCGCGGACGGCTATATTTCGTTTCGGCGCGATCCGGGCGTGATCGGCAGCGACGGCAAGTCAACCTATAACGGAATTATATCAACCGATTTCAACGCGACCAAACAATCTATTGTACTGATGTATTGCAGCAACAACGAACAGGTTGCCGCTCTCGGCAGACAGATGATAAACGGCGATCATGCGGAAACGGCGGAAAGGATTCGCCGGCAGATTTACCGCGAGGACGGGACAATCGTCGGCCCGGAGGAACTGGCAAAGGTTTTAAACGGCAGGGATTTTTTGTCGCTGAAAGGAAAAATCAAGAACCTGGGCAGCCGGTCGGCCTTTAACCGGATGTATCAGCGGGTCTGCCGTTCCGATTATGAAAACAGCGTCGCTTTTCAGGAGGATTATGCGCTCAAGTTTTACGGCATCGGGCGCAAGGGCAACCTTAACACGCTTAACCAAAAGGTGAAACAGGCAAACGGCGGCAAAGCAGACTTGACCAAAGTCCGCCCGGCGGTTATCGCTTCCGCCCTGAGCGAGATGATTGCCAAAGGGCACGGAACTCTGGCCGCCAACCCGTTGGCGTTGAAGCTGAAAACCCTCAACGGCACGGCAGCGTCAACCAACATCACCAATGCGCGGGTTTTGGGACCGTCCGCGCGCGCTCAGGCGGACAAAATGGCAAAATATGACTATCTGACCTTAAAGTTGGTGCGGGAGATGTTTTCTTTGACCAATAATCTGGCTTTTTATGAGGCGGTAAACAAAAAGATTGAAGAGCATGAAGCGGTGCTGGAAGGCTGCCGGCAGGATCTGCTGAACCGTTCTTTGCCGCAAAGTGTCGGTGACGGGCTGAAAATCCGCTCTCCGCAGGAACAAATGCGGCAGATAAAGCTGAAAGCGGATACCGCGCTGTTGAAAAAATTCATGGATGAACGCGGTATCGGCAAATAAAAAAAAGACGGTTGTTTGGTAAAAAAAGTTCCGATTTAAATCGGAACTTTTTTTGCGCAAAGACGGAAATCATTTCCATGGCTCAACAACCGGATCGTCAAAAATGATCGGTTGTTTTGCAACCATAATTTTGACTCTCGTGCGGGCTGTGGACGTTCTTTCGCCGGTTGATGCGGTTGCCTGACATTCCAGCATGTAACAGGAAAATACCCTGCCGTCGGCCGTTTCGTCTGCCAGTTCGGTCAGTTTCGGTTCCTGCAAAGCGTAACGAACTTCCGGCACGGGCAGTACATATTCCCCGTCATGGTCGGAGAAAAAGGCCTTTTCCGTCGTAAACAGCACCGGTACTTCAAAATCGGCGTAACAAACGGTATATTCCGTTTGATAACTGCGGATGATGAGAGGACCATCCGTTTTTTCCCTCAGCATTTTTCCTTCCGTGGGCCGGAGGTCGCATACATGTTTGACGGAAGGAGCCTCAATTGCCGGAAGAAGCGTATCGCAGCCTTCCGCATACTTCAGTTCCGTCCGATAAGTCAGTTCGCCGGTCCCTTGCCTGCTTATTTTGATCCAGCTGATGTAGGAAGCGGCGTCTTTACCGTCAAAACCGGATGCTTCCACCATCATTTCCGAACCGTTGAACTCAGGTTGATCCAAGATGTCCGTCGAACAATTGCAAACTGCGGCACCCAGTGCGACAGCTGCCAAAAAGAAAAAATTTTTCATAGTGATAATAATATTTAGAACTAAATCACAGTTTATCGTAAAATGACGATGTTTTCAAATAAAATGTTATGTCGGAAAACGTCTTGTCGGCAGAGCCGTGTCTGTTCAAAAAGCCTTCCTGAAAACGGAAGGCTTTTGCGCCGGGTCAGAACCGCGCTTTCAAATTGTGCCAAAACTTTTTGAGGGCGGCGTTTTTTGCGTTTGCTGCAAGCTGTTTCGCCGGAACTTCGTCGGCGTTCCTTTCCGTTTCTTGTGCCGGCAACAGGTTGCCGTCCTGTTGTCCGGCAACCGGAAAAGCGGTTGTTTTTGCTTTTTTCCGCATTTTTTCGGCTCTTTTCAAAAAGCTTTCTTCAGAGTAGGCGTCAATATAACCGTTATATTCTTTGTTGCTGATATGATGACTGTCAAGCCAGACCTCTTCGCCCGTTCCTTTGACGATGCGTTGCAGCGTTTGGACGATTTCCCGGTGGTCTTTGCCTGTCAACGCCGTGGCCTTGTCCAGTTTGAATATGCGGTCGTCAAAAAATTCCGGAAAATCTTCCGTATTGTTGCGTTTGATTGAAAAGGCCTCTTCGGCGATTCCCTTGTCATCATATTTGACGATGTAACGACGGCAGGGAAAAGTGTCTTCTTCGTGCATATAAAGATTATATTGTCTGCAGGTCGGATTTTCCATTTTTTGTCTCCGTTGGATAATATTGACATAAGTTTAATATATTTTTGTCAAAAAAACAAGGGAAAAACATGCGGCCGAAAATTCCGATGCCTCTGGCGATTCGGTTTAAAAATTCCGGCCGGTGTCTGTGTTTTTAAAGCTTTTTCCAGATGCGGCGTTTGTTTTTTTCCTCTTTTTCACGAAAAGCCCGTTCCAGATCTATTCCGTGCATGTTGGCAAGCGAGCAGACGTAGATGAACACGTCGGCCAGTTCTTCGGCGACGTTCCCGGCAACGGAATCCGAAGCGACGCTGCCGGATTTTGAATTTTTGCGCACGGCGGAAATGACTTCCCCGCATTCTTCCGCCAGCAGGCAGCATTCGTAGAATTTGTCGGTTGTGTTGAAACCCCTTTCTCTTTTCATTTGCAAGACATATTGCTGAAAATCTTTTAACGTGGGATTGTTTTTCAGTTCCAATGACATGTTTTTGATCCTTGTTTGAATATTTCCCGGCCAAACAAGAGTAGCAGACGACAGGAGGCAATACAAGTTTTTTATCCGGTGACAACCCGGCAACCGTTTATCGGTTTTGCGCGGCAGCTTAGCGATAAGGGGCAAAAAAAAGCCCGAACTAAACCGGGTTTTGAAATGGCGCCCCCAATGCCGCGAAATAAAAAACCGCCGGCGGCGGCTTTTTATGAGCCAGGCAATGAGGCTCGTTAAGCAAGGGCGTCGGCAGCGCCCGCAGCGTAACGTCAGCCGGAATTGTGTAGTCTCGTCCGCGTCAAAACCCGGGTACCGGGGTTTGCGCGGCAGCTTGGCGATAAGGGGTAAAAAAAGCCCGGACTAAGCCGGGTTTTGAAATGGCGACCCCAACGAGACTCGAACTCGTGTTACCACCGTGAAAGGGTGATGTCCTAACCGCTAGACGATGGGGTCATCGAAACTAGGTGCATATATACAGATAAAAAAAATAAAGGTCAAGTATTATTTTTACAAAAACGAATTTTTTTTGTTCCGGGGCCCAAAAGGCTTCCGGTATCCAAAACGGCCACGCAGGGAACGGGGATTGTATCGGAATGCCGCCGCGGGAAAACGGCCGTTTTCAAAAACGGCAGGGCAGGAAGCGGATCAGATGTCAGTCGTAACCGCGGTAAGGCTTTTGCGGCAGCCGGACGTCGCGGTTTTTGACGCCGCCGTCAAGCGCGGACAAAACAGCCGTCGTTTCCGGGTAAAAGCTTTCTCCCTCATATTTTTCCAAAGCATGTGCGGCCGATTGAAGTTTGAACTTGTCATTTCCGGCCACGGCTTTGTAGACTTTGTTGATTGCGTATTTACGGCAGATTTCTTTCCCTTTGGCATCCAAAGTGCCCGTCAGTTCCCGTATCTGCCGTTGAACGATCAGACGGTGGCGGCGGTAATGTTCTTCGGGAACGATGTTTTTGATTTCGTGTTCGCGAACCAGACGCTCATAGAGCAGATTGACGTAAGTATTGCGAAACGAAAGCTTTTTCAGCAGATCGTCGCTTTTGAAAGCGAAAGCCCAGCGGTTAAGCATGTTTATGTCGCGTTCTCTTTTTTGTCGCTGGATTTGTTCCGCTTCCGCCGCGGCTGCCGCAAATATGCCGCGGATTTGCGGATTCGGATATTCCTCGGTCAGGGTTTCCCTCAGCCGGCGGATTTCGTCGTCGGTGAATGAATGATGCCATGCCTGCCGGGCAAAAAAACGCTGCGTGCGGTCGGCAAAACCGGGGCAGAGAGGTTGCCGGGCGCCGGTTTCCCGGCCGATTGCCGCGGCCAGGGCGGCCAGTCCGCCGGCATCTCCGCGGAAAACCTGCTGCCGCACTTCGTCAAACAATTCCGGCTGTGGGTTTTCAACCGACAGTGCCCGCCGCGCCAGCGCCGCTTCCGCCGCCTGATAGGTTATATCTTGGGAGCGGGGCGCCAGCCGGGCGAAAGTCCGGCAGAAAAGGCCGAAATGTTTGGCCGACATGGCGGGGGCGGAAAGAACATATTCCTGCAAAACCAAATCGGCGGCGCTCGTCAGGAGCACCGCCTCGTCTTCTAAGGACAGCATATCGCGGACGGCTTTGTCGAAGCGCCCGTCCATAATTTAATAGCCGCTGTAGGGAATGATGCGCGCCCGGTCTGAGCCGCTGCCGTAAAGCACCATGCAGCGCTGGCCGACGGCCATCAGCACGTCGCTGCCCTGAGTAACGGTGACCAGTCCGCCGTTGTCGAGCTGGACGACGTATTCATACCCGCTTTGTTTGGAAAGGCCGCGTTGAGCCAGATTGCCGGCCGCGCCGCCGACCAGGGCGCCGCCGACGGCGCCGAGAACGCCCGCGGTGCTGCCTTTGCCGATCTGCGAACCGGCCACGCCGCCGGCGATGCCGCAGTCGGCGGCGGAGGCCTCCCCGGGGCCGTTGACCACGCAGCCCATCACGGCCACGGTGATGGGCTTGTCCACGGTCTT
>ERZ773130.1317-NODE-1317-length-23969-cov-8.852722_pt1 | contig 23969 bp, 20 predicted proteins | sample MGYA00511919_ERZ773130 | MGnify/ENA primary metagenome ERZ773130 (study PRJEB29015, sample SAMEA2737851) | human gut metagenome | biome: human gut; feature: human-associated habitat; material: faeces | place: China | collected 2012 ...
GTGGGTTCTGCCTGCACCGGCGCGCTGGCCACGATGCGGGTCGGCTCTTCCTGCGGAGCGGCGCTCACCACGCGGGTGGCCTCTGCCGCAGGGGCCTGCTCTGCAGGGGCGGCCTTCTGGCCGGGCTGCAGCAGGGTGTTCAGGGCGTTCTGCAGCAGGATGCGGTCACAGCCGCACTCGGTGCAGTAGACCGTGTCCTCTTCCTTCGGGTGGAAGGAACCGCAGGCACAGTACCAGCCGTTCTCGAACACCTGCGGCATATACTTGAGGCCGCCGCGGTTCATCCGGCTTTCCAGTGCCTTTTCCAGCTCCGGACTCAGGCGGCGCGGGGCCGGCAGACGGACGCGCTTGATGGCATCCAGATGCACGACCTTTTTGCCGCTGTATACGTTCTTCAGGACCACATCCACGCTGGTGATGGCCTTCTGGGTCACGAACACGGCATCGTCCATGCCAAAGCTCTCACCGGGCTTGACCTCGATCTCGCGGTATTCAAAGGCATCCTCACACAGGATGATACCGTCCACACCCTTGCACTTGAAGTGGATCTCCAGCGCAGTCAGGGTGACCTTGGAGATGTTCTTGAAGGTCAGGCAGACTGCGTTCTCGCCGCTGAGTTCGCCCTTGAGCAGCTCCACACAGACGAACTGCACCGGGCTGCCCGGGGTATAATAGTTGGCCCGGGTGCGTGCGACCGGGTTAAAATTTTCCTCCACGACACTCGCTCCCTTCGATCATTCGTTTTCCTGCGGGGCATCCTGCGCCGGGTCGGGCATTTCCTCGCCCAGCACGGCCTGCTCCGCCTGTTCAGCGGGCTCTGCGCTCTCGGCAGGCTCTGCGGTCTCCACCGGGGCTGCCGGTGCGGCGGGTTCCTGTGCAGGCTCGTCACCGTCACGCGGGGGCAGCTTGCCGCCGGCCATCACAGTGTTGAACTCCTGCTCGTTGAGTTTTTCGCGTTCCATCAGAGCCTGTGCCAGCGCATGGAGCTGGTCGATGTGCTCCGTCAGGGTGCGGCGGCAGGTCTCGTAAGCCTCATCGATGATATCCCGCATCTCGCCATCGATCTCGGCAGCGGTGCTCTCGCTGTAGCCCTTGCCCTGGGTGAAATCACGGCCCAGGAAGGTCTCCTCCTGCGAGGTGCCGTAGACCACAGGGCCCAGGCGCTCGGAGAAGCCGTACTTGGTGATCATCTGGCGGGCAATGTTGGTTGCCTGCTGCAGGTCGTTGGAGGCACCGGTGGAGATATCCTCCAGGATCAGCTGCTCGGCCACACGGCCGCCCAGGCTGGAAACGATATCCTCGAACATCTCACCCTTGGTCACATAGCTGCGATCCTTTTCAGGCAGATACATGGTGTAGCCGCCAGCCTGGCCGCGGGGAATGATGGTGATCTCGTGCACGCGGGGGTGGTGCTTGCAATAGAAGCCTGCCACGGCGTGGCCCGCCTCATGGTAGGCGGTCAGCTTCTTTTCCTCGGCAGTCACAACGCGGCTCTTCTTCTCAGGGCCTGCCATGACCTTCATGGAAGCTTCCTCGATGTCCTCCATGGTGATGGCCTTGCGGCTGCGGCGGGCAGCCAGCAGAGCGGCCTCATTGACCAGGTTCTCCAGGTCAGCACCCGCAAAACCTGCGGTGCGCTGTGCGATGACCCTGAGGGAGACATCGGGAGCCAGAGGCTTATTCTTGGTGTGGACCTTGAGGATCTCCTCGCGGCCCTTGACATCGGGCAGGCCAACATAGACCTGACGGTCAAAGCGGCCCGGGCGGAGCAGTGCCTTATCCAGAATGTCGGCACGGTTGGTGGCTGCCATCACGATAACACCATCGTTGGCCTCAAAGCCATCCATCTCGACCAGCAGCTGGTTCAGGGTCTGCTCCCGCTCGTCGTGGCCGCCGCCCAGACCTGCGCCGCGCTGACGGCCCACGGCATCGATCTCATCGATGAAGATGATGCAGGGCATGGTCTTTTTGGCCTTATCAAACAGGTCACGCACACGGGACGCGCCGACACCGACATACATTTCCACGAAATCGGAGCCGGAAATGGAGTAGAAGGGCACCCCTGCCTCACCGGCGCAGGCACGGGCCAGCAGGGTCTTACCGGTACCCGGAGGGCCCACCAGCAGAACGCCGTGGGGGATGCGGGCACCCAGCGTGTTGAACTTGTCGGGGCTCTTGAGGAACTCCACGACCTCCTTCAGCTCTTCCTTTTCCTCGTCCTCACCGGCAACGTCGGCAAAGGTCGCGGTCTTTTTGTTCTCGTGCTCGTCCTTCACCTTGGCCTTGCCCACGTTCATAATACCGCCGCCGCCAGCGCCGCCGCGCATCATGGAGAAGAGCAGGAAGCCGGTGCAGCCCAGCATTCCCAGGTAGAACAGGATCTCCATCCAGGGGATGGACTCCTTCAGGGTGGTGTAATCGTACTCCATGGGCGCAGTCGGGTTGGCTGCGTCGTAGGAATCGATATACTGCTGGACGTTCTCGATAAACACATAGGCGTAGGGCAGCTTGTAGCGCACCGTCACCGTGCCGTCATCGTTTCTGGTCGCCCCCACGGAAGAGGTGGAGGAGGAGAACATATTGCTCAGCAGACCGCCGGAGGCCTGTGCGGCAGCGGTGGCACCTGTGGTTTCGGGCAGCTCCTGCTTGCCCTCCTTCAGCGTCAGGGTAATGATGCTGGTGTTGCGGTCCAGCGTAAAGGCTGTGACCTGATTGTTCTCAAAGTAGTGCACCACAGTCGAGTAGCTCATGGTGGAGCCGCCGGTACTGCTGTCGCTGGTGCCCAGCACCGACCAGATCATCAGAACACTGGCCAGTGCCAGCGCCAGGATCAGGGGATTAAAGCGAGGTCGTTTCGGTTGCAAAAGGGATCAACTCCAGTTCTAATTCGTTTTTGTTATGCGTAGATTTCCGGTTTCAGCACACCCACATAGGGCAGATTGCGGTATTTCTCATCGTAGTCCAGACCATAGCCCACCACAAACTCGTCCGGCACCTGGAAGCCCTCGTAATCGGGCTGGATATCGGCCTTGCGGCGGCTGGGCTTGTCGAGAATGGTGCAGATCTTCACGGAATTCGGGTTGCGCATCTTGAGCATGGGCACCAGCTTGGAAAGGGTGACACCGGTATCCAGAATGTCCTCCACGATCAGCACGTCCTTGCCGGACAGGTCGCCGTCCAGATCCTTGATGATCTTGACCAGACCGCTGGTGGTGGTATTGCTGCCGCCGTAGCTGGACACGACCATAAAATCAATGCTGCAGGGGATGGTCACAGCCCGCATCAGGTCGGCCATGAAAACCACCGAACCCTTGAGGATGGAGACGAGGACAAGGTTTCTGCCCTCGTAATCCCTGCTGATCTGTGCACCCAGTTCGGCAACCTTGGCTTTCAGTGCTTCCTCACTGACCAGGATTTCCTTGATATCGTCATTCATGCTCATGGGTTGTTCCTCCATTTTCCAATTCCAACTGCAAAACCTGTTCTGTCTCCTCGTCCGGGGCCAGCCCCTCGGCAAAGCCCTCTCCACAGACCCACAGGATCTCGCTGCCCGCCGCCAGCAACGGCAGGCCCTCTCGTATTCCGGCAGGAATGCCTGCCTCATTCATCCATTTGCGCAGGGGCTTGCTCAGCCCCCGCCCCGCAGGCCGGAACCGGTCTCCCGGTTGACGGGTGCGCAGCGTAAGGGCAGAATATAACAAGGTTATTCTAGCATAATCCGCCCGATTTTTTAAGTCTTTTTTATGAACACCCTGTGTTTTTTCTCGAAAACCGCTTACAAAAAGCCGTGTTTTCAGGGTTTGGCCCCCGGGCAAGGCAAATTCCGCCCCATCGGCAGGGGCAAACGGCAGCGAAAACGCAGGGGCCGCAGCCGCTTCCGGCCGACTCTTTTCCTGCCAGAGCATCCCGCTGCCTGCGCAGAAGCGGACCGTATCGGTCAATTGCACCGCCCCGCTCCCCTGCTCCACCAGCTCTGCCAGCAGGCGGATGTACTTTTCCTCGGCATCCCGCACCGGGGCAACAAGGCTGTGGAGCGCTGCTTCCAGAATGAGCGGGTCAGCGCCCTGCAGCGGCTCCAGCCGCCATGCTGCCTTAGCTTTCGGGGCCTTGTGGGCAGTCTGGGCTGCATCCAGACGTGCGATGGAAAGCAGCTGTTCCGCCTGCCTGGCAAAGTAGGCATCCGCGCGGGCCGCCTTTTCACAGAAGCGGGCCAGATTTTCCTCTGCCGCGGCGTTGACGCTGCGCAGGGCCGGAACGGCCCCATGGCGCAGACGGTTGCGGGCGTAAGCATCGGAATCGTTCGTCTCGTCCGTCACCCACGCCTGCCCGAAGGCGGCGCAGAGCGCTTCGGTCTCGGCCCGGGTCAGGCCCAACAGCGGGCGGCAGTAGCCGGGCCGCCTGGGCCGGATGCCCCCTGCCCCGTGCAGCCCGGTGCCCCGGGCCAGCCGGAACAGCAGGGTCTCGACCTGGTCAGTAGCAGTATGGGCCGTTGCAATGCAGTCTATCCCGTCTGCCAGCAGTTGGGCAAAGCAGGCATAGCGGAGTCTGCGGGCCCAGTCCTCCCCGGCATGGGGCGGCACAGCCATTCCCACATCTGCCGGGCGGAAAACTGTCAGCGGCACCCCCAGCCGGGCACACTCGGCCCGGACAAAGGCTTCGTCCCGGTCCGCAGTCTCACCCCGCAGGCCGTGGTTGACATGGCAGGCCGTAAGGGGATACCCAAAAGCTTCCTGCAGTTCCAGCAGCACCCACAGCAGCGCCATGCTGTCGGCCCCGCCCGAAACGGCAGCGCACAGGTGCAGAGCCCGGCCCGGCTCCACAGGCGCAAACAGCTGCTCCTGCCGGGCAAAGCGTTCTACTTTTGTGATCAATTTTGATGTTTCGTCGTTCATCAGCGTTTGAAGTCCACATCCATAAAGCGGGTGTGTGCGCCATCCCAGCCCAGCGGCACCGTGCTGGTCTCGCCGTGGCGGTTCTTTGCCACGATGCACTCTGCGGTATCGGCATCCACCTCGGCACCATCGGGGTTCTGGCTGGCGTAGTAGGAATCACGGTAAAGGAAAAGAACGCAGTCGGCATCCTGCTCGATGGAACCGGAGTCACGCAGGTCCGACAGCTGGGGCCGGTGAGAAGAGTTGTTGCCCTGCTTCTCCACCGCACGGGACAGCTGAGAAAGCGCGATAATGGGCACATTCATTTCCTTAGCCATGATCTTCAGGTTTCGGGTGATGGAGCTGATCTCCTGCACACGGTTCTCGGTGCGCTGGCCGGTGGTCATCAGCTGCAGATAGTCGATGACGATCAGACCTACGTTGGGGCGGGTGGGGTCCTGGTTCACCCGGCGGATCTTGGCCTTCATCTCGGTGATGGTGATGCCGGAGGTATCGTCCATATAGATCGGTGCATCGTGGAGTTTTTCAGTGGCCAGCGCCAGATACTCCCAGTCCTCGGCGCGCAGGGCACCGGTGCGGAAAGCCTGGCTGTCGATGCCGGCCTCGGCGGACAGGATGCGGTTGGTGAGCTGTTCCTTGGTCATTTCCAGGCTGAAGATGGCCACCGGCACCTTCTGCTGCATGGCCACGCGGGTGGCGATGTTCAGCGCAAAGCTGGTCTTGCCCATACCGGGGCGGGCCGCAAGGATGATGAGGTCGCCGCGGCCAAGGCCGGTGAGCACCGTATCCAGCAGGCGGAAGCCTGTGGGGATGCCCTTGTATTTGTCCGCATCCGGGCCGCTGATCTTCTGCAGGTTGGTCAGGGTCTCCACCATGCTGGAGGAAAGCGGGGTCAGGGCGCTGGAATCCCGGCCGGAGCGGATCTCGTAGATGCGCTGCTCGGCATTTTCCAGCAGCAGGTCGGCGTCCGGCTCGTCCCCGGCGTCCTGCAGGATATCCTTGGCCACGTCCATCAGCTGGCGCACCAGATACTTTTCCTGCACGATCTGGGCGTAGGCCTTCACGTTGGAGATGCTGGGCACCGTCTCGGCCAGACCGGTCAGGTACACCTTGGCTTCGTCCGCACTGGGGAACACTCCGTCCGAGATGACCGCATCCAGCAGGGTCACAAAGTCGATGGTCTGGTCGTTGGTGAACAGCCGCAGCATCTCGCTCCAGATCTGCGCGTTCTGCCGGGTATAGAACATTTCCGGCTTGATGATCTCCACCAGGTCGGTCAGGGTGTCGGGCTTGAGCAGCACCGCGCCCAGCACGCTCTGCTCCGCCTGCATGTTGAACGGCTGGTTGATGCCCACGCTCTCCAGATTCAGTTCGTTGTTATAATGTCGTTCGTTCGGCATGGTCCTTTATCCTTTTGCATTGTTGTCGTATCCGTCCAGAAACAGGCCGTCCACAATATTGCAGAACACCTCCGGCTGCCTGAGCGGATGTGCTCTGCCCTTCCACCACATGGTCGTGCGGCTGGCGGAAAGCACCCGGACTTCCCCGTTTTTCAGGGTATAGGTCACGGTCAGTTCCGGGTCTGTGGTGTCCGGCGCCCCCAGCTTATAGTTCAGCAGGTTGGCCGCTTTGACCAGCAGCTCAACATTCTCAGTGTCCGTGACCGTAACGGAACCGCTGTCCAGGCTCACCAGGGTGACGCTCTGCACATCCTCCGCCTTGGGCAGCCCCAGCAGCGGCACTCCATACCGGCCGATCCAGACCGCTGACGCGATCAGTACCGACAGCACCACGGTCAGCAGGGTCTGCAGCCACGCGGAATGCTTCTTTTGTACTTGCTTCATTTTCCGTTCCTCCCGGAAAAGCCAAAAAGCGCCCCCTGCTGTGAGGGGGCGCAGATTGGCAGAAAAATCAGGCCTGTTCCACTTCCACCTGGATCTTGAAGGAAGCCACAACGCCCACATGCAGGCGCACCTTGCCGTTGAACACACCGGCATCCTTGATGTCGCGGGTCTCCATCTCGATCTTCTTCTTGTCGATGGGAGCACCGGCCAGCTGTGCCAGAGCCTCGGCCACTTCCTTGCCGGTGACCTTGCCGTGCAGACGGCCGGAGGCACCGCCCTTGGCCTTGATGGTCACGGTCTTGCCTTCGATCTTGGCGGCCAGTGCCTTGGCAGCGGCCACATTCTCAGCTTCATGGAAATCGGCTGCGGCTTCTTTGCCGCGGGCCACGTTCACAGCGCTGGCATCGGCCACAGCCGCCAGCTTGCGCGGGAACAGGTAGTTGCGGGCGTAGCCGTCGGACACCTCATGGATCTCGTCCTTTTTGCCAATGCCCTTGATATCCTGCTTGAGAATCACTTTCATGTTTATCCCTCACTTTTCACCGGAACCCCGGTGCCGTTCTTGTGTTTATAGTATAGCGCATTTGTCGGCTTTGAGCAAGAGGGGCAGCCAACCATTTAAAATGGTCTCCGCTTCGCTCTGACCATATTCATCGGAAGTTTATGATTTATTTCGTGTTTGTCGCAGCCTGCGGGCTGCTCCAAACACCTTTTCACGCAAGGAGCTGCTGCCGTTGATAACTTCTCCCTGCAAAAAGTTGTGCAGAATGTTTTCTCTCCGGCCCCTCTTGTGAAAAATGCACTTCCGGAACGCCCGCAGGCGTTCCGGAAGTGCAAAAATCCAATTTATTTCCGCTATTTCTGGCCAGAGCACACGCGGCGGCCATTCTAAACGGTCAGGCTCTTATGCCAGTTCCTTCTGCACCACATCGAGTGCCGCCTCGATGACCTTGTCCATGTCGTAGTACTTGTATTCGCCCAGACGGCCGCCGAAGATCACACCCGGCTCGACGTCGGCCAGCTGCTTGTATTCGGCGTACAGAGCACCGTTCTTGGCGTCGTTGACCGGGTAGTACGGCTCGTCGCCCTTGTTCCATTCGGCACTGTATTCACGGCTGATGACCGTTTTGGGCTGGGTGCCGAACTCGAAGTGCTTGTGCTCGATGATGCGGGTGTAGGGGGTCTCGGCATCGGTGTAGTTCACCACGGCGTTGCCCTGATAGTTGTCGGTGTCCAGCACCTCGGTCTCAAAGCGGACGCTGCGGTACTGCAAAGCCCCCAGACGGTAGCCAAAGTAGGCATCCACCGGACCGGTGTACACCACCTTGTCGGCCAGCGCGTTCAGCGCCTCACGGTCAGCCAGATAGTCCACATTCAGGCGCACCTCGGTGCCCTCCAGCATGTTTTCCACCATGGCGGTGTAGCCGCCGTTGGGGATGCCCTGATACAGGGCGTTGAAATAGTTGTTGTCGTAGGTAAAGCGCACCGGCAGGCGCTTGATGATAAAGGCCGGCAGCTCGGTGCAGGGGCGGCCCCACTGCTTGCCGGTGTAGCCCTTGATGAGCTTTTCGTAGATGTCGGTGCCCACCAGACTGATGGCCTGCTCTTCCAGATTCTGCGGGTCGGTGATGCCTGCCTCCGCCTTCTGCTGCTCGATCCTGGCCTTTGCCTCGGCGGGGGTCACCACACCCCACATCTTGTTGAAGGTGTTCATGTTGAAGGGCAGATTGTAGATCTCGCCATGGTAGTTGGCCACCGGGCTGTTGGTGTAGCGGTTGAACTCCGCAAACTGGTTCACATACTGCCACACGGTCTTGTTGTTGGTGTGGAAGATGTGGGCACCGTAGCGGTGCACATTGATGCCCTCCACCGGCTCGGTGTAGATGTTGCCCGCAATGTGGCTGCGCTTGTCGATGACAAGGCACTTCTTGCCGGCCTTCTTTGCCTCGTGGGCAAACACGGCACCATACAGGCCCGCACCGACGATCAGGTAATCATACTGTTTCATGGGAAGAACCTCTCACTCTCATTTTTCTTCGGCACCGCTCTTTTTCTGGGATGCCCAGTAGTTGTCAATGGCCGTCTCGATGCGGGAGCGGGCCGCCTCCGGGGTGATGTGCTTGAGCTGTGCCGCTGCCATGGTCTGGTGGCCGCCGCCGCCCAGTGCTTCCATGATCACCTGCACGTTCACGGCACCCAGGCTGCGGGCCGAGATGTTCACCCCGGTGCCCACCTGCACCGCCACAAAGCTGGCGTCCACGCCCTGGATGCGCAGCAGGTCGTTGGCGGCCTGCGCGATGGCCACACGGGCCTCCGGGGCGATCTCGCCGCCCACCGAGATGGCGCAGTTCTTGTACATCCGTGCCTGCTCCACCAGTTCGGCCTTGGCCGCATATTCCACCATGGTCACGTCAAACAGCTGACGTACCCGCTCCGTCTCGGCACCGTAACGGCGCAGGGCCGCAGCGGCTTCAAAGGTACGCACGCCGGTGTGCAGGGTAAAGTCCTGCGTGTCCAGCAGGATGCCGGAGAGCAGGCCCTCGGCTTCCACCCGGTTGGGCTTGTCGTCGCGGTCGCCCACATACTGCAAAAGCTCGGTGACCAGCTCACTGGCCGAGGAGGAATAGGGCTCGTGGCAGACCAGATCCGGGTTCTGGATGTAGCCCACACCCTTGCGGTGGTGGTCGATGACAGCCACCTTGCCGCATTTTTCCAGGATCTCCTTGCTTTCCACAAGGCCCACCTGGTATGTATCCACCACCACGCACAGGGTGCGCTTGGAGATGATGGGCAGTGCGTCCTTCGGGTCGATGAAGTCATCCTTTTGGCCCGCCCTGCACAGCGCGTCGATCAGGCTGCCCGCCAGCGTGGCGTCCCGCTTCACGGCGATCACCGCCGGGACGTCGCAGATCTTGCAGATGCGCAATACGCCCTCGGCGGCACCAATGGCGTCCAGATCGCTCATGCGGTGGCCCATGATGACTACATGGTCCGCTTCCTTGATGAGTTTGACCAGCTGGTCGGCCACGATGCGGCTGCGCACCTTGCTGCGCTTTTCTACGCCATGGCTCACGCCGCCGTAAAAGGTAAAGCCGTCCGGCGTCATCTCGGCGGCCTGATCACCGCCGCGCCCCTGCGCCATGTCCAGCGCCTGCACAGCCATGTCCTGGGCTTCCCGCAGGGTCTTGGCCCCGCGGCCGATGCCGATGGACAGTGACAGGTTCACACTGGGGTCCAGCGCACGGATCTTGTCCAGCACGTCATAGCCGCGCTTGGCAAACTGCTCCATCTGGCGTTCTTCCACCACGGCGATGTAACGGCCGCTGGCCACCCGGCGCAGAAAACCGCTGCCCCGGCCGATCATATCTTCCAGGATGCGGTTGATGCCCTCCAGCAGGCGGGCGCGCTCACTGTCCAGCATGTCGCCGAACACATCGTCATAGCCGTCCACCAGAAACACCAGATAGCCCGGGCGGCTGGCCTTGTACTCCGCTTCGATCTTGCGCAGGGCGGTCTCCTCGTTCAGCACCAGCAGGGTCATGCACTCGGCCCCGCCGGGCACCGTGGAGCTGTGCACGCTCCAGAAGCCGTCTGCCAGCGTCAGCAGCTGGCCCTGCTGGGTGCGGCACTGCTGCAGGTCCAGCCCGGGCAGTACCTTCTGCACCCGGCTGGTCAGCATATCCTGCCCGCCCAGCAGACGGGCACGGAACTGCTCGTTGTACCACAGCACCGTTTCGCCGGACAGCAGAGCCGTCGGCTGTGAGAGCTGCTCCAGACTGAATTTTGTTTTGGATTTTTCAAAGTTGTCGCCGCGCACCCAGCGGGACAGCCAGCGGCGCAGCTGGTAGCGGAACGCCGCCATGCAGATGCCCCACGCCACCACCAGTGCCAGCAGCACCGGCCAGATGCTGGGCCGCTGGATCAGCAGGACCAGCGTGAGCAGGGCGCAAAGCACCGCCAGCGCTGCGGTCAGCATCTCCATGGTCCATCTCGGTTTCTGTTTCATCTGCTTTTCTGCCTCCCGGTCATATGCTGTGCCGCCCGGCGGCGCGCCCTGCTCATACCTCCATCAGGATGGGCAGGATCATGGGGCTGCGCTTGGTGCGCCGGTAAATATAGCTGCTCAACGCCTCCCGCACGCGGGTCTTGACGCTGTTCCAGTCGCGCACATGCTCGTCCACGCAGCGTTCCAGTGCGTTTTCCACGATGCTCTGGGCACCGTCCATCAGGCTCTCGTTCTCGCGCACATACACGAAGCCGCGGCTCACGAGGTCCGGCCCGGCCAGCACCTTGCCGGTCTTGCTGTCCACGGTAGCCACGATGATCACCAGACCGTCCTCGGACAGGTGCTTGCGGTCCCGCAGGACCACGTTGCCCACGTCGCCCACGCCCAGGCCGTCCACCATGACGGCACCGGCGGTGACCGGCTCGCCCAGCTTCATCTCGTCCTGGCTGAGGATAACGTTGGAACCATTCTCCGCGATCAGGATGTTGCTGGTGGGGATGCCCAGACTGGCCGCCGTGAGGGCGTGCTTCTTGAGCTGCTTGTACTCGCCGTGCACCGGCAGGAAATATTTGGGCTTGGTCAGAGTGAGCATCAGTTTCTGCTCCTCCTGGCAGGCGTGGCCGGAAACGTGCACGTCGTACATGCTCTCGTAGATGACCTCCGCACCCAGCAGCAGCAGACCGTTCACGATCTTGGTCACGCTCTTTTCGTTGCCGGGGATGGGGTTGGCGGAGATGATGATGAAGTCGCCGGGGCCCACACGCACCTGACGGTGGCTGCAGGAGGCCATGCGGCTCAGTGCGCTCAGGGGTTCGCCCTGGCTGCCGGTGGTGATCAGCACCACCTGCTCCGGCGGGTACTGGTTCAGCTCGTCCACACTGATCAGCGTCCCCTCCGGGATGTGCATATAGCCCAGCTCCTGGGCCATGGCGGTATTGTTGACCATGCTGCGGCCGCTGAAGGCCACCTTGCGGCCATCCTCCACAGCCAGATCAATGATCTGCTGCACGCGGTAGATATTGGACGCAAAGGTCGCAATGATGATGCGCTTGTTGCGGGCGCGGGCAAACAAACTGCGCACACCGGCGGCCACCTTCTGCTCGGTGGCGGTAAAGCCCGGGCGCTCCGCGTTGGTAGAGTCGCTCAGCAAGGCCAGCACACCGCGCTGGCCATACTCGGCCAGGGTGGACAGGTCGGTCACACCGCAGGCCAGCGGGGTGTAGTCGATCTTGAAGTCGCCGGTCTGGATGATGGTGCCGGCGGGGCTGTCGATGGCAAAGGCCACGGCATCCGGGATGGAGTGGTTCACATGGATGGGCTCCACGGTGAAGCAGCCCAGCTTGATCTTCTGCCGGGGGACGATCTCCACGAACTTGGTCTTGCCGGCCAGGCCGAACTCCTCCAGCTTATTCCGGATCAGGCCGCAGGTCAGGCGGGTGCCGTAGATGGGCAGGTCGAACTTCTGCAGCAGATACGGGATGCTGCCGATGTGGTCCTCGTGGCCGTGGGTGATGAGCAGGCCCTTGATGCGGTCCTTGTTCTGCACCACAAAGGTAAAGTCCGGGATCACCATGTCCACGCCGTACATCTCGCTGTCCGGGAACACCAGACCGCAGTCCACGATGATCATGTCCCCGTTGCACTCATACACGGTCATGTTCTTGCCCACTTCGCCCAGACCGCCCAGCGGGTAGATGTGGATGGGCGTTGCAGCCTCCTTGGGCTGCTGCGGGCGGCGGGGGCGGCGGTTGTAGTAGGGCCGCCGGGTGGTGCGGGGGCGCTTTTCCCCGGCCGCTGCCGGGGCTGCGGCTGCGTTCTGCTTTGCGCGGGCAGCCGGGACCGTGTTTTCTTTTTCTTTCGTCTGAGCCATTCTTGACCTCCAAAAATAATGGCGGCGCGGACCGTCTCCACAAGGGAGACAGCCGTGCGCTGCATGGGGAAGCACCGGATCTTTGCATCGGCTTCCGTTGGATGCACCGTATAGAATTGTCCTGTCAGCGTGCTTTTGGCACCGCTGGTCGTTCCACAAGAATCCCTCAGCCCGTACAGTCCATCTGTTCGATGCGACCGCGGCTTTTCTGCAGGAACGTCTGAGCGCACGCCTTCGGTGCGCCCCTATACGCATTTTGTTACGCTTAGTATAGTATTTCGCACCGGTTTTGTCAATTCCAAGGTTTGGCAAAGGGTGCCGTCTTTATGCATTGCCCCTTGACATCCCGGCCAAAATAGCGCTAAATAGAGATACTACTTTATAAAGGAGAACCCGCATGAAGCAGGTCGAAGTATACACCGACGGTGCCTGCAGCGGCAACCCCGGCCCGGGCGGCTGGGGCGCTGTGCTGCGCTACCGTTTCAACGGCAAAGTTTACGAAAAGGAATTGAGCGGCGGCGACGCCAGCACCACCAACAACCGCATGGAGCTCACTGCTTTCATCGAGGCCCTGCGCCAGCTCAAGGAGCCCTGCGAGGTGCGCTACTGCTCCGACAGCCAATATGTCATCAACGGGCTGCAGAAGGGCTGGGCCAAAGGCTGGAAGCGCCGCGGCTGGAAGAAATCGGACGGCTCTCCTGCCCTGAATCCGGACCTCTGGGCGCAGGCGCTGGAACAGGAAGCAAGACACACCATCACATACGTCTGGGTCAAGGGCCACGCAGGCCATCCGGAAAACGAACGCTGCGACCAGCTGGCCGTAGCCCAAAGCAAAGCACACGGCGGGAGGCAGGGAACATGAACGACACATTTTTGCCCGGCAGCGGGTTTGACACCTACGAGAGCCAGGACAAGGTCCTGATGCAGATGGACGGCAGCACCGAGGCAGCCGTGGCGGTGCGCATCCTGCAGCAGCAGGGGTTTGCCGTGGTGGGTGCCGTGGTGCGCCTTGCCCCGGAGCAGGCCGAAGCCACACAGAGAGCCAAAAAAGCCGCCGAGGCGCTGGGTATCGAGTGCATCCTGCTGAACGCCGAAGCGCTGGCCCAGCAGCCGGAAGCCGCCGGGGCCTGGCCGCAGTTCGCCGCCCTGCTCACCGCCGCCGACAAGCTGGGCATCCAGTACATCGGCAGCAGCAGCCGCGCCCGGCTGGAGGTGGGCACCGACGGCGTGCACACCGTGCTGCCCCCGGTGGACGCTGCCCGCGATGACAGCACCGCACTGGCTGCCCTGCCGCAGGAGACGCTGGCCCGTCTGCTGCTGCCTCTGGGCGAATTCGACGCCGGAGATCTGGCTGAGCTGGCGCAGGAGCTCCAGTTGTAAGACAACTTTTTTCATAGTTCCCCGTTCCGGGACGCAAAAAAGGCACCGCTTCTGCGGTGCCTTTTGTTGTGGATAAAGGTTTTGTGCCTCAGTCGTTCTGGGGGTGCACGATGTCGCGCCAGTCCAGATCGCCGCGCTCCAGGCCGTGGATCAGCACCTCGGCGGTGGCGATGTTGGTGGCCATGGGGATGTTGTGCACATCGCACAGGCGCAGCAGAGTCATCTCGTTGGGCTCGCTGGGCTTTGCATTGATGGGGTCGCGGAAAAACAACAGCAGGTCGATCTCATTGCAGGCAATGCGGGACGCGATCTGCTGGTCGCCGCCCTGCACACCGGCCAGAAAACGCTGCACCTGCAGGCCCGTCGCCTCGGCGATGAGCTTGCCGGTTGTGCCGGTCGCCACCAACTTATGCTGGCTCAGGATGCGGCAGTACGCCGTACAAAACTGAACCATCAACTCCTTTTTGGAGTCATGCGCAATCAGTGCAATCGTCATCTGTTATCTCTCCTCTGTCGTGTCATTTGCGGAAATTTCCCTTTGTACAAAATGATATCACAAAATCCAATCATTTACAACCGGTTTTTATACAGAATATTCAATTTTGTCTTAAATTTTCAGAGTGTGCACCGCAAAACGACGTTAGTCTGCACTTCCCTGCTCCGGCTGTGTCTCATCCTGTTCGGCACCGGCAGTGTCCGTGGTATCGGCCGTGCCGGTCGTGTCATCCGAAGGATCCGCACTCAGAGCAGGGTTCACATAGGGATCTACCTCCAGCGTGCCATCCTTCATGGCAAAGTAGGCATTGGCGATGTCCACCACCAGATCACCGGTGCGGGCACCGTAGCCGCCGTACTCCACCGTGATGCCGATAGCGATCTCCGGGTCGTCGGCCGGCAGGTAGGCGATCATCATCGCGTTCAGGTAGTGCTTGCCGGGGGCGTAGGTCTCACTGCGCTGGGGGGTGCCGGTCTTGCAGGCAATGGCGATCGGGTAGCTGGAGATCTTGCCGGTGATGGTACTGGGCACCAGTTTCATGCCCTGCCGCACCAGTGCAAAGGTGGTGCCATTGTCCTCCACCACATCCATCACTTCGGGCTGGGTCTCATGGATCACCTCGCCGGTATTCGTGTCGAGGATGGCCTTGACAAAGTGGGTGCGGTAGCGCACTCCGTTGTTGGCCAGCGTAGCCGCATAAGTGGCCAGCTGAATGGGGGTGACCACCGTATTGCCCTGACCGATGGCCGCCTGAATGTCCAGCGAGGTGTTGTAGTTGCTGTCGTTCTTGGTGGTCAGACGGCCCAGGCTCTCGCTCACCTCCACGCCGGTACGCTGAGCCAGACCCAGCTTGTAGGCATAGGCGTCGTAGACGTCGCTGGTCAGGCGGCGGCCCACATCGTAGAAGAAGATGTTGCAGCTCCACTTGATGGCATCCACCACGCTGATGTTGCCTCTGTGGCCGTGCTGGGTGCAGCGGGGACGGTAGTCCTTGTAATAGGTATACACACCTGTACAGTTCACGGTGGAATACTGGTTGATCAGGCCGCTGTCCAGCGCGGCCACGGCCACGGCCGGCTTAAAGGTGGAGCCGGGCGTGTACAGACCCTGCAGGCTGCGGTTGAACAGCGGCAGGCTGGGGTCGGCACTGTATTCGTCGTACTGAGTGGCATACAGGTTCTGGTCAAAGCTGGGGTAGTTGGAGGCCGCCAGCACGCCGCCATTCTTCACATCAATGACCACCGCCGCACCGGCTGCCGCTTTCATGTTGCCGGTGTTGTAGGTGCGGTTGATCATGTCAATGTTGTTGGCCAATGCCTTGTTCACCGCCCGCTGGAAGTCGCTGTTGATGGTCAGCTGCACCGTGTGGCCCGGTTCCGGCACAGTGGTGAGCTGCGTGTTCACGATCACACCGTCGGAATTGCGGGTGATGGTCTCCACACCGTCCTTGCCGCGCAGTTCATCCTCATAGGCCGATTCCAGGCCCGAGATGCCCAGCACATCGTTCATGTTGTAGCCCTTGTCCCGCAGGGGGTAGGTCACCTGGCCGTTCTCGTCGGTCACCTTCCACTTTTCGGCGGTGATCTTGCCCACACGGCCCAGCACCGCCGGGACGATATCGCCCTGCTCGTAGCTGCGGGTGCTGGTCTGCACGATTTCCACGCCGGGCAGCGACAGGCTGTTCTCCTTGATGGTGGCCACGGTCACGTCGCTGACGTTTTCTGCCATCACAAAGTTGTTCACGTTGGAAAATGCCTGCAGTTCCATCTCATAGTGGATGCCGGCCAGAGTGCGCTGCCAGCGCAGCGGCAGATCCTGCAGGTTGTTTTTCTCCACCAGCATTTCCATCACGTCGTTGGCGGTGGCATACTGCTGCAGGCCCAGGTTCTCCTTCATCGTGGTCAGCTGCCGCTGGTCGCTGCTGCTGTCATCCCGGGCTGTAAAGGTATAGTTGCCCGCCGCGTCCGGCTGGCTGATGAGCAGGGTATCGGTCCAGCTTTCGCCGTTTTTCTCAAACAGCTCCACCACCCGCTGCAGCAGGCTGTCCAGATCCTCGTCACCCATCTGCAGCTTGTTGAGCACCACGTTGTAGCTGGTGGTCGTGGTGGCAATGCGCTTGCCGGTGCTGTCCACGATGTCGCCGCGGGCAGCGGTGACCGTAAAGTTATAGTCCGTCGTGTTGGTGGCCTGGGACTTGTACTCGTCGTCATTGACCAGCTGCAGAAAGATCAGCCGCAGGGCGTACAGGCCCATGACCAGTGCCGCCACAGCGATCAGCAGCACCATGCGCCGCATGACGGTCTTGCGTTCGTTTTGGTTCATCCGTAGTTCCTCCGGCGGTCAGACCACGCCGTTGTCGATCTTGAACTTGTTGTAAATGTGCCGCACGATGGCAAACTCCACCAGCGACGCCGGAATGGTAAGGGCCGCCGAGGGCAGCACGAACCACAGGTAGCGCTGTGCCGAGCCGCTGTAGCCGGGCATCCGGTAAAAGAACAGCCAGTCGCAGGAGAGCACCAGCAAAGCCGCTGCGGCCGAGATGACCGCAAAGTTGCCCGGAGCGCTCTGCAGGTACAGCTGCACCAGCACGCCCACGGCAAAGCAGAGCAGCATCATTTCCAGTGCCAGCATGCCCACGGTGCGCCCGGCGGTGTAATCCCACAGCAGGCCGCACACCATGCCGAACAGTGCTCCGGCAAATTCGCCCTCACACACCGACACGGCCAGACAGAGCGGCATCAGCAGCAGCGGCTTTGCCTGACCCAGCTGGAACAGCCCCGGCGTGGTCTGCAGCGCCGCACACACAAACAGGCCCAGCACATAGCAGCACCACTTCAGGATCTGGCTGCGGCTGCGCTTGCGGCGAGATTCCATACATCTGCCTCCTTAATATTCGGTAATGATGAACACATGCTTGACCGTGCGCGGGTCGGCACCCGGCAGGATGACCGCACTGGAGGACTTGCCGCTCTGCTCCGGCACCACTTCCTGCACAGTGCCCACCAGCAGGTTTGCCGGGAACACCCCGCCCAGACCGGTGGTGATCACCTGATCGCCCTTGCGGGCCTCGGTGGCGCGGTCCAGATTGGTCAGCACGCACTGACCGTCGGCGGCATAGTCGGCGCTGCCGGTGATGATGCCGTTTTCCCGCGTGCGGGAGATCACGCCCGCTGCGTTGAAGCTGGGGTGCAGGATGGTCATCACCTTGCAGCTGGTGGCGTCCACTTCCACCACCACGCCCAGCAGATAGCCCCGGTCACTGATGATGGCATCGTTCACCGCCACGCCGTCCGTGCTGCCCTGATCCAGCGTAAAACCGCCAAATTCATCCAGCGGGTCACGGCCGATGACAAAGGCCGACACATAGCTCGCCTCCGAATTTGTGTCCTGGATGCGTGCCAGTGCCTTGTAGGCGTCGTTCTCGGCCTTGATGCGGTCGTAGTCCACCATCTGCTGGCGCAGCTCTGCATTTTCGGCTTCCAGCTGCTCGTTCCGGTCCATCACATCGTCGATGCTGGTGTATTTTTCCCACACCGAGGCCGCACCGCCGCTGAGGGCCGACGTGACCTTCTGGAGGGGGGTGAGCACCACGCTCAGCAGCTCCTGCGGGGCTGCCGTCAGGCGGCCGTTGGCACCGGCATACGCCATGATGCCCACCAGAAACACCGCCACGATGACCAGGATCTTGAATTTCCAGGTGTCAAAAAAATCTTTCAAGGGGTCTGTCCTCCCATTCGGAGCAAACCTGCGCGTTCACAAAAAAAGCGCGGACAGCCGTGCCATCCGCGCAAGGGTCCTGTTTGCAGCGGAAAACAGCGCAGGTGCAACGTCAATAGCTTTTCCGCAAGAGATCCGGCAGCCCGCTTCCGGGCCGCTGATTACATATGACCGCCGTCGGTGTCCAGCACGTCGTGCAGCACATCCACATGATCCAGCACTGCACCGGCACCCTTGGCCACACAGTCCAGCGGGTCCTCGGCAACATGCACGTCAATGCCGGTCTCGCTCTGGATCAGCTGATCCAGACCGCGCAGCAGAGCACCGCCGCCGGTCAGGGTGATGCCGCGGTCGATGATATCGGCGCTCAGTTCCGGCGGGGTACGCTCCAGCGTCTCCTTGATGGCGCTGGTGATCTTCTCCAGGCACTCCAGCAGGGCGGCACGCACGTCCTCAGAGTGCACCACGATGTTCTTGGGCAGGCCGTCCACCAGGTTGCGGCCCTTGATCTCCATGGTCAGCTCCGGGTCCAGAACGTAGGCGGAACCGATCTCGATCTTGATCTGCTCGGCGGTACGCTCACCGATGAGCAGGTTGTACTTGCGCTTGATAAAGGCGATGATGGCCTGATCGAACATGTCACCGGCCATGCGCACACTGCGGGAGGCCACGATGCCGCCCAGCGAGATCACGGCGATCTCGGCCGTGCCGCCGCCGATGTCCACGATCATGCTGCCGGTGGGCTCGCTGATGGGCAGGCCCGCACCGATGGCAGCGGCCATGGGCTCCTCGATGACCGACACCTGACGGGCACCGGCCTTGAGGGTGGCCTCACGGACAGCCCGGCGCTCCACCTCGGTAACGCCCGAGGGGATGCAGATGACCACGCGGGGGCGGGAGAACATGCTGTTGCCGCAGGCCTTCTTCAGGAAGTTCTCCAGCATATTGGTGGTGATGTCAAAATCGGCAATGACGCCGTCCTTCAGGGGGCGCACTGCCACGATGCTGCCGGGGGTACGGCCGATGACGGCCTTTGCCTCGCCGCCCACACAGCGCACCTCGTCGGTCTTGGTGTCCACAGCCACCACCGACGGCTCCCGCATGATGATGCCCTTGCCCTTCATATAGACCAGAGTATTGGCGGTACCCAGGTCAATGCCAACGTCCTTCGACAGAAAACCCATTGTAAAGTCTCTCCTTCATCGTTTCCAGTAGATCTATCCCATAGCGTCTGACGGCCGTTTTGCGCCGTCCTTCGCAGAATAACACGGTTATATTATAGCCCCAAGCCGCTGTTTTCTCAAGCGTTTCCGTTCGTTTTCTTACATTTTTCCATTTTTCTCACACAAAACGCTCTACCAGCTGTACAGTACGGCTGACCGGCAGGCCCATAATGGTGTAATAATCGCCCTCGATGCGGTCCAGCCAGAGGGCTGCCCGACCCTGGATGGCATAGGCACCGGCCTTGTCGTAGGGCTCCTTTGTGGAAGCATAGAAGTCGATTTCCTCCTCGCTCAGCGGGAAGAAGGTCACCTTGCAGCTGTCCACAAAGCTCTCGGCGCGGCCGCCGCGGCTCACGCACACGCCGGTGTGCACCTGATGGGCGGCACCGGACAGGGCCCGCAGCATCCGTTTTGCGTCCTCCACGCCGTGGGGCTTGCCGAACACTTCCCCGTTCACGTCCACCACCGTGTCGCAGCCGATGACCACGGCGTCCGGGTGGTCCTTTGCCACCGCCAGGCACTTGCCCCGGGCCAGCTGTTCCACCAGATGGGCCGGGGTGTCGGCGGTCACGGTGCTCTCGTCAAAGTCGCTGACACAGACCGTGAAGTCGGTCGTATACAGGGAAAGCAGTTCCCGGCGGCGCGGGCTGCCGGAGGCTAAGATCAATTCCATATCGCGTTCCTTTTCTCTCATTTGCCGGTGGAGCCAAAACCGCCCACGCCGCGGGTGGTGTCGCCCAGTTCCTGCACCGGCACAAAGGCTGCCGTGTACACCGGGGCGATGCACAGCTGCGCCACCCGCTCCCCGGGCTGGATGGTGTAGGCCTCCTTGCCCAGGTTGATCATGGGCACCTTCAGCTCGCCGCGGTAATCACTGTCCACCACGCCCACACCGTTGGCCATGCACAGGCCGTGCTTGATGGACAGGCCGCTGCGGGCATACACCAGCGCTACGCTGTGGGCGCCGGGCAGCTCAATGGCAAGGCCGGTGGGCACCAGCACCCGCTCCATGGGCTGTACGGTCAGCGGCTCATCCAGCACGGCGCACAGGTCGGCGGCGGCAGAGCCGGGGGTCGCATAGGCAGGCACCTTTGCCCGCGCATCCAGAACTTTATAGTTTACGGTGATCGGTTCCATAGTATACCTCGTTTATTTTGTCATTCCTCGATCCAGCTCACCCTTTGGGAGAGCTCCGACATTGCACCGCCGCAGGCGGACAAGGCCAGTGAGAGGGTCAATTGGTTCCCTTGAAATACAGTCCGCGGGTGAAATCGCCTTCAAAAGGCGCATGGGTGCGGATCCTATCCAGAATTGCGGCGGCTTCCTCGCGAGTCTCCAGCGTGAAATAGGCCACGCCGTAGTCCACGGCCAGCGCACCGGGCTTGTCGCCCATGTAGATGGGCACCGGGTTGTAGATGGTGCGCATGCCCAGGCTGCACCGCACCGGGAACTTTTTGGCCTTGCGGTCGGTCAGCGTGCCGGTCTTGTCGCAGTGGGCGCAGTCGTGGATGTTCTGCAGCGGGCAGGCTCGGGTGAGCATCAGCGGCATGTGGCCGTAGACCATCACGCCCGTGGGCACCGGCTTGCCGTCCCGCATCGGGGCAATGGCAGCGATGTCACTGTCCTTGACCTCGGGCAGGATGAGCAGGCTGTTCAGTCCCTGCTCCGCATAGAACTGCGCTGCTGCGTTGTTTGTGATGTTCAGGCCAAAACCGCCGGACAGCGGCAGGCCCCGGCACAGCCGCAGGTGGGCGATGTTGCTTGCCTCGTACCCGGCAAAGCCGGCATCCTGGGTGGCCGCAATGCGGCGGGCGGTGTCCTGCTCCAGTGCGCCGAACATGGCCCGGGGCAGCTCCAGAATGGTCTTGCTGCGCCACTCGCGGGGCACCCGGTCGGCCTGTGCAATGGGCAGGATGAGATACTCCACTCCGCTCAGGGCCTGTTCCGGCACCTGATCCCAGCGCTCGAACCGGGCACGCAGGGTGCGGTGCGGCGGCAGGGTGCGCTGCGGCAGGGCAGGCACATGCTCCTCGGTGGTGGGCCAAGGGCGCAACACTTCCCGCTTTTTGAGCAGGGCGTCCAGCGCTTCCCGGCGCAGCTCATTCACCGTGCTGCCGGGCACGAACCACGGCCCGCCGTCCATCTCCACGGCGATGTCCGCCGCTTCAAAGGGGGTGCCGCCGGTCTTGGCCAGACTGCGGCGCAGGCTCTCGGTGGGATCGGTGCGGGCGGGCTGCGGCTCAAAATCGCCGTAGGCAAACGCTTTATTGCCGTCCGCATCGGTCACGGTGAGCTTCTCGCCGCCCTCTTCGATCTCCAGCCGCATGGTCACCGACACCCGGGAGCGCTCCCGGCGGTAGAGCTCCCGCAGCATGGGCAGGGTCTTTTTGGTCAGCTCGGCGTCCGCTTCGCTGCGCACGCCGAACATGCTGCCGTCGATCTTACCGTTCAGGTAGCCGGAGGTGAAGCCGGAGCGGCTGAAGGCGTTCTTCAGCAGGTCGCGGTCGTAGGCGTGGCCCTCGCGGCCCGCCAGACAGGCGCTGACCGCCGCCGCCACATATTCCGGCGTGCGCAGACGGCCCTCGATCTTGGCCGAGGCCACCCCCAGCGCCTGCAGCTTGTCCAGCTGGTCGATGACCGAGTTGTCCTTCAGCGACAGGTGGTGCAGGCGGCCCGGCTTGCCTTCCGGCAGGGTGTTGGCCTCAAAAGGCAGACGGCAGGGCCCGGCGCAGGAGCCGCGGTTGCCGCTGCGCCCGCCCAGAAAGGCCGACATATAACACTGGCCGCTCATGCTCATGCACAGCGCACCGTGCACGAAGCACTCGGTCTCGATGCCGCAGTGCTTCGTGATGTGTTCCACCTCGGGCAGGCTCAGTTCACGGGCCAACACGACCCGGGTAAAGCCCAGCTCCTTCAGCTCCAGTGCGCCCTGCAGGGTGTGCACGCTCATCTGGGTGGAGCCGTGGCGCGGCAGCTGCGGGGCGATCTTCCCGATCAGGGTGGCCACCGCCAGATCCTGGCAGATCACGGCATCGGCTCCGCTGGCAGCCACCGACCGGATGGCCTGTTCCAGGGCCGGCAGCTCGGTGCCGTACACGGTGGTGTTCAGCGCCACATGCACCGCCACGCCGCGGGCATGGCAGAACCGCACCGCCTCTTTCAGGCTGTCGGCGTCAAAATTGCCGGCTCCGGTGCGGGCATTGAAGCCCGAAAAGCCCAGGTAGACCGCATCCGCCCCGCTGAACACGGCGGCACGCAGCATTTCTTCACTGCCCACAGGGGCAAGGATCTCAATCTTCGACATAATTCTCCATCCCATTTATATAAGGTAGTGTTCAGCCCTGTTTTTCGTCGGCGGCAGCCTGTTCTGCGGCAGCCTGCTCTGCCCGCTCCTCGCGGCGGCTTTCACGGCGGCGCTCCTTAGCCAGCTGTTCCCGCAGGGCAGCGGCTTCCCGGCGCAGCACTTCGTTCTCCGCCTTGGCCTTGTCCTCGGCCAGCTTGGCGCGGGCGGCATCTGCAATGTAGTCCTGGATCTGGCTGCGCATGTTCTCGGCGCTGCCGGTGCTCTTGCGGTACTCGTCCAGATAATCCATGGCGCAGAACACCGCCGCCTTGGTCACCGAGAGATTCTCGTTCTCGTCCAGCAGCTTCGTGATGTCCTCGTCCAGCTTTTTGGCCAGAGACTGAATGTATTTTTCCGAATCCGTCGTTGCAATGGCATACGGCGTCCCCGCAATGTTCACCCGTACTTTGTTGACCATGTGTCTTTTCCCCTTTTATCCGTTTCCGCCCGGCACGCGGGCGGTGTATTCCTGCTTTTCCCGGGACAGCGGCACCGTTTCCGGAAACGTTTTCCCATTCCGGCACGCACTGGGCGAGTTACCCGGCACATTTCTGGCCGAGTTACCCCCGCCGGTTGCCCGCCTGCCCCGTATACTCTTTTTATTATAATATAAATAAGCATCAAGAAAAAGTGTATTTTTTGAATTTTCGGCATATTTATCAGAAAGTTGGTTAAAAAAATGGCAGTTACAGAAAAAATCCATTGATTTCTTGCATTTGCCAAGTGTTCATATTATAATAACGTTGTTATGTTGACGGCACGCGGGATAGAGGGAAAGCACCAGAGGCCGTACATTACGCAAGATTTTTAGCATTTTATGCACGAATGCGGATAGGAGTACAGTTATGACATCGAAAGAATTTGGCAAAATTCTTCAGGACAAGCTGACCAGCGAGTACGGCGTGGAGCTGAACGTTGCTTCCAAGCAGCAGATCTACCGTTCTCTTGCACTGATCTGCCGTCAGATGATGAGCGAGAACTACAAGAAGTTCCAGTCCAAGGCCATCGGCACCGGCACCAAGCAGGTGTATTACCTCTGCATGGAGTTTCTGATGGGCCGCAGCCTGAAGATGAGCCTGTTCAATCTGGGCCTCGACGAGGTCGCCAAGAAGGCGCTGGCCGATGCTGACATCCCCCTGGACAGCATCTTTGAGGAAGAGCCCGATGCAGGCCTGGGCAACGGCGGTCTGGGCCGTCT
>ERZ773130.1318-NODE-1318-length-23964-cov-3.720273_pt1 | contig 23964 bp, 27 predicted proteins | sample MGYA00511919_ERZ773130 | MGnify/ENA primary metagenome ERZ773130 (study PRJEB29015, sample SAMEA2737851) | human gut metagenome | biome: human gut; feature: human-associated habitat; material: faeces | place: China | collected 2012 ...
GAAGATAAGAATTCTTTTATTATGACAGATGATGATGAGATGTATTATTTTTTAGATGAAGTACTTGCAAGTCTATCAGAAAAGTATCAAGTATTTACTAGTAAGAAAATAGATAATACTAAAGTTTTGAAAAATGTTTCTACTAGTAGTAACTTTAGTATTGGACAAGATGGAATAATGTCTTATAAGTTTAGTGTAGAAGGGATTAATCAAGAGGATTTAAATAGTCTATTTAGTGCTTTGAAACAAAAGAAAAAGTATTATAAACTAAAGAATAATAATGTAGTATCCTTAGAAGATAATGAAGAGCTAGAACAATTAAATAATTTAATAACAGATCTTGATTTATCAAAAACTGACATCTTAGAAGGAGATGCAGTTATTCCTAAATATAGAGCTATATATATTGATAGTTTAAAGAATAGTAAATATAAAAATATTGAAACTAATAATTTATTTGATGAGTTTATTTCTAACTTTAAAAGGTATAAAAACTTAAGTGTTTCTTTTGATAAAGATGATGATAAAATATTAAGAGATTATCAAAAAGATGGTGTTAAATGGTTAAATACTATATATAAATGTGATTTGGGTGGTATTTTAGCTGATGAGATGGGACTAGGTAAGAGTCTTCAAACAATTACTTTTATCAAACAAATATTAAAAGAAAAACCTCTAGCTAAGATAATTATTGTAGTACCTACAGCTCTTGTTTATAACTGGGAAAAAGAATTCGCTAAGTTTGCACCACAGTTAAAATATGTAGCAGTATCAGATACAGTAGCTAAAAGACAAGAAATATTTGCTAATAAAGATAAATATAATATTTTTATTACTAGTTATGGACTAATTAGAAATGATAAAGATGAATATGAAGATATGAATTTTGAATTATGTGTTGTAGATGAAACTCAAAATATTAAGAATTATCAAGCTACTATGACTAGAGAAATTAAAAAGATTAAAGCTAAGTGTAAAATAGCTTTAACGGGAACTCCGGTTGAAAATAATGTTACCGAACTATGGAGTATCTTTGACTTTATTATGCCGGGTTATTTAAATAGCGTAGTTAAGTTTAGAGAGAAATATAATATTAAAGATGTAGATGAAAAAGGACTAGAAGTGTTAAATAACTTAAGTAATCAAATTAAACCATTTATTTTAAGAAGAAAGAAAAGTGATGTTGTTAAGTCACTTCCTAAAAAAATTGAAAATAAAATATATATAGATTTACCAGATAAACAAAAAATGCTTTATATGAAAGTCTTAAAAGATACTAAAAAAGAAATGGATGAAATGATAAGAGACGGTGGCTTTGAAAAGTCTCGTATGAAGATATTACAACTATTAATGAAACTAAGACAAATATGTATTGATCCATCGGTTATGTATGAAAATTATACTGGTGATAGGGTTAAGATTGATGAGTTGTTAAGAGTTGTAAAAGAAAGTATTGATAACAATCATAAGATATTAATTTTTAGTAGTTTTAAAAGAGTCTTAGATAATGTAAAAGAACTATTTGCTAAGAATAATATAACTTACTATATGATAGATGGTTCGGTTAAGAGTAAAGATAGAATGGATATGGTAGATAAGTTTAATAATGATGATACTAACTGTTTCCTAATAACTTTAAAATCAGGGGGAACAGGACTTAATCTAACAGGGGCTGATACAGTAATACACTTAGATATTTGGTGGAATCCTCAGGTTGAAAATCAGGCGACAGATAGAGCTCATCGTATTGGACAAACTAAGACTGTTTCTGTTATTAAGTTAGTAACTAAAGGTACTATTGAAGAGCGAATTATTGAATTACAAGATAAGAAAAAGATTCTTAGTGAAAATCTAATAGAAGGTAAAAGTGATAGTGAAAGTTTATCATCATTATCAGAAAAAGATATTAAAAAATTATTATCTAGTGGAGAATAAGAGTATTTAGATACTTTTTTTCTTTATTATTTGCTATAATATGTTTAGAGGGATGTATAAATTAGAAAGAGTAGTAAAAGAAAGGTGATATACGTGTCATGTTATTTAAAGGAGTTAGACTTAACAATGTCTTATGATGAATATGAAATGTTTCAGGATATTCCATCAAAGGAATCTGGTTCAACTAATGAGGCTTATGGTATTCCGTATGACAAGTTTAAGAATTATTTAAAAAAAGAAATTAATAGAAAATATAATAAAGTAACTTATGATGACACGCCAACTATTTCTTATATAATGTATGATAATGGTAAGCCAATAGGATTAATATGTTTAAGAACTGAAATAGATGACAATTGGATGAGATGGTCAGGTAATTTTTACTATAGGATAAGGTTATCAGAAAGAAGAAAAGGTTATGGAACCAAAATTTTGAAATTAGCATTAGAAAAATTTAAGAAAATGGGATTTAAAGAAGTATACGGTCAATCATCAAAGGGAAATATAGGTTCTAAAAAAGTAATAGAAAATAATGGGGGAATATTACTTGCTGAAAAAGAAGGAACAAGGTATTATAAGATAATTGTAAAATAGGAGTACTATAGATAAATAAGAATTAATAGAGTTTTATTATACCAGAGTTAAATTTTATTTAATTACTTCATTAACATTTATAAGGTGTTTAGATACTCTTTTTCTTTTTTATTTGCTATAATATGTTCAGGTGGAAAGTATATGAATTATAGTGAGATAAAACAAGCAGTTAAAATGTTAAGCATTGAGTGGAATTTAGGAAAGAAGAAATACCAATGATTAAAACTTGAAAAATTAGAAAAAGCTTTTATACACAAAACAGTAGTTATAAAAAGTTAGTTTATTAAAATTTAAGAACATAAAGGAGTAAGATTATGAAAATATTAATGAAAAGTAATATATATGATGTAGATGATACAATAATAATTGCAGGTAGTTGCTTAAAAAGTATGCAACGAGAAGGCTTTAAAAAGTTAGAACAAATATCAAATAACATATATGAATTATGCTTGGAGGAGACACACATAAATATGGCAATTACTAAGATAGGAGGTATGATTAGAACAAAGAAAGTTAAAAGAATTATTTTTGCAAGTGTTGATAGGTCTCCACATTGTATACAATTACACTATATACAAGATGAATTACAAAAAATGATGGATTTAACAAATGTTAAGATAGAAAACTATGTTGTTGTTGATAATGAATTGTTACCTATTTCATCTCAAGTTATATCAATGTCTAAAAATTTAAAAAAACTTTCTGAAATTAAAAGTAAAATAGGTGAAAATGATGAATGAAAGAAATTATGATGATTTAAAATATAGTGATGAAATAATGTTTTCAATTAAAAGTGATATCTATTTAATTGGTATAATTGAATCATATTTTAACAGTTTATTTTCTAATAAAGTGATTGACGACATGCCCAAAGTAAAAGTACATCCAAATAATAAGTTTTATTATAATGTGTGTCCTTTTCATAAAAATAATTCAGAATATTATGAATTTTTTGTTGATGAACGAGTACATTTATTTTATTGCCTTGGATGTGGCTCTCGTGGTAATGCTTTTGATTTTTTAATGGATGTATATAATTTAGATATTAATAACGTAACTGAAATTTTGGGAGTGATTTCTGACAAGTTTGACGTATCAGTTTTAAATGAAAAACAAATGAAAATTTATAATGTATTAATAAAAGATTATTGTAATTATAAAGAATTATTAAAAAAGAGTGAAGAAAAAACACTTTATTTGACTAACAGAGTAAGAAATTATTTAGAATTACATCAATTAACAGAACAAGCTAATTATGATGATATAAAGAAAATATCAGATAGACTTTGTTGTAGTACTGATTTTGTTAATGATATATATCATGAATCAGTAGATTATAAAAATTTTGAAAGGCAAAAAATAAAACAATTGAGATTAAAAGAAAGAAAAATGGAATTTAATTAATTGATAATCAGATAGATAAAAAAATATCCTTTTTTGGTATAATTAGAAAGATTTACGACTTTGATGAGTTGATTATAGAAAGCTAAAATTTAGAAACATGAGATGATAAAAGTGGCAACAACTTGTTGCCAAATTACCTTGGGGACATAATTTATTACTAATTGAAAAAGTTAAAGATAAGGATATTAGAAAAATATATGCGAAAATACTATTAAAAATGGATGGAGTAGAAATGTACTAGCTATTCAAATTGAAACAGGATTTCATAAAAGAATAGGAAATAGTAACAATAATTTTAATGCCATGTTACTTCCAAAAGATAGCAATTTAGTAAATAATATCATAAAAGATTCGTATATTTTTGATTTTATTACATTAAAGAAGAATATAAGGAAAAAGAAGAGAAAACAGCTTTAACAAGTAAAATAAGAAATGTATTGTTAGAATTAGGAAAATGCTTTAGGTGTTATATACGTTGAATTAAAAACAAGAAAATTTAAACCAGAATATATATGACAATTAGGATTTTATGAAACAGCAGTTAATGAAACAATAAAAAAAGAATATGATATACCTACGATTGGTTTATTCTTATGTAGAGGAAAGAATAGGTTAACGGTAGATTGGTCTTTGAAATCTACCAATGCTACTATAAGTGTTTCGACGTATAAACTAAAAGAACAACTACCAAAAGAACTAATAGACAAATCGCCAACAGAAGAAGAAATAAACCTATATTTAGATATAGATGAAACAAATGAATAGTAATTTGTTGAAATGGAGAATTATATGAAAAAAAGAACAATTATAATATTAAGTATTAGTATATTAGTTTTAACATTTATGTTTGCAGAAATATTTAGTATTTATCATTTTGGTAATGTGCCAACATTATTAACATCTTTATATTTAATATCTATATTTGCTATATTTGAATATCTATCAATTTCTATAACTTATATTGTTAGAAAACTAATAAAAATGATATATTATCAGGATACTTAAAATGTGTTGATTGTAATGGTGCCATGATGCTAGTTAAAGGTAAAAAGAACGAATACTATTATTTTAGAAATAGCATAAGTAAAAAGATTTGTACAAAGCATACTTTTAGGAAAGAGAATTTACTTGAAGAAGTATTAAATCAAATAAATTTAAAGAAATTAGATGGCCAAAAAATCAAAGAATTAAGTAGGAAAGTTGTCATCAATATCTTGACTTTGTTATCGTTTATGAAGATAATAAATTAGAAGTAATTATGAAATATGATATAGAACTAATGAAAAATTAAAGTTAATAATATCGAAGGAGGAACTTATGAAAGTAGTAACAATATGTGGTAGTATGAAATTTAAAGATAAAATGATGGAAGTTGCTAGAGATTTAGAAATTAAAAATAAATATGTAGTTATTCAATGTGTTTATAGTAATGATAAATTTAATGAAGAAGAACAAGTTTTATTAGCAGATTTGCATTATAAAAAAATTGATATAAGTGATGCAATATATGTAGTTAATGTTGATGGTTATATAGGTACATCAACCAAAAAAGAAATAGAATATGCAAAATCATTAAATAAAGAAATTTTTTCTTTAGAACCTCTAAACTATTAAAATCAAAATAGATTTTGAGCTAATTCAAAAATCTAATTTTTTTATGATATAATAATAAAGAAATGAAAAAAGGAAGTGACTAAAATGAATGAAAATCAAGATAAGGTGTTTAGTAAAACAAATATCAACTGGTATAAACCGACTTATGGAAAACTTCCTATGAAGTCTTATAAATAGAGTCTTTTAGTCTTATTCCTTTTTACATTTTATAACTGGAAAATGATAGTTATTTTAAATAAAATAGAGGTAATAACGACTTATGGAAAACTTTTATATGAAGCAATAAATAAGGAGGTAGTAATGAAGAAAATTGTAGATAGATATACTAATAATATTTTTGAAAATATTAAACATATGGATGAATATGGAAATGAATATTGGTATGCTAGAGAACTTTCAAAAGTTTTAGAATATAAAGACTGGAGAAACTTCTTAAAGGTTTTAAATAAAGCAAAAGATGCTTGTAAAAATTCTGGGTTTAATATAGATGAACAACTTGTTGAGGTCAACAGGTTGTCAAAAAGAAATAATAATGCCATTGCTAATATACAAGATTATAAACTTTCAAGATATATATGTTATTTAATAGTACAAAATGCAGATCCAAGCAAAGAAGTTGTTGCTTTAGGACAAACCTATTTTGCTATTCAAACAAGAAAACAAGAAATAACAGAGCAAGAATATGATTCATTATCAGATGATGAAAAGAGATTTTATCAAAGGAAATTAACGAGACAAGGTAATTATACTTTGCAAAGAGTTGCTTCTGCAGCAGGTGTTAAAAATATGGCTGAATTTCATAATGCAGGATATAAAGGATTATATAATGGTGAAACCGCTGATGATATATTTAAAAGAAAAAAATTACGATATAGAGAAGATATTTTAGATAATATGAATGAAGATGAATTAGTTGCTAATTTATTTAGAATAAATCAAACGAAGCAAAAACTTTTAAAAGATAATGTACAAGGTGAGAAAGAAGCAAAAGATGTACATTACGAGGTAGGAAAAAAAGTTAGAAAGGCAATTGCAGATATTGGTGGAATGATGCCGGAAGAAATGCCAACACCTAAAAAGAGTTTAAAAGAACTTGAAAAAGAAAGAAAAACATTAGAAATAAAAGAACAAAAGAAACTTGATGAAATAAAATAGTAATTTGAAAGGATGATTATAATGAAAGTGTTAAGTTTAACTGAACCATATGCAACTATAATAAAGGAAGGTAAAAAAACAATCGAAACACGAAGTTGGAAAACTAATTACAGAGGCAAGTTATATATTCATGCAAGTTCTACTAAAATTCCAAAAAAATACAGAGAGAATAAAGATTTAATGAATTTGGTTGACATTAATAATTTAAACTATGGTTATATAGTTTGCTCATGTGAATTAATTGATTGTGTAAAAATGACTGATGAATTTATTGAAAAAGTTAAACTAAATAATGAAGAGTATATATCAGGAATTTATGCTAGAGATAGATATGCTTGGATTTTAAAGAATATTGAAATACTTGATAAACCTATTAAAGCCAAAGGTCATCTTGGAATATGGAATTTTGTTGAATAAATTACATTTAGTAGTTTGTTAGAAAACTCATTTAATCAAGGAAAATTACAAAATGAAAATAATAACACTATGTGGAAGCTTAAAGTTTTAAAAAAATGATGACAATTGCAGAAAAAATGGTATTAGACGGATATTGTATTCTTACACTAGTATATCCAGTATCAGAGGATATTAAGAGAACTAAAGAGCAATTAATAAAATTAAAAGAGGCACATTTTAAAAGAATAGAATCATCAGATGCTATATTAGTAGTAAATATAAATAATTATATTGGAGAAAGTACAAATTTAGAAATAGATTATACAAAAAAAGGAAAAGAAATTATATATTATACTGATTTAATAGAAAATAATTAGAGCGACAAATTACAAGTTGTAAAAAGGAAGTGATTTAAATGGATATGTATCAAAAAAGAAAAGCAAGGAAAGAAATGAAAAATAATAAAAATAAAGAAGAAATGCAAAATCAAATGAATATCAACTGGTATCCTGGCCATATGGCTAAAACTAAAAGAGAAATAGGAGAAAAATTAAACTTAATAGATTTAGTATATGAAATAGTAGATGCTAGAATGCCTTTATCTTCTAGAATAGAAGAAGTTGATAATATAATAAAATCTAAACCTAAAATTATAATTATGACTAAGTATGATTTATGTGATAAAGTAGAGACTGATAAGATAATTAATTATTTTGAAAGCCTTGGCAATGATGTAGTACCTGTTGATTTAATAACTGGTGATAATATTAAAAAAGTAATTAGTGTTAGTGAAAAGTATCAACAATTAGAAAATGAGAAAAGAGCTAAAAAAGGCCTTAAGCCAAGAGGATTAAGAGTATTAGTACTTGGTATTCCAAACGTTGGGAAAAGTACCTTCATTAATAAAATAGCTGGAAAGAAAAAGACTGTTGTTGGGAATAAGCCAGGAGTTACTAAACAGTTAAGTTGGATTAGGGTAAATAACGATATAGAACTTTTAGACACTCCAGGAATACTATGGCCCAAAATAGAAAATCAAGAACAAGCCAAAAAACTAGCTTTGTTTTCCTCAATTAAGGAAGAAATACTTCCAAAAGAAGAATTAGCTATTTATGCTCTTTCTATATTATCAAACCTTTATAAAGATAGAGTAGAAGAAAGATATGGAGTTAGTTATAATAATAATGATATAGTAGAAGTACTAGATATAATAGGTACTAAAAGAGGTTGTTTAGAACGTGGTGGAATAGTATCTTATGAAAAAGTATATAATATAATACTACAAGATATTAAGAATAACGCTTTTGGTAATATAACATTAGATAGAAAAGAAGCATAATCTTCTTTTTTTAATTTAAGTATTTTCCTCTATAATCATTATATAAAGTTAGTAAACCATTAAAGACATTATCTCTAATCATTCCCTTTAATCTATAGATAAAGTTACTATCATTAAGAATAAAATCTAAATTTTCTTTTAAAAAATTAGTAATAACTATAGATTCATCTTCACTAGGATAAATACCCTTACTCTCTAAAAATCCCATTGTTAAATGATGATTTAAACTAGTAATATTCTTTCTTAAAAAACGTTCAATCATAAACTCATCCCTTCTTTTAAATTTATATGAAATAAATTTTAAAATATGTGATAAACTATTAAGGAAGGAGTGGTAAGATGCCAAAGATTAAGCAAAAAACTAGTAAAAAACAGATAAATAAAAAACATAAATTAAGAATGGAATCTAACTTCTACTATCAAAAAAGATTTTCTACAATAGCAGCTATTTCCTTATTTTGCTTTATAGTATTAGCTTTTCACTTGTATCAAGTAATGCTAAGAGATCAAGTTAAATATGAAAAAAGACTTGAAGCATTATCTACTAAAGAAGTAGAAGGATCAACCGCTCCAAGAGGAAGAATACTTGATCGAAATGGTAAAGTAATTGTTGATAATAAAGCGGTTAAGACTATCTATTATCAGAAAGAAAAAGGAAGAACTGCTCTTGATGAGATTAATTTAGCTTATAAAGTAGCTCCTCACTTAAATCTTTCTATTAGTAAATTAAATGATAGGATGAAAAGAGAATTCTTTGTAGCAAAAAATAGTGAAAAGATGAAAAAAAGAATAAAAGCAAGTGAGTATGAGAAAGTAAAACAAAGAAAACTAACTCAAGATGATATTTTAGAACTTAAGATTGAAAGAGTAACAGATGATGAGTTAAATAGTTTTACTGATGAAGATAAAAAAGCGGCTTACTTATATTATTTAATGAATAAAGGATACACATATGATCAAAAAGTTATTAGAACAAAGGATGTAACGGATGAAGAATATGCTTATATTGCTGAAAATAATAAATCATTGGATGGCTTTAATACAAGACTTGATTGGGAAAGAAGTTATCCTTATGGAGATGTATTTAGAACAATACTTGGAACTGTATCAGATAATGGTATACCTAGTGAAGAAAAAGCTTATTATTTAAAAAAAGGCTATTCACTTGATGATAGAGTAGGAACAAGCTATTTAGAAAAGCAGTATGAAGACTATTTGCGTGGTAAAAAAGAAGTATATAAAGTATTAAACCGTCATGAGCTAGAACTTGTAAGTGACGGTAAAAGAGGTAATGATATTGTTTTAACTATTGATATAGAGTTACAAAAACAAGTAGAAGAGATATTAAAAAAAGAAATAGTAGAAACAAAGAGTCAGCCAAATACCCAGTATTATGATAGAAGTTTTGTTGTTGTTCAAGATCCTAATACTGGAGAAATACTAGCTATGGCTGGTAAACAAGTGTTACCCGATGGAAAAGGTGATTATAAAATAATTGATTATACAGCAGGAGTAGTTATTTCTCCAATGACATCAGGTTCTGTTGTAAAAGGAGCTAGTATGATAGTGGCTTATAATCAAGGAGCTATAAAAATAGGAGAATATCAACAAGATGAATGTATAAAACTAGCTGGTACTAAAAAGAAGTGTTCTTGGAAAACTCTTGGTAGAATTAATGATATAGATGCCCTAGCTTTATCTAGTAACGTTTATCAGTTTAAAGCAGCTATGAAGGTAGCTGGATACCAATATAGTTATAATATGCCATTTAAAGTTGATAAAAGCATCTTTGATACTTATAGAAATACTTTTCATGAGTTTGGTCTTGGGGTAGCAACAGGAATAGATTTACCTGTTGAGTCTAGGGGAACTTCTAGTGATAATACAGCTGGAGGTTTACTACTTGACTTTGTAATGGGACAGTATGATACTTATACTCCAATGCAGTTATCACAGTATGTTTCAACAATTGCTAATAAAGGAACAAGATATCAACCACATCTATTAAAAGAAGTACATAAATCAACTGATGATGAATCGTTAGGAAAAGTAATTTATACTTTTGAACCTAATGTTTTAAATAAAGTTAATACTAAGGAAGAATATTTAAATAGAGTAAGAGAAGGATTTCATGCTGTTACTACTAAAAGTTATGGATTAGGAAGAAACTATATTGATGCTAGTCATGATCCTTCAGGTAAAACTGGTACTAGTCAAAGTTTCACTGATAGTAATGGTGATGGAAAAATAGATACACCAACTGTATCAACTGCTTTTATTGGTTATGCTCCAACTGATAATCCAAAGATGTCAATAACAGTAACTAGTCCGAACTCATCATTAGAGAATTCTAATATTAATTACTCATCTATGGTAACAAGGAGAATTTCTAAGAGTGTAAGTGATATATACTTTAATCTATATCCATAAAATGCTTGCTAAAACAGAAGAAAATATCTATAATATATTCTGTTTGAAAGGAAGAATATTATGACAGAAGATGAATTGATATTTGTCTCTAATAATTATGCAAAACTAAAAGAAGTACAAGAAAAATTAGCTACTCTTGATGTTAATGTTATCAGTAAAAACTATAGATTCTTTGAACAATTAGAAAATGATCTATTTTGCATCACTGTTGATAAGGCTATTAGTGCTTATGATAATATAGTAAAACCACTAATTGTTATGGATACTGGCTTTTATGTTAAAAACTATCCAAATAATCCTGATTTTCCTGGAGCTTTTATTAAGACTAACTTATTAAATACTATTGGCATAAAAGGCCTTTTAGAAAATATGAAAAATGTAACTGATAGAAAATGTTTATTAAAGGAATGTTTAGCTTACTACGATGGTGATAATTTTAAAGTGTTTGAATCTAGCCAAGAAGGAACTTTAGCATATAGTGAATATAAAGGAACTAATATTGATAAATATACTAAGCTATTTGGAGTTTTTATTCCTGAAGGGTATTCTAAAACGGTTAGTGAAATGTCAAGTGATGAGAAAGATGAACTAGCTAAGACTAATCCTAACGTCCTATCTTTGTTCGCTAATTGGTATAAAAAAGAAAGAAGTAAATGTTTAGTAAAGAAGTAAAAAATAATGACTTCTTTTTCTTTTATCCTTGACGGTTGAGTAGATATTCAACTATAATTAAGATGTGGAGGGTAACAATGAAAAAATATAGTTGTGATTGTAATATAATTCATGAAGAAAATGTATATAATACTAAAGAGAAAATAAAAAAATTAGATACTTTAACTGATGTATCTGACTTCTTTAAAATATTAGGTGATATAACTAGGACTAAAATATTATTTGCTCTTGATAATAACGAAATGTGTGTTTGTGATATAGCTAATAGCTTAGATATGAGTAAGTCATCTATATCACATCAGCTTTCAACTCTAAGAAAAATGGGAATAGTAAAAACAAGAAGAGAGGGAAAGGAAGTTTATTATATGTTAGATGATAATCATGTAAAAGAAGTATTTGAAGTAGCTTTAGAACATATTAATCATAAGAAGGGAAAAACAAATGAAGAAATATAAATATAATATAAATAATTTAGATTGTGCTAATTGTGCTAGAGAAATAGAAGAAAGTTTAAATAAAAACAAAGACTTTAAAAATGTAGTAGTTAATTTTAATACTTCTAAATTATCATATGAATCTTTAAAAGAATTTAGTTTAGAAGAAGTTAATAATTTAGTAAAAAAAATAGAACCAGAAGCTTATTTATCAGAAGAAGAAATAGAAACTAAAAATGAATTTTCTCTAAGAATCTTAATAATTGGTTTAACAATCGGTCTATTGGGATATTTCTTAAAACTACCTAACATAATTAAAATAGTTTTATACTTAATATCTTATGGTCTTCTTTTATATAAAACTACTATTAATGCAATTAAGTTATTATTTAGAAGTAGAACAATTAATGAAAATTTCTTAATAACTATTTCTTGTTTTGGAGCCTTAGCAATAGGGGAAGTACTAGAAGGAATGATGGTAGTAACTTTATATACCATTGGTAAAGTACTAGAAGAGAAAGCTATTAATAATTCTCGGAAATCTATTAAAGGTCTACTTGATATTAAACAAAATTACGCTAATAAGAAGGAAGATAATGAGGTACAAAAAGTAAGAGTAGAAGAAGTGAAAGTAGGAGATATATTAATTGTAAAAAAGGGAGAAAAGATTCCTCTTGATGGGGTAGTTATCAAGGGTGAGTCAGCACTTGATACTTCAGCTCTTACAGGCGAGAGTGAAGAAGTGAATGTTAAAACATCATCTAAAGTATTATCAGGAAGTATTAATAAAAAAGATGTTATTGAAATAAAAGTAACAGCTTTATATGAAGATTCAACTGTTGCTAAAATACTAGAGTTATTAGAATCAGCTACCGATAAAAAAACAAAGATGGAAACATCTATTTCTAAGATAAGTAAGATTTATACGCCAACTGTTATAATATTTGCTATTTTAGTTATAATCATGTTACCAATTTTTACTGATGTAACACTAAAGTCTAGTATCTATAGAGGATTAACCTTCTTAGTTATATCTTGTCCTTGTGCTATTGCTATATCAGTACCACTTTCTTATTTTACTGGTATAGGTGTAGCTAGTAAGAAAGGTATCTTAATAAAAGGAAGCACTTACTTAGATAATTTAAGTAATGCTAAAAATATTATTTTTGATAAGACAGGTACTCTTACTACTGGAAGTTTTAGGGTAGAAAGTATTGATATTTCCAATGACTCTTATACTAGGGAAGATGTTATAGAAATACTTAGAAAAGGTGAATCATTTTCAAATCATCCAATTGCTAAATCAATCCTTTCTTTAAGTAATAAGAAAGTAAATAATAAGAATGTTAAAGATTATAAAGAAATAGAAGGTAAGGGTATATCATTTACTTTGGATAATAAAAAAGTATTAATTGGAAATAAAAGTCTATGTGATTGTGATAATGATACTATTCTTCATCTAAATATTGATGGAGTACATATCGCATCTATTACTATAAATGATGGTATTAAGGAAAATGCTAAAGAGACAATTGATGGATTAAAGAAACATGGAATAAAGACTTATATGTTTACTGGTGATAAGAAAGAAATCGCTCTTGCTATTGGTAAAAAACTTGAAATAGATGAAATTAAGTATGAGATGTTACCAACTGATAAATTCTCTAATTATGAAAAAGTAAGCAGAGCTGCTATTACTATCTTTGTTGGTGATGGAATTAATGATACTCCAGTCTTAAAAAGAGCAGATATTGGTATTGCTATGGGAGCAGTTGGTCAAGATGCAGCTATTGAAGCAAGTGATGTTGTTCTAATGAAAGATGACCTTTCAAAGATTTTACTTGCTATTGATATTTCTAAATATACTAAACATATTATGATACAAAACTTGGTGTTTGCTATTACTGTTAAAATTTTAATTCTATTACTTAGTGTTTTTGGTTTAGCTAATATGTGGTTTGCAGTTTTTGCTGATACTGGTGTTACCTTATTAACAATTATAAATACCCTAAGAATAATGAAAAAATACAATTAAAATAGATTTTATTAAAAAGTCATAATTTACAATCTTTATGACTTTTTTTGATATAATAGACTCTTATAATAAAAATAAGAGGTAGTTAATTTATGACATAATAAAACCCTTATTAAATAAGGGTTAAATCATTAATGGTGCGGGTAACAGGAGTTGAACCTGCACGTCTATGACACTAGATCCTAAGTCTAGCGCGTCTGCCAATTCCGCCATACCCGCGAATAAAAATGGTGGACCCTGATGGACTCGAACCATCGACCGCCCGGTTATGAGCCGGATGCTCTAACCAACTGAGCTAAGGGTCCAGAACTTCCATTGCCATTTAATAGTAACATATTTTTTATACTCGTGCAAGAGATTTTTGCTTTTTTGCATGAAAAAAAATTTAATTCGTATTATTATAGGGGAGGAAAAGATGTACAAAGCTAAAAAATTACCATTTTTATATTATCAATTAGAACCTATTATATCAACTAAAACTAATGCTTATCACTATGAGAAACATTATAAAACCTATTTAAATAATTTAAATAAGATTATCATTAAAAACAATATTTCTACTAATTATGAATTAATAGACTTATATAACCATCTTGATATCGTTAATGATGAAGATAAAAATGATTTTTTATTTAACTTAGGAGGAGTAGTTAATCATGAATTATATTTTGAATCTATAAAACAAGAAAAGAAATTACCAGACTCTAATCTATTATTAGCAATTAATAATTCATTTGGAAATTTAGATAATATGTATAATGAAATAAAAAGTTGTACTAGAGAATTAAAAGGAAGTGGCTACTTGTTCTTAGTAACTGATAATAATAAAAAATTGTCTTTACTAATTACCACTAATCAGGATAGTCCTTATTTATATGGATTAACACCACTACTTTGTATAGATTTATGGGAACATGCTTATTATTTGGAATATCAAAATGAAAGAAATAGATATGTTGAAGAAATATTAAAAATAATTAACTTTTCTTATGCAAATAAGTTGTTTGCAAATTGACACACATAATAATTATTGATACAATTTAAGCACTTTGGAGGAAATAGAATGAAAAATACGAATGAATTAAAGACTGGGATAAGTGAAATTATCAAGATTATCGGATCACTAAATGCTAAGAATGTAGAAAGAATTTGTAATAAGATTGATATTTCAATAGAAGACTTATATTATCTTTTTAGAATGTTTTTCCATAACAACTTAGAAATGAATACTAATGATAAAATTACCTCAGAAAGACTAGCAAAAGAATTAATACAAGGTATGAAAGATATTACTAATGAAGTTGCTAACGATATTGTAATTTGTAATAAAGAAAGTAAATTATATAATCTTTATGAACACTACAAGAGATATGGATTATCACCATATGATATCAAAAACATAGCTAAAATATTAGAACAAGAAGAGATAAACAAAATAGTAGATAATTATATAACTATTCATCCTGATATATTTACTACTATTTCAGCTAGTAAAATAGGTGGCATGCTTAGAAGAACATCTTTATATGAATTTAATTTTTATTTAGAAAATGAGAAAGTTAGTTATGATAAAAAATTACTTACTAAGGTCTTAAATACTTTAGATGAAGAAAGTATTCCTATTTATAAAGGAACTTTGTTTGAGGGACTAAAACTAGAAAAAGAAAGAAGTATATCAGAAAAAAGTAGCAAAATATTGAAAAAAAGTCTTATAAAATAAGCAAAACAGTTTGACTAGCTTAATAAATTATGGTAAAATCATGGTGTTTGTAGCAAGAGCAGGCCTCTTTCTCAAACCGCATTGAAAAGGTAGAAACAAAAAATATTTTGTACCTTAAGAGCGAGTCTTAAGTAAAAAAGGAGGTATTAAAATGTACGCAGTTATTAAAACCGGTGGAAAACAATATCGTGTTAGTGAAGGAGACGAAATCTTTGTTGAAAAGTTAGAAGTAGAAGATGGAAAAGATGTTACTTTCAATGAAGTATTAATGATCGATGGAAAAATTGGAACTCCTTATCTTGATGGTGCCAGTGTAACAGGAACTGTTTTAAAACATGGTAAAAGTAAAAAAATCCGTATATTCAAGTATAAGAATAAGTCTAGAAGCAATCGTAAGACTCAAGGACATCGTCAACCTTATACAAAAATTAAGATTACTAAAATTAATGGATAATTATGATTAGTGTTAAAACAACAAAAGAAAATGGATTTTATAAGAAAATTGCAATATTAGGACATGCTATGTATGCTGATTATGGTAAAGATATTGTTTGCAGTGCTGCTAGTTCGATAGTTACTACTACAGTTAATGGAATCTTGTCACTAGATAAAGAGGCCTTAACTTATAAAGCAGATAAAAAAGGATTAACAATAAATATTTGCAAACAAGATAAAATAGTAGATACACTAATTTGCAATATGATTTCTTTATTAAAGGAATTAGAAGAAAACTATAAAGATAATATTGAGATAAAGTAAGGAGGAGACAAACGTGGAATTATTAAAGTTAAACATTCAATTTTTTGCACATAAAAAAGGACAAAGTTCAACTTCAAATGGACGTGATTCAATCGGTAGACGTTTAGGAGCTAAAGCTGCCGATGGAGAATTTGTGACAGCTGGAAGCATTCTTTATCGTCAAAGAGGAACAAAGATTCATCCAGGAGTTAATACTAAGCGTGGTAACGATGATAGTATCTTTACAACTGTAGATGGTATTGTTAAATTTGAACGTGTAGGTAAAGACAAAAAGCAAGTTTCTGTTTACCCAGTTGCTGAGTAATACAGTTGCTTTTTTTCTTTTAGAGAAAGGGGATATTGTTATGTTTGTAGATGAAGTAGTATTAAAAGTAATAGCTGGAAGTGGTGGGGATGGTTGTACCGCTTTTAGAAGAGAAAAGTATATCGCTTATGGTGGACCTTATGGTGGCAATGGAGGTCATGGAGCAGATATAATATTTAAAGTAGATGAAGGACTTCATACTTTACTTGATTTACGCTATCAAAAGCTAATTAAAGGAGAAAAAGGAGAAAATGGTAAAGGAAAAAATCAGCATGGTAAAAGTAGGGAGCCAGTTGTTATTAAAGTACCACAAGGAACAGTAGTAACAAATATGGATACAGGTTTAGTTTTAGCTGACTTAAAGGGAAAAGACTCATCATTTGTAGTAGCTCATGGTGGACGTGGTGGACGTGGTAATACCGCTTTTAAAACACAAAATAATACAGCACCAAATTTCTCAGAGAATGGGGAACCTGGTGAGGAAAGAGAAATAAAAGTAGAGTTAAAACTCTTAGCAGATGTTGGTCTTGTAGGATTCCCTAGTGTTGGAAAAAGTACAATTATTTCTAGTGTATCTAAAGCTAAACCAAAAATAGCAGATTATCCATTCACTACACTTCACCCACATTTAGGAGTAGTTAGAGCAACTAACAACGATACCTTTGTCATGGCTGATTTACCAGGATTAATAGAAGGAGCTAGTAAAGGTGAAGGCTTAGGTGATAGATTCCTAAAACATATTGAAAGAACAAAAGTATTACTTCATGTTTTAGATATGTCTCATGATGATCCTTTAAAAGACTACCAGTTAATTAATAATGAATTAGAATCATTTAGTGAAAAACTAATTAAAAAAGACATGGTCATCGTTGCTAATAAAATGGATGTGGTAGGTAGTGAAGAAAAATTAAAGGTTCTAAGAGAAAATATTAAAGACAAAAAGATTTTTGCTATTTCTGCTTTCGAAAAAACTGGTTTACAAGAGGTTGTTGATTATCTAGAGGAAATAGTTTCTAAAAATAGAGAAGTTAATTTATATGAGAACGAAGACTATGAAGACTATGTTTTATATAAGTTTAAGGAAGAAGAACCATTTACGATTGAAAAAGAAGATGACTGCTTTGTTATAAAAGGTGAAAAAGTAGAAAAATTATTTAAGATGACTAAGTTTAGTACTGAAGAAGGAATGCTTCGCTTTGCTAAGAAATTAAGAAAAATGGGAATAGATGAAAAACTGGAAGAAATGGGAGCCGAAGATGGTGACATGGTTAGAATACTAGACTTCTATTTTGAATTTAAGAAAAATTAAAGGTAAGAAGAATAAATGTACAATGAAATAGTAAACTTAATAAAAGAAAAGAAAAAAGATATTGATGATATTACCTTAAAGTATTTAGCTAATTATCTTTATGTTGTAAAAAGTAAAAATGTTCTTCCACCTTCAGTTAGTTTTGATGAAATAGTTAATAATGTTTTAAGATTTGAAAGAATAGAATTCTTTGATAATAATCACTATTTAACTAAAAAGATGGTAAAGATTTTAAGGAATTAAGGGATATTAAGAGTAAGACTTTATTTATTAGAGATAGCTTAGATGATGAACTTAAAGAAATTACCATGTATCATGAGCTCCATCACGCTGCTCAAACATCACTTATTAATCTAGAAACAGGAGATTGTGGTATTAATCAACATGAAAATTATGGAAGAATGATAATGGAAGCTCAAACTCAGTGGTTTGCTGAAGAAGTATACAAAAATATTCATAATGTTGATTTTCAAGAGAAGGAGATTCCATCTGAAAATTTAAGAATGCAAAGTGGTGGAACTGTAGTTTCTAGCCTTCATAATTATGAATTGTATGATTCTATGCTTAGCAAATTATCAATCATTATAGAAGAACCCAAAGAGTTTTTTGTTACAATAAATTATCTTTATGATAATGACCAAGGAATGAAAATGTTAGAAGAAAAATATAACCAGGCTTTAGAAAAACATAGAACAAAGTATGATTTTCTTAACATGATGTATATTTTTGATTATGTCTATGCAACTGATCTTATGGGATATGTTGAAAATCAAAATAAAGAAAAAATACTAAGTGGTGAAGAAACTAGTGAAACATATAGAATATATGATAATGTTAGAAGCGAAACACTATCATTTGCTAAACAAGAAAGGTATATAACTTCCTTTGATACTACTACTTTTTTAACATTATTAGAAAATGGCTGTGATTGTAGTGAGTTTGCAAAATATATTTTAAATAATCAAAAAAGGGAAATAGTTAATAACTATTTAGGAAAAAAGAAAGATACAGCAACTAGCGTTTCTACTTCTTCTAAGAAAAATTAAACTTTTCTCGTAGTAAAATTACTTGTTAATAAGTAAGTATTGTGATAATATGTATGTAGCAAGGGAACTTGCGTAAAATAAAAAAGAGGAACATTTATTTGGAAGTGAATGTCTCCTTCAAAAAAATGGGAATGACACTCTATCTTGATGAAGAGTGTCTTTATTTTAATTTTTTACTGCTAATACCAATAAGGTAGATAGTAGTAATATTAATGAAATTAATCTAAGGAATTTTAAAATAAAAGTCTTAGTTTTCATCAGTCACCACCTCCTTATAAAATAAGTTACTTTTTAATATTTTAGTATTTCCCGTTTGCTTATCTAAATCACTTGTTAAATTATCAATTGTTTGATAAAATCTTTATAGAAAATGTAGGTGTAAGATATGTACTTAAAAGAAATAATTGTAAATGGTTTTAAGTCATTTGCAGATAAAATAGATATAGTATTAAATGATGAAACAACATGTATTGTCGGACCAAATGGTAGTGGGAAAAGTAATATTGTAGATGCTGTTCGTTGGGTACTTGGTGAACAATCAGTGAAAACTTTAAGAGGTGATGGAGCAATGAGCGATGTCATCTTTGTTGGTAGTGCTTCACGAAAAATGAAAAATGTAGCATCTGTAGAATTAGTCTTTGATAATAGTGATCACTATCTAACAGTTCCATATACAGAAGTCTCAATTAAAAGACGTGTATTTAGAAGCGGTGAGAATGAATACTTTTTAAACAACCAAAAGTGTCGTCTAAAAGATATCCTAAACTTATTCCTAGATAGTGGTATTGGAAAGGAATCATTTAATATAATTGGTCAAGGTGAAGTCCAAAAGATTTTAAGTGAAAGTAAGGATGAAAGGCGACTTATTTTTGAAGAAGCAGCTAGTATTTTAAAATACAAAAAAAGAAAAGAAGAGGCTTTAAGAAAACTAGATCGTACCCATGAAGCTTTAGATAGAGTACAAGATATAATCAACGAGTTGGAATTACAAGTAACTCCTTTAAAAAGACAAAGTGAAGAAGCTAAGAAATATCTTGAATATAAGAAAAAACTAGAGTCACTTGAAATAGCACTTCTTGCTTATGATATATATCATTTAACAGAAGAAGAAAAATTAAAAACAGCTGAGAAGAAAAAACTAGATGACGAAGTATTAATCGCTTTGAAAGAAGAAAATGTAAGAGATAGTAAAATATTAAAATATAAACAAGAAGAAGATGAACTACAAAAAGAGATAACCTTTGTTCAAACTGAACTACTTAAAACAGCTGAAGAAGTAGTAAGACAAGAAAGTAGTTTAGAATTATTTAAATTAGAACGACGTAAGAAAGAAGAAGGAACAACTGATGAAGAGTTAAGAATCTTGTTAACAGAACAATCTAAAGATAAGAAAGAATTATCACTACTTGATACAGAACTAGAAGAATTAAAGGAAACACTTAAGATAAAAGAAGATGAGGTAAATACTAAAAAGAAAGAATTAGACTCTACTAAGATGGCTAAGAGAAATTATTTAAGTGAATATAGTAAAATAGATCAAGATCAATTAAGTTATAAGCATAAGATAGACTTTTTAGTAAGTGAAGAAGAAAAAGGTTCTAACTTACCAGAAGTAATTCGCTACCTTTTAAAAGAAGAGTCTCTAAAAGGTATTTATAATACAATAGGTAATGTAGTTACAACTGATGATATTTATGCTAAAGCTTTAGATACATCTCTTGCTGCTAGTAAAAATTTTGTCTTAGTAAAAGATGATATCTGTGCTAAAGAAGCAATTAGTAATATTAAGAATAAAAAGAAAGGAAGAGCAACTTTCTTCCCTTTAAATATTATTAAACCAAGATATATTCCACAAGATATTAAAAATAGTCTAGAAAGAATAGATGGTTATTATGGCATTTTAGCAGATAAAATTAAAACAGAAGACATGTATAAAGATGTAATTTATAACCAGTTTGGTTTAGTATTACTAGCTAAAGATATGGATAGTGCCTTAGTAATTGCAAAACAGACTATGAATAAATACAAAATAGTTACTCTAGATGGTGATGTCATAAATACAGGTGGTTCTATGAGTGGTGGAACTTTTTATAAAGGAAGAAGTTCTGTTATGATAAGGCAAGAAATAGAATCACTTAGAAGAACTTATCAAGCCCTTACTAAATCAAGACAGAAAGTGTTATTAGACATTAAAGAAAGTGAAGAAAAGATTACTACTATAGAAGATATCTATTATAAGTTAGATAAAGAGTTAGAAAATATTAAAATTACTATTACAGAAAAAGAAAAGAGATATAAAGAATTAAGTGCTAACCTAGTAAGAAAAAATGAATCTATTAAAAGATTAGAAGCATCAACTGATAGCTTTGATCAAAAAGAAAAAGAACTTATTGAAGAGTTTTATAGAAAAAGTACTTATAAGGAAAAACTAGAAAAGAAGAAAATGTTCTTAGATGATAAATTAAAAACATTAAAAAGTAATCTAGCTAGTTTTGAAGATGAAGATACCTATGAGGGTAGAATCTTAAAGAAAAAACAGGATACTATTAAAAACTTAGAAATAGAATTATCAAGAATTGATGTTAAACTTAATAGCTATTTACAAACCTTAGCAGAAGAATATACAATGACTTATGAAAAAGCAAGGAATGAATATCAGTTAACAGAAGAAATAGAAGAGTCTAGAAAATTAGTTAATCAATATAAAATGATTATTAAAGACTTGGGTATGGTTAATTTACAAGCAATAGAAGAATATGATAGAGTTAAAACAAGGTATGAATTTTTACTACATCAAAAAGAAGACTTAGAAAAAGCTGAAGCCACTTTATTTGAGATAATGGATGAACTTGATCAAGTAATGAAAGATGAATTTCTAAAGACTTTTAATGAGATTAAAGAAGAGTTTAAAGTAGTCTTTTCTAAGATGTTCCATGGTGGAAGTGCTGATTTAAAATTAACTAATCCAGATGATTTATTAACTACTGGTATTGAGATAATAGCATCTCCTCCAGGTAAGAAGTTATCAACTATTCAGTTGTTATCAGGTGGTGAGAAGACCCTAACCGCTATTAGTTTATTATTTGCTATATTAAATATTAGAAAATTACCATTCTGTATATTTGATGAAGTGGAAGCAGCCTTAGATGAAGCTAATGTCTCTCAGTTTGGTAAGTATTTAGAACACTATAAAAACAAAACTCAGTTTTTAATAATAACTCATAAGAAGAAGACAATGGAGTATGCTGATACTTTATATGGTATTACAATGCAAGAGTCTGGAGTTTCAAAACTTGTTAGAGTAGAAATGGAAAATAAAGAGGAGATACTATAGGTGAAAAGACTAAAAAATTATTCTCCTCCCAAAATAATAGGAATTCTTCTTCTTCTAATTCCTATTATTTTTTCTTTAGCTAAAAATATAAATCTAAATAATGATACTTACTTTATTATTAAAAGTGGTAACTATATTTTAAAACATGGTATTTTATATATCGAACCATTTACGATGCATCATAACTTTTCTTTTGTAATGCAACAGTGGTTGTCAGCTATTATTTTTGCAGTTATTTATAATATAGGTGGTAATCTAGGAATATCCATTTTTATAACTAGTTTATTTACAGTAATTATTTATCTATTTTATAAATTATGTTCTTATGTAAGTGATAATAAATACTACTTATCCTTATTTTTAACACTATTATTTTCTCTTATAATGTTACCCATTTTTATAACATCAAGACCACAAGTTATTTCCTTTGTAATCTATCTTTTATACTTTAATCTATTAGAACGATATGTAAAAACTAATAAGACTAAATACTTAATACCACTTCCAATCTTATCACTATTAGAGATAAATTTGCATGGATCACTTTTCTTTATCTTGCCATGCTTCATCTTACCTTATATAGTAGAAGGAATCTTAAAAGAGTTTAGTTGTTTTACTAAAGATAAATATAAAGTAGGACCACTGTTAATTACTTTTATACTTGTTTTATTAACAGGATTTATTAATCCGTATGGCACTGATATGTTAACTTATACTTATAAAGCCTTAAATAATCCATACTTAAAATACTTTGTAACAGAAGTTAAACCACCATCTATTAAAGAAACATCAGGACTAATCATTTATCTAACTATCTTTGCTATTCTAATCTGTTATTATTTTTCTAAGAGAAAGATAAAAATTCGTTATTTTCTCTTATATTTAGGTACTACTATTTTAACAATTTGCTCTATTAGAAATTATTGTTACTTATTAATAGCAGGACTATTTCCTTTGGCAGATTATTATCAAGATAGAGCAAGAAGTTATAAGAAAGTTAATCTTACTAAGATAGATAAACTTATGGTTATCATTGTAACTTGTTTCTACTTAATAATCATTTGTAATATAGTAGTAATAAAACCAGATAAACATCCACTAGAAAGAGTAGTTAACTATCTTGATAGTCATACTACTAAAGATGTTTTACTATATAATGATTTTAATGAAGGAAGTTACTTAGAATTTAATGGTTATAAAACTTATATAGATCCACGACCAGAAATATTTTTGAAAAGTATTAATAGGCAAGAAGATATCTTAAAGGAATACTATAATTTGCAAACAGGTAATTTAAAAATAAAAGACTTTTTAGCCAAATATAAATTTACCTATCTAGTACTATCTGATAGTGATGTAATGTTCTATAAAGAAGAAGAACTTATTGACTATAAATTAGTATACAGTGAGAAAAACTATAAAATTTATATACGAAAATAATTTTTCTTGATATAATTTAGTAAAGGATATGGTTAATGTGAAAA
>ERZ773130.1346-NODE-1346-length-23511-cov-19.134422_pt1 | contig 23511 bp, 17 predicted proteins | sample MGYA00511919_ERZ773130 | MGnify/ENA primary metagenome ERZ773130 (study PRJEB29015, sample SAMEA2737851) | human gut metagenome | biome: human gut; feature: human-associated habitat; material: faeces | place: China | collected 2012 ...
GGCTGCGGAGAGGTCTGCTGCACGGCAGGGGCAGGTTCTGCTCCTGCTGCCGGGGTCTGGGGTGCAGCAGCTGCGGGGGCAGGCTGCACTGGGGCGCTGGCAAAGGGCTGCACCGCTGCCGCAAAGGGGCGGGGTGCTTCCGGCTGTGCCGCCCGGGCGGGGGCTGCCTGTACCGTTACCGCCTGCATCTGCTGGGGCGGCTCGGACAGGCTGAACAGTGCCAATTCCAGCTCGATGCGCTGGTCGCTGCCGCGGGTCATGTGTTCCAGCGCCGTACCTAACGTGCGGATGGCGCGGATGGCTTCCCGCTGCCCCATCTCCGGGCCTTTTTGCAGGTACAGCGCCTCTTCCTCCGGCGAAACACCGGACAGCAGCGCCTGCCCGCCGGGCAGTGCCGCCAGCATCAGGGCGCGGTAGTGGGCGATCAGTTCCTCGGTCAGGCGCTTCACGTCCACCGACTGCTGCCGCAGCTGCGCCAGCTGTGCCAGCGCGGCGGCGGCGTCCTGCGCTTCCAAGGCGTCAGAAATATGGAACAGGTAGCTGCGGTCGGTGACACCCGCCATGCGGCGCACCACGTCTGCGTCGATCTTTGCGGTGACGCCGGCGCAGGTGTCCAGAATGGACAGCGCATCGCGCAGCGCACCATCGGCCAGACGGGCGATCAGCTCCGCGCCGTCGGAGGTCAGTTCCAGCTTTTCTTCCCCGGCGATATACTCCACCCGCCGGGCGATATCCTCCGGCCCGATGCGGGTAAAATCGTACCGCTGGCAGCGGGAGAGGATGGTGGCGGGCACTTTCTGGATCTCGGTGGTCGCCAGAATGAAGATGACGTGTGCGGGGGGCTCCTCCAGCGTTTTCAGCAGCGCATTAAAGGCCGCTGTGGACAGCATGTGCACCTCGTCGATGATATACACCTTATACTGGCAGGCGCTGGGGGTGTAGGCGGTCTCGTCCCGCAGGTCGCGGATATCATCCACGCCGTTGTTGGAGGCTGCGTCCATCTCCACCACGTCCAGCAGGCTGCCGTTGTCGATGCCCTTGCAGATCTCGCACTCCCCGCAGGGGTCGCCATTTACCGGGTGCAGACAGTTGACCGCCTTTGCAAAAATTTTGGCGCAGGTGGTCTTGCCGGTGCCGCGCACGCCGGTAAACAGATACGCATGGCCCACGCGCCCTGCGGTGATCTGGTTTTTCAGGGCGGTCACGATGGCACGCTGGCCCACCACATCCTCAAACCGCTGGGGTCTCCATTTGCGGTAAAGTGCACGATACATGGCGATCTCTCCCCTTTCCCGGCCTTTGCGGCAAAAATAAAAGGACAGCGCTCGACGGGGTTTTGTCCCCGCCTTGCGTAACTCGGCATACGGATGCAGGCTTACTGAAACGCACGAACGCACTGCTTAAGGCTGCTTGGTTCCCCACCTGACCTGGTTCACAGCGAGCCCATCGTACAGGACCCGCATCCGTATGCCGAACCACGCAGCAGGCGCTGTCCGACACATCCTTGTGGATGCTAAGATATTGTACCATAAACCCCGCCGGATTGCAAGAGGGGGCAAAACAAAAAGGAGAAGCCCGAAGGCTTCTCCTCGTTTGTGCTAAAACTGTTTAAGACTGGCAAGCGGTGATCAGGCTCATCTTGTACACCTCGTCTGCATTGCAGCCGCGGGACAGGTCGTTGATGGGTGCGTTCAGACCCTGCAGGATGGGGCCGTAGGCAGCGTAGCCGCCCAGACGCTGTGCGATCTTATAGCCGATGTTGCCGGCCTCGATGCAGGGGAAGATGAAGGTGTTGGCCTGACCAGCCACCTTGCTGCCCTTGCACTTGACCTGTGCCACCTCGGGAGCAACGGCTGCGTCAAACTGCAGCTCGCCGTCCACAGCCAGCTCGGGATCCATCTCCTGTGCCTTGATGGTAGCATCGTGGCTCAGTGCCACGGTGCCGCCCTTGCCGGAGCCCTTGGTGGAGAAGCTCAGCACAGCCACCTTCGGGTCGATACCGAACAGCTTTGCGGTGCGGGCAGTCTCCACAGCCACCTCTGCCAGCTTGGAAGCGGCAGAGATCTTGACCTCGCCGGTAGCCTTATCGACGGTATCGGTGTAATCAATGTTGACGGCGCAGTCGCCCATGGCAATGCGCTTCAGGCCCTCTTCGCCGCAGTCGCGGTCCAGAATGAAGCAGGAGCTCACCAGATGTGCGCCCTTCTTGGTCTTGACCAGCTGCAGAGCGGGACGGATGGTGTCGGCGGTGGAGTAGGTAGCGCCGCCCAGCAGGCAGTCTGCCTTGCCCATCTTCACCAGCATGGTGCCGAAGTAGTTGGATTTCTTCAGCAGGGCTGTGCACTCCTCAGCGGACTGCTTGCCCTTGCGCAGCTCCACCATGGTGCTGACCATCTCATCAAAACCGGCGTAGTTCTCCGGGTCGATGATCTCGGCAGCGGAAATATCAAAGTTACCGGCGGCGGCAGCAGCCTTGCACTCTGCCTCGTTGCCCACCATAACGACCTTCAGCACGCCCTCGGCCAGCAGCTTGCTTGCGGCCTCCAGAATGCGGGGGTCATTGCCCTCGGTGAACACGATCGTCTTGGGATTTGCCTTCAGCTGTGCTACCAGCGGTGCAAACATATCAGCCATTGTGATTACCTCCGAAAATGCTTTCCAAAATTTGCATTCCGTGTCTGTTGGACACAAGGATGCCTTTCTTCTTTATTCTAGCACAGACGGCAAAAAGTTCAAGACAAAATTGTGTTTTTGTGCTATATTTTAGGGGAGAAACCTTTGTTTTATTTGTGAATAAAATATCATACCAGTTTTAAAGGAGATGTTCTCCATGGATATGGATACTTTAAAGGCTGAATGCCTTGCCTGCACCCGGTGCGAGCTGTGCGCCACCCGGACGAACGTGGTGTTCGGGCAGGGCGTGCTGGACGCCGAGGTGCTGTTTGTGGGCGAGGGACCCGGCCAGAGCGAGGATGAACAGGGTCTGCCCTTTGTGGGGCGCAGCGGCCAGCTGCTGGACAAATACCTGTTTGCCATCGACCTTGACCGCAGCAAAAACTGCTATATCGCCAACATCGTCAAGTGCCGCCCGCCCCAGAACCGTGACCCGCTGCCCGCCGAGAGCGAAGCCTGTATGCCGTGGCTGCGGGAGCAGTTCCGGCTGCTGCATCCCAAGATCGTGGTCTGCCTTGGGCGCGTTGCCGCCCAGCGGATGATCCGGCAGGATTTTTCCGTCACCCGGGAACACGGACAGATCATTGAGAAGGGCGGCATCCTGTTCATGGGTACCTTCCACCCCGCCGCCCTGCTGCGCCAACCTCAGAACAAGCCCGAAGCCTTTGCGGATTTTACCGTGCTGCGGGACACCATTGCCGCCGTGTGTGAGCATACCTATAATAGGTAAGGACAGGAACCAACCGCACCGCTTTTGCATACTGTAAAGCAAAAGCGAGGTGTTTTTGTATGGAAAGTTCCGTGCATCCTTCTGTGGATTTCTTTCTGGGCGCTACAACGCCCGCCGGGTTCAAGGGCTACTTTGCGCCGCTGCGCCGGGAGCCCGGGATGCAGCTTGTGCTGCTCAAAAGCGGGCCGGGCTGCGGCAAGTCTACCCTGATGAAGCGGCTGGCGCGCGCCGCACAGGATAAGGGCGAGCCCATCCAGCGCATCCACTGCGCCAGCGACCCCGACAGTCTGGACGGGGTGGTGTTCCTGCGGCAGAAACGCGCCATCATCGACGCCACCGCGCCCCATGTGGTGGAACCGGAAGCCCCCGGCGCAGACGAGCGGGTGCTGAGTTTGTACCACACCATTGACGCCGATGCCCTGCACCCCCACAAGGACGAGGTGACCGCCCTGTTTGCCCGCAACCAGCTGCTGCGCAGCCGGGCGGCGCGGTATGTGGCCTCGGCGGGCAGCCTGCTGCTGGACAGCCGCCGCGCCGAAGCGTGCAGCGCCAACTTTGAAAAAGTGCGCCGCTACGTCAAGCGGCTGTGCATCCGCCTGTTGCCCCGCACCGAGGAGATGGGCTCTGAAGAGCTGCGGCTGCTCTCGGCCATCACGCCCAAGGGCGAAGTGTTCTATCAGGGCACGGTGCAGGCGCTGGCCGACCGGTGTATCCTTTTCCGGGATGACTACGGGGCAGTGTCCCGTCTGCTGCTGGAACTCATCCGCGCCGAGGCGCTGGCGCGGGGCTACCACATCATCACCTGCCCCTGCGCCATGCACCCGGAGGACAAGATCGACCACATTATCATCCCCTCCCTGCGGCTGGCATTTTTGACCGATAACCGCTGGCATCCGGTGCGGCTGTCTGCCGCGCAGACCGTGCGGTGCAGCCGTTTTGTGGACAGGGAGAACCTTTCCGCCTGCCGCGCACGGCTGCGCTTCAACGAGCGCGCCGCCGCTGAATTGCTGGAACAGGCCTGTGCCCTGATGGCGCAGGCAAAAAGCTGCCACGATGAACTGGAGACCTACTACCGCACCGCCGTGGACTTTGCACAGGTGGATGCCGCAGCCGCTCAGTGCATGGAACTGTTCGGGGTAGGATAACGCAAAAACCAACGGAGGTGAAACGCCTTGGCAAGCATCCATCTGCCCATCCGGCAGCTGGTGGAGTTTTTGCTGCGCACCGGCAGCATCGACAGCCGCTTTACCGGCTTTGACCGCGCCAACGAGGGTGCACGCATCCACCGCAGGCTGCAAAAAGCCGCCGGGGAGGGCTATCAGGCCGAGGTATTCCTCAGCGCCGAGCGAGAAGCCTGCGGCATCGCCTTTACGCTGGAGGGCCGGGCAGACGGCATTTTCACCGATGAAACCGGCACTGTGACCATCGACGAGATCAAGACTACCACCGTCCCTTATGAGGAGATCACCGAGGAACTGAACCCCTGCCACTGGGCGCAGGGCATGGTGTATGCCGCCATTTACAGCAGCCAGCAGGGGCTGGAAACGCTGGCGGTGCGACTGACCTATTACCAAGTTGATACCGACCAGCTTTTGCGCTTTACCCGGCAGTTCACCCGGCAGCAGCTGGAGCAGTTTTTGCAGCAGCTTTTAACGCAGTACGCCCCGTGGGCGCAGCGGCAGCTGGACTGGGACACCCGGCGCAGCCAGAGCCTTGCGGCGCTGCAATTTCCCTTTGCGGAATATCGCCCCGGGCAGCGGGCGCTGGCGGGCGAGGTGTACCGCGCCTGCCGCGCCGGAAAAAGCGCCGACCGCAAGGGCGGCACCCGCGTTTTTTGTCAGGCACCCACCGGCATCGGTAAGACCATGAGCGCCCTCTTCCCTGCCCTGAAAGCCATGGGCGAGGGCTGCGGCGCAAAGCTGTTCTACCTGACCGCCCGCAACACCACCCAAGCCGCCGCCGAGGACGCGGTGGCGCGGCTGCGTGCCGCACAGCCCGGCCTTGCCCTGCGCAGCGTGACCCTGACCGCCAAGGAAAAGGCCTGTCTGCACCCGGACGCCGAAGGCCACCCCGCCTGCCTGCCGGAGGTATGTCCCTTTGCCAACAGCTACTACGACCGCCGCAAGGATGCGCTGGCGGCTCTGCTGGACGGCAACGGCAGTTTCAGCCGCGCTGCGCTGGCAGACACCGCCCGGCAGTTCTCGGTATGCCCCTTTGAGTTGGGGCTGGACTTGAGCGAGTGGTGCGATGTGGTCATCGGGGACTACAACTATCTGTTTGACCCTGTGGTGCACCTCAAGCGCTTTTTTGATGCCGCCGGGGACTGGCTGTTCCTCATTGACGAAGCGCACAACCTGCCGGACAGAGCCCGCGCCATGTACTCGGCGCAGTTTGCCAAAAGCAGCCTGACCGAGGCAAAGCGGACGCTGGGCAAGGGCAAAAGCAGCCTGAAAACCGCGCTGGCCAAGGCAGATAAGGTCTTTTTGGCGGCGCGCAAAACCTGCGCACAGGCTGCGCCCCGCACAGGCGCAGAGCCTGCCGGGGAGACCGAGCCCGCACAGGTGAGCCTGCTGCCCGCCGAAGCTGCCCCGGATTTTGCCCTGCCGCAGCCGCTGTATGCCCGGGACGGCACCGTGTTTTTGCAGCAGCTGCCCGCCGCCTTGCCCGCTGCGCTGCGGGCGGTGCACACCCCTTTGCAGGACTGGCTGGAACAGAACCCCGAGGACCCCGCCCACGCGCAGCTGCTGGAGCTTTACTTCGCCTTGCAGGATATCGCCCGCGCGGCTGACCGGTACGACAGCCATTTTGTCACCCAGCTCACCGCCCGGGGCAGTGAGTTGGAACTGCATCTGCTCTGCTTAGACCCCGCGCCCTTTGTGGATGCCAGTCTGGCGGCAGGGCGCAGCGCGGCGCTGTTCAGTGCCACCTTGACCCCGCCCGCCTTTTACCGCAATGTGCTGGGCTGTGCCGATGCCCGGGCAGTGGCGCTGCCAAGCCCCTTCCCGCCGGAAAATCTGGGGCTGTTCTGCCTGCCGGGCATCTCCACCCGCTACCGCCAGCGGGAAGCCAGCGTGCCCGCCGTAGCCGATGCGCTGGCGGCGCTGGCAAAGGGCAAAACCGGCAACTATCTGGCGTTTTTCCCCAGCTACGCCTATTTGCAGCAGGTGTACGAAGCCTTTGCCGCCCGCTGGCCGGACATTTCCACCCTTGTGCAGCAGCGCAGTTTGGACGATGCCGGGCGCGCGGAGTTTCTGGCGCAGTTCGTGCCCCGCCCTGCCCAGACGCTGCTGGGCTTTGCCGTCATGGGCGGCATCTTCGGCGAGGGAGTAGACCTTGTGGGCGACCGGCTCATCGGGTGCGCCATCGTAGGGGTGGGTCTGCCGCAGGTGAACCCCCGGCAGGAGATGCTGCGCCGCTATTACGAGGAGCAGTCCGGCTGCGGTTTCGACTACGCCTACCGCTACCCGGGCATGAACAAGGTGCTGCAAGCCGCCGGGCGGGTGGTGCGCACCCCGCAGGACAAGGGCGTGGTGCTGCTTTTGGACGACCGCTTTGCGCAGCCCGACACCGCCCGCCTGTTCCCGCCGCACTGGCGGCACATCCAATATCTGCCCGGCACCACCGCGCTGGAAACGGCGCTGGCAGGGTTCTGGGGTTAACATCCTCGCCCTCTCAGTCAAAGCCTGTCGGCTTTGCCAGCTCTCCCAAAGGGAGAGCCTTTGGCAGTCCACGCAGACTTCATCTTTTTGCCAAGGCCTCTCCCTTTGGGAGAGGTGGCAGTGAGCGGAGCGAACTGACGGAGAGGGCGAGCCCGCTAACCGAAGGGCATACCTGCTAAAGAAAAAGCATCTGCAACCAAATCGCCAGCTTTCTGAAGCTCAGAAGCGACCGTTGCAGATGCTTTTTTGTCTAATTCTTTAGGGACTATACCTTTAATACTCCACGCCCTTCCGTGCGGCGATGCCCTTCTGGTAGGGGTGGCGGCGGCAGCACATCTCGGTGAGGTAGTCTGCGGCGTCCAGCATCCACCCGGGGGCGGCGTGGGCGGTCAGGACGCACTCCTGCCCGGCGGGGCGGTGCAGCACCGCCTGCTGCAGCAGGTCTTTGTCCACCATGTCCAGCTCCCATGCACTGCCGGCTTCGTCCAGCACCAACAGGTCACAGGGCTGCGCCAGCGCCGCCGCAAGGTTTTGGTTCTGCAAAGCGCGGGTAGCGGCCTTTTCGGCTTCGTTCATCTGAAAAACGAATTTCTGCCCGGCCTTGCCCCGGTAGACGGTGGCGCCCAGCTGTTCCAGCAGCGGGATCTCGCCGCTCTGCCCGCCCTTTAAAAACTGCACGATGACCACACGCTTTCCGCTGCCCAGTGCCCGCAGGGCAAGCCCCATGGCGGCTGTGGTCTTGCCCTTGCCGTCGCCGTAATACAGATGCAAAAGACCTAAGCTTTCCATCGTCTTTCTCCTTTTTTGTAGCAAAAGGCACCCGCAGCCCTGCTCTTGCTGCGGATGCCTTGTTATTTATACTTTGCCTTTACTGGTACAGCGGGAACTCCCGGGTCAGGCGCAGAACGCGCTCGCTGATCTCGTCCTTCTTTTCCGCATAGTGCCAGATGCAGTCTGCAATGCAGTCCGCGATCACCTGCATCTCGGCTGCGCCCATGCCGCGGGTGGTGACAGCCGAGGTGCCCAGACGCACGCCGGAGGTCACAAAGGGGCTGCGGGTCTCGCCGGGGACGGTGTTCTTGTTGGCGGTGATGTGCACGCTGTCCAGACGCTGCTCCAGGTCCTTGCCGGTGCACTCCTCGTCCCGCAGGTCGATGAGCATCAGGTGGTTGTCGGTGCCGCCGGAGACAAGCTTTACCCCGCGCTGCTGCAAAGCCGCAGCCAGCGCCTGTGCATTTTCCACGATCTTGCGGGCATATTCCTTGAACTCCGGCTTCAGTGCCTCGCCAAAGCAGACGGCCTTTGCCGCAATGACGTGCTCCAGCGGGCCGCCCTGCGTGCCGGGGAACACTGCCGAGTTGATGCGCTTGGCAATGATGGGGTTGTTGGTCAAAATCAGGCCGCCGCGGGGTCCGCGCAGGGTCTTGTGGGTGGTGGTGGTCACCACATCGGCGTAGGGTACGGGGCTCTGGTGCTGACCGCCCGCCACCAGACCGGCAATGTGCGCCATATCCACCATCAGGTATGCGCCGTAGCCGTGGGCGATCTCGGCAAGCTTTTCAAAGTCGATGGCGCGGGGGTAGGCGGAAGCGCCCGCCACCAGCATCTTGGGGCGCACCTTGCGCACCTGCTTTTCCAGCTCGGCGTAGTCGATCACGCCGTCTGCGCCGACACCGTAGGAGATGAAGTGGTAGTTTTTACCGGACATATTCACCGGGGAACCATGGGTCAGGTGACCGCCCTGCGAAAGGTCCATGCCCATGACGGTATCGCCCAGCTCCAGCAGGGCAAAATACACGGCAAGGTTGGCCTGTGCGCCGGAATGGGGCTGGACGTTGGCGTACTTTGCCCCGAACAACTGGCAGGCGCGCTGGATGGCAATGTTCTCCACCTCGTCCACATAGACACAGCCGCCGTAGTAGCGCTTGCCGGGCAGACCCTCGGCGTACTTATTGGTCAGCACGCTGCCCATCGCTGCCATCACGGCGGGCGAGACGATGTTCTCGCTGGCGATCAGCTCAATGTTCTCGCGCTGACGGGTCAGTTCCCGCTCTATGGCTGCGCCCAGTTCCGGGTCGGCTGCATTGACCATGCCGATGGTGTCCATCATATCCTTGTACATTTTACTTGCCCCTCTCCACAAAATATTGTAGATTCTCTCAGCGCAGCGCCCGCACGGCGCTTGCTGCTGTAACATAATCATAGCAGAAAGCGGCGGCGGCTTCAATCCTCTTTTCGCCAAAAGGCTTGCTTTTTTTGTCTGAAGTGTTTATTATGTTTGTATAAAAATGTGCTGTCGATTTCGTATATTTTTCAAGCATCCTCCCCCACAGGTGAAGCGAGGTGTTTTGTATGACCATTGCCGAGGAAAAACAGGCGCAGCGTGCCGCAGGCCGTGCCGCCCGCAAAGCGCTGGATGCGCCGCAGCGCGCCGCCGCCAACGCGGCGCTGTGCCGCCGGGTGCTGGAACTGGACGCCTACCGCGCCGCCCATACCCTTTTGCTCTACGCAGCCTTTGGGGGCGAAGCCGACCTTGCCGCCGTGGCTGCCGAAGCTGTCCGGCAGGGCAAGACGGTGGCCTACCCGGTGTGCGGCGAGGGCTTTACCCTTATCGCAGCCGTGCCGGGCGCGGACGGCTGGGCGGTGGGACAGTACGGCATCCGCACGCCGGTGCCGGAGCGCTCCGCGCTTTTGCAGCCGGAGCAGCTGGATCTGGTGCTGGTGCCCTGCACCGCCTTTGACGCAGACTGCCGCCGGGTGGGCATGGGCAAGGGCTACTACGACCGCTACCTGCCCCGCTGCACCCGGGCGGTGAAGATCGGCATTGCATTGGAGGTTCAGCGCGTCCCCCGCGCCGCCGTGGACGCCCACGACCAGCGGCTGGACGCCTTTGTAACAGAGAGGGGTATCTACACATGGAAATGAAGGATCTAAGCTGCGCGCAGTTTCTGGCACAGCTTGCCAGCAAAGCGCCCACGCCGGGCGGCGGCGGCACCGCCGCGCTGGCAGGCGCTGCCGGTGTGGCGCTGGGCAACATGGTGGGCTGCCTGACCACCGGCAAAAAGAAGTACGCCGCCGTGGAAGCGGACATTCAGGCACTGAACGCCCGGGCCAGTGCCCTGCGGCTGGAACTGGAAGCGCTGGTACAAGCCGATGCCGATGCCTTTGCGCCGTTGGCTGCGGCCTACGGTCTGCCCAAGGACACCCCGGAGCAGGCCGCGCACAAGGCTGCTGTGCTGGAAGCCGCGCTGGACGGTGCAAGCGCCGTGCCGCTGCAGATCATGGAAAAGTGCGCCGAGGGCATCGCGCTGGCGGGACAGTACGCCGCGAAGGGCAGCGTGCTGGCGGTATCGGACGCGGGGTGTGCCGCCGTACTGTGCAAGGCCGCTTTGCAGGCTGCAAGTCTGAATGTGTTCATCAATACCAAGCTGATGGCAGACCGCACCCATGCCGCCGCGCTGGACGCCCGGGCAGACGCATTGCTGGCAGAGTTTGTGCCCCGGGCAGACGAGATATTCACCGCCGTCAGCGGGAAACTCCGCAACAAATAATATCACAAATGAGGGAAAGTATATGGCAACGATTTTAAAGGGCGCGCCGGTGGTGGCCGCCATGAACGAGCGCAACGCCGCACTCTGCGAGCAGCTGAAAGCCAAGGGCATCACCCCCACGCTGGCGGTGGTGCGTGTGGGCGAGCGGGAGGATGACCTCTCCTACGAGCGGGGCGTGATGACCCGCTGCGGCAAGGTGGGCGTTGCCGTCCGGCAGTTCGTGCTGCCCGCCGACGCCACACAGGAGCAACTGCTTCAGGTATTGGACGAGGTGAACACCGACGACGGCATCCACGGCTGTCTTTTGTTCCGTCCCCTGCCCAAGCAGTTCGATGACCGCACCGTCCGCGCCGCCCTGCGCCCGGAAAAGGACGTTGACGGCATCACGGACGGTTCGCTGGCCGGGGTGTTCACGAACACAGAGCTGGGCTACGCCCCCTGCACCGCGCAGGCCTGCATGGAGATTTTGAAGTATTATAACGTTCCTCTTTCCGGCAAGCGTGCCGTGGTGGTGGGACGCAGCCTTGTGGTGGGCAAGCCAGCCGCCATGATGCTGGACCGGGAAAATGCCACCGTGACCCTGTGCAACTCCCGTACCCGGAGCCTGCCGGAAGTGTGCAGACAGGCCGACATCGTGGTGGTGGCCATGGGCAAAATGGCGGCTGTGGGCGCGGACTGCCTGCGGGCAGGCCAGACGGTCGTGGACGTAGGCATCCATGTGAACAAGGAGGGCAAGCTGTGCGGTGACGTGCAGTTTGCCGCCGCTGAATCGGTGGTAGACGCCATCACCCCCGTGCCCGGCGGCGTGGGCACCGTGACCACCTCGGTGCTGGTAGGGCATGTGGTGCAGGCGGCGTGCAAAAAAGCCGGAGTAGAATGCTGAGAAGATCATTTTAAGGCAGAGCAAGCCCGGAAAGTCCGCAGACTTTCCGGGCTTGCATTTTTACGGGCGGAATTGTAACGGGTATCAGCCCCGCACAAGGAGCAGCAGCAGAGCCGAAGCCACGCACTGCAGGATCAGCCAGCGGGCTACCACCTGCTCGTCGCTCCAGCCCTTGCGCTTGCGCACATGGTCGTGGAGGGGGGTCAGGGTGTTTTTCAAGATCCAGATGTGCAGAAAACGCTTCAGGCTGATCTTCAGAATGCCCAAGCTGCCGTCCGCGATGAACACGATAGCCGCCAGCAGGAAGGCGAACGGATGGCCGCACTTGAGGGACAGCATGGCGATGAAAAAGCCCATGGCGCGGCTGCCGGCGTCGCCCATCAGCAGGCTGGAAGGCTTGGCGTTGAGCCACAGGTAGGCCAGCAGCGCACCGATGAACACCACACCGGCGGTGGCGTAGGTGCCCAGTTCGGTCTTATAGGCCAGCAGGTAGGTGCCGATGGTCACCACTGCCAGACTGGCGGAAAGGCCGTCCACACCGTCGGTACAGTTGACCACGTTGATGCTTGCCCAGATGAGGATGACGATGAGCAGCAGGTACACTGCATAGGGCAGCGTGAAGCTCCACTGCAAAAAGTGCACCCCGCAGCCGTTGAAGTTCAGGTAGGTGACGCCCGCCAGCACCGCAATGACAAAATCGATGATGCCCTTTTTGTACTCGTTCCAAGCAGTCTCGGCGGCATCGTCCAGATAGCCGGAGAGCATGGAAGCGATCAGCAGCACATTATACACCACATACTCGGTGGTGAAGGGCAGAAACGCCAGCGACACCAGCGCGATGCACAGCACAAAGATCAATCCGGAGCCGCGCGCTTTGCCCTTGGAAAGTTCGCCGTTCACCGCAAAGGCGCGGCCATGGTCGTGGGGCAGTTTATCGCGAAAAATGGAATCCGTCAGGGCGGTCAGGGCGAACGCCAGCAAAAATGCCATGGCATCCACGCCCCGCTGCCCGATGACAGAGGTAAGCATTTGGATCATAAGATAACATTCCTCTTTCTTTCTGTATAGTCCTTTGTGAGTGTATCACGCCCTTGCCCAAAAATCAATCCCGGCGGCAAAATTCGCTGCGGATTGACTTTTCTCCCGCCGCTCTTTATAATAGTATGTTAGTCTGTATTTTCACCCGCAACGCAGGAGGTCCCATGTCCATTACCCTTGAGCAGCTCTCTGCCCGGATGCGGCAGGGCGAGCAGGTGCCGCTGCGCCACACTGCACAGGTGGCGCTGACGCTGAGCATCCCTTCCATTTTGCAGCAGATCGTAGTTACCGCCATGGAGTACATCGACGCCGCCATGGTGGGGCATATCGGTGCCGCCGCCACCGCTTCCATCGGCATCGTCAGCTCCAGCACATGGCTGCTGCACGGGATGCTGGCGGGGCTGTGCATGGCGTTTTCCATTCAGGTGGCGCAGTATCTGGGCGCAGACCGCCAGCAGGACGCCCGGGGCGTGCTGCGGCAGTCCATGCTGTTCAATCTGGCGGTGGGGCTTGCCGCTGCCGCCTTCGGCGTGGGCATCAGCCGGTTTCTGCCCGGGTGGCTGGGCGCAGACACGGCACTGCAGGCAAATGCTTCGGCGTATTTTGCCATCTGGTCGGCTTCCCTGCCCTTTGTCATGGCTATGGGCACCTATGCCGCCATGCTGCGCTCCACCGGCGATGCCCTGACCCCCGGCCTGATCAGCGTGTTCACCTGCGTGCTGGACATCATCTTCAACTTTTTCCTCATCAACCCCACCCGGGAGATGACGGTATTCGGCCAGAACCTCACGGTCTGGGGTCTGGGCTGGGGCGTGCCGGGCGCGGCGCTGGGTACAGCCCTTGCCAACGCTGTGGGCGGCACGCTGGCGCTGGGCGTTCTGCTGCTGCGGGACGGCCCGCTGTGCATCCGCAAGCCCGGCTCTTGGCACATTACCCGCGCCTGCCTGCACAACGTGTGGAAAGTGGGTGCACCGCTGGCGGCAGAGCGCGCCGCTTTGTCCTCGGCACAGGTGCTGCTGGTGCGCATCGTGTCCGGGCTGGGCACCACCGCCATTGCCGCCAACAGTCTGGGCGTCAGCGCCGAGAGCCTGTGCTACATGGCGGGCTACGGCATTCAGGACGCCGCCCTTGCGCTGGTGGGACAGGCCGTTGGCGCAAACCGCCGGGACATGGCAAAGCGCTTTGCATGGCTGTGCACCGCCATGGGCATGGGCATCATGGCGCTTACCGGCGTGGGGCTGTATGTGTTTGCCCCGCAGTTGATGGGCATTTTCACCGCCGACGCCGCCGTTATTGCGCTGGGCGCACGGGTGCTGCGCATCGAAGCCTTTGCCGAGCCCATGTTCGGGGCAAGCATCGTGGCCAGCGGCTCCATGCAGGGCGCGGGCGACAGCACCGGCTGCTTTGTGCTGAACCTTGTCAGTATGTGGGGCGTGCGGCTGACCTTGGCTGTTCTGCTGGCTCCCCGCTTTGGGCTGGTGGGCGTATGGGCAGCCATGTGCGGCGAACTTTGCACCCGCGGCGCACTGTTTTTGCTGCGCATGGCGCGTGGCAGATGGCTGGATAAGGGCGCGCTGGCGTAAAAAGCACCTTGTCAGCGTCCTCGCCCTCTCCGTCTGCTCACTGCGTTCGCATCCACCTCTCCCAAAGGGAGAGGCCTTGGCAAAGAGATGAACTTTGCGTGGACTGCCAAAGGCTCTCCCTTTGGGAGAGCTGTCACCGCAGGTGACAAAAAGGGGAATCTGTCGAGCGCAGCGAGACTGGGGGAGTCTCTGCTGCGAAAAGCCGTCCCCTTGGGGAAGAAACCGCTCCTTAATACTCCCTCAGTCACGGCTTACGCCGTGACAGCTCCCTCGGAGATGGAGCCCTTGGCATAGCGATGACGTTTCCGGCTAAAGTACAAAGTTTGTGGTCACGTCAGGAGCCCCATCTCAGAGGGGGCTGTCGAGCGCAGCGAGACTGGGGGAGTTTCTTCGGCAGCTACTCCCTCCAAACAGAAAGAGCCGGAAAGTCCGCGGACTTTCCGGCTCTCTTGTTTCAGCAGCTTACTTGCGGCCGTGCAGGATGGGAGACAGGGGCTTATAGATCAGCAGGCACAGCACGGCGTCCAGCAGACCTTTGACCAGCGTGAAGGGCATATTAAAGATCACAAGGCACTTAATCAGGCTGTCGGCAGAGGGCAGGATAGCCTGATACATCCCCAGAATGGCTTCCAGCGGCATATGGTAGAACTGCACATAGGCCGGGTAGGTGATGAAGTAGTTGGAGGGCACGCTGAACACCGCCATGGCGGCTGCACCGGCGATAGCGCCCAGAATGGCGGTCTTGCGGCTCTTATGGCGCTTGTAGACAAAGCCCGCCACAGCGGAGAACACCGCGCCCAGCATAAAGTTGCACAGCTCGCCCACGCAGGCGGTGGAGGTGCCCTTGATGATGATGTGCAGCAGGTTCTTCATAAAGCTGATGACCACGCCGTACACCGGGCCCAGTGCAAAGGCACCCAGCAGGGCGGGCAGGTCGGAGAAGTCCATCTTGACGAAGGACGGGATGAGCATCGGCAGCGGGAACTCGATGAACATCAGGATAAAGGCGACCGCGCTGAGCATGGCGGCAACGGTCAGGTTGTGGGTGGTATTCTTTTTCATGGTAGTTGTCCTCCCCGGGGTGTACGCCCCGTTCAAATTTGTTCGGAAAGCCCTTTTCGCGCTGGATCGAACCGGAAAGACAAACCAAAAAACGCCCTGCTGCAACCAATAAACTGCAACAGGGCGCACAGACGCAATTTGCCTGCCGTTTCTTGCATCCGGACTATACCGTTGGTCCCGGAGTTGCACCGGGTCAGCACCCTTGCGGGTGGTCGCGGACTTTACCGCCAGTGGGGAATTGCGCCCCGCCCTGAAACGAACTTTCTGACCAAGAGTATAGCGCGGCAGGGCGGTGCTGTCAAGCCCCCTTTTTGAAAAGTTTGCGCATTTTTTATCAAAGTGTGTTTTCACCTTTCTTTCCTTGCCCCGGGCGGCAGAGTATGCTATCATAATATGCGTTGTGAAAAAACACAGGAGGTTTTCCATGATTTTCTCGATCCGTGGTCTTGGTTTTGAGCTTGGCTCGCTGCTGCTGGAAGGCTGGGCAGCCTTTGCCGCCCGGGTGGTATGCGCGGCGCTGCTGCTGGTGCTTGGCTGGCTGGCGCGGCAGCTTTTGTCCCGCCGGGTGTGCCCTGCCCTGCTGCGCCGCAGCTGGCGGCTGGCGGGTACGCCCATTCTGCTGCGCAGCTTTGCTGTGCCGCTGCAGCGGCTCACCCTTGCGGCGTTCATCTATGCCGCAGCTGCCAGCCTGCCGTGGGCAATCAGCGGCGTGAGCAAATTTCTGCTCACAGTCTTTGAGCTGGCCGCCACCTTTTTTGTGTGTCAGGGACTGTACGCCGCCGCCGACCTTACCGACCTTTTGCTGGCAAACTGCGGCGAGGAGGTGCGTGCCAACCGCACCCTGACCACCCTGCTGAACAAGCTGTACAAAGTTTTCATCGTGGTATTGGGCGTTATGACCATGGCACAGGAGACCGGCCTGCCGGTGGGCAGCATCGTAGCCAGTGCGGGTCTTGTCGGTCTGACCATCTCTCTGGCGGCGCAGGACAGCGCCAAAAATCTGTTCAGCGGGCTGGTCATCCTGCTGGACCGGCCCTTTTCCATCGGTGACTGGATCACCGTGGGCGATGTTTCCGGCGAGGTGGTGGACATCAACTTCCGCTCCACCAAGGTCCGCGCACTGGATAACTCGGTGTACATCCTGACCAACAGCACGGTCAGCTCTGCCACCGTCAACAACGGCACCTTGCGCAACAAGCGGCTGTACCGCTTCACCCTCGGGGTCACCTACGATACCTCCCGTCCTCAGCTGGAACAGCTGATGACCGACCTGACTGCCATGCTCAAGGCCAGCCCCTACACCTACGAGGACTCGGTGCTGGTTAAGCTGAACGGCTTCGGCGCTTCCAGCATCGACCTGCTGGTGTCCGCCTACCTGCGCACCGCCGACATGACCCGCTTTTTGCAGATGCAGAACGACTTAAATCTTGACCTGATGGACGTGATGCAGAAAAACGGCGTGGACTTCGCCTTCCCCTCCACCACCGTGTATTTGGAAAAGAACAGCGAAAACTAAAAGACGATCCAGAATGGCCGCCGCATCCGCTTTGGCCATCTTCAGCAGAAGTCTATTTCTATTTTATGTTTGCCGCGGTCTGTAGGCCGCGGCAAACGCATTTTCACGGGCTAAAACAAAGAAACGCCGGTTTTATTGTAATAATCAGGCGCTTTTGCCCTATAATTTCCCGTCTTGTCATGTTATTCTTATAGCGTACCCGCATACACTGCGGGACACGCCATCAAATCATCTGCGGAGGAATTTTTCCCATGACACAGCTTTTGCTGCCAATTATTTACCTGGCCTTTATCAGTCTTGGTCTGCCAGATTCCCTGCTGGGGTCTGCATGGCCCACTATGTATCCCCAGCTGGGCGTCCCCTTTTCCTATGCGGGTATCCTGTCCATGATCATCTCGCTGGGCACCATCGTTTCCAGCCTGAACAGCGACCGGCTCACCCGGGCGCTGGGCACGGGCAGGGTGACCGCCCTCAGCGTGGGCATGACTGCTGCGGCGCTGTTCGGTTTCTCGGTCTCCGGCCAGTTCTGGATGCTCTGCCTGTGGGCTATCCCCTACGGCTTGGGCGCGGGCAGCGTGGATGCCGCCCTGAACAACTACGTTGCCCTGCATTACGAAAGCCGCCACATGAGCTGGCTGCACTGTATGTGGGGCGTAGGCACCACCATCGGCCCTGTGGTGATGGGCGCGGCGCTTTCCGGCGGGCTGGGCTGGAACAGCGGCTACCGGTACATCGCCCTGTTCCAGATCGCACTGACTGCCGTGCTTTTTTGCAGCCTGCCCCTGTGGCACAAGAGTCCCGATGCCGCCCCGGACGGCACCGCGCCCAAGGCACTGACCCTGCCGCAGGTGTTCGCGCTGCCGGGCGCGAAGGAAGTGATGCTCTGCTTCTTCTGCTACTGCGCACTGGAGACCACCGCCGGGCTTTGGGCAAGCAGCTACCTGACCCTTGTGCGGCAGGTTCCCGCCCAGACGGCTGCCAGCTTTGCCAGCCTGTTCTACATCGGCATCACGGTGGGGCGGGGCGTCTGCGGCTTTCTGACCTTAAAACTGAGCGATGACCAGATGATCCGTCTGGGGTTTGCGGTACTGGGCGTTGGCGTTGCCGCCCTGCTGCTGCCCGGTGCGCAGGTCTTTGCGCTTGCCGGGCTTGTGCTGGTGGGGCTGGGCTGTGCGCCCATCTACCCCAGCGTCATCCACTCCACCCCGGCGCATTTCGGCGCACAAAATTCTCAGGCCGTCATCGGCATCCAGATGAGCAGCGCCTATGCGGGCAATCTGGTCATGCCGCCGCTGTTCGGTCTGCTGGCCAATAACATCACCCCGGCGCTGTTCCCCTTCTATCTGCTGGCAGTTCTGGTGCTGATGGCGCTGATGCATCGGCAGCTGGTGCGCAAAACCAGCTGCTGAGCTTTTACCCTTTTTCAAAACCGCCATTCTCTTTTTTCGTATACAGCAACACCAGAAAGGCCCGCGCTGTTTGGAGCAGCACGGGCCTTTCTGGTTTCTATGGACTTCCCGGGGATCGAAAGATGTGGAGAATAGCGTCTCCTTATGCCTGCAGCACTTTACCGGCGTATTTCAGCGCTTCGCGGCAGGTCTCTTTCCAGGTCGTCCAAGCGTGGATGCCGCCCTCATAGGGCACATATTCCACTTCTGCTACCTGGCTCAGTTTTTCGACAAATGCTTCCACATCAGCCGGGGGCACCACCGTGTCCTCAGTGCCATGGATGGCATAGAACTTTACCGGGCTGTTGGCAACGGTATAGGAAGCAAGGAAGGCTACCGGGTGTTCTGCGTCCCAGGTTGCCTGGTCAAAGTTGTTGAACAGATGCAGCGAAGAGCAGGCATTGCCCTGACTATTGCGCCAGACTGCCGGGGACATCATCAGTGCCGCCGAGAACATCTGCGGATATTTCACTGCAAAGCGGGCTGCACCATAACCACCCATGGAAATGCCGCCGATGATGCGGCCTTCCTTGCTGGCCAACGTGTTGTAAGTTTTGTCGATAAACGGGATCAGATCATGGATGATGGCCGTTTCCATGGCAAGGCCGGGTCCATCGTAATAAAAGGAGTTGTAACCATCAATGAACACTGCAATGCACTCGGGCAGTTCCCCGCTTCCAATCAGATCGTTGAGGATATCCGGTGTGGAGAAACGCTCGATCATATTGAGTTGATGGCCGCCTACGCCGTGCATCAGGTAAATGACCGGATAGGCCTGTGCCTTGTTGTTTTCATCGTAGCTGGCAGGCAGATAAACCGAATAGTTGCAGTCCTGCTTCAGTGTCTCGGAGTACCAGAACAGCGTTTTGCGGGTGCCCGCATAGGTAGTCTTGGGCGTTTTCTGCTTTTTGAACAGGAAATCCAAGCAGTTGGCATCCTCCTGCGGTGCAGCGGCACTGGCGGTGCACACATTAAGTGCCATCATGCCAAGACCAGCAGCACCCGCTTTCAGAAAAGTTTTACGAGAGAATTTGGTAGCCATAAAAAGTTCCTCCTTTAAATCAATCGTTTTCTTATACATCTTTCAGACAGCCTGCTTTTTCTACTGCAGTACTGTGCTGTGTTCTGTTTTCAGTACTTCTGCGCGATCTTTTTCAGCTTTGCCAGTTCCTCTGCATCGCGGGTAGCATCCAGCAGGGTGATAGCATCGTTGAAATATCTGCGGTCCATGTAGGAGTGGGTGGAGTTTGCGTGGGCAGCCATAGCCTCCAGCACAGCGTAGCCGGAGCGCACCAGCGGGTGGGTGGCAGGCACGCTGCCGCCCTCGGCTACCAGCGCAAACTTGCTTTCCGCCATATCCTCCAGCAGGGCGCTGTAGGCGTTGTTGGGGTCTGCACCGTGGCCTGCAAGGCCCTGATACAGCAGCTGCGCCACAAAACCCAGCGTAGAAGCCGTATACCAGTTACCATTGAACTCATTCACATTGGCAGGGTCTGTAATGCGGGAGTTAATCTTGTTGGTCAGGTAGACCACCACCAGATTTTCGCTAGGGCCGATCATGGTCAGCGTGCCCGTCCAGCCCTGGTGTCCAATGGTATTGGGCGAGGACTGCGTGCCGAAATACCAGCAGCGCTGGTTGTCGCCTTCACGCCACCAGCCCAGACCCCAGTTGGCAGCGTTCTCCTTCTTGGGTGCGGTAAAGGCGTCCATCACGTTGCGGGAGAAGTAGCGGTTCTCGCCGTAGCCGCCGGTGAGCATGACAGAGGCCAGCTTTGCCAGCTCCGTAGCGGTGGAGAACAGGCCTGCATGACCCGAGATGCCCGCCATACAGAAATAGGCTTTGCCATCATGCACCTGGCCCTGTGTAGTTACGGTGCGCGCCCCGGTAAAGGAAACATATCCGTCCCGGGTATCACCGTTCAGCTCGGTAGCGGCGCAGTCGTTGGGAGCAAAGCCGTTCTGCAGAGGGTTGTAGGTGGTGCGGGTCAGACCCATAGGATCCCAGAACGTCTCTTTCAGGAACACATCCAGGCCTTTGCCGGTGATTTTCTCGATCACGAACGCCAGCAGCATATAATCCACGTCCGAATAAACAGTCTTGGTACCCGGTTCGTACATCAGCGGCGTTTTGAAAATGGAATGCAGCGTTTCGGTGCGGGTCTCGGTACTTCCATCCGATCCGGAATACAACACATTCACGGCACCCGGCACGATGGACTGACTGCTCTGATCGTAGGAATCGTTGTAATACTGAGGGTCTGCGGGGAAGCCTGCCTGATGGCGCAGGATATCGCGCAGGGTCAGTTCTGCCTTCCACTGCTTGTTGACCTTCAGGCCCGGGTTCTCGTAGCCGTTGTAGGTAATGTCGATGGTGTCCTCCACAAAGGCGCTGCCCAGCAGGTCTACCAGACGGCTGTCCAGATCGGCCTTGCCCTGCGTGACAAGGTACTGCAATGCGTAGTTTGCGGTGTACATCTTGGTGTTGGAGGCCAGATCGTACAGGGTATCGTTAGTCACAGCCGGGCTGTCGGTCTTGGGAGTGCCGTCCGGATTATAGGAGTTCACCTTGCCCCATGCGTTCTGATACACCAGCTTGCCGTTTTTCACAATGGCCATCTGTGCGCTGGGGAAGCCGTTGTTCACGTCTGCCTGAATGATCTGCTCCAGCAGTTCCAGTGCATCGCGGTCGATGCCCACGTCCTGCAGACTGCCCTCCTGCACGGTGGGGTAGCCCACCCGCACGGTCACCTTTTTGCCGCGGGGACGGATGCCGCCCACCTGAATGGTGTTGCGGCCGTTGATGGTCTGGCCGGAGATGTCCACGTTCCACACGCCGCCTGCCGCCATGGCAGCGGTGTTGATCTGGCGGTTATTGACGAACAGGTTAAAGCCGGTCACGCCTGACTCGGGCTCCACGCACAGCGTTCCCTGCCCTGCGTAGCCCACAAAGGTGTACATGTGGTTCATGGCCAGCGTATCGTCGGTGTAGCCCTTCCAGTTGGGGAACACCGGCTCGCCCTGCCAGCCGCCGCTCACGCTGCCGCGGCTGGTCACCTTGACCGAGGCCGCCTTTTTAGGGACGAGGTTCAGGGAGTTGGTATCCTCCGCTGCGGCGGCTGCGGGCTCGGCAGCAGAGGCTGCCCCGGCGGTGCACACGTTGAGCGCCATCATGCCCAGACCGGCAACGCTGCCCTTCAGGAACGTTTTACGGGAAAATTTGGTTGACATGGTAAGATCCTCCCATTCTTTTTGCCGCAATGCGACAATATGCCTGTATTCGTGCTTTTTTGTCCCACAGCAGCGGGACTGCCTTGTGCCCCGAATTGTACGCGAGACGAAACAAAATGTCAATCATGTTTTTATCTTGTGGCACAAAGTTTTGCGTTTCTCAGTTTTTCGCCTATTTTGGCACATTGTTTTGCGTTTTGTTTCAAATTTTCATGCGTTTTGTATACAACCAGCCGCAAAAATGCGTAAAAAAGCCGCCGCACAAACCCTTGTGCAGCGGCTTCGGTTCATAATTTTTCTTACAGGATGCGGGCGCTGATAGCGTTTGCCACCTGAAACAGGTCCTTCTGCCCAATAAAGCCAAACTTGGCCTCGTGGCCGTCCGCAAAGCAGACTGTCAGCTGGGACGCCTGCAGCGGATCGCCAAAACCCGCCGTCTGAATGCCATAGTGCAGCACCTTGCGGTAGGGCAGCACAAAAAGCTGCTGCCGCGTGCCCGTGACCCCCTGCATATCCACCATGATGATGCGGTGGCTGGTGAACACCACCTGATCGCGCACCGTCTTGTATGCGCCCACGATCTGCTCGCCCTCCAGCAGCAGGGCGTTAACATTTTTGCAGATATCCTTCTCCTGCAGGCGCATGAGGTTCTCCATCGGTTTATCGCGGAATTCCATTGTAGCGTTCCCCTTTCAGCGGTTTTATGGCTCTATTGTAGCATTTCCGCCGCCGGTTTGCAAGATGACTGCCCAGTGCAGGACAAAAAGAAAAGACCCGGACCATTCAAGGTTCAGGTCTTTTGGAGCGGGTAATGGGAATCGAACCCACCTCCTCAGCTTGGAAGGCTGATATACTAGCCGATGTACTATACCCGCAATTGCAGAAAGAATTATACCATAACTTTCCGCAAATGTCCAGCATGAATTTAGCAGCTGCATAGCTGGGCAGACACAACAAAAAAGCACCGCACATTCCTGTGCAGTGCTTTTCTTTCTGGTGGAGATTACCGGGATCGAACCGGTGACCTCTTGCATGCCATGCAAGCGCTCTCCCGAACGGTATCGAAACACACCCCCAGAAAATCGTGTGTGAATGGGTATCATTTGGCGTTAATACGATATGGGCGGCAAGCAGCGCATTATGACACTGTATTCAGAAAGCGATTTGGACCTTCCGTTCCGGAAAAACGGAAAATTTTCATTCCAACTTGGGTATACTCCTGTTGTGTCCGACATGAAGAAAATCGTTCGGAAAGCTGCCGCATCGTCTTTCCCCACATGGACGTTAGCCGTATGGGATATGGATACTGCAACATTATATATGGTCAAATACGACAGAAGTCATTGATTTTCTTTGTTTCTCTGTGATACCATTCGTTATGAGTCCAATTGCATTGCTCTCTTCGCCTATGGTGGAGACTACAGCTTTCCGAAAAACACAGCGAGGTGACCATTTTTGAAACGTCGAACTTTTCTTGTCTGCACCGCTGCACTTTTTTGCGGTGCATTTCTGGCAGGGGGCTGCACTCAAAAAACTTCTCAGCCTGTCCTTCAGCAAATCGAATACTCCAATTTGGCAGATTCGGATACACAGGCTCTTCTTTCCAATCTTTTGCAGAATGCCGGCGTGTCCGACCTGCGGATACGGACCTTCTTTGATCATGTGCAGAAGTTCAACAATGCCGTGGACCCGGCATGGCTCACCACAGGTTTTGAAACCGCCAAGCCTTTGGATCTGAAATACGATCCTTACTCCATGCAGGACGCATGGACAGAAAAATACGATACCTTCCCCGGCTGGAACTGTCGGATCACCGCTTGTGAGCTGTTCGGTGATTTTATCACCGTCACGGGCAAGGCAGACCTTGACTCAGCCGAGGACACCCTGTTTATGGACTATGAAACACTGGATTCTGACCCGGAATCCCTTTGCGGCGATGAACGGCAAAAGTTTGATGCGCTGTTCGCCCCGGTCAAAACTACCAATACGACCGATATTCCTACCCATTTGAAAACGATTCAGCAGGAATGGAAGAAACGCGGCCTCTCCTTCGTAGAAGATGATAAGATTCGTCTTGTCTCCGTGGTCCTGCACGATCAGTTCTCTGAAACGGACAATTCTCTTATGATCGGTCATGTCG
>ERZ773130.1352-NODE-1352-length-23437-cov-5.449320_pt1 | contig 23437 bp, 17 predicted proteins | sample MGYA00511919_ERZ773130 | MGnify/ENA primary metagenome ERZ773130 (study PRJEB29015, sample SAMEA2737851) | human gut metagenome | biome: human gut; feature: human-associated habitat; material: faeces | place: China | collected 2012 ...
TATATCAACTTGTATTTTTGCAGCAATTTTAGGAATTGTATTTTTTATTATAAATGTAAAGATTAATAAAAATCAAATTTTATCTTTTTTCATGACAATATTAGCATTATATATGTTGAAGCCATTTATTGCAGCTAGAGCACAATTAGTAACATATATATTGTTTATTCTTCAAATATATAGTATAGAAAAATTATTGGAAACTGGAAAGAAAAAATATGGAATATATTTAATAATAGATTCGTTATTGGTAGCAAACTTACATGTGGCAGTATGGCCATTTTCATTTGTATTATATTTACCATATATAGCAGAGTATTTTATTGCTTGTTTAAAAAAGAAAGAAAATAATTCAAAAATTATAATAAATAAAAATCCAAATACAAAAATATTAATTGTTTTTATGATTTGCTGTATATTAACAGGAATTTTTACCCCTTTAGGAGATACACCATATACGTATTTAATAAAAACAATGAAAGGAACTACTACAAATTTTATTCTTGAGCATATGCCAATGATTTTAATAAATAATATTGATGTTATTTGTGTTTTAATTGTTTTATTTGGACTATTAATGTTTACTGATGCAAAAATTGAAATGTCAGATTTATTTATGATTTGTGGATTAATTATTTTGATGTTATACTCTGGAAGACAAAAAAGCATTTTTATTATAATAGGATTAATATGTATTAATAGGATTATTAGTGAATTTTGTAATTCACATAATAGTAGTATTGATAAGCAATTGGTAGAAGCAATTATGAGAAAAAGTGTAATTATCATAATTATTATTTGTTTTATTATAGTAGATTTTTGTTTAATTTTTGAAAAAAGAAATGATCAATATGTAGATGAAAAAACATATCCAGTTGAAATGAGTAACTATATTTTAGATTATTTTAAGGAAACAGGATTTTATAATGTAAGAATTTTTAATGAATATAATTATGGAAGTTATTTATTATATAGAGGAATACCAGTATTTATTGATTCAAGAGCAGATTTATATTCTCCTGAATTTAATTCTGGAGTAAATGTTTTTGAAGATTCAGAGTCTGTAGGTTCTTTTGAAATGGATATTGATGAATTTGTAGAGAAATATAATATAACACATATCATATTGAGTAATCAATCTCAATTAAATAAAGTTTTGAAAAAAATAGAAGGAACTAAATATAAGTTAGTAAAAGAAGATGAAAACTTTTCATTTTATAAAATAGAAAATCTGTAAATTTGCTATAAAGAATAAAATGTGGTATAATAAAAGCAAAGCATAAATTTGCTGAAGTTGAGTTGGACTCATTAAGGAGGAAGAATATGTTTAGAGCTATGTTTTTATGTTTGTTCCTTGCTTGTCTTATTCCTTTTCTTGCACCGTTTTTTCTTTTTTTGGCAGTGGTATGTCTTATGTCTGTAATTGGAGAAATTCCGGTCTTGATTATCTTAGCAGTCCTGATTTGGTTTGCATATATTCGCAAGTCAGATTAAAAAGATGTGGTGTAGATAAAATCTGCACCATATCTTTTTAACAAAAATAGAGCAAAAAGATATTAGAAAAAGTAAAAAAAGGCTGAAAACATGTAAAAATAAGAAAAAAAGTAATAAATTTGGAAAAAAAGTCTTGCAATAAAATTAAAAATATTCTATAATTAGTATAGAATGTGTGTATTATGATTGGAGGGATTGAAATGAGAAAATTTTTGGCAAAAATAATATTAGCATTTGTAATTTTTTTAATAACAATGAATGTTCAATATCAATCAAATGCATATACATATTCAAGTGACTCAGGAATATATATGGCTGATTTAACTATAGATCCATCTCAATATAAACCAGAACCACAACAAAATACTAAAATGAATTCAATTGTTGGAACTATATTAGGAACATTACAAGTAATAGGAGCTTTTGCAATTGTTTTAGGAATTGCACTTGTTGGATTTCAAATATTACTAGGTTCTGCAAATGATAAGGCAGATGGAAAAGGTAAAGCAATTGGCTTTATAATTGGAGCTATAATGTTATTCAGTATAACTACAATAGCAAAATTAGTAATATCTGCAGTTGAATAAAGGAGTGATAAGTATGAAAAAAATGTTATTTAAAATATGTTTAATAACATTATTAGTATTATGTAGCCTATCGTTATATTCAACAACTTGTATGGCAGATAGTTCGTTAGATGATATAATGAACAATGGAAATAGTTTTTTGAATGCTGGAAGTGAAAGCTCAACAATGATAGATCAAAATGATTTAAAAAGTTTATCAAATTTCATATCAGGAGTATTATTAACAATAGCAATAGGAGTTACAGTAATAACTGGAGCAATAATGGGGTTAAATTTTATAACACAAAGTATAGAGGAAAAAGCCAAGGTAAAAGAATCAATGGTTCCTTGGATAATTGGAATAATAGTATCTTTTGGAGCATTTACAATTTGGGAAGTAGCGGTTAACTTATTCCAATCATTATAATAAAATAGTTATTAACATTTATATAAATAATAAAAAATAAAAAGAAGGGAATGAATAATATGAAAAAATCATTAAAAATTTTTGCAGTAGTATTAATAGCAATGTTAGTTGTATTTTCTGTATCTACATCTTCTTATGCGGATAGTGCAAAAGATGTTATAGGTGAAATAAATGCAGATACGAGTGGAATAAATTCACAAGGAATGAAAACTATTGCTGGTAGAGTATTAGGATTATTACAAATTGTTTCAGCAATATTAGCAGTAATCTTAGTAGCATACTTAGGATTTAAAATGGTATTAGGATCTGCAAATGAAAAAGCAGATGTTCAAAAACAATTTATACCATTAATAATTGGTGTAACAATAGTATTTGCTGCAACAAGTATTGCAAACTTATTATTAGGAATAATGAGTACTTAGAATAAAAAAAGCTACATTTTATGATATTTTTTATCATAAAATGTAGTTTTTTCTTTTCTTTTATGTTATAATAAAATGGTATAAATAGTTTGTAACGAAAGAGAGGAAAATATATGGCAAGATATACATATACCATACCAAGAAACACAAAAGGTGAAGGTAGAATATTAATGATATTTACCAAAAAATCATTTTTATGGACTGTTGCATGTGCATTTGTAGGATTAATAGTTGGATATTTACCAATTGGAGTTATTTTTCAACATCCATTTATAGGAATTGCAATTACATTAATATTTGCATTAATTGGCTTTGGAATAGCTACATTAAAAGTTCCAAATTCATCAAATTTTGAATTATTCAGAAAAACTGGAGGAGAAAATATTGATGAAATAATAATGAGGGCAATAAAATTTAAAAAACAAGGAAAAAAATTATATTTATATCACAAAGGAGGAAGTGACAATGAGTAATCCAGATCAATTAATTTCAGTTTTAACAATAGTAGCAGTTTTTCTAATAATATTAATCTTTACACTTATTGGCGTTTGGTTTTTTATTGTTGCTAAACAAAAGAAAAATGATGGAGAAAAAAGTGAAAAGAATGAAGCTACACCATCTCCAAATGCTACATACAATTTACAATCAATAATGGATTTTATGGAATTTGAAAAAGTAGAAGATAACATGATAATTCAAAAAAAAGGTAAATATTTGATGGTTCTAGAATGTCAAGGAATTAATTATGATTTAATGTCAGAAATGGAAATGGCTTCTGTTGAACAAGGTTTTATAGAGTTTTTAAATACATTAAAATTTGATATTCAAATATATGTTCAAACAAGAACTGTAAACTTGGAATCTAGTTTAAGAGAATATAAATTAAAATTTAGAGACATTGAAGATAAATATAATATATTACAAAATAAATATATGCAATTAAAAAGTGCGGAGTCAGGAATGTATACAGATAAAGAAATATATGATGCATATGTAGAATATGTAAAACAAAAAAATAAATATGAATATACAAAAGATATAATTGCAAATACAGAGAAAAGTAGTTTAAATAGTAGTGTATTACATAAAAAATATTATATTATAATTTCTTGTTATGAAGAAGAAATAAATACACAAAATTATTCACGAGATGAAATACAAAGTATGATTTTCTCAGAGTTATATACAAGAGCTAGATCAATTATGAGAACCTTATCAAGATGTGAAGTAAATAGTAAAATATTAGATTCAAAGGGATTAGTTGAATTATTATATAATGCTTATAATAGAGAAGATTCAGACATATTCAGTGCACAAACTGCAATAAATGCAGGTTTTGATTCATTATATTCAACAGCTCCTGATGTAATTGATAAGAAGATGAAATTAATTAATAAACAAATAGAAGAAAATGGAACAAAATTAGCAAATGAGGCTGTTATGGAAGCAAAAAGTGATAAAGAAATGATGCTTAGAATAAGAGAAGAAAATGCTAAAAACTTAATATTTGATTTTGCTGAACAATTAATTTCAGAAAATGAAGAATATTTAGGAAAAGATATATCAGAAGATGCTAAAGTTAAGGTAAGAAGAAAAAAGAAAGAGGCAACGGAAGGAGGAAATGAGAATGAAACTAATGAAAAAACAAAAGCAACAAGAGGAAGAAGACCAAGCTCAGGTAATGAATAATGAAACTTTATATTTGAAGAAAAAAAGTATAAAGGAATTAATTGCTCCATCTGGAATAGATGCATCAAATATAGATCATCTAGAAATAATTTCAAATGTTAAAAGATATGCTAGAAGTTTTTATGTTTCTACATTACCAAGAACATGTATATTCCCAGAATTATTTAGGTCTCTTTATATGTTTGGCGATATAAATACATCAATTTATATAAGACCAATTCAAGAGTCTAATTCACAAAATGATTTGAACAAAATTATAACAGAACTAGAAACAGAAAGAATTGTTGCTAATGATAAAGGCAATATAAACAGAGAAAGTATATTAACACAAAAAAGATATGAAACCGAACAATTAAGAGATGAAATTGCTGCAGGATTTAATAAATTATATGAAGCATCAATTGTTTCTACATTGTTTGCTTATAGTAAAGAGGATTTGGATAAATTATCAAAAATGTTAACAGCAGAAATGGCAAAATCTCTTGTAGGGATTAGAAGTGCATGGGCAATTCAAGAAGATGGTTTTAAATCAGCATTACCATTAATGGATGACAGAATAAAAAAGACTCAAATATTTGATAGACCATCTATGGGAACAATATTTCCATTTACAACTTCAAATATAGGACATGATACAGGTGTTCCAATTGGTGTAAATAAACAAACTGGAGTTCCAATATTATTTGATAATTTCCATTCATCACTTACAAATTATAATATGGTTATATTTGCTAAGTCTGGTGCTGGTAAATCAGTAACAATGAAAACATTAATTTCAAGATCTTCAGTACTTATGGGAATTGAAAGTTTGACACTAGATGCTGAAGGGGAATATTCTGTTGTAGCAGATGCGTTAGGTGGAATAAATGTTGTAATAAGCCCTACATCAAAAACAATTATTAATTTATTTGATATAGAAATAGAAAGAACAAAAGATGAGATAACAGGAAGAGAAAGAGATACATTAAATGTTGAAAGTAAAGTAGAAGATGTTACACAAGCATTAATGACAATGGCCAAAGGTAGTACAAGAACTAAAGAAGTAAATGAGCTTACAAAGCAAATTATTGCTGAAGCTGTTTCTCAAGAGTATGCGGCACGTGGAATTACAGCAAACCCAGCAAGTTTGTATGAAAATTCATCTTCAAGTAATGTTTTTGAAAGAAGAAGAAAAGAAATGCCAACAATTGGGTCATGGTATAAAAGAATTAAGCAAAGTGCTCAAAGTAATACAAATAAAGATTATGAGTTCCATTATAGTTATTTATTAAAAGTAATGAAACAATATATAAGAGAATATAATGGTCAGATGGCATATTTTGATGGTCAATCTACATTTGATTTAATGGAAGGAGCACCATTAATAAATATCGATATATCACAATTGGAAGAGCGTTTTGCAAGACCACTTGCTCAACAAATATTAATGTCATGGATTTGGGAAAAATTTGTTAAGAAAAATAGTGAAGATAAAAGAAAAGCAAGACAAAAAAGAGTTATAGTCGATGAAGCATGGATGTTACTTCCATTCCCTGAGGCTGTTGATTTCTTAAATAAAATGGCAAGACGTGCCAGAAAAAGAAATGTTTCACTTGCAATTATTTCTCAAAGATTCCAAGATTTCTATGAAAAGCCAGAAGCTCAAGCAGTATTAACATCATCAGATACAAAGTTGTTTTTAGCACAAGACAAATCTGAAATTCAACAATTGAAAGAAGTTTTCAAATTAAGTGAAGGTGAAGCTTCATTCCTTGTTACTTGTTCTAAAGGTGAGGGATTGTTGAAGGTTGGACAAGATACAGCAGTTATTCAAATTACACCAACAAGAAAAGAATTTGAATTTGTTGAAACAAATATGAATAAATTGGTTGCTAATAACCAGAGAGATGATCAAAGAAATATAAATAAAAATTAATGGAGTTTAAAATGCAAAATGTGAAATATGTTGTTGGATTTAAGACAGAAAAGGAGGAGGTGAAAAATAATGTTAAAAAAACATAAGCAATTTATTAGAGTCTTTGCAATATTTTTAGTTTTGGTAATATTTGCAAATATTGTGATACCTAATATATCTTTTGCAAGTAGTTATGATGATTTGAAAGCTTTAGTTACAGAAATTGAGAATGATCAAACATTGGCTTCTACAGTTTATACAAATTTTTTATATAGTAAGGATCCAAGACCAACAAAAGAGGTATATGGTGATGAGTATGTAGATGCGATGACTAAATGGTTGGCAGTGGCATTGATACCAGAAAAAGATAGAAGTACTAAAATTAAAAATGCCTTTATAGAGAGTGAGCCATATTTAAATGAAAATTTGAAAGCAGAAGACATTGATGATACATATTATTTAAATGCTTATAATGAAATTAAAAAAACAAAAGATACTTATGACAAAGCAAAAGATGAAGGAAAATCAGATATAGATGCATCTAATGAAGCTGGAAAAGATCTAAATGACACAATGACTGATAAAGTTCAACAAGATGTTCAAGATAAACATAATATGGCAACTGGAAAAGGTAATTATGATATAGATGATGGTGGAACTAGTTTTATAAAAGACGGTGTAGGACGGAATATTAATGAAACCATTAACATTCTTTTGGCAATCAATATTAGATGCAGTAAATGCTATAATGCAAAATGTAATGTTATCAAATGAAGATCAAGAAAGTCCATTAGCAAAAGTTGCTTCTATTATAGGAGATGTATTTGATGTTGTAAATAGTGAAAAAAAAGATGAACTATTTGATGCAGGAAATCCTACAGAAACTATAACAACTCGTATATCGAGAACAGATGTATGGGATGCTCTTTCAGAATTTGCTATACCACATATTCATTATAGTTGTGAAGAAATATTCGCTGGAAAAGTTGGATTGTTAAATATTGATTTTATTTCTGGTCAGGGACAGACCTCAAGTTTGAAAACTGTAAGATCAGTAATAGCATCATGGTATAAAATATTAAGATTGATTGCAACTGTATTATTTTTATCTGTATTAATATATACAGGTATAAAAATAATGATAAGTTCAACAGCGAAAGATAAAGCAAAATATAAAGAATGGATAATAAATTGGATAGTTGGTTTTGCTATATTATATTTTTTACATTATTTAATGAGTTTTATAATTGTAGTAATTTCTAAATTTAATACAATGTTATCAAATTCAATGCAATATGTTAATGTTTCTGTAAAGGGAAATGTAAGTTCATTTTCATTTAATACAAATTTAATTGGACTTGTAAGATTTTGTATTCAGTCAGATAATTTATTATTTAGAACTGGATATTTGATATTATATACAATGTTAACAGTATACACATTTAAGTTTACAATGATTTATTTAAAGAGATTGATAAATATGGCATTTTTAACATTGATTGCTCCAATAGTTGCTTTTACATATCCAATTGATAAAATGGCAGATGGGCAAGCACAAGGATTTGATATGTGGGTAAAAGAATACATATTTAATGCTTTATTACAACCAATGCACTTTTTACTATATTATGTTTTAGTTGGTTCTGCAGTGAGAATATCAGGAACAAACCCATTATATGCAATTGCTGTATTAGCATTTATGCCAGAAGGAGAAAGATTATTAAAGAAGATATTTGGATTTGATAAAGCTGGCGGAGGAACAGTAAAGGGAATGCAAGATGCAATTGCAGGTGCAGCTATAGCATCAAGCTTAAAAGGAATGTTAGGAAAAGGACCCAAAGGTGGACCTGATGCAAGTAAGATGCAATCACCAGGTGCATTAATAAAAGATTTTAAAGATGATAAACTTAGTGCGGCAGGTGCAGAATTAGGTGCTGCTGGTGCAGCAGGCGCAGCTGCAGGAGCAGCGGCTGCACAGGCACATGAAGATGAACATGATCATGATGATCCGCCACCACCACCGCCACCACCACCTCAACAACAACAGCAGCAACAATCACAACAACATCAATCGCAACAACAAAATAATGGTGATGATAGTAATTTACCACCACCACCTCAGTTTAATGGAAATATGGAACCGATTAAACAGAATGGAAAGACACCAATACGTCAATTAGCAGATAGAATGAAAAATTCCAGAGTTGGAAAATCAAAAGTTGGAAGAGGAGCACTTGCGGTTGCAAAAAAAGCGGTAAAACCAATATATGATTTTGACAAAAGTGGCAAGTATAATGGAAAGAGACTGGTTAGAAATATCGCTAAAGGTGCAGTTGGAACAGCTGTAGGACTTACAACAGCAGCAGTTCAAGCTGGAATAAGTTTAACAGATGGTAAATATAGCCCAGCAGAAGCTATAGGATCATTTGCTGCTGGCTATGGATTTGCAGGTAATGCTGCAGGAGGGGCTGTAGATACATTTACATCTGGTTATAGAGATGGTTATACAAAGCCAGAAAAAATGAAAGCATTCCAAGAAGATTTCTCAAATAGAGATGATGTAATTCAGTTCTGTAAAGAAAATTATGGAGATGATTGGAGAGAACAAAGAGATAGAATGGTAAATAACTTTGTTCCAAGAGGTTTCACAGATTTAAGTGAAATGAAAGAAATGATGAAATATTCAAATAATGCAACAGCTGAACTTACAAAAAATAATAGTAACTTAACTGAAAAACAAAAAATTGAGATAAGAAATAAACAAGACTTAACAGCAATGGCAATAAAGAATGTTCAAAAGAGAAAAGCTAAGGAAGGAACTTCTGGAACACCATATAATGAGAAGAAAGAAAGACAATTAATTGCTGCAAGAACAAAAGGAATGAGTCAAACACAAGCAGAAACAGCAGCAAATACAATACGAAATGAAGATGAAGCAATAAGAAGATATAACCAATACTTAGAAAAATAAGGCGATTTTTATGAATTACACTCTTTTAGTATATTTAAGAGAGTGTAATTAAAAAAGTTACTTTAATATTTAGAGAGGTGATGTAATGAAAAAAAATATTTTTAATAAAATATTGATTTGTGTAAGTATAATAATTATTTTACTTAACTGGTTATTTTGCAATATAGTATTAGCTGAATCAACAAATGAAAATTTGGATGATATAAGTGTTGCAGAAGGAAATGTTGGAGAAGAAACATATTCAGAATTAAGAAAAAAATTAGTTGAAGAGTTAAGAAGTAAATTAGAAGAGGCATATTCTTATTCTGGAACAGTAGAAGAACTTGCTGATCTATGTGGAATTGATTTAAATGATACTACTGCAGGAGAAGTTACATCATCTGAAGGTAAAATTATAAAAATTGATGACAATACAACAATAGTATTAGGCTTTGAAATGAAATGTGAAACAGGTTCTAAAAGTCAATATATAACAGATGATAATGCAGATGGTAGATATACAGAAATGAAAATAAGTAATATTAAGGTTGTAAAAAATACAGGAGCAGATAATACTACGAAAAAAAATGAAGAAGCTAAATCTTCAAGTTTCATAAATTTTACAAATGAAATGATTGTTGGTGGAAAAACATATTCAGGAGATACTAATTGGGACATAGGAGGAGTATTATTAAAACCATTCTTTTTTTTGGTTAACTGTGTTGCAGATACTTTACTAGGAATTATTCAAAAATTTATGTATTCTGATGTAACAGATCAGGCCCAAATAACAAATTATGTAAAAACAAATTATATAGATAAATGTAGAGTTGTTGACAGTAGAAATATAGATACAATGTTTGATCTTTCTTTAAATAATCAAATTCTTTGTTATTTAGGTTCTAAAGGAAAAATAAGTAATGTTGAATATCCTCATATTCATTATAGTCCAGAAGAAATATTTGCTGGTAAAATAAGTTTATTAAATATTGATTTTATTTCTGGTGTTGGACAAGCAGAAGGACTAGGAGTTGTAAGACAAGCATTAGCTAATTGGTATAAGGCATTAAGATTAATAGCAACAGTTGGATTTTTATCTGTATTAATATATATTGGTATAAAAATAATGTTAAGTGCAAATACAAAAAATAGGGCTAAATATAAAGAATTAATAATAGATTGGATTGTTGGATTAGCTATTTTATATTCTATGCATTATATAATGTCATTTATAATTACAGCAATAAATATGTTTAATGATAAATTAGGAGCAAGCATGCCACTTCTAAGAGTTGTTGGCGGAAATGGATATGATACATTTGCAACTAATTTAATCGGATTAGTAAGATTTTGTACAGAATATGATACAATTGCAGTAAAGATTGGATATGAAATTATGTATATAATGCTTGTAGGATATACAATAAAATTTACAGTTATTTATTTAAAAAGAGTTTTAAATATTGCATTTTTAACATTAATTGCACCAATTGTAGCATTTACATATCCAATAGATAAATCTATTGATGGAAAAGCGCAAGGTTTTTCAATGTGGATAAAGGAATATTTTTTTAATGCATTAATTCAACCAGTACATTATTTATTATATTATGTAATGGTTAGCTCAGCAATGGGAATTGCTGTAAAAAATCCATTATATGCAATTGCAGTTTTAACATTTCTAACAGAAGCAGAAAGATTGTTGAAAAAGATATTTGGATTTGATAAAGCTCGTGAAGGAATGGTTGGAGGACTTGGTGCCGTTTCAATGGTTTCTGCAGCTAATGGTGTAAAAAAATTAGTTGGAAAAAAAGGCAATGGAGCAAATTCATCAAAAGCAATTGGATATCCAGGAGCATTAAATAAAGATTATAAAACAGCAGAATTATTAAATGATTCAATACAAACTACACAATCTCCAACATCAGCAGATGATGATAGAGAAAATATAGATGATGATGAAAATAATAATGGACCAATAGGTGATAATACAAATCATAGATTGAGCAATAATAATAATATTCAAGATATAGAAGAGACAATTGGAAGACCAAAGTTATTAGGTGATCTAATTCCTAGAAGTGAATTACCAGCAAATAAAAAACCAATAAAACAACTTATGAGAAGTATGCATGAAAAAAGAAAAGATTTAACTGCACAAGCACTCGAAACACCTGTAGGACAGACAATGTCAAATATAGCAAATTCTAGAGGTGGAAGAGTAGCTATGAGAATTGGTAGTGGTATAGGAGCTATAGGGAAAAGGGCAATAAGACCAATATATGATGTAAATAGAACTGCAAAATATAATGGAAAAAGGTTTGTAAGAAATATAGCTAAAGGAGCTGTTGGAGCTGGAATAGGAATTACGACAGCTGCAGTTCAAGCTGGAATAAGTTTAACAGATGGTCATTATAAACCAACAGAGGCATTAGCATCTTTTTCAGTAGGATATGCATATGGTACTAAAAAGACGGATAATATTATAGATACTTTCGGAACAGGGTATGTTGAGGGATATGATAAAAATGAAAAGATGGAAGTATATAAAGAAAACTTTAAAAATAGAGATGATGTAATACAATTCTGTAAAGAAAAATATGGAAATGAATGGAGAGAGTATAGAGATAGAATTGTAGATAATTATGTAACAAGAGGCTTCATAGATTTGGATGAAATAAAACAATGTATAACATATTCTAATGCAGTTGCAAAAGAAGAAGTTGAAGAAAATCCAGAAACTGCAAACTTAACAGGAAGAGCTAAGGAAAAGGCAATTGATAAAGAAAGAGATAAACAAGATGTAATTGCAATGTCTATACTTACACATAAAAAGAAGAGGAAAAAACAGAATATATCATCAATTACATATAATCCAAAGAGAGAAAAACAATATTTGGATTCAATTACAAAAGGAATGGATACAGAAAAAGCAGAAAAAACAAGAAAAGAAGAAAAAGCAGTAAGTGCATCAATAAGATATTTTGATAGCAAAACAACATAAAGAATGAGGTGAAAATGTGCAAAAAATTGTATATAAATTATTAACATGTATTATATTAATGAATATTTTATTTCAATTTAATTATAGTAGTATTATATATGCAGTTACTTCGGCTACAACAGTAACACAGAGTACTACATCTGGTACAACAGCAAGTACTACGGAAGAAACAATAGACCCAGATCAAGATGTTACAAATGCAGATGATGATAATTTAGGCGCAGATATTAATGATGACTCAGGAACATTATTAGGTCCACTAGTAGAAATAGTTAGAGCAATTGGAGATGCTATAATGTCAATATTGACTAAGTGCATGTTGGGAACTTCATTTGAAAGTATGATGGTTTCATGGGACGAAGTTGATAATTCAAAATTGTCAGAAGCAAATACAAGTAAAACATATACGGAAAGTGAGATTAATGAATTTAAAAATGCATTTGGCAATTTACCAGATTTAAAATATCCAAATTTTAAATATACACCAGAGGAAATTTTTAAAGGAGAAATTGACGTTTTTGGAATTGATTTTATTGGAGGAAATACTGTAAAAAATGGTGAAGTAAAACAAAATGAATCAACAGGATGGAATTCATTAAGAAAAATGGTTTCAATATGGTATCAAGTTTTGAGATATATAGCTGTTATTGGATTATTATCAATTCTTATATATTTAGGTATTAAAATTATACTTAGTTCATCAGCGGGAAAAAAAGCAGAGTATAAAAGTGCATTAATAAATTGGATTATTGCTATGTTTTTAATATTTATAATGCATTATATAATGGCATTTATAATAGTTTTAATTCAAAAATTCACTACTTTACTTGGTAAAAGTATAGGAAATATAAAAGTTACATTTGGTGATAAAACATTTATCACGAATTTTATGGGATTAGCTAGATTTCAAGCACAAGAAAATTCACTAACAAATCAATTAGGATATGTTATCATATATATAGCATTTATAACATTAACTTTTAAATTTACATTTATATATTTTAAAAGAATGTTAAAAATGGCAATTTTAACACTTGTTGCACCACTTGTTGCAATGATGTATCCATTAGATAAAAAAGGTGGAGGAAAAGCAAGAGGGTTTGATTTCTGGTTAAAAGAATATATATATACAGCATTATTACAACCAGTTCATTTATTATTATATAATTTATTAATAGGAACAGCTGTGCAAATATCAGTAAAAAATCCAATATATGCAATTATAGCATTGTTCTTTATGGCAAATGCAGAAAAAATGTTTAAGAAAATATTTGGATTTGGAAGAGCTGGAAAAGGAATGGAAAATGGACTTGAAAAAACTATTGGGGCTGCGGCAATGACATCAGCAGTTATGAATGGTGCTAAAAGAATGTTTGCACCACCACCAGCACCAAAAATAAAAGAAACAAGTAAAAATGGTAGTGATGATAAAAATAACTTAAATACAGATACTGATGATGATGATCAATGGGATGACTATGATGACGAAGAGGAAGTAGCACCAGAGTCTTTGTTACTTGATAAAGGAATTCTTAAGACTAGGGAGAATTTGGCAGATGAAGAATTTAAGAAAGAGAGAGAACAAACAAAATCATTTGAAGAAGCATTTAATAAACTAAAACAAGATGGATTAATAGAAGGAAAAGGACATAATAGTCCATATAATAGAGTAACAGAAGGAAGATTTAAAATTTTAAGAGCAGCAATAAAAGCTAATGAAGATCCATTTGAAAAAAATAATATTCCATTACAATATAATGATGAATATTCACATCTAAATTCAAATCAATTATTAGATAAGATGAGATGGCATTTAGAAAGAGGAGAAATTGATGAGGCACAAAAATATTATAATGTTCTACATAAGAGAATATTACAAAATAAATATATAAGAAATCATGGAAATCCTCAGGCATTTTTGGAGAGACCATATTCAAATCTTAGTGATGAACAATTAAAATTACAATATGAAATGGCAAAAAAAGCAAATAATAAAGAAGAAATGAGAAAATATGAGGAAGAAATGGAACTTAGAAATAAAGCTAAAGGACAAGTTCCTCAACAAATAGTTACTAACCAAAATACAAATGAAAATATGAATAATACAGATGAAAATAATACAGAAACTAATCCAGAAAATGAAGAAAAACAACCAGATGAAAAACAAACAAAGAAAAATGAATATAAAGATAGAGGTACTTTAGATAGATTTAGAAGAGGAACTATAAGTGGAGTAAAGGCATTAGGAAAGAAAGCCATAAAACCTGTTTGGAATTTTGACAAAACAGCTGGTGAAAATGTTCAAGAATTATTAACAGACAAAGTTTTGAAAGGGGCTGTACAAGCAACAGTAGGAGTAACAACAGCTGCTGTACAAGCAGGAGTTAGTTTGACAGATGGAAAATATACAGCCAAAGAGGCAATTGGTTCTTTAGCAGGAGGAATTGCCCTTGGAGGAAAAGTGTATAAAAGTGGCAAGAAGTTTGCAAAAGGAGTTGCTAGAGAAGTAAATTATGGCAGTTCAGATGACGAAAGAAAAAATAGAATAGCTAAAGATTGGTCTGAAAGAGATGATGTTCAAGATGAATTTAAAAACACTTATGGTGCAAAATCAGATGAAATGATTAGAAGAGCAAAACATATAGTTGTAAAATCTGCTATACAAGATGTTAATGAGCAAAAGAAAATTTTTAGATATTCAAATTACTTAAGAAAACATAATAGTTCTTATAGCATTGAGGAAGCAGATAAAAAAGCATTAGAAGTATACAAGTATAAGAATAGTTTAGAAAGCAGAAATCAATTAGACAGAGTTATTAATGATAAGTCTGCAAGGGAGGAGATAGCAGAAAGAGCAGTGCAAAACAATCGTAGTTCAAAATCAAGTGATTTAGTTAGAAAAAATTGTTTGGATATGATAGAAAGTGCAGTAGAGTTTAACAATGTTCAAGAAAATTCTGAATTAGATATTTTTGGAGGTGAATAGAATGAACAATTTTATGAGATTTTTTAATAAAAATCAAAAAAATATTTTTCTGGCTACAGCAGTAGTTATATTTGTGATATTAATAATAGTTATATTAAATCAATATTATATAGCTCAAGAAGAAAATAATCAAAAAATAGCACAAGATAAACAATTGACAACAGAAAATGGATATTCAAATCAAGAAAATGTTACATTAGATAATATAGAAACAGAGTCAGTAAAAAAATTAAATAATAATACTATTGAAAATACAATGAAAAAGTTTGTTAGTTATTGTAATAGTGGGGATTATGTGCAAGCATATAATATGTTGACAGATGACTGTAAAGAAGCATTAAAATATAATGATGCTAAAACTTTTAAGGAATATTACATAGATTTAAGATTTCCTGAAAAACAAGAGTATTCTTTATCAAAATGGGCTGTAGAAGGAGATAATGCAGTTTATTTGGTAACTTTTAATGGAGATTTATTAGCAACAGGAGGAGAAAAATATTCTTCTAATGAAGAGTATTATACATTTGTAAAAAAAGACAATGAATATAAAATAAATGTAAATAATTATATTTATTGTGAAAATAAAAATACTAGATATGTATTTGACGATATAGATGTTAAAATTGGAAAAATTAATAGATATAGTAAATATGAAGAAATGACAATAGAAATAAAGAATAATTCTCAAAAGACAATTGCAGTTACAACAAATGATGCTGGTAATAGAGTATATTTAACTAATACTAAAGGTGCAATATATTCGTCTATAAATAGTGTACTTGATGAACAAGACTTAATTTTAAATGCAGGGGAGACTAAAGAAATTACAGTTAAATTTAATAAATTATATAGTGTTGCAAATAAAGCAGATAAACTAATATTACCAAAAATAATATTAGATTATGAAGATTATTTAAGTACACATAATAGAACTGCATATTCAAATACAACAACAATAACAGTTCAATATAACTAGAAGGAGGAAAATATGAAAAAAACATTATTAAGAAATTTAATAATTGCGATTTTAGTAATTATAATCATTTTTTCCACAATGACTCGAACATATGCAATAGGAGTAATAAATTCAGTAGAATTAGCAGACCTTAGTTTATCTAATTCTGCTGATGATAAAAGTTCTAATATTGGTAGTAGTACAGCTACCAGTTTATTAGCAGGATTAGAAGAAGCTTCTTCAGATTTAAAAAATATGGTTTCTATAACAAGTAATGGATATGAATTACAAGGAAATTATGCATTAAGAATTATACAAGCATTGGAAAAAGCTTCTGTTGATACATATGCTTTTGGATTTAGAGATGAAGATTATGATATAAAATCTAATGACAATACAAGTCAAACTTATACACCAGATTCCCAATTGAAAAATGTATTAGATAAATATATTAGAACAGAATTAAAAAATATGTTACCTAATATAGGTTCTTATGCACATACAGCAATTAATGGAAATGTTAAAATAAAAAGATATACTAGTAAATTTGGTAGATATAATGCTTCAAATTCTGGTGGAACATCACAAGAAAATGGAATGGATTTTGGAGAAGGTATAACATTGGAATATGTTCCATATGCTACGTTAAAAAAATATTCAGAGCTTACAGCAAGATCTTATGCTGAAACTCAAAAATATTTAAAGTACTTTTCAATAAATCCACAAGGAATGAAATTGTGTATATTAGTTTCAGAAGAAAACTATGTTTGGGATTATAATAATATAACTCCGAAGAGAGCAATTGATGATTCAGGAACAAAAGATCCTGCAGGTGTTGAATTATTACCAGATGATTATGCAACAGCAACAAGAGTAGAATCAACATTTAAAATAAAAGAATATGAATATTTAAACTTGTTAGAACAAACAGCAACACCAGTAAACTACTTTCTTGCAATGCAAATGATTTCACAAAACGAAGATTTTATGAATGAGCTTCTTGATAAATGTAATAGTGATTCAAAAATCGAGATTGGTTTTTTAGAATCAACAGAGACCGACTTTATTCATTATAATTATGGAACAGATGCTAAAGATGTAATAAGAGGTGGAAAATTAAGTACATATCAAGTTGATACTTGGAATAGATGGGATTGTTGTAAAGATATAACAACAACAACAACAGATTCAGAGGGAAATGTTACTAGCCATACAGAGGAGAAACCTCATTCTGGAAAAGAGTTAGTAAATAAACAGATAGGAGATTATATTGGAAATGAAGATGAAGTTTATGCAACATGTTTAAAGTATGCAGGATATGAATTAAAAGATTTTTTGAATGTAAAAATAAAAAATACGGGAGATTTATATTTAATAAGAGCTGAAACATGGAATATGAATTACCAATTAAAACCTAAAGTTGGAGGAATAGAAAGGCCATTTAAGAAATTAAATAGTGTAAAAAAAATTGATATAAAACCAGATCCTGTACCATATGTTGAAAGACTAGAGCCATATGAAGAAAGAAGAATTGGAAGACATAATTGTGATGCTAATCATTATAGTAATCTATATGAATGGAAAAATACGCATTTTTATATATACGAAGGAAAAGCTGAATGGACAAATAAATATAATATTTATACAGTTATAGATGGTGAATATAAAACAGATTTTATAATAGGATTAATAAAAAAATATCCACAAGTTCAAAATAATTTCACATCAGCTGCTAGTTTATTATTTTCTTTATTGGAGCAAAATGGAAATACACAAGAATTAGAAAGATTTATGAGAACAGTTATAACTCAAGTAACAGGTAATCAATATTTAACAGAAAATACTCAAAACTTGAATTATGATTTTGCAGTAGGATTATCAGAAGATTCAATGTATAGTTTTAATATTAATTCAAATGATACTAGTGCAACACCAAAAAGTTATAAAGTAGATACAGATTCGTCTGCAAGTAGTTCTAATGGACCAAAAATGTCTGGAGGAAGCGGAAAAACAAAATGGACATTATCAAAATTAACTACAATAAAAACAACAGATCAAGATGGAGAATTTATTTCAAATAGGCAATATTATTATTTTAAGCAAGGAACAGGAACTAATATATGTGGTAGAGCATCTCTAGCAATATGTTTAAGTGGATTAGGAATAAAGAATCCAAGTACAGGACAACCATATACGCCAACAGAGATAAGTCCCAATAATACAAATGCATGGTTTTCATGGATGAGTTCCGTAGGAGCAACAGGAGTAAGATATACAAATAACTTAAAAGCAAAACTAATTGAACAATTAAGTACAGGAAATCCTGCAATAGTTCATATAAAAGCAAATTCTGATCCAAGTAATATTTATAATACAAAAGGTGGACATTTTATTGCCGTTGTAGGCTTAAAATATGAAGGAGATGCATTAGCATATGTATTGGATCCAGGAAGTTCAAGAGCTACAAGAACAGAAAATTATATTAATATAAATAAGATATTAGCATATGCAGATGAAGTAAGAACAGTAAAATTAAAATAAATATATTTCAGAAAGGTATTTATAAATGAATAATAAAAATATATTTAAATATTTAATAATTATAGCAATTGTAGTATTAGTAATTGTAGCAACTGTTTTAATTATATTAAATACAAAAGTAAAAAATCCAAATATTCAAGAGGATGTAGGAGAAGAAGATTTACCAGAGCTTGAAATTGATGAAAGTATAGAAAAAATAGATCAAATAAATACATTTTCAATGGTTGAAAAAATTGTAAATTCTAATATAGATTCAAATACTACATTCTTTGCTACTGAAATTTATTTTCAAGAAATAGATGTTGTATTAGCATATAGATTATATGTATTTGGAGAAATATTTGATATTGGAAATCAAAGCTATCAAAATGTATTTTTTGCAATAGACTTTGATGAAGAATCATCAAATTATAAAATAACACAAAAAAAATTAGATATTGAACAATCAGAATATGAACAAATTGCAAAATCTGGTGCCCAAAAATATCTAATAACAGATAATTATAATGGAGAATTTTTACAAGAAGATATTTCAGATAATTTAGTAGTAAAAAGATATTTTGACTATTATAAAATGTTAATGATAACAAATCCAGAAAAAGCATATTCATTACTAGATGATGAATATAAGAAAATAAAATTTGAAAATTATAACAATTTTTATACTTATATTAACAATAAGATTGCTCAAATAAAAGCAATGGAATTAAGTAAACTTCAAGTAAATTATTTTGATGATGAAAAACAATATGTGGCTTATTCAAATTATTCAGATTATTATATATTTCAAGTTAAAGATGTAATGGATTTTTCAGTATTATTAGATCAATATCTTGTAGATATTCCACAATTTGTTACAAAATATGAAGCATCTGATATAAGAATAAAAACAGCTTTAAATATTAATAAATTTATAATGGGAATAAATGATAAAAATTATGCTTATGTATATACATTATTAGCAGATAGTTTTAAAAATAATATTGGAGTAACAGATGTTAATAGTTTAGAAAAATACTTAAAAGAAAATTTTTATGAAAATAATGAAATAGAATTTTTAATATTTGAAGAACAAGGAAGTTATTATACATATTCAGCAACATTAAAAGATAAAAACAGTAGTGTCAATAAAGAAATAAAATTTGTTATGAAATTAGAAGATGGAACAAAATTTAAAATGTCATTCAGTTTTTAAATAGGAGGTGAGAGGTCATATGAATCAAGATCCTAATAATGATAATCAACAGTTAGATGATTTAGAAAATAATCCGTTTTCACAAGCAGAATCACAAGCTGTTGATAAGATGGTTCAACAGGTTCAAAATGTTACTAGAAATATTTCAGAAAAAGCCAAAAAAGCTACACAAGAAGCATTAAAAAAGATTGGAAAAGCAGCAGTAAAAGCAGTTATAAAATTAGGACAATTAATATTAAAATTAATAATGGCAACAGCACCAGTAAGTCTTATTATAATTGGGGTAGTCATTGTTGGAATTTTAATTATGACCCTTTATATGGAATCATATAGTGGATCAAGTAGTGTATTAAGGCGTGATATAGAAGCGGGTGATGCAGATGCATTAGATCAAAATGTATCATTATATGAAACTAATGGATATAGTTCTAATACATATAATGGAGGTGCAGATTTTGATGTTGCAGCTGGACAAAGTATAGTTGCAACAGCGCAACAAATACATGATTACATTAGAACAAATTTATATTCATATCGTAATGGAAATACAATGAATTATCCAACAACACCAGGAGAAGTTGATAGAAGTGGTGGAGGAATAGATTGTAGTACATATATAACATGGATATTAATAATGAATGGATATACCGAATTTAAAGGAAAATATCAATTAACAACATATGATTTTATTCAATGGATAAAAGGTGGAACAGGAAATTATGATCTTTCACATTATGGGTGGACATGGCAAAAAACAAGTGATAGTAATGCAACAATTAATGAAGGAGATTTATTATTAAAAACTTCTAGTTCCGCTCATATAGAATTATATGCTGGAAATGGAACATATGGTGCTGGATCAACAAATGCAATCAGACGTGTAAAGTCATATGTTAATTGTAGTAAACAAAGAATAGTTCAATTAGGAAATTTTGATTATATAATAAAGATTAACAAAAAGAATTAATTTTAATTTTTAGAAAAGGAAAAAATATGAAAGAAAAGAAAAAAATATTTTGGATTATTGGGTTAAGTCTTATTTTACTTACAATATGTATTATTGGAATTATTGTTATAAAAAATATTTATATGAAAGATAAATATATAGATGAAGATGGAAAAGCTACAACCATAGATACACCTCAAGGAGATGTATATGAAGAGGCAAAATATTCCAAAGAAAAAGTAGCTAATAGTACATATTTCTATAGTATAGAAAAATGTATTAATAATTATTTGAATGCAATAAAAATAGGTGGAGCAGTTGATGTAATTGACTTATTAGATTCAGATTTTATAAAAACAAATAATTTAAATACAAATAACATACTTACTAATATAGAAAGTGCATATACATTCTTAGCAACTGAAATATATGAAACAAGAGATAAAACATTATATTCATATATAGTAAAAGGAACAGAAGATGATGGAAAATATGATAAAGAAAAATATTATATTGTTAATTTGGATTTGTCAAATTATACATATGCAATAATACCTTTATATACAAATAATTATACAGACATTAATCAAATTGAAGCACATGCTCCTCAACAAATTTCTTCTAATAATCATAATTCTTTTGAATTTTATAGAATTACAAGTGAAGAGATTGCTCAAAAGTATGTTAAATATTATATAAATTTAATTACAAATAATCCAACAAAAGCATATCAAATGTTGGACTCAGAATATAGAGAAAAAAGATTTCAAAATAATTATAATAACTTTATATATTATAGAACTCAAATGTTAAACAATGCAAAATTTGATACAGAAATAAAAAGTGTAACAGAAAGTACTTCTAATGAAGATAACATTAATTATTCAATAAAGACTAAAAAAGATAATAATTATATTATAAGTGAAAATATACCAATGAATTTTACAATACAACTTGATGAATATACTATTGTATTAGACTCATTTAAAGAGAAATATAATTCAGCAAAGATTGTTACAAAAATAACAACTGATGTTGATAAAGTCATGAAAATGATTAATACATATGATTATATAAATTTATATAATATCTTAGATGAATCATATAAAAATGAGAATTTTAGTGAAATAAATAGTTTTATTTCATATATAACTAGTGAACTTTATAATTCCAATATATATGAAATAAAAAATGTAAAGGTGCAAGGAGATAATTATATAGCTGAAATAACAGTATATGAGAATAATGAAAATGATTCTAATACAAATAATATGAAAATAATAATTCAATTATTAGATGGTACAAATTTTAAAATATTATTTCAAAATTAAGTACTAGTATATATTCTGATTTAATAAAAGAAGGTGTTGAAGGGTACATAGCTACAAATTCAGCAAATCTTTTAGAAAAATTAAGTGATAATTACATTATGGATTTAATGAAAAGCGGTAAGCTTGTAACATTTGGACCAGAAAGAATTTTATCATATATTTATGCTAAGGAAACAGAAATTAAAATCATTAGAATTATAATGGTTGGTAAGCTTAATAATATTACTGAGGAAGTAATAAGAGAAAGGCTGCGTGATATTTATGTATAAGAAAATCGGTGTAGTTGGAGATAAAGACTCAGTTTTAGCATTCAAAGCTATTGGAATAGATGTATTTCCAGTTGTAGAAGCGGATGAAGCTAGAGTTGCTGTAGATAGAATGGCTATGAATGGATACGCAGTTATCTTCATAACAGAACAAGTTGCAGTAACAATAGAAGAAACAATTGAACGTTACAATAAGCAAATGCTTCCTGCTGTAATATTAATTCCAAGTAATCAAGGAACTTTAAATATAGGTTCAAAGAGAATCAGCGATAGCGTAGAAAAAGCTGTTGGTGTCAATATTTTATAGAAAGGCAGGTTAGAGATTTGAAGACCGGAAGAATAATCAAGGTTGCAGGTCCTTTAGTTGTTGCTGAAGGAATGGACGAAGCAAATATTTATGATATGGTTAAGGTTGGAGAAAAGGGTCTTATCGGAGAAATCATTGAAATGAGAGGCGATAAGGCATCTATCCAAGTTTACGAAGAAACTACAGGAATAGGGCCAGGGGACCCAGTTGTTACAACAGGAGAACCTTTAAGTATTGAACTTGGACCAGGACTTATAGAGTCAATGTTCGATGGAATACAAAGACCACTAGATGCATTTGAAAAAGTAGCTCAATCACCATTCTTAACAAAAGGTGTATCAGTTACTTCATTAAATAGAGAAAGAGTTTGGACTTTTAATCCTACAGCTAAAGTTGGAGATAAAGTTGAAGCTGGTGATGTAATCGGAACAGTTCAAGAGACATCTGTTGTATTACACAAAATA
>ERZ773130.1357-NODE-1357-length-23392-cov-8.715002_pt1 | contig 23392 bp, 19 predicted proteins | sample MGYA00511919_ERZ773130 | MGnify/ENA primary metagenome ERZ773130 (study PRJEB29015, sample SAMEA2737851) | human gut metagenome | biome: human gut; feature: human-associated habitat; material: faeces | place: China | collected 2012 ...
CGTGCGGGGCGAGAGCCTTCGGTTCTTTCAAAAGCCATTGCTTATTACCTCCTATAAGAATTGAACGGTCAGACCGTTACGGAATCAGAACGGCAGGTCATCACTGTCATCAATGACAGCAAAATCATCTGCACTGCCGGCGGAATAGCTGGGAGCTGCCTCCACAGCAGCCGGACGGGCAGGGGCTGCGTTCTGGTAGGCGGGAGCAGAATTCTGATAATTTGCTCCACCGCCCTGATTGCTGCTCTTGGGGCCTGCAAAGCTGATGTTGTTGGCTACGACTTCCACAGCCGTGCGATTGTTGCCGTTCTTATCCTGATACTGGCGGGTCTGAAGAGAGCCTTCGATGGCGATCAGACTGCCTTTCTGGAAATACTTAGAAACAAACTCGGCCTGAGAACGCCAGGCAACGATATCAATGAAGTCAGCCTGACGCTGCTCACCCTGACGCACAAAATTGCGGTCGCAGGCAATGCGGAAGCTGCACACATTGGTGCCCTGGGGCGTGGTGCGGAGTTCAGGATCCGCCACAAGACGGCCCATGATAGCAACAACATTCAACATTTTACGGTCTCCCTTTCTGTCACGAAAAGATTACTCCTCGTGGGCAACGATCAGGCTGCGCATAACACCTTCAGTGATCTTGTACACACGGTCCAGCTCAGCGGGGAAGCTGGGCTCGCTGGTGAAGTTGATCACAGTGTAAACGCCTTCCTCCTCGTCGTTGATGGGGTAGGCCAGACGGCGCTTGCCCCACTCGTCGATGGAATCGATCGTACCGTTAGCCTCGATCAGGGTCTTGAACTTACCAACCAGAGCGGCGGTAGCCTCCTCGTCGAGAGCGGCGCTGGTAATCAGCATGGTTTCGTACTTTGCCATTTTGTAGCACCTCCTTTTGGACTTAAGGGCCTCAAGGTTATGAGGCCAAGGGTACACACGACATGCGGCATCGCCTGCCGTGTGCGGCGTGTCTGTTCAGACAGCAATTTATTATAGCAAGTCCCTGCTGTTTTGTCAAGCCCTGCAGGCCAAAAATCCGCACAAAAGTTTGTACTGAAGCTTTGGTGAACTTTGTCTGTTTTTTTAACGAGAAAAATTGAGAAGCACTTTGATTTTGGCTCTGAGCGGCGATATAATAAAAGAATAGGGGGTCGGGCGCGGCCGACAGCCCTGTTAAATGAAATAAAACGGAGGAAGGTAAATTTATGTATTCTGTTTTTCGGAACCTTGCCATCATCATCCTCAGTGCCAAGTTCTTCGGGCTGGTGGCCCGCAAGTTCAAAGCGCCGCAGGTGGTGGGCGAGATCATCGCGGGCCTGATCATCGGGCCCTGCCTGCTGAATCTTGTGCATATCAGCGATACCATCTCGATCTTTGCAGAGATCGGCGTGGTGCTGCTGATGTTCTCCACGGGCCTTGGCACCAATCTGAAGGAGCTGATCAAGGCAGGCCCCATCGCAACTCTGATCGCCTGTGTGGGCGTGGCGGTGCCGCTGGCAGGGGGCACGCTCCTTTATAGTTTATTCTACGGCTTCTCGGCGCTGGGCAGCCAGGAGTTTTACCGTGCCCTCTTCATCGGTACCATTATGACCGCCACCAGCGTGTCCATCACCGTGGCTACCTTGCAGGAGCTGGGCCACCTGAAGAGCTTCCTCGGCACCACCATCGTCAGTGCCGCCGTTATCGATGATGTCATCGGCATCGTGGTACTGACCTGTGTGCTGGGAGCAAGCTCCGGTACCGGCACGGGGCTGGGCAAGGTGCTGATGAACACCGTGCTGTTCTTCGCCACCGCCATCGGCGTGGGCCTCATTGCCCATTACGCCATGAAGTGGCTGGACAAGCGCAATCCCCACACCCAGCGCATCACCATCGTCAGTATGGCATTCTGCTTTGCCATGGCCTACATTGCTGAGGCTTACTTCGGCATTGCAGACATCACCGGTGCCTACATCGCAGGCATCGTCCTGTGCACTCTGGAGGATGCCCCCTATGTGGAGCGCCGGGTGGACATCAGCAACTATGTGCTGTTTGCTCCCATCTTCTTCGCCAGCATCGGCCTGAAGACAGATATCAGCGGCCTGACCCCGGAGATCCTGCTGTTCAGCGTGTGCTTCGTGGTGGTGGCCCTGATCACCAAGATCATCGGCTGCGGGCTGGCGGCCAAGGTCTGCAGGTTCAGCTGGGGTGATTCCCTCAAGGTGGGTGTTGGCATGATGACCCGCGGCGAGGTGGCCCTGATCGTGGCCCAGAAGGGCCTGGACATCGGCGTGGTGGATTCCGTCTACTTCACCGCCGTCATCCTGCTCATCGTCGTGTCCAGTGTGGCCACTCCGCTGGTCCTGAAAGCGCTGTTTACTAAAATGCCTGTGCAGCCGCATCCCAGTCAGGCAAAGCAGTAAGGGAGCTCTGCCAGAACCCTTTTGATATTTTCCAAAACGACAGCAGCACCTCACCAGAAATGGCGGGGTGCTGCTGCTTTATGGGGAGAAACGGGGCGAAAAGTTTTCGCAAACGGTGCAAAACGGGCTGAAAAGCGGGGCCCTTTTGTGAATAGTGCTAAAGAAATGGCGAAATCCTTGTAAAAAATAACAGCAGGTGGTATAATTTACCTGTAAAACGAAAATGATTGGCTCAAAAGAAACAAACTTGGAGGGATTTACATGAAAACTGTAGCGCAGACCGTGATCGAGGCAGATCGCTTCTATACCATCGCTGCCAAGGGCGGCAGTGTCATTCAGGCCGTGGAGAAGGCCACCAACGGCGGCGATATCCGCCTGGGCAAGTACGAGCACAAGCCCGAGCAGGAGTGGGCCTTTGTGCGCGAGGGTGACGGTGTGTACCGCATCCGCAACCGTGCATCCGGCAAGCTGATCGACCTGATGATGACCGGCACCGCCAACGGCACCTGGCTGCACCTGTGGGAGGATGTGGGCGGCACCTCTCAGATGTGGACCGTGGAGCCCACCCCCGCCGGCACCGTCCGTCTGCGCTCTTCCTGGGCCAGCGGCAAGTGTATCGATACCGTGGGCATGGGTGCCAACGATGGTGCCATCCTGCAGATCTGGCAGGAGGCCGCAGGCGATGACCAGCTGTGGACCATCTCCGAGGTGAAGGATCGTGCAAAGCGTGCCCCTGCCAAGAAGGCAGAGGAGCCCATTGTAGAGGCTGCACCTGTGGTCGAGAGCGCTCCTGCAGAGGAGGCAAAGCCGGAGGTCAAGGAAGAGCCCGTTGTGGAGGAAAAGCCCGTGGAAGAGCCTGCAAAGGCTGAGGAAAAGCCCGCTGAGCCTGTTAAGGCCGAAGAGGTGAAGGCGGAGCCTGTCAAGGCCGCTGCTCCCGCTGCCAAGGCTCCCGCAAAGAAGCCCGCCGCCAAAAAGACCAGCCGCGCTGCCCGCAAAAAGGCCGCTGCCGCTAAAAAGTAAGTAATACAAGCAAAAAGCAGCTGCATTCCGTAAAAACACGGAGTGCAGCTGCTTTTTTATTGCGATCTTACAGGCCTCTCCTACGAGGAGAACTGGAACGAAACGCCTGAGAAGGTCAGACGTGCATCATGCCGCGCTGTGCATGGATGCGGAATTTGAGTGCGGCGGCGATAAAGCCCTTGAACAGGGGATGAGCGCGGTTGGGGCGGCTCTTGAACTCGGGGTGGAACTGTGCGCCCAGATGGAAGTCACGGCCGGGCAGCTCCACGGTCTCCACCAGACGGCCGTCAGGGCTGGTGCCGGAAATGACCAGTCCTGCATCCTCCATCTCCTGACGGAACTCGTTGTTGAACTCGTAGCGGTGGCGGTGACGCTCCCAGATCTCAGCCTCGCCGTAGCACTCGGCCATCTTGGTGCCGGGTTTGACGGTGCAGGGGTACTTGCCCAGACGCATGGTGCCGCCCTTGGGGATGTTGCCCTGCTGGTCGGCCATCAGGGCAATGACATTGTGGGCACCATCGGGGGTGAACTCGCTGGAATTGGCATCGGCATAGCCCAGCACGCCGCGTGCGAACTCCATCACCATGATCTGCATTCCCAGGCAGATGCCAAAGTAGGGGATCTGGTTCTCACGGGCATACTGTGCAGCCTGGATCATGCCCTCGATGCCGCGGTCACCAAAGCCGCCGGGCACGATGATGCCGTCCACGTCAGCAAACACTTCTTTGCAGGCATCCTGATCGATCAGATCCTCGCTCTCCACCCACTTGATGTCTACCTGACTGTCGTTCTCAAAACCGGCGTGGTACAGGCTCTCCATCACGGAAAGATAAGCGTCGTGCAGCTTGACGTACTTGCCCACCAGCGCAATGGTGCAGGTCTTGCTGCGGGTGGCAATGCGGGAGACCACACCCTTCCACTCGGTCAGGTCGGCGGGGGGCACGTCCAGCTTGAGCTTTTCCACCACCACATCATCCAGACCGTTGGTGTGGAGCATCAGCGGGCACTGGTACAGGCTGGGCATGGTCAGGTTCTCAATGACGCACTCAGGCTTGACATTACAGAAGGTGCTGATCTTGCGGCGGATATCGCCGCCCACGCTGCCGTCAGCACGCAGGATGATGATATCGGGGTTCACGCCCATGCCCTGCAGCTCCTTGACGGAATGCTGGGCCGGCTTGGACTTGTACTCGTCGGAGCCGGAAATATAGGGCACCAGCACAACATGGATGTAGCAGCAGTTGTCGCGGCCCTGCTCCAGGCCCACCTGACGGATGGCCTCCAGGAAAGGCTGGCTCTCAATATCGCCGGTGGTGCCGCCGATCTCGGTAATGACCACATCGGCATCGGTAGAGGATGCCATGTTGTAGATGTAATTCTTGATCTCGTTGGTGATGTGGGGGATGATCTGGACGGTCTGACCCAGATAAGCGCCCTGGCGCTCCTTGTTCAGCACGTTCCAGTACACCTTGCCGGTGGTCAGGTTGGAATACTTGTTCAGATTTTCGTCGATGAAGCGCTCGTAGTGGCCCAGATCGAGGTCGGTCTCAGTGCCGTCATCGGTCACGAACACCTCACCGTGCTGCAGGGGGCTCATGGTGCCGGGGTCCACGTTTACATAAGGGTCCAGCTTCTGGCTGGCGACCTTCAGTCCGCGGCACTTGAGCAGGCGGCCCAGAGAAGCCGCCGTGATGCCCTTGCCCAGACCGGAGACAACGCCGCCGGTCACAAAGATGAATTTTGCCATTTGTTCAGTCCTCCTCTAATTTATCTTTCAGAGATCATTCTTTCCCAGTGCGGATGCGCCTGCATCCGGAACAAAACATACAACACCAAATTATAATCCTAATCCTCGTAAGAATCAAGGATTTCCTGTGCAATTTCTGCACGGCTGCGCCGGGTGTCCATGGCGCGCTTTTCAATGTAGCGGTGGGCGGCATCCTCGCTCATCTGCTCCCGCTCCACCAGACAGCATTTTGCATGGCTGACCAGCCGTACCTGTGCGATCTTTTCCTGCATCCGGGCGTTTTCCTGCCGGAGCAGCTGCAGGCGGTGGTTGCTGGCCGCGGCCAGATGGATGGCCTGCAGGAACAGCGTGTTGGAGAACGGCTTGCTCAGCAGCAGCACCCCCTGCTCACTCATGGGGGCCAGCAGCTGCTCGGCGGCGGCTGCCTTGGCCAGCAGCACCACGCCTGCGTCTGTTTTTTCTACGGCAGAGGAACACAGCTCGTGGCCGAACTCGTCCGGCAAAGGCGCGTTGACCACGATCAACTCAAAATCAGATTCCAGCATCCTGCGCCGGGCCTCGGCACCACTGGGGATGATCGTAGGCCGGGTGTATCCCAGCTCTGCCAACCGCGCGGAGATGTACTCGTTGGAGCTTGCTCCGGCACTCACGATCAGAGCACGTCCCATTTGAATCGCTCCTTTCTCTTACATCCAGGCAAGGGGCCGAATCATTGCCCCTTCGTACTTTCCCTCAAAAGCGGTTCAGATGGCGTTGAAGTAGTGCACCCGCTCGTACTCTGCCGAGTCGGCGGCAGCCTTCAGGGCAGCACAGCGCTTCAGCTCTTCCTCATAGTACCGGTGCGAAAGTTCCTCCGGCAGCACGCGGCGCAGGAACTCGCTCTCCTGCGCGGCCTGCACAGCCTCCTCCAGCGTGGAAGGCAGTCTTTCCAGCCCAAGACCTGCGGCCTCGGCGGGATCGAACAGATTCTTGTTGATGGGGGCCTGCAGCACCATCCGGTGCTCGATGCCGTCCAGACCGGCAGCCAGCACCAGACCCACGGCCAGATAGGGGTTGCAGGCAGGGTCAGGGCTGCGCAGCTCCATGCGGCAGTTGTTGCCCTTGACCTGCGGGATGCGCACCAGCTGGCTGCGGTTCTGGCGGCTCCAGCTCACATAGCGGGGGGCCTCGTCACAGCCAAAGCGCTGGTAGCTGTTGGGCAGGGGATTGGTGAACACGGTCAGCTCCCGGCTGTGGGCCAGAACACCCGCCATAAAGCTGCCTGCAATGCTGTCCGGGGCAATGTCGCCCTCAAACAGATTGCGGCCGTCCATGCAGAGCGAAAGGTTGATGTGCAGGCCGCTGCCTGCCTGATCCGGCAGGGGCTTGGGCAGGAAGCTTGCGTGGATGCCGTTGCGCATGGCAACAGCCCGCACGATCTGCTTGAACATCATCACATTGTCGGCTGTTTTCAGGGGGCCGGCGTAGTGGCAGTCGATCTCGTTCTGACCGTGGCCGCTCTCGTGATGGCTGTGCTGGGGGCTCATGCCCATCTGCTCCATGGTCAGGCAGATGTCCCGGCGCAGGTTCTCACCTGCATCCAGCGGGGCTACATCAAAGTAGCCGCCAAAGTCGATGGGGATGCGGGTGGGGCGGCCCCGGTCGTCATTCTCAAACAGGTAGAACTCGCACTCGGCCCCCACGTTGCAGGTCAGCCCCAGCTTGCGGAAGCTGCGGCTCATCTGGCGCAGGAAGCCGCGGCAGTTGCCGCCAAAGGCAGCGCCGTCCGGCTTTTCCACGTCACAGAAGAACTGCATCACTCGGCCCTCGGTGGGCCGCCAGGGCAGGATGGTCACGGTGGAAAGATCGGGCCGGAGCACAAGATCGCTCTCCTCCACCTTCATAAAACCGGCAATGGAGCTGCCGTCAAAGCAGACACCATCCTCCATGGCCTTGGGCAGGTCGCTGGCAAGCACGGCGATGTTTTTCTGGGTGCCAAAGATATCGCAGAAGGCAAAGCGGACGAATTTGACATTGTTGTCCTCCACAAAATCAAGGATGTCCTGTTGGGTATTATAGCTCATAGTGGTTCCCTCCGAGCCGCAGGGCGCGGCGAATGGCACATCAGTGCAAAACTGGAAAAATCAGCTTGTGTTCTTAAAAAACGCCTAAAGGCCTGCTTCGTATGCGCAAAGCAGGTCTTTAGGCTGGTGTAAGAAATAGGAAAAGGGGAATGGCTTAAAAATCCAACAACCCAGCGATGCTGATCAAGCTATGTCAGAAAGATCAGACATAGTAGAGCATCTTGCTGTAGCTGGGCAGAGGCCAGTAGTCCTCACCGCAGATGGTCTCGGCATCGTCAGCAGCGGCGCGAAGAGCATCCATCTTGGGCAGAACGTCATCGTGGAAGGAGACAGCCTTGGCACTCTCATCGGTCATGGCCTCAGCGGTATCCACGGCAGCCTGCAGGGCATCGATGGCATCGCTCATGGCATCGGCATCGGTGGACAGGCGGGTGAGGGTCTTGGTCTCGCTGCGCACGCTGATGGCCTCGCTGACGGCCAGCTTGGATGCGGCGGTGTTGGCAACCTCGCTCATGTAGGCGTTGATGGCGGGCAGCAGCTGCTTGCGGGCCATCTCCAGCATGGTCAGAGCCTCGATGTTGATGATCTTGGAGTAGTGCTCCATCTCGACCTCGTAACGGCTGTGCATCTCTACCTTGGTCAGAACACCGAAATCCTCCATCAGCTGGATGTTCTTCGGATCGATCAGTGCGGGCAGAGCGGCGGGAGTATTCTTCTTGTTGGGCAGGCCGCGGCGTGCTGCTTCCTCTTCCCACTCGGCGGTGTAGCCGTTGCCGTTGAAGATGACACGGCGGTGGTCACGGATGGTGCGCTTGACCAGAGCGATGGCGGCGCTGGTAAAGTCCTCAGCGCTCTCCAGCTCGTCGGCGTAGCCCTTCAGCTCCTTGGCAACAGCGGTGTTCAGGATGGTGTCGCAGTCGCTCAGGTTCTGAGCAGAGCCGGGCATACGGAACTCGAACTTGTTGCCGGTAAAGGCAAAGGGAGAGGTGCGGTTGCGGTCGGTGGTGTCCTTGCTGAACTTAGGCAGGACATCCACGCCCAGATCCATCTTCATCTTCACGGGGCCGGCATAAGGAGAATCGGATGCAATGGCATCGATGACAGCCTCCAGCTCCTCGCCCACGAAGATCGAGATGATGGCCGGGGGAGCCTCGTTGGCACCCAGACGGTGATCATTGCCCGGGGTGGCAACGGAGGTGCGCAGCAGGTCGGCGTACTCGTCCACAGCCTTGATGACAGCGGCCAGGAATACCAGGAACTGCAGGTTCTCCATGGGCGTGTCGCCCGGGTCCAGCAGGTTCTCCTCGGTGGTGGACAGCGACCAGTTGTTGTGCTTGCCGCTGCCGTTCACACCCTCAAAGGGCTTCTCGTGCTGCAGGCAGACCAGACCGTACTTGGGAGCGATCTTCTTCATCATCTCCATGGTCAGCAGGTTGTGGTCAATGGCAACATTGGTGGTGTCGAAGATGGGGGCCAGCTCATGCTGGCAGGGAGCCACTTCGTTGTGCTTGGTCTTGGCGGGAACGCCCAGCTTCCACAGCTCCTCGTCCAGCTCCTTCATAAATTCGGAGACCTCGGGACGGATGACACCGAAGTAATGCTCCTCCAGCTCCTGACCCTTGGCAGAGGGGGCACCGAACAGGGTGCGGCCGGTGAGGATCAGGTCCTGACGTGCCTCGTAATCCTCCTTCTTGACAAGGAAGTACTCCTGCTCGGGGCCGACGGTGGTGGAGACGTAATCGACATCCTTGCCAAACAGCTTCAGGATGCGAATGGCCTGACCGGACAATGCGTTCATGGAGCGCAGCAGGGGGGTCTTTTTGTCCAGTGCCTCGCCGGTGTAGCTGACGAAAGCAGTGGGGATGCACAGCACGTCATCTTTCACGAAAGCGTAGCTGGTGGGGTCCCATGCGGTGTAGCCGCGGGCCTCGCAGGTGGCACGCAGGCCGCCGGAGGGGAAGGAGGAAGCGTCAGGCTCGCCGCGCACCAGCTCCTTGCCGGAGAACTCCATGATGGCGGTACCGTCGCCCACGGGGCTTACAAAGCCATCGTGCTTCTCACTGGTGATGCCGGTCAGCGGCTGGAACCAGTGGGTGTAGTGGGTGGCACCCAGCTCCATGGCCCAGCGCTTCATCACGCTGGCCACAACATTTGCCACCTCGATATCCAGAGGTGCGCCCTTGTGCAGGGTGCGCTCCAGGCTCTTGTAAGTAGCGCTCGGCAGACGCTCCTTCATTACATGCTCGTTAAAGACCTTGCTGCCGTAGATTTCCATAACATTTGCTGCCATAAATCCTACTCCTTACTTGATCTTATGTCTGTCCCTTCCGAAACTGTCTCCCGCCGCCGAACTGCGGCCCGGAAACAGCGAAAAGCTTTTTAACAAAAATGGCGCTGCGAGTCAAGAGGTGACCCACAGCGCCGTTGCTGTCTATGGTTTGATTATATCCCGGAACGGCCCAAAAGGCAATTGACAAAACTGACGATTCTGCACAAACACGTTCTCGTTTTTTTGGGAGATATCGTATTTGGTATTACTTTTAGATCACCTGGAACAGGAAGAACTTCAGGTAATTGGTCTCGGGCACGCCCCACAGGATGGGGTGATCCGGGGCCTGCTGCTTCACCTCGATCTGCCGCAGCTGCCGGTGGGCATCCTTTGCGGCGGCGTGCAGCATCTTGATGAACAGCTCCTCGGTGGCAAAGTGAGAGCAGCTGGCCGTGGCCAGATAGCCGCCCCGGGGCAGCAGCTTCATGGCGCGGTAGTTGATCTCCTTATAGCCGCGCATGGCGTTCTCCACCGTGCGGCGGGCCTTGGTAAAGGCCGGCGGGTCAAGGATGATAAAGTCGTAGGGGTGGCCCTCCTTTTCCAGCCGGGGCAGCAGCTCAAAGGTGTCCTCGCAGAGAAAATCCATGTTGGTCAGGCTGTTGCGCTGGGCGTTCCGCTGGGCCATGGCAATGGCCTCGGCGCTGATGTCAGCGGCAGTGACCCGGGCAGCCCCGCCCTTGGCGGCGTTCAGCGCAAAGCTGCCGGTGTGGGTAAAGCAGTCCAGCACAGTGTGACCGGCAGCAATGCGGGCCACAGCCCGGCGGTTGTATTTCTGGTCGAGGAAAAAGCCGGTCTTCTGGCCGTTCTCAAAATCGACGTGGTAGAACACGCCGTTCTCGCAGATCTCAGTCTGGGTGCTGTCGGGGTGCGTCTCGCCGGGCAGATCAAACCAGCCCTTGTTCTGTGCCAGGCCCTCCTTGGCCCGCAGAGCCTCGTCGTTACGCTCGTAGATGCCCTCAATGATCTGGCCGTCAGCGCGCAGGACTTCCGCCAGTAGGGGGAAGAGGATGGGCCTGAGCTTTTCCATGCCCACGCTCAGGGTCTGGGTGACAAGGATATTGTTGAACCGGTCCACAGTCAGGCCCGGGAACTGGTCAGCCTCACCAAAGATGACACGGCAGGCGGTCAGGTCGGCGGGCTCCAGCACAGTCTTGCGGTAGGCCCAGGCGTATTCAACACGGCGCTTCCAGAAAGCGGCATCGAAGGTGTCGTTGGCATTGCGGGAGATGAGCCGCACCCGGATCTTGCTTTTCAGCGAGAGAAAACCGGTGCCGAGATAGGCCCCCTTTGTACTGACCACATCGACCAGCGTGCCGTTTTCAGGCTCTGCTTCCGGGGAACCCAGGATGTCGTTTTCGTACACCCAGGGGTGGCCGCCCACCAGCAGGCCCTCGGCGTGTTTGTTGACGGTGTAAACGGGGTAATTGCGAGAAGATTTCATAGTTGCTCCTGTTATAACTGGCTCGCCCTCTCAGTCTCGCTCCGCTCGCCAGCTCTCCCAAAGGGAGAGCCTTTGGCGATTTTCGATTTAGTCTCATCAAGCTTGAATACAGAGCGGCTCTTGGCTCCCCCTTTGGGGGAGCTGGCAATGCCGTCAGGCATTGACTGAGAGGGTGAGGATGCTAAAATTTCATACTGATATTTATTCTAGCATAAAAACGTGCTAGAATAAATACAAAAACACAGAAACGAGGAAAACGTCATGGAGATCGAACGCAAATGGATGGTGAACGGCTGGCCGGAGGGTGAAAACTTCCCGGCTCTGCCGCTCAAGGAAGAGTTTGCCATGCGGCAGGGATATATCAGCGTGCGGCCCACCGTGCGCATCCGGGAAGAGGCGCTCAAGGGCGGCGAGACGGCCTATATCCTCTGCTTCAAGTCCGGAAGCGGGCTTGCACGGGAGGAGATCGAGCGCCCCATCGACAAGAAACTGTTTGATGAACTGGAAACAAAGATCATCGGTAAGCCCCTGATCGGGAAGATCCGCAGAAGCTACGCCCTGCCCGATGGCCTTGTGCTGGAGGTGAACCACGTGGATGAGGGCCAGCCCACTGCGTTCTGGTACGCTGAGGTGGAATACCCCACCGTGGATGCCGCCCGCAGCTGGAAGCCGGAAGCCTTTGGCCTTGCAGACTATCTGAACGATGATGTCACCGACCAGCCCGGCCAGAGCATGGGAGCCTACTGGGAACAGACCCGGAAATAAAAATGACCCTCTCCGTCGCGCAGATGCGGCCGCCTAGCCCTTGGGGAAAGACGGCAGTGCAAAGCAATGACAGAGAGGGTCATTATTTTTTACTTCTTGTGGTACATCCGGTCTGCTTCCTCATAGGTGGGTTCGCAGGTCAGATACATGCCCAGCTTCTTCACGGTATCCATATCCACGCTGGACAGGATGACGGTGGAGTGCATATCGCAGCCCTTCAGGTGGGAGAGCTGCTTGAGGGCGGCTGCAGCAGTGGGATTCTGCGCGGCCGAGCTGGACAGGGCAATCAGGATCTCGTCGGTGTGCAGACGGGGGTTCTTGCTGCCCAGATAGTTGGTCTTGAGGGTCTGGATGGGCTCGATGGCGGCGGCAGAAACGAGGTCAAGCTCCTGGTCGATGCCGGCCAGCTTTTTCAGCGCGTTGAGCAGAGCGGAGGAAGCGGCACCCAGCAGGGGGCCGGTCTTGCCGGTGACAACGGTACCGTCCGGCAGCTCAATGGCGGCAGCGGGGGCACCGCCGGTCTTTTCAGAGACTGCATGGGCGGCCTGCTCCACCGGGCGGCTGCCCTGGATCAGCCCGGCCTGATTCATCAGCAGCTCCAGCTTGTAGACCTCGCTCTGGATCTGTGCGCCGTTCTTGAGGTCGCACAGGGCCTTGAAGTAGCGGCGGACGATCTCGTTGCGGGAAGCTTCGCAGCAGGCCGCATCATCCACGATGCAGTTGCCGGCCATGTTCACGCCCATGTCGGTGGGGGAGTGGTAGGGGCTCTTGCCTGCGATCAGTTCAAACATGGCGTTGACCACGGGGAAGATCTCAATGTCGCGGTTGTAGTTGACCGCGGTCTTGCCATAGGCCTCCAGATGGAACGGGTCGATCATGTTCACATCGTTCAGGTCGGCGGTGGCAGCCTCGTAAGCCAGGTTGACCGGGTGCTTCAGGGGGATGTTCCAGATGGGGAAGGTCTCAAACTTGGCATAACCGGCCTTCACGCCCCGCTTGTATTCGTGGTACAGCTGGGACAGGCAGGTGGCCATCTTGCCGCTGCCGGGGCCGGGAGCCGTGATAACCACCAGCGGGCGCTGGGTCTCAATGTACTCGTTGCGGCCATAGCCCTCGTCGCTCACGATGCGGGCAACGTCGTTGGGGTAGCCGGGGATCTTATAGTGCCGGAAGGTGCGGATGCCCAGGCTGTTCAGCCGCTTCTCAAAGGCTTCCACCTCGGGGGCAGCGGTGTACATGGTCACACATACACTGCCCACAAACAGGCCGCGCTCCTGGAATGCGTCGATGAGACGCAGAACGTCCAGATCATAGGTAATGCCATAGTCACCGCGCACCTTGCTGCTGACGATGTCCTCAGCGTTGATGACGATAACGACCTCGGCCTGATCCTTCAGCTGCAGCAGCATCTGCAGCTTGGAATCGGGCTGGAAGCCGGGCAGCACGCGGGAGGCGTGGTAGTCATCGAACAGCTTGCCGCCGAATTCCAGATACAGCTTGTTGTCGAACTGCGCGATCCGTTCCCGGATGTGCTCCGACTGCATCTGCAGGTATTTGTCGTTGTCAAATCCTTTTTTCATTCGTTGCTCCTCTTCCTGATTTCGGTTCCCATATCCTGCCCGGGCAGCGGGTTCCACAGCGGAAGTGTGCCCGGGGAATTACACAATACAAAAGCAGTATATCATATCAGAGGAGCGGGTGCAATAAAAAATCAACAAAAGTCCCGCTCCTTCCAGCAGAGAGCTTTTGCCGGAAAGAGCGGGGCAGGGAGGAACAGTGCGGATTACAGGGTCAGCTGGATGCCGCTGAGGGTCACGGTATCCGGATCGGGCTCCTCATCCTTTGCTTTGGCGCGGGTCTGCTTGGGCAGAGCGTCCTCGTGGACTACTTTGCCGCATTCCAGCTCAGGGATGGCAAAGAAGGCCGCTTCCAGAGCATCAGGCAGCTCTACTTCACCGGTAACATGCAGGAATTCGATCTGAGCCAGCAGGTCTGCGCTCTCTGCGGGGATGACAGCATCACCCAGCACATAGAGACGGGTGCCATACCGGCGCAGGGAAGAGGCGGTCAGCTCCAGGTCGTCCTCCACCACGGCGGTGCCGTCCGGCACGATGATCAGCTCGGTGGAATCCGGGAAGAGCGGGGCCAGAACGGGCGCAAGGCTTGCGCACAGGATGGCCTTTGGAGCGGAAAAGCGGCAGCCCTTGGCGGCTAGTGCGGCAGTGTCGAGCCTGGGGTCAACCGCCAGGAAGCGATGTTCATTCCAGTACAGGCGGCTTTGTGCCCGCAGCAGGAAGGTGTTGTCTAGCTTGATGGAGCTTCCCGGCAGGAGCACTGCATCATCGGGGTAGACCGCCAGCTTTCCGTTTAGGATGCAGCGGGCGGATACCACTGCCGAGAGGCACTGCGGGCAGTAGATCATACCGTTGACCAGAATGCAGGCGTACTTCTGTAAAACCTCCGCAGCATCCGGTGCGATCATCAGCTTGCCGTTGACCACCAGTACCTGCCCGGCAGTGGTCTGGCTGGCAGAGCTCAGCGTGACCTTGCCATTGACCACACCCACCGAGACCTCCTCCGGGACATTTTTGCAGAGCATCGAATCCAGAAAAATGTTGTGCTGGCTCAGGAGCGTCTGCACCCGGGGCGAGGTCAGCGCGATCATGCAGTCCAGCTTGATCTGCTCATAGCGGTCAAGAAAATCCTCCTGCACATTGCGCAGGTCCAGGATCATAGCGTCCACATTCAGGTTCTTTTTCATCATTTATTCCTCCGTAAGTTCAGTTTTGAGGCGATGGCGTATCTGGGCAAGGCGGCTGCGGACCGTGCCGGGCGGGAGACTGAGCAGCTGACCGATCTCGCTGGCATTGTAGCCCGCTGTATAGCGCAGGGTGAACAGCCGCCGCTCTTCCGGGGTGAGCAGAGCCAGCAGACTGGCAGCTTCCACTGTGTCCAGCGCGGAATCCGGTTCGGCACGGTCCTCTTCCGGGAAAAAGGTGCTGAGCAGCTGCTCCTCCTTTGCCGTCCGGCGGAGTTGGTCGCAGTAGAGATTCCGCGCTGTGGTAAACAGCCAGGCCTTGCACTGACGCTCTGTAAAGCTGTTGATAAGGCTCCGGTTCTGCAGTGCCCGCAGAAAGACTTCCTGGGTCAGATCCTCTGCCCGGGCTTCGTCCCGGCAGAGATTGAAACAGAAGTGTTCCAGCCTGTCCCAGAAGGTCTCGTACAGCAGCTCCCACATGGGGCTTCCTCCTTTCATTGCGTCGTTCTGCCTGTAAGACGAAGGAGACCGGGGAAGTGTTGGATAGATTCGGAAAAAATAAACCCTCAGTCTCGCTGGCGCTCGCCGGCTCCCCTACCAGGGGAGCCTTTGGCATGGCGGTAAACAGCGTGAAACTGAGGGAAACTCCCTGATTTAATGTTTTGCTTCCAGTGCTTCGAGATCTTCTTTGATCTCTTCCACATCTTCTTTCAGGAACATCAGGCAGAAGCTGACGGCCAGCAGCAGGCAGGAGAGCCAGATGGCCTTTGCGCCGCAGAGGTCCAGCGTCAGGCTGCCCAGGCCCGCGCCCAGCGCAAACAGGAGGATGATGCCCCAGTAATAAAGGGATTTTTTCAGGGCGGCAGGATTGCGGTTGAGCACCCAGCTGCAGAGGGAGTCCATGCCGCTGCGCATGTTGCCGATGCACATGGTGCTGGCAAAGGCATAACCGTTCACCTTGCGGAAGGTCTGCACCTGCATCGCACAGGCAAACGAGACCAGCGCATTGGCCATAAGATTCCACTCCTGCGGGAAAAAGCCCACCACGAACAGCATCACGATCTCACACAGCACCACCAGCTGCCGCCAGTGGAGCCGCTGCAGATTCTGCAGCTTCTGGTGCATCAGCTCTGCCGCGAACACGCCCAGCGCAAAGAAGCACAGGGGCACAAGATAATGCAGCACACGCCCCCACTCCCCGGCAAAGGCATGGACAGCCATCAGCACGATGTTGCCGGTCTGGGCGTTGGCAAACACCTTGCCCCGGAACAGATAGGTGTATACGTCCTGCAGGCCGCCGGACAGTGAAAGGAACATTGCCGTGCAGAAGGCTTCCGACATCTGGCCGCGGCGCTTTTTCTTGGAATTCATGCAAATTCCCCCTCTGTTTTTTTACCTCTATACTATAGCGCGGGTTGACGGATTTGTCAAAAACAAAAGGTGCTTTTTGGCAGTTTTGACTATGTAAAACGAATATGCCTGCCATGTATTTTGCAATTGCATCCGGGTTGTGCTACAATAAGACCATTCATACAGAAAAAGGAGAATCTCCCCATGCCCAATATCATCGAGATCACGGATTTTCACGCGCCGGAGCTGGACCCCTACGCCCGCCTGACGCAGAACCAGCTGCGCAGTCGGCTGGAACCCGAAAAAGGCATCTTCATTGCCGAGAGCCCCAAGGTGATCTCCCGGGCACTGGATGCAGGCTTTGTGCCGGTCTCCCTGCTGATGGAGCGCAGGCAGATCACCGGCCCAGCGGCGGAGATCCTGACCCGCTGCGGGGATGCACCCATTTATACTGCTGACCGGGAGCTGCTGGCTGCACTGACAGGCTACGAGCTGACCCGGGGCGTGCTCTGCGCCTTTCAACGTCCAAAGCCCCGCACCGTGGAGGAGCTTTGCCGGAATGCCCGGCGGGTGGCCGTGCTGGAGGGCATTGTGGATTCCACCAACGTGGGTGCCATCTTCCGCAGCGCGGCAGCGCTGAACATGGACGCAGTTCTCGTCAATCCCTCCTGCTGTGACCCGCTCTGCCGCCGGGCCGTGCGCGTGAGTATGGGCACGGTATTTCAGGTGCCCTGGGCGCAGATCGGTGAAACTCCTGCTGATTGGCCCGAAAAGGGGCTTGCTCAGCTGAATGCCCTGGGCTTCAAGACGGCTGCCATGGCCTTGAGTGACCGTTCGGTCAGCATTGATGACGAAGCCCTTGCCCGGGAGCCGAAGCTTGCCATTGTGCTGGGCACGGAGGGAGACGGCCTTTCCCATACCACCATCGCATCCTGCGATTACACGGTCAAGATCCCCATGTCCCACGGGGTCGATTCCCTGAACGTTGCCGCCGCCAGCGCCGTGGCGTTCTGGCAGCTGGGCAAACAGTAATTCATAAGCCATACAGCAACAAAACTCCCGCCCGGCTCCGGGCGGGAGTTTTGCTATGCCTTAGAAGGATTCAAAGGAGAAATTACTTTTTCATGTAGATGTGGTGGGGCAGACCTGCAATGTACAGCGGAGTCAGCTCAGCCTGGATCAGCGGGCGGGCATACTCGAGGAATTCCTCGGTCATCTGGGTGTGATTCTCGTTCATCCAGCTCAGAGGAACCTTCTTCTCGAGGTTTGCAACTTCACTGATGGGGTGCAGCTCGGTGATGTACTGATAGGGGCTGTTGGAGATGCGCTTCAGGGCGACCATCTGACCGGTGACACCCTCAAAGGCAGCCTTGGCAGCAGCGCCGCCCACCTGGTAAGCCTCGGTGATATCGGTGCGGCTGGTCAGGTGACCAGCGCAGCGCTGCAGGGTAGACAGCTCGATACAGCGGGTCTTGGTATCCAGATTGCGGGCGACCACATTCGCCAGATAGCGTGCGGTACCAGTCAGTGCCTTGTGGCCGAAAGCGTCTACTGCGTGCACATCATCGGCCAGCTCACAGACGTAACGACCGTCCTCGAGCTTGACACCCTCGGAAACAGCAATCACGATGCTGGGCTTCTTCTCCTGCATGGCGCGGACCTTCTCAATGAAGTGCTCCACGTTGAAGGGGACTTCGGGCAGGCAGATCATATCCACGCCCTCGCAGTCATCGCTCTTGGCCAGAGAAGCAGCAGCGGTCAGCCAGCCGGCGTTGCGGCCCATGATCTCGACCACGGTGACATAATTGGTGCCGTAAACGGTGGCATCGCGGATGATCTCCTTCATCACCACGCCGATGTACTTTGCCGCAGAGCCGTAGCCGGGGGTGTGGTCGGTCACCATCAGGTCGTTATCGATGGTCTTGGGAACGCCCATGAAACGGATGTCGCTCTGGATACGGTTGCCGTATTCAGCCAGCTTGCCGATGGTATCCATGGAGTCGTTGCCGCCAATGTAGAAGAAGTAGCCAATGTTCAGCTTTTCCAGGATGGCGAACAGCTTCTTGTAAACGGTCTCGTCATCGTGCCAATCGGGCAGCTTATAGCGGCAGCTGCCCAGGAAGCTGGACGGGGTGCGCTTGAGCAGCTCGATATCCAGGTCGTCGGTCAGCACGGTGGAAAGATCCACCACGCGCTCCTCCAGCAGACCGGCAACGCCGTTGCACATGCCGTAAACAATCTCAGCGCCGCGGCTCTTGCAGCTCTCGAATACGCCTGCCAGACTTGCATTGATGACGGAGGTAGGGCCGCCAGACTGACCAACGATTGCATTTTTACCCATGATGATTTCTCCTTTTCTTCTGTTTCGGCTTTTATATTATCGTGCAGGAGCACGAAAACAGACCACGAGGGGGGAGGAAGCGCGCAAATGAAACTTACAGGCAGATATGGCGCGGGGTACCGTTGACGTAGACCGGTGTCACTTCGTCCAAGATGAGCGGACGGGCATACTCCTCAAATGCCGCCGTCACCTGCATTCCGTCCGGGGTGATCCAGTCCAGCGGCACCTTTTTCTCCAGGTTTGCCACCTGCTGGACATCCACCGACTCGGTGATGCACTGGTAGGGGTAATCGGAAATGCGCTTGAGCGAGATCATCCGCCCGGTCTCGCCCGCAAAGGCAGCGGAAGCGGCAGCGCCGCCCACGGCGTAGGCCTCGTTCACATCGGTGCGGCTGGCCAGATGGCTGGCGCAGCGCTGCAGGGTAGAGAACTCGATGGCGCGGCTCTTGCAGTTCAGCTTGTCGTGAATCAGCTCGGACAGATACCGGCTGGTGCCGCTGAGCACGGCCTTGTGGCCAAAGGCATCCAGCTGCCCGGCGGTGGACACCAGATCGCACAGGTAAGTGCCGTCGGCGGTCTTGACGCCCTCGCTGGCCGCAATGATGACGTTGGGCTTGACCCGCTGCAGCGCATCCACCTTGGCCAGGAACTTGTCCTGATCGAAGGGCACCTCCGGCAGCAGGATCAGGTCCGGGCCTTCACAGTCGTCGCCGCCGGCCAGGCAGGCCGCACCGGCCAGCCAGCCCGCGTGACGGCCCATGATCTCGGCCACGGTCACGCTGCGGATGTCATACACGGAAGAATCGCGGATGACTTCCTTTAGAATGGTGGCGATGTACTTGGCCGCCGAGCCGTAGCCGGGGGTGTGGTCGGTCAGGCACAGGTCGTTGTCGATGGTCTTGGGCACACCGATGAACCGCACGCTGCTGCCCACCTGGTCGCCGTAGCGGCTGAGCTTGGCGATGGTGTCCATGGAGTCGTTGCCGCCGATGTAGAACACCGCGCAGATGTCGTACTTGTCAAACAGGGTGAACAGCTTGACGAACGGGGTGGAGTCGGTGTCCGGGTCGGGCAGCTTGTAGCGGCAGCTGCCCAGATAGCTGGACGGGGTGCGCTTGAGCAGCTCAATGCTCATGCGGTCGTCCAGCAGGACATTCAGCTCGATGAGCTCTTCCTTGAGCAGGCCCTCGATGCCGTACTTCATGCCGTACACCTTGTCGGCACCCAGACTGCAGGCAGCCTTGTACACGCCTGCCAGGCTGGAATTGATGACGGCCGTGGGGCCGCCGCTCTGACCAATGATCACATTTTTGGCCATGAGTACCTCCTTCTTGATCCTTTACCGTGAACGATAGAAAACGCTTGCAAACCGATGTTGTCTGCCGCCCTGCTGCAAAGGGACTGCGGCCCTGCACTGCACACAGACCAAAGGCAGCTGACAAAACAAGTTTGCAAGTGGTACAAAAATGATGCAGCATGTGAATGCGCTTTTTGTAAAATGCGCAAAAACTGCTACGACTCTATTGTAACTGTTTTGCCTGTTGTATGCAAGACCCAATTGGTTGCACAGGCAAAAAAATTATGATAGAATGGGAGCACCTGCATCCGATGCGGCGGGCTGCGTCGGCCGCTGGGGGCAAAAACGAGAAAGCTGGAGCAAAAACCATGGGGATTTCACACGAATATCATTCGACATCGCACCGTGCCCGTCACGGCGGCGTGAGCGGCAAGCTGCGCCTGGCAGGGGCGGTGCTGGCCATTTTGGTGCTGGCCTACGCCATTACCGCCATTCTGGAAAACGGTGCATCGGCCAAGGACGCACCGTCGGAGCCGGTGGCCAGCGGCATTGCACAGGACATTCTGGCACCACTGCCCATGCAGGGCGAAGCGGCAGACAGTGACAGCAGCGGCGACAGCACCGCGCCGGACGGCAGCGGGGACGCACAGGCGGTCACGCTGGAGACCTTTGGCCCGGCCCGGCAGGATGCGGCCGCTGCGGTGGTCAAGGCCTACGACGCCAGCGTCATCCGTCAGCCCAGCTGCGGGCAGGTGGACCTGAACTATTTTGCGGACGCGGCCTTTCTGGGTGACAGCCTGACCGTGGGCTTTTCGGACTACCAGATCAATCTGGGCGGGGCGCTGGTCTGCGGTTACACCGGCGTGGGGCCGGATGCCATCGTGAACCGGACGGCGGTCAAGAGCTCCGTCCGCGGGGAAGAGATCGCACTGGATGTGCTGGCCGCTGCCCAACCCAAAAAGCTGTATATCCTACTGGGCACCAACACCCTCACCACGCTGGGTGCTTCCGACCGGTTCCTGGCCTATTACGGCCAGATGCTGGACATGCTGCGGGAGGCGCTGGGGCCGGACTGCGTGATCTATGTGGAGTCGGTCCCGCCGGTGCGTCCGAAAGCGGCCGCCGAGAAGCCGGGTCTTGCTTCCGATGTGCTGCGCGGGGTGAATGAGCAGCTGGCCCAGCTGGCCGCCAGCAAGGGCTGCGTGTATCTGGACCTGTGGGAGGCCCTGGCCGACGGTGAGGGCAACCTGAAGGAAATGCTGGCGGCCCCCGATGGCATCCACCTGTCGGCTGGCAACGGCTATGGCACCTGGCTCACCTACCTGCGCAACCACGCAAAGTATTCGGCCAACAATTCCTGGACGATGGGCAGTGTGTACAGCGCTCAGTGACCTTAATACTTTGGGGGCAACCTAGAATTTTATGCTGAGCACATGAAGAATGTTGACTTTTGCATGAACGGACTTCACAAGTGCCTGCCTGGCAGACAAAAAGTACCCGGCGGAAAAACAAACTGCGTCCCATTTCCAGAACAGCAGATCTTACGGTCTGACAAATGGGGTGCGGTTCAAACCCGGCGGTTTCGATCTTATATGGTTTTTATTGTTTGCTTGACGGAGTACACTTCAGAGGCGCAGCGGTCTTTTGCGTTTTGTGGTAAAACTCAGCTCCGGCGCTTGGCCAGTACCGCCGCCCCGCTGGCGGCGGTCAGGACGCCCAGCAGGGCAAGCCCGGCACCCGCCTGCCCGAAGAGATCGCCCACGGCACCCACAAAGGGGCTTGCGGGGATCATCAGGATGCTGTAGGCCATGCTGTCCACACTGATGAGGGTGGCCCGCTGATCACTGGAGATCAGGGCATTGAGACGCTGGTCGGCATGGAGCAGCCAGACTTCCAGCACGCCCTGCACCAGCATCATGCCCAGAATGCCGCCCCATGCAGGCGCCGCGCCGACCAGAAAGGTCCCGCCGCCGACCAGCAGGGCACACACCGTGTAGAACCGCCGCAGGGTGTGGGGATGTACCCGTCGGCCGATCTCGGTACCGGCCACGCAGGCCGCACCGCCCAGCAGCAAGGGCAGAAAAAGCCACTCGGTGGGCCAGCCCAGCTCCACGAGCCGCTGCTGCAGGAACATCTTGGTCAGATAGCAGGGGACAGAGATGACCGCATCGGCAGCGATGAGTTTTGCCGCCAGCGGGCAGCCGCGCAGGGCGGCGGCACTGTCCCGTACCAGCTGCGCGAACTGGCCCGGCAGCTCTCGCAGGGAATGGGAACTCCGGGCGGCTTGTGCTTCGGTGACCACAGGTTCCTTCAGCAGGAGCATGGCCAGTGTGGAAATGCTGCTGAACAGCGCACTCACCAGATAAAAGCCGGAAAACCGCAGAAACCGCCGCAGTGTGCTGGCAAGGGAGCCGAGCGCGCTGGCCAGCATGCCGATCTGGGAGCGGTTGGCGGCCACGGAAAGATACCGTTCTTCCTGCCCGGCCTGCTTCAGGCTGTCGTAGGTCAGAGCGGCATCGGTGCCGGAAAACATGGTGTTGGACAGGGCGTTCAGCCCCATCGCTGCACAAATCAGGAAAAGGCCGGGCGCAAATGCCATGAGCAGGCTGCTCAGCACTGCCAGGATACCGCCCGCCACAAGGGCCCGTTTACGCCCCAGCAGGTCGGCGGCCATTCCGCTGGGCACCTCGCACAACAGGCTGACGATATGGTAGACGCTCTCGGCAAGGCCGATCTCCCACAGCGAGAACCCGCGGGCGGCCAGCAGCGCCACCCACACGGCATCCGTGATGCGCAGGCCGGAAAAGAAATTGGACAGATAGATGCAGCGCAGCTGCTTTTTTAAATGGATGGTATGATTCATGGGGAACACCCTTTCTGCTTCTGCGTGAAACAGTGCCCCATTTCCCGGCAAAACAAAAACGCCCCACAGCAAAGCTGCGCGGCGCATAAAAACGATGCTCCACGCTTTGCCGGAAGAAAAATGGGTACACTTCGAGCCGGAAATGCTTAGGGGTTGCCTTTTTTAAAGAAAACGCAGCCGTTCCAGCCCATCCGGGTGTACCCTCCTTCCATGCAAAGCGCTGCACTGAGTATAACATGACAAAGCCAAAATGGCAAGTCAAAACCGGAAACCTGCGCAAAATCTGCCCGCCCCGCTTGCAAACCGCCGCAAAATGTGGTAACATAAAAACGGTTATAAAACCTGAATACTCCCAAACGCAGCGACGGAGAGAGTAGGTTTGTTCGGCACAGCAAAGAGAGGGACTTCACCGGCTGAAAGGGTCCCCGCGTGCAGACAGGCTGAAGTTCGCTCCTGAGCGGCCTGCGCGAACGGCTTTGCGGCCCACTAGCACAGGACGGTTGCGCCCCGTTACGGCGTTTGAGTGCCGCCCGCTGCTTGCGCAAAGGGCGGAAACCGGGTGGTACCGCGGAGCAGACTGTTACAGCTTCGTCCCTTTTGCCTGAGAACAGGCAGAGGGGACGGAGCTTTTTTCATGCCTCCGCTCATGAACACGAAGTAGGAAAAGGAGAGAACATCCATGCAAGCAATGATCGACGAGCTGGCAAAACAGGCCGAAGAGAGCCTTGGTCAGGTCTCCAGCAAGGAAACGCTGGCATCCTTCTGGCAGGAATACCTCAGCAAGAACGGCAAGATCCCTGCCCTGATGAAGAATCTGCGCACCGTCGCACCCGAAGAGCGCCCTGCCATGGGCAAGATCATCAACGAGCTCAAGGCCAAGGTACAGGCCGAGTACGACGCTGCCGCCGAAAAGGTGAAGGCTGCCGAGCTGGCTGCCCGCAACGCCGCCGAGACGGTGGACATCACCCTGCCCGCCAAGACCCGCCCCATGGGCGGCCTGCACCCGCTGACCCTGA
>ERZ773130.1363-NODE-1363-length-23284-cov-4.422188_pt1 | contig 23284 bp, 26 predicted proteins | sample MGYA00511919_ERZ773130 | MGnify/ENA primary metagenome ERZ773130 (study PRJEB29015, sample SAMEA2737851) | human gut metagenome | biome: human gut; feature: human-associated habitat; material: faeces | place: China | collected 2012 ...
TCCGCTGACTTCGTCTGTAATCCGGTCTCCGCGCTGCAGACGCGCCTTGATCAGAGACAAAGTCTCAATGGTCCAGTTGATAAAGGAAATGCTGCTGTAGGTCATGCTTTCCTGAAGCTTGTCGACCAGCTGTTTTGACAGAATATTGGATTTTGATGCTTCATTAAAAAGTTCTTCGTTCATAATGTTCCCTCCAGTGTTGAATTTTATATGGTTTTCGCTCTTTTTTTGTATCTTTTATTATATCATTTCTTATATTTATTTTATCTTGATAATCAAAAATCTTATTTTTTATTCTTTTTATTTTTCCATTCAATATCTTTATATATTCTTCTGCACTTATATCAAGTATTTTAATTAATCTAATATCGTCTGTTATATATTTTCTCATTTCTTTTATTTCTTCTGTAATTAAATATTCATTCTTTATATACTGTTTTAATATTTTTCGTTCTTCTGTCTTATATCTAATTCTATTATTATTTATGTTTGTACAAAGTCTACATATAAAATAACATTTTTCGCCTTTTCTTAATTTAACATATGTATTTTTGGGGATTCCTAAACATTTTTTTAGTTCTTGTATAGTTATTTTTGTGTTTTCTAGTATTTGATATATTGTTTCAGATGTTACTTTTTCTCCATCTTTTATCCTATAGTTTTGAATAATGTTTTCTAATACATACGATTTTCCATCCATTTGATTTTCCATTCCTTTCTTGCTTATCTAAAAGCCACACATTATAAAGAAAGATTTTATTTCAAACTATTTTCTTCTTTAAAAATCAAAAAGATACCTTTAGTTTTGTCTAAAAGTATCTCTTTTGATTTTCTTTTGGAATTTTTTTTATTTTAATTTAATTGCATTTTTATCTTATACTATTTATGTATAGTAGTCAATCATTGCTTTGTTTATTTAATTTTTATGCTTTTTGTGTATATTTTTTGTATTTATCGTATTGTTGTTAGTCAATTTATTTTTTTATATTATTATTCCATTTGTATGATCTATTTCATGTTGGATTATTTCTGCAATAAATCCATTATATTTTCCGTGTTGTTTATTGAAATTTATATCCATATATTCTACTTCAATTTCTTTATATCTTTTGCATTTTCTTTCTCCAATTAATGATAGACATCCTTCTTCTGTTTGATATTCTTCTTTTTTATTTGTTATACTTGGATTTATCATTATAAAGTCGTATATTCCTCCTGATATACAGATTATTGATTTATTATATCCTATCATGTTTGCTGCTAGTCCTACACATCTGTCTTTGTTTACTTTTAATGTGTCTAGTAGGTCTTGTGCTATGTATTTGTCTTTTTCTGTTGCTTTTTCTGATTTTTGAGATAGGAACATTATGTCTTTTACTATGTTTTTTACCATGTTATTTTGATCCTTTCTTGCTATTTGGGTTTGGAATTAATTTGACTAAAATTCACGCGCTCTCTTGTATTCCTGAAATTCTTTATTAATATTTTTTATGTTCTTTTTCATTTTTGGTTTTTTTATTTAATATTTTGTCTAATTCTATTTCTGCTTTTTTTACGAAATAGTTATCTGTATAAATTGGTATTCCTATTTCATTTACTTTTTGAATTAATTTTTCTATAGTATTTATCTCCTCTGTTTCCTCTATTTCTATTAACTTGTCACCATTATTTATATTTTTAATTGCTAATTCAAATCCGTCTTTTTCATATATTATATCCTCTTCTTTTATATTCATAATTTCTTCATATCCTATTGCTTTTAATAACTTTTTTGCGTCTTCTATATCTAAAATGTTACAGTTAATGGATTCTTGATTTAATATATTTCCCTTTTCATCAATATTTTTTATTTTATATGTTATTAGTTTTGTTCTTTTATTTGAAGTTTTTCCTATAATATCTCTTACTAATACTGCTTTCGATAAAATGTTTCTTGTACTTAGTTTGTCTAGTTCTATTTCTTTTGGTATGAAATATGTGTCGTCCATTGAGAATTGTCTTATTTTTTTGAATCCTTTTTCTTCTATTATTTTATAGAATTCGCTCAATTGACATTTTATTTTTATTGTTATTTCATTACTTGTTTTTTGGTTCATAGTTTTTCTCCTATTTTTTTCTTTTTATTATAACACTTTTGGTGATAATTGGGAATAGTTTTTTGAACTGATTTGTTTGTTGATTAAGCTTGATTTATTATTTGTTTGAATAGAATTTAAGAATGTAGACCTTCGGGTTATGAGCGAACATTGGTTCTTTTTGTGTAGTATTTTCTTTTGTTTTAAAATGTTGTAACTTGTTACTACTCTAAGCATAAACTTGTTTTATTTTAGTATATTTTATTTTGTAATATTACCTCTTATTTTCCATTTTTGAAACTTTCGCCACTTTTTCGCCACTTTTTTTGATGGTAATATATGGATTGTTCGCTTGTTTTAAAGTGCAATTATTTCTCTTAAATTTCTGGTCGACCAATGGTATACCAAATGGCAACCAAGTGGATACATTTTTGATACATCATGTATACAGCTAATGGATAAGAAAAAAGCAGATGTATTACCTGCTTAAATTTTTATTTTATTTTTACTTTTAAATTATCAATTAGAGCATTATAATTGTCTATTATGTTTTTGTCGTCTGATTCAATAAAATTGTTCATCCTTTTTAAGGTTTCATCTTCAAAAAATAATTTGACTTTTGCTGACTCAAATATTAGCATACTTTTTATCTCATTACTTCTATTTCTATAATATTCACTAGCTAAATCAATTAATCTTAATGCAATATCAATTCTTGTTTCGTACAATTTAGTCTTTTTTGAATTTTTATATTCAAGCCACTTCGAAAAATATCCCCCAATAAACACTGTAATTATTAAGGTTATTAATGCTTGAATAACTGTATTGTTAGAAAAATCTTTATCTGCCAGTTTTAATATTAAGTCATAGATTAAATATCCTAAAAAAGCAAATAATGACATTCCTATTATAATTGCTACAATACTATATATCCAATATCCTTTTTTGTTTTCATTCATAATTATTATTCCTTTCTTTTTTATTTTCCATATTATATCATATATTTATTTAAATTACTTGACTTTTAGAGATTTTTAAGTGATTAATAACAACAATTTTTAAGGAGGTATCTTATGGGAAGTTATAGAAAAGTTGGCGATGATATTTTAAAAGAATGGTTGGATTTCAGAGAAGAAGAACTTGGCTCTCTTACTTGCAAGGAAGATAAAGAGCATTTTATCTATTTTGAAGAAATATCAACAGATATTTTAAATAATGTTTCTGGCAATAATATTGAATATGTAAAATCTCAATTAGAAAAGCTAGATGATAATATTATGGAGTATATGCACTATTGGTTTGAGAAGTATTATAGCAATGGCTTCTGTGATGCTGTAGAATTAATTTCAGGCTGTCTTAGGTGATTGTATGAATCAGTATAAAGTATGTCCTAAATGTAAACAAAAATATACTCAACACTCTGCTATTTCTAGAATAGATAATAAAACCAATATATGTCCAACCTGTGGAATTAAAGAAGCATTAATTCAGTTTATTAAACAACAAAATCCCCCAAGGAATTAGTTTCCCCTGGGGTTTTATTTTAATATTTTATACCACTGCCACATGGACATATGTAATTCAACTATTTAAATAATAGATCTCTTGTAAGATTTTTTAATGTTGTTATATTTACTTTTACTTTAAATACATCTTTGCTTATAAGATTGTCATCTACGACAAACAAATATGTAATCTTCCATCTTTTATTAGGTAAATTATATTGAGCTTTTATATCTTCTATATGTTCTGCTACCCAATTTACTCTTTTCATATGTTTGTTATAAAAACTCTTTTCATCATTAAAATCAAACATTTTTTTATATTCATTATGAATCTCATAAAAATTCTTAGACAATGATAAATCTTTGGTTTCAATTAAGTTTATAATTCCTTTTTCTGGTGATATGCAAAGAACATCTATATCCCCCAACTCATTATTATCACTGCTCATTATTTTTTTCTTGTTTATTTTTTTTACATTTTTAGCAACAATAATATCCTTGTTTTCGGAAATCACATTGTATACTATATCGTTAAATCTTCTTCCTTTATCCTTTTCAATTTTAGAAATATATGCTTTCATTTTTGAACTTTTAGCTCTAAATTTAGCACTACCAATTAAGTCAAATAAAAAATTAATAGAATTTGATAAAATTCTATACCCATATATTACCTCTCCACTATAAATAATTAATGGTTTTCTAGATAATGACAGCTCTCTATTAAATCTCCAAGGATATACATCCTCCGCAATATATGGCTCAGGAGGTTTTAAATAATCTTCTCTTTCTTGCAAAGATAACCTGTCCAAGATTTTTAATATTACTTCTTCTCTTACCTTATCTTTTAAATGATTAATACATTCATTAATATCAATTTCTATTATTCCATCTAAATACTGATCGCCTTTTTCCGCATTCTCTAGCAAAAATAATATTACTTCTTGAAATTCTTGAAACGTGTAATTAAATTCATCTATAAAAGCTTCTTCGAATTCATCTTTATCAAATTCCATTATATTAGATATATATTTATCTAATTTTCTTGCATCATCTTTACCTTTAGAGCTCATCTTTTCCTCTCTAGCAGTAGCCATTGCCATACCTGCTCTATTCATGATCTCATGATCAAATCCAATTCTATTAGATTTAAGCAATTCAATTGGTGCTTCTAACATTTTATAATGTACTAAATCTCCAATATATGCCCACTCAATAATTTCAGAAGCAATTGCTAACATAAATTCTAAATCATATTGGCTTACTTCCTTTAACCCCGTATTTTTTAAAGAGCTTTCTAATTCTATTAAAAATTTTAATGCTACAGATATCTTGTTCAACTCATTATACTGTTCTTTGATTTCATCTACATGTTCCTCATAACATGCTATATCATTTGAGTAATATGCTCCTCTAACATTTAAATTGGCAATAATATATTCATATTGAAAATATAATGCTTTTATTATCTCTTCTTTATTATATGAAGATATTTTTGTTTTTAATTCATCATATAATTTTTCAACAACCTTATTTATTATTTTGTCGTCTTCTATAGGTCCATAGTTGATTTTTAATTTTCTTAATAAGTATTTGCCTATTTCATCCAATATTATATTTTCATCAGAATGTGATATTTTGATTTGATTTTTATTTTCAATTGGAATCATATATGCATCTTCAATAGAATTTATGGCTATTGTTTTTCTCTTGTAATTGCCTTTAAATACTATATCTAATTCATTCTCATTGATTTCTTGATTTAATATTTGTAATAGTTGTTTAATAAATGCTTTTTCTCTAGAATTATCAGTATATGCAAAGTATTGAAATAATTCAGGAGTTAAATATATTATTGTTTCATTTCCATCTTTTTCATATTTTAACAGATTTTCTAACTCCGCATTTGTATTTTTTATTTTCAAAAAATCATAATAGTTTTGTTCGATTTTTATTTTTATAATTATTTTTGCTTCCTTTTCTTGCAAAATATCATTCATTTGATTAAACCAATACATTATTAAATCTATAAAGTTCTTATATATATTATATAATTCTTGATCTTTTATTTCGTCTGTAATGCACCATAAAACAAAATTGTTATTTTCATATACTTGATTCATTTTCTTAGTTAACAATTGTCCTGGTGCAAAATAAATATTTCCATCTAATTTAATTACTTCCATTTTTGTATTATTTCTTATTCCATTACATAAATGCTTTCCTTCTTTTATATATGCTTTTAAGATATAGTCAGCACTATATTCTCCTATCAAGTATAATAATGTTTCTTTAACATCTACGGTATCATTAATATAAAAATTATATCCATTATTTACATATAACGCTATTACGTTTAATTCACTAAAACTGTTTTTTTCATAATATTTTAATTTCTTTCTTGCAACTAAATATCTTTGCAAAAATAAATTCTCATTGTCTTCATTTATCGATATTGCTTCAATTTCGTATGGTGATAGAATTAGAATATCTTTCATTTCACTCTGATACGTTGAAAAATACATATTTCTACCTATAGTTGTAGGTGTAACTATTGTAACAATTTTGTTTTCATCTATGTTTCTTTGTATTAACTTATTTTTTATTATGCTAATCCTTTTAGAAATATAGTCTTCTTTTAATGTAATCTTATAATCCTTATGCTTCATAAAATCTTTACCATCATCAAACAACATAATATCAATAATAATTCCATCGTTTCCATTTGTATACATACTCTCACAATAATTATCTGAGTTAATTAATGATAAATTAAAAACTCGTGAATCTATTGGAGAATGCTTTAATCTAAAAAAATCATGCGTCAAATTTATTTTTGTATATTCATTATATAATTTAATTATATCCATCTTTTTATTTTCAATTAAATATTCAATTGTCTTTTTCATAATTAAACTTATGATTGTCGTAACATCAAGAATTATGAACCCTTTATTAGTTCTTATTAATGGTTTATCGTAAAAGATTTGATTATTAAAATCTGAAATATCTTCCTTTTTTATATCACCAAATTTACAAGTCAATTCATCAACAGTATCATTAAGTCTTTCTAATACATATTCATCCGAAAATTCAATTAATTCTTCATATTCTATAAGCAACTCTGCACTTGGAATATAAATATCTTCATCTTTGTTGTATGATTTTTGTTCTTTGGAATCCAACTTTGTCTTTATAAAAATATCTTCTGAGATATTTAATAATCCTAAAATTATCTTATTTATTCTACTATATGTTTCTATATCAATTTCAGTCTTATGCACCATTAATGTTTTTAATAATGTATTTAAATTTGATGCAGATAATGAATTTGCTCCCATATATACATGATAATTATCATAATACATGATTGGTAGTACGAAAGGGAATTCTGGAGGATCTACCATAACTCTCCTATGTAAGCGTTGAAATTTATTAACAATTTTTCTAAACTTTCCTATACTCATATTATTTGAATTATTTATTTCATCTTTCGGTATTGAAAGCGCTGTACTTATCATACATTGGAAAATAACTGATTTACTTTGATTAATTGGAAATAGCATTAATGCTGATACTTTTTTCAAAAAGTCTAGCATATTATAATTTTTTAAATCATTTCTAAGTTTATGTATTTCTTCTTCATCTTTTCTTTCCATAATCTCTTCATTCATTCTCATCATGTTATAGTATTCATCCAAAATAATATTCCTCCTTTTTTACAACATTAGACATAAAAAAAGCAAAATAATCTTGTATTTTAACACTTAACTATTTTGCTTTCGTACATCAACACTAAATTTTTTTATGCAACTTCACTATATCTTTTTTCCAAATACATAACAAATTTTTCTGATAGCATTTCTGGATCTATGTATGGAATTGTTGTAATCTCCCTTAAAAATTCAATTTGCTTTTCAGTTAAATCTTTTCTGTATTCTACCTTACCATCTGATTTTAATACTATTATATTTTCATCAAAAAGTTTATGATGATTTTCGCATAACCAAATACCATTTTCTCCATCAGTAGCATATTTTAATTTTTCATCAATTGTTAAATTATCTTTTTTCTTTATGTTAGAAACAGGCCATATATGTGCTCCTTGTATAATTTCAGGAATTTCGCAATTACAAAGCATGCATTTTTTATTTTCATATTTATCAAACAAATTGAAAATAAATCTTGGCGAACGTAAACTATTATTCTCATCAAATGATTTTTTCTCTAATGTAATATCAGTTGGAATTATTTCAATTTTGCCCATTTTCTCAATTACTTCTCTACATGATTTTGGTAATTCTTTTAATGTATTATCCATTACTTCATATAAGGTCATTTTATACTTTGCAATTGACAAATATGATAGTGCATAACAAATCATCGCTGACTCATATTTATTAGCTCCATATGTTTTTCCATATATTTCTATAATATTAGAAGTACTTTTATTTATATAGGTAGATTTATTTCCACTATTTCTTCCTGCATTAATCCTTCTACTAAATATTATATCTTCTATTGAATTAAATGGTATTATTTCATTTTCTAATTTTTTATCAGCATTTAAAAAATTAAATCCTATAGTATTCATTAATCTGTATATAAAAATTTGATAATCTGTTTCAGCATTTCCTACATAATTTAAAAAATAGTAATATAAATTTTTCTTTTTAGCTGTACTTTTATAAAAAATATTAAAAGCTGTTGGCACACTTTGAACACTTGAATTTCTTCCGCCAATATCTAGGAGCTATAAACGTATATTTATCAACAGTATCAATCTTAAACATATCTGCTATTGTTTTTATAAATGTGTGTATCAATTTAAAGTCAGTTTCAAATTTACTAAATTCATTACTTTCCTTTATTTTTTTATTTACAACAGTAGATAATTGTAAAATATTATGTCCTTCCCATGTTATGTCTGTATAATTTTCAAAATTATTTTCTAGAAAATATCTTGTTGCCTTCAGGAAAAGTTCTAATGCATGAATTGTATTAAAGAAAATTGGAAACATCCAGATATCTTTTTTATTGCTAATTCTATTTTTTATGCAATCTTCTAATAAAAATAAACTTGTTTCAGCATATCCTTCATACATAGATATAAATTGTTCATATATGGTTCCATCCATTCTAAAATTCATAAAAGCTTGATCATTAGAAAATTCATTTGTATTAAAGAATTTTATTTTATTCTTTTCTTTTAAAAATTCCTTTGATGATATTTTTCTTAATTCATCAAAAGATTCTAAATATTCAATTTCCAATTTTTTCATCTCCTATCTCTACAAACTACTATTACTCGTTCACTATCCATTCTCCATTTTTTTTGCCATTTTTTCTTTCTATTATACCATTTTCTTGCATTTCTGCCATATATGTTTTGACAGTTCTTACAGATTTATTAATTTGTTTTGCAATTTCTTCTTGGTTTGTTGCTGGATTTACTTTTAATATATTTATAATTGCTTGTTCTTCTAAAGTGCAATTATTGCCCTTTAATTTATTTTTATTTGCACTTTGAATATTATCTATATGTGTATATCTATTCTTTAATTCATAGTTACTATTTGTTAATAAATTATAAAAGAATTTTTCTAAAAATGAAGTATCCTCGAATACATTTTTTTCAAAATTTTTGTAATTAGCTCTTACTAATGAATTTCTAAAATACCATGAATTTTCAGCAAATACTTCATCATTAATATTAAATCCAAAAGTTCTTAGATATTTTATAATAAATACTGCTGTTGTTCTTGTATTTCCTTCGCAAAATGGATGTACTTGCCAAATATTTGATGTGAATTTGCATAAATGTTTTATAGATTCATCTAAACTTAATCCTTTATATAAAAAATTTTTTTCTTGGTCAAAATCATATTCTAATGTTTCTTTTATTGTATCAAATGGTGCATATATTACTGTATCTCCATTTAATACCCATTCTTTTTTAGTAAAATTATAATCTCTATATACTCCTGCTCCATCAAATATATCTTTAAATAATCTTTTATGAATATTTAATAATTCTGTTGGTGAAAAATTAAATGCTTTTTCACTTAATATTTCTGTTATCCTTACTGCAACTTTATCAGCTTCTTCGCTCTCTTTTTCAAAGTTTTTTCTACTACCTTGAACTTCATAATATTCATCTATTCTTGTTTTTGCTTCTTCAATATCTATTGTTCCTTCAATGTGTTCCTTAGCTGTCTTTATCAAGTATTTTGAAGGCTTTAATCCATCCACATCTTGCAAACCTATTGCTGTTTCCCATGTTTTAGTTTTTTCTACTCGATTTGGTTCACCTTGTTTAATATATTCTGATAATTCTAAATTCCAATCTTCTTTTTTATTCATTAGAAATACCTCCTACATATATATTATATCAGTTATCTGATATAATATCAATATTAAAAGTGCAATTTTTGCACTTTAAATAGCAAAAGTTGCACTTTAAATATTGATCTATACTTTTTAATAAAAATTAAGATGTTAATATTAACCAATCAGCATCTTAATACTTTTTTATTGTCTCCAATAATCTTTTATCATTTCATCTTTATATTGCTTATATCTATCTGTATATTTTTGCTTAAATTCTTTGACTGTTTCTCTCTTCATTGGATATTTTTCTTTAATTTTTTTACAATTAGGTCTTTCTTCATTATTTTTTAGTAGTCTAATCAGTCCATGTATCGAAGTATTTGTTTTATAAAATGGATAAACTAATTGATTATAAACATTTTCGTAAGAAAATATCTCATATGATGAAACCAATTTATCTGGTATAAACAATATTTCGTCATTCTCTATACATGGTACTAGTATTTCTTTTTTATGCCATTCTTGTATATCTACATCAAATATCCATTTTTTCTTCTTTTTCAATTCAATGTTTATGTCGTATTTAGCTATTATTCCTATTGTAAATTCAAGTAATTCTTCATATATTATATTTGTCGTTAAATCAGATACTTTATCTGGTCCGACATTTTCCGCTAGCACAAGTATATCTGGCATGTCCTCTATGTAGTCTTTGATTTTAATTGCTTCATCGAATATAACTAATAGATCTCTTTGGCAGAACCCTTTACCCTTTGGTTTATCGTTTCTATTAGTATATCCTAACTTTGTTGCATTTATTTCGTGTAAATGCTCTCCCATTTTTGCAGCATTATCTCTTAAATTGTGTTCCACTGAATAAAAGAACAAATCAAAGTATTTTAATATTTTTTCTTTTGCTCTCTTTAGCAATTCACTTCTTGTTTCATCTATCCTATATGGATCTATGAATAATTTATTATCATGTTCAAAATCTAATTGAACAATTTCTTGTATTTTCTCTATTTTATCTTTTAATTCTTTGTTCATCTTCTTCTCCTTTCTATCCTTTGTATGGATATTTATCACTCTTTTGTCTATTTTCTTTCCATTGCACAGCATGTAAATTATTAGAATTATCTGTTCCTCCCTTTGATATTGGATGTTTATGGTCTATTTCCCATCCCATATCACTTTGTCTTCCATATGATGATTTATACATAATATTTCCATAATCATCCTTTCTATATACATTTGGATTCTTTCCTCTAATTTTATGTGCATTGTTCCATGCTTCTTCAACTTTTCTATTCATTTTAATTTCCTCCTATTTAATTTTTTATTATAAAATTAAATTACAAGTTTCTCTTTTTTCCTTTCTGCCATCTTGTAATTTTAAGAAGAAATTGTTATAATTGAATAAATAAAAGATTCGCAAAGTCTTTTTCTATTCGTTCAATGTTTAACATTGGGCGATTTTTCTTCTTATTTATATACTACTAATAATCCTTAACTTGTATTAATACTAATTTCATATTATATTTCTTCAATTCAAATATAACTTGATATACTGTTCCCTGAAAACTCTCATCTAGCCAATTGTTTAATGTGTCTTTAACATATTTTTCAGGTTCATCATTTAGTATTTCTCCATCATATATTTCAAATTTAAAATCATCAAAAACCTTATATTGCCACTTTTGTTTATTATTTTCATAGCATAATAATGCCATAATTTCTGAATTTATATCTACATATTTGCATAACAATGATGTTAATGAAACTTGATATCTTTGTGCTAATTCTTGTAATTGTCTAAAATTTCTAAGTGAAATTCTTTCTAATTCAGAATTAATATATTGGCTAGGCATAATTAATTCAGCCGCAAATTTGTCAACATCAGTTTCTATTTTCTTTCTTTCATTTTTGTACATATAATCTGTTCTAGTATACATATCGTCTATTTTCTCTAAATGATTTGGTAAAAAATAATGTCCCAATTCGTGTGCAATAGTAAATTTTTCTTTTTCAGTACCAACGATTGAATTACTTAAAAAAATCACTTTTCTACCTTTGCGTATTCTAAAATATGCATAAGCATTTTTTAAATCAGCTTTCACAATTTCAATATTAAATATTTTACACAATTCATATAAGTCTATTGGAGGCTTTAATTCTAACTTTTCAATTAAATCATTTGCATATATTGCATTTATATCCATATTAATTTTCCTCAAAATATTTATTCATAATATCTTCATCCGAATTATTTGTGTTTTTTAATCCTCTTGCTGCTAATAATTCATTTTCTTCCCCTAGCAAACTTTGAATATCTTTTTTCATGAATCTCCATTCTTTACCAATTTTTATAGGTTTTAATCTTCCATCTTTAATCATATTATAGATAGTTTGATTTGATACTCTCAATGCTTCTGCTAGTTCTGATACATTTAAATTTATTTCCGATTCATTTGTTTTAGTTTCTGACATTGCCAAACACAACTTTTCCATCATTTTTATATCATTAGAATTGTAAACAATTTGACCACAGTTTGGACAAACATATGCTTTTATACCATTTAATTTTAATGTATACCCATTTCTCGAAATTTCTAATTCTCTAATTTCTTCTTTCATTTTAGAATTACATTCAAAACATATTCTTTCCATAGTATTCATATCTAATTTATTCATTTTAACTCCCTCCCTTAATAACAGTTACTATTACTGGAATTATCATTCCAGTTCCAAGTGCTACTATTATTTTATCCTTTGTACTAGTATAAAATTCATATCTTTCATTGTTTCCTTCATCTTTCGCAAGTTTATATTGGTGGTTTAATATTATGTCTTCAAGTTCCTCAAAACTCATATTACGTTCGTTCATTCTCTGATTTGCATGTGGTGAAATGTCATACATTTCATTTTTTACCATGTTTCTTATATATTCTGCTTCTTTAACAATGTCTGGCACTTGCTTAACCTCCTTTTTATAAATTATTATAAAATATTATAAATTGTTATAAATATAATAAACCATTATTTTGCACTTGTCAATATTTCTTTTAAAATTTTAAATAAAAAAGCAAAAACTAATATTGTTTTCACTTTTTTATCATTTTATTCATATCTATATTCTTCGCTATCTTCAGCGACCATAATATTATCTCTATTTTCTTCATGATCTATTGAATATATAATTTCATCTTTTTGATTTAATCTTTTCTTTAAATACTCTGATAATTCTTTATCTGTACAATAAATATAGCATCCTTTTTGTCCTCTTGTCATTAATGTTCTATAAGTATTTTTTATTATCTCATCTGCTACTTTTTCTGCATGTTCGAAGTCTTGCTGAGCCATTTTATATATTCCCTTTATTGATTGGTCTGTCTTTGCTCTTTCTGTGACATCGGTAACTATTTTGTTATTTTCATATCTTAGGTCATTACCTATAATTACACCTACATAGTCAAATTCTAGTCCTTGACAAGTATGTATACATCCTACTTCATTTACTGAATTAGGATCAATTGCCCATGTTTGACTATTACCCAAATTCCAACTCATTGCAAAATTATATTCAGGAATTGTTATGTCGAATACGTCTGATTTATTTTTTCCATCTTTTATCCAATTCCAGCAATATCCTGCAAGTAATCTAGCTTTATTATTGATTTTATTTTTTTCAAAAATTATATCTCTTACTTCATTAGGATCATCACATATCTTAATATCATAATCCAAATCAAATCCCTCATTATTAGCTGTTTTTCTAATATCTAGCATATCATCTAACCATGCAATATATCCATCTGATCCATTACATCTAAATTGTGATTCTAATTCCATTACTTCTGATTCTGCATTTGCTTGTCCAATATACTTTTGTATTTCTTCAACACTTCCAATATCTTTTAAAGTTACTCTTTGAGATTCATCTATAAAAAATATTGAAAATTTAGAAGCTTTTATAATTTCTTTTATTTGATTTTCTCCTAAATTTTGAAACATTCCTGATTTTGCGTTTAATCTGTGTGCTTCATCAACAATTAATACATCAAATTCATTTTCAGATGATTCAACAAAAGAACCTGATCCTTTAAACAAATTATTAATCCTTGTCTTTCTGAAATCTCCACTTAATTTTGTTGCATATACATTTCTTGGAGCCGCATTCTTTGTTACATATGAGCAAACCATATTTTCATTTGTTAATTTTACTAACAAGTTAATCGCTAATACTGATTTTCCTGTACCTGGTCCCCCTTTAACAATTAATACTCTTTTATTTCCGTCTCTATATGATTTTCTAGCCATATCTAGTGCTGTTTCATATACAAGTTTTTGATCATCTATCATTACAAATTCTTCATTACCTTTTAACATACTTGATAAGGCATCTTGTAATGATTTAGATGGTCTAATTTTTCCATTCTCAATCATATATAAAGTTTCTTTGTCATCACCATATTTAATATACTTATTTATAAAATCTCTTAACTTTTCAACATCGCCCTTTATAAATGCTGGTGCTTTTTCTAAATAAGTTTTATAATCATCAGATAACAAAGTTGGTGGTGTAACTGCTAAATAATTATGCAAATATGCACATGGATGTAAGTCAATTTGTTTATCTTGTACAGTTTCGTTGTAGTCTTCTATTGTTGTTGCATATGACCATGCTTGATATGATGGATGTGCTACTTCTCTTAATGCATGTCCAGTAACTGTTTTTACAATTCCGTCTTTTCCACTTACAATATCTGCATCAGTCCATTGCTTTAATTCAACTATAATAGCAGTATTTTTTAATTTTCCATCTTTCCCTGTTATTATAAAATCCACCCTTTTTGATGTATTCGGTATTTTAAATTCAATTGCTATTCCTACATTTCCAGGAATATTATTGTCTATTAAAACCTTCATCATATATTGCATAGAGTTATTCCAAGCATTTCTTTCAGACTTAGAAGTATGATATCCCATTTTTTCATAAAATTTTCTATCTATATTTTCTTCAATTCTGTCTTGTACAACATCTTCTACAAATAATTGCTTTGTTGCTTCATATACTATCATAATAATTGCCCCCACTAATTATTATCTTAAAGCTTATTATACTTCGTACTTATTCCTTTTGATTTTTCAACAGGATATTTTTTCTTTGTTTTTTCTAATTTCTTTAGTATAATTTCTTCTGGACTAACATTTAATTTCATTGCTAATTGTATGCAATATGTAAACACATCCGCTAATTCTTCACATACGTCTTCTTGGCTATAATTATCATTATCCAATTGAAAACATTCTAACAACTCTCCTGATTCAATTACAATTGATTTTGCTAAATTCTCTGGAGAATGAAATTTATCCCAATCTCTTTCTTCATTAAATTCACTTATCTGCTTCATTATCTTTTCCATATAAACTCTCCATTAAAATATATTATATTTATCTGTTACTATTTCCATGCTTTCATCTTCAGATACCTTTAATACAAAATCTACTAATTGTGAATATTCTAGAATATTATTTGTTCTCACATCATATGGTAATCCTATTCCATAATAAATATTTGTCACATCATATTTTGATAAAAACTTATTTATATTATTAATATATCTATTATTTTGTATTAAATTATTTACTTTATCAAAGTCCGACTTTACGAATCTATCTTTATTTTCAAAGAAAACACAAATTTTATCTTTATATGCGACTATGTCTGGTATTATAGATTCCTTATTCTTAGTAGATTTATTATCATCTGGTAAAATCATAATTCCTGTTCCACTTTGAGGAAAATCAAATGCAATAATTTTCCAATTGTTCTTTTTCAAATATTTAATTATTTTTTTAGTTACATTTTCTTCTCTCATATTATCCATCTCTCCATAAAGACCCATCTTCAAATATAACCGCATCTGCAAAATAAGAATATACTCTAATATGCTTCACCTTAGAATAAGTAGAACCATGTCTTACTTGCATATAATATCTTGGAATATCTTCATTTCTTAATTCAGTATAATCTTTTGTTAATAAATTCTTACTTATACACATTTTTACATCATTTATAAAATCGTTTATTGAAGTACCTTTTGAAGACTCTATTACAAGCTCGTCATCTACTATTGATGCCTTTCCCCATACCATTACTAAATTATTTTTTCTTTCCTCAAAAGTTTTTCCTTCTCTACATCTTAAATAATCAATTGCAGCTAAACATCCAGGATATGGATCACCTCTAAATTTAGCATCAACCATATAAATAATAGTATTTTCTCTACTTTTTAATAAATTTCCAATTTCATAGTTAGCACTTTCATATTTTTTTAAATATTCTAACACCTTCTCTGTTGGGATTTCTATAGTAGAAGTAAGTGGAGAACTTTCTAAAGATCCACCTTTTTTATAAAATTCCTCTTGCATTATTGTTCTTTGATTTCTTATGTGCAAATTGGACATCAAATTATTTCTTCCTTCTACAACACCTTTATCTATGACATTCTTTATAATTTCATTAATAGATAAAAACATATTATTCATATTTTCGTCTTCATCATCTGGACAACCAGCGTATTCTATTTCTTTATTATATTTTAATCCCTTTGTTAAAATATTAGGTGAATCAAATGGATTCTGAAATTCTCTATAATCAGTTGGAAAATAATATAATAATGCTGGTACATTATAAATATTCATCACTTCATCCAATGCTTTAAAAACTAAAGGATTTATAGAATCCCATTTGACAATATCTTCTCCAGTATTTTTATTTATTCTAGTTATTATGGCTGCCTCTGGATAAATATAAAATGCTGGCACGTTCTTTTCGACAGACGCTGCTATTCTGGCAAATCGTTGAAACGCATTATGTCCCGTTCCCGCTTCCGTTGATACTTCTATTGAAAAAATAGGTTCAGAATTCATTTCTACAATTAAATCAGGCGCATCTAAATATAAAATTTCTTTTATATGATCAGGCATTGCATGAAAGTTCTTTTGATTATTAGCATCACTTTCATATATTTTATTCTTTTCAATTTCATAATTTTTTAAATTTGTGTTATTTATAATAAAATCCGCAAAACTTTCTGTACTGTACCATACTTTAAACATCATTATTTTCTCCATTTCTTTTTTGATTTTCTATTATATCTTTAGCTATAGATTTAGTTATCTCATGAATAAGTAATGGTGGAACTGCATTTCCTGTTTGTACCCTTTCTTGTACTATTCCTCCAATAAACGTATAACTATCTGGAAAACTTTGAATTCTTGCTCTTTCTCTTATAGATAATCCTCTTGGTTGATCTGGATGTCCAAATTGAAATTGTGGTCTTATTCCTCCAGCCAACTGAGTTGGACTAGGCTCTTCAAAATCCAATCTAATTCTTTGTTTGAATTTTTGATACATAGGTTTTCCTGGTTTAGTTTCTCTTATCTTTTCTATTGTTTCTTCTGGATGATTTGGTGCTATATGATTATTTAATTTAGCAGTATTTCCTCTCATTATCTTTTGATACTCTGTTAAATTATTATTGCTATATTCATTTTTACTTTCATTATTATCTAATTTCGGCAAATCAGATATAGCATCATATACAGTCCTATAGCACTTCGAATTATCTCCATCCTTTATCAACTCTTTTGGAAAAAATTTTGCTAAAGGAAATTCATATTTATCCTTTAATCCCGTATTTCTTTTCACTCCTACAAATATTAATCTTTTTCTTGTTTGAGGTACACCATAATCAGCTGCATTAACTAATTTTACAGTAGTCTCATATCCTAATTCGCTCATAGCTTCTTTTATTTCTTTTTCAAATTTTCCTCCAGCCGTTGTTCTCATTCCAGAAACATTCTCCAAAATAATATAATCTGGATTAAATACTTTTACATATTTCATATATTCCAAAAATAAAAAATTTCTTTCATCATTATCATTATGCTTTCGATTTGCTCGAGAAAATCCTTGACATGGAACTCCTCCTGTAATTAAGTTAATTTTCCTTATTCCCTTTTTTTCTAGCATATTTTTTATATCTTTAGGATCTATATTCCTTATATCTCCTAAGCAAGCTAGAGCATTTGGATGATTATAACTCCATGTATCTATTGCTGGTTTTAAATGATCTATTCCTACAACAGATTGAAATCCTGACCAATTGCATCCTACAGCAAAGCCTCCTGCACCACAAAACAAATCTATCATTGTTAACTTGTTTTTTTCTATTTTCAAATTTTCATAATTAATATATTTGGTTTTTCCATTGTTTAAATAACTGCTTTTTTCTACGGGCACATTACTATCCCATATATCTATTTTTTTATCTGATTTTTCCACTATTTTTATTCCTTTCTTTTATTTTTTACTGTCTTAAGTATTTTATATCATAATTTCTTATTTTTTTCCACAAATTGACACTTATTTCTCAAAAAAATTATTGGCACATTTCTGTGCCAGATTTCATCTTTCCCATCTTCTCTGTTTTTTCTTTTGTATTTCCTTTTGCTTTTCATCATTCTCTTTTTTATTGAAAGCTTTAATTTGTTCTTTTATTTCAGGTAATCTGACCTTAATTTTATTACACAACTTAATCTCATTTCTAATTTTAATAACATCCTTACTAACCATTTCAATTTCTTTATTAATTTTCTCTTTATTTTCATTCTCAGCCATGTTTTGCCTTTTATAATATAAGTTGTTTCGTTGCCTGATTAAATCGCTTAATTGACCATTTAAATTTGTTTTACAATTATTTAATTCATCACTATTAGTTATATCATATTTAGTTAATAATCTAATTTCATTTGAATATTCATCCATTTTTCTAACTTCTGCTCTCATAGCTGGTGTTAGTTTATATTCTATATTCTTTTTAGGATATACCTTTAGCAAATAACAATAATATAAATATAATGCTTTAAATCTTTTAGGTTTTGAAAACTTTTTGAAACTTCCTTTTAAATATAATCTACCAGTATAAGTTTTTGGTTTTATTATTTCTTCTCTATTAGGATATCTACTACAAATTTTATTCTTTATATTATCTATTGAATATTGTTCTCCAAATGCTCTTTCAATTCTAATATTTCTTTTATAAGGATATCTTCTTATACTAATTTTCTCTGCCCTAAAATATATTTCATATCCCATATCTCTTAATTTTTTCAAAAACTCTTTATATGTCCATGAATGATTTATTGCATAATCAATATCTTCTTTTGCAAATTTATAGTAATCAGAATTTGATAAACTTTTTCTATAAAAATTTTCAAAATTAATTCCAGACTTACAAGTTTTTTCATTCAAAATTTTTAATCCATATTCATCACAAATGTCATCAGAAGTTTTTCTTAATAACGCCGTATTTTCAAAATTAATATAATACTTTTTTCCATCTTTAAATGAAACAGAATTTAAAACAAAATGATTATGAATATGATCTGTATTAAGATGTGTTGATACTACAACTTCAAATCTGTCACCCCACATTTCTTCAGCAAGTTTTACTCCAATTTCATGTGCTATTTCTGGAATAACTTCTCCTTCTGCAAAAGATTTATATCCATGAAATGCAACTATCTTATTGTTCTTACTATATTTATCTTTATTAAATTTCTTTTTAGTTTGTGTCATTTGTCTTATTGCAGTATCTAATTCACAATTAATTCCTGTTACAAAAAATTGTTTCTCAGTCTTATCTGGATTAGTTGGATAATCTAATAATTCATATATATTATTTATATTTTTATTCTGATATTTTTTATTTTCAGTTTTGCTTTTATCACTTGCATAATTAACTACATTGTCTAATCTCTTTTGTACTTTCCATATTTTTGTTGTTGCCATTTGCTCTCTCCTCTCATTTTAAAAGGGGATTGGGGAATTTCCCCATTTTGAATTTCGACTGATGAAATTCATTGCTTATTTAGGACAACAATATGCTCTTTTTTAGTACTAAAATTATTTCTTATTTCTATCAAATGCACACTATATTTTGAAAAATACTTGGACTTTTCAAAAGCTAAATCTTTTGTATCCGCCACCATTAGGCTATTCTTTTCTGCAATCCATTGTTCTTTCCTTTAAAATTCTGTAAAAATCTTTCATCATTCCATCCTTCAATTCTTTATTAACATTATTTAACATATAATCTACTACTTTAAAATGATTTGATGTTTCAACTATATCATCAATACTCGCAACAGTTTCATTTTCAAATAAAATGTTATTTGTCTTGTAAATATATCTTGTTTGGCTCACTGTTACTTTACTTCTTTCAATATAATTTGTGTATTGTGATATAAATTCAACTTAACATCATTTCTTTTTGTTCTCTTAATATTTCTAACACATTAATTTTAGTAATATCAAATTTTCATTCATCTTTTATTAATCTATCTACTGTTATATTAAATGTTTCCGCTAATTTTTTTAATTCAATATTAAATTCAATCATTTCCAATTAATATTTAGATATTTTCCTGGCTCAACTTATAATACTTCAGCAATATCTTTTTAAGTCATTTTATTTAATTCTCTATATTCTTTTATTCCAATACTTATAATATCACTCCTCTTTTATCTTCATATATTATATCATATATCTCCTATAGATAAAATATTTCTCACTTCAAAAAGCAAAATTATTTTCTCCATCCCTTTCCAGTTTATATCAATACAATTTTCTCGCTTTCTCATCTCTCTTGACATATTTTACATAATATGGTATACTAATAAATGTTCGAGGCAAAAGCCTTAACAAAAAATTTAATAAGGAGTTGCAAACTATGTATCAGATTAGTTACAACATGAGCCGGAAAGAACGCTACAAACAGCTGACTTCCGAAATCACCAATGCAAAGAACGCTCTTTGCGCAGCTGGCACTGAAAAGGACGTTTACAAAGCCTTAAAGGATTTGGCAGTCCTCTTCAAAATGTATGATAACTACGATCTGTTCCTGGACATCATTGAATGGGTTCAGGAAGTTCAGAAAGTTATCAATGCTGTTCAGATGCGTGATAAGACTCGTTCTGAGCTGGTTAGCCTGCTCGACGAACTGCTTGCAAAAGCCAATGGTATCGTTGATGAGGAAAACCAGAAAGAGCTTAGCAACAAGCTCAAGACTCTCTTCAACCAGCTGGCTGAGCACTCCGATGAAATCGCCAAGATCATTGATCTCAGCGAAATCTTTGACTAACTAAGTCAAAAGGCAAGGGAGCAAATTTACATTTGCTCCCTTGTTTTTATTTTTTCATTTCATACTCCATTAATACTTCACCATCAACATCTTTCAATACAATCTTATTATCAACAAGCACAATATAGCTATGAGCAGAATTACATTTTGGAAGAGAAATTGAACCAGGATTTGCAAAAACAAAACCCTCTTTCTCTTGAATAAAACCTTGATGAATATGTCCATAAATCATAACATCAAAATCATCATAAGGAATATTCTCAATATTATACTTATGACCATGAGTAAAATAAAACTTCTTTCCATTAATCTCCATCAAAATATGATCATTAAACTTAAAATCTGAAATCATTTCATCAACTTCTGCATCACAATTCCCTCTAACAACCAACAATTTATCTTTTAAAGAATTCAAAATTTCTGCCACTTTCATTGGCTTATATTCTTGGCTCAACTCATTTCTAGGTCCATGATAATATAAATCACCTAATAATATTATTTTGTCAGGATTTTCTCTTTCATTAATTTCTTTTATTTTTTCTGCATAATATCCTGAACCATGTATATCTGATATAACAACTGCTTTCATATTCTCTACTTCCTTTCCAAAATAATATATCACATTTTTATAAATTAATCCATATTTCACTTGACTTTATTTTTATTAGCTTATAAAATATTTTCAAATAATTTAATATCATAATTAATAAAAAAAGGAGGTCACATATGGATAAATATACTGAAATCAGACCTATTGCATTAGGTCTGGCAATAAAAAATAATAAACTACTTGTAGAAGAAAAATTTGATAAAGTAAAAAATCAAACTTTTTATAGATGTTTAGGTGGTGGTATTGAATTTCTTGAAAAAAGTTCTGATGCTTTAAAGAGAGAATTTAAAGAAGAAATTAATACAGATATTGTTGTAAAAGATTTTCTTGGTATTTCTGAAAATATCTTTACTTTTAATGGTAAAAATGCTCATGAATTAATTTTATTTTATTCAATTGATATTGCAGATAGTGATTACAAAGATGAATATAATATTATAGATAGAGGTGGAGAATTTTCTGCCAAATGGATTGATATTGATGATTTTAAAAATAAATCAAAAATATTATATCCTGAAGAAGTCTTTAAATATCTTTAAAAAGATAAGACTTTATTATATATTAAAATAAGACGGTATAAATGAACTATTCATTTATATTCGTCTCATTTTTTATTTTAATCAATATAATTTTTCAAGACATCATAGACTTTTTGAGTTGGAAGTCCAACAATACTAGTATAATTTCCATCAATTTTGTCAACAAATACACAAAATTCATTTTGAATACCATATGCTCCTGCTTTGTCCATTGCTTTTCCTGAATCAACCCATTTTTCTATTTCTTGTTCTGACATTTCTTTTAAAAATACTTTTACTTCGTCAAATGTTTTGTATTCTTTGTAAACACCATCTTTTTCAATTAAAATGCTTAATCCTGTGATTACACTATGTGTTCTATCTCCTTCTAAAAGTTCTTTTATCATTTGAATTGCATTTTCTCTACTTTTTGGTTTTCCATATATCTTACCTTTTTTGGTTACAATTGTGTCTGAACCAATTACTATTCTGTTTCCTGATGTTTTTTCGAATACATCTTTTGCTTTTATATATGCTAGTCTTTCAGTTTGTTGTTCTGGAGTTAATCCTTCTTTTAAACTTTCATCTACACCACTTACTATAATTTCAAATTCTGGTGTTATTAAACTTAATAGTTCTTTTCTTCTCGGAGAGCCTGAGGCTAATATTATTTTCATTTCTATATCATTCCTTTTTATATTTACAAAATCGTTCTAATTCTTTTTTCCAAAATCTATATTCTTAAATTCCTATTCTAGTTCTTTTTTGTCAAAGTCGTCATACTCTAAATCTGCAAATTCTATATTTTCAATGTTTTCTACTTTATTGTTTTCATTTAAAACTAGTTTGAATACTTCTGGTGAATTTAATTTTTTATTAAATATTGTTTTTCCATTAAAACTAATCTCTAATTTGTGCTTATTATTAATATTATTTAATTTACACCATTTTAATAATAAAAATGTTATTGCATATCCGTGTGAAAATATTGCTATTCTTTTTCCTTTATTTTGACTAACAACTTCTTGGAATGCTTCA